>Ga0207674_10010533_pt1 | contig 10466 bp, 8 predicted proteins | sample KBSCornC72_FD_184303 | JGI IMG/M metagenome (GOLD analysis project Ga0207674, IMG submission 184303) | Corn rhizosphere microbial communities from Kellogg Biological Station, Michigan, USA - KBS Corn C7-2 (SPAdes) (version 2) | ecosystem: Host-associated > Plants > Roots > Rhizosphere > Soil ...
CGTAGTCGAACAGCTCGATGGTCGAGCCTTCTTCCTGGATTGAATAGAACCAGCGGCCATTCGGATGGAACTGGAAATGTCGTGGTCCGTCTCCGGGTGGCAAGGAGACCCAAGGCGGATCGTTCGGGACCAGCAGCCCGTGCTCCTTCTCGAACCTCCAGATGAAAATCTTGTCCTGGCCGAGGTCGGCGTGAAGTACGAAGCGCTCTGACGGATCGGCTAGGATCATGTGGGCGTGGGTCCGATCGTGGCCGCTGATGGCGAAGCTGCCTGTTGGGGCGTGGGTCGCCCTGGTGGGGCCAATCGTTCCGCCAGCGACCTTGACGTCGGACGTATCGCCCAGGCGGCCGTCGGCTTGGATTGGGAGAACTGCCACCGAACCGCCGAAGTAGTTGGCCACAAGCAGGTGGCGTCCGCCCGGATGCACACTGACATAGGTCGGACCGGCGCCGCCGGACCGCACGGTATTGAGAAGCTCTAGCCTTCCGTCCGCCCGATTAACGGCGAAGGCGCTTATGCTGCCTTGCTTATCGTCACCGACCCGATCGGTCTCATTCGCGGAATAGAGGCGGGTGCCCGTGCCGTTGATCGCAAGGCTACTCGGGCTCACGTCCATCTCGACGACACCAATAGGCGTCATTGCCCCGGTGGTCCGATCAATCCGAAAACGAAGTATGCCACGGCCATTGCCGGGAGGTAGGTCCATCTGGGTCGGCAATGTGTCGTGAAGAGGGGAGCTGAAGGTCCCGACATAGGCGACCAGCGACGCGCCAGATCTGTCCGGTCCTGCCTGATCCAGAAGAGTGGTCAGGGGGGAGATCCACGTCAGTGCGGTTGTAGTCTTCAGAAATGAACGCCGGGAGAGGTTGTGTAGGAACATGGGGCAATGCGTCTCCGCCTCTGTCAGCCCTTCTCGTCGACCGACAAATCGTCAAAGCCGTCTTAAGGAGCAGAACAGTATTTGACATTGAAACACGTCCAGTTGGAAATCTCGTTCAGTTCATCGCGGCACCTACACCTCGCTCATGGAGTTCCACCATAAAAGGTGCCGCGATAGAGAAGCAATGCAGCCTAATCGGTCTATGAGTCTTGTGGCAGGGAAAAAGCTGTAGTCAAGGGTCCGATGCAGTGTTGCGTCCGCAGGGGGAAACGTGGTCTGATTCGTGGTCTGTAGGGCTTCGGCTCTGGAACCTGGCGTCCCCGACGGGATTTGAACCCTTGTTACCGCCGTGAAAGGGTGCAAACAAATCGCAAAGTATTGTAATTACGAGGCAGCGGTCGCACCGCAAAGTGCTGTAAGGAACGGATCGGAGCGTTGAGAAAGCTTGAGAACTTGTACCGTTGTTGTACCGCGATCCAGACAATTTTCACCTGCGGACTCGGCGGGTTTCCAAAATGATCGGAAGCAGCGGCCGCAGTGTCACTCTGCTCGCAACGCATCAGTTGGATTCACCAAGGCCGCGCGACGAGCGGGCATGAAGCTCGCGACCATCGACGCGAGCCCCAGCAATACAGCCACCCAAGACAGGGTCATCATGTCCCACGCGCGCACTCCGAACAAGAGGCTCCGTATTAGCAGCGCCGCTCCCACGGAGCAAACCAGCCCGATGGCCAGCCCGGCTAGTGTAAGCCACCCTGCCTGCCCCATCACGAGCTTGTACACGGAACTGCGCTGCGCTCCCAACGCCATGCGAACGCCGATCTCCCGCGTCCGCTGGCTCACCGAATAGGCAATCACCCCATAGAGTCCGACCACAGCCAATACTAGCGCGATCGCTGCAAATCCACTCACCAGCCACGCAGAAAAGCGATGCAACATTGCCGCCTGCGTGCCCTCAATCTTTTCATTCATGGTAGCTTCGTCCGAGACGCCCAGATTCGGCTTGATCTGATGCAGAGTGTTCACCAGTGCAGGCAGCAGGGTCCCCGCCTCCGTTCCGGTTCTCACCGCAAGGGTGAAACCCTGATTTGGCGTCTGGCTCATGGGGAAATACTCTGCCGGCCAAGTCTCGACATCAAGTGATCCCTCGCGAATATCTTCGACCACCCCGACAATCTCCCACTCTGTCGGATGTCCGCCCTCGTCATCGGCGATCCTTTGGCCGATCGGGTCTTCACCCGGGAAATACTTCCGAGCCAGCGCATGGTTGATCACAGCCACGCGGGGTTTCGAAGCATCTTCAGCTTCGGTGAAAAGGCGACCGCTCACCAGCCGCGCCCTGAGTGCCGTCAGATACTCGGGGCTCACATGGCGCTCGACAACCTCATTATGTTCGACATTAGATGGTTTTCCAGGGATCTGGATCGAGTCGGTATTGCAGCTGCATTGCACCGGAAGCAGGCTTGTCATGCCGACCGACTGAACCCCCGGTAAGCTTGAGACTCGCCTCTTAATTTCATCGTACAGCGCCGCCATCTGTTCACTATTCTTGGACACGGTGCCGGGAGCCGTTACTCGCACAGTTGCGAGATGGTTCGGATCAAAGCCCAATGGCACGTGCAGCAGCCGATAGAAGCTCTGCCCCAACAGTCCGGCGCCGGCCAGCAGCACTACGGTTATGGCCAACTCAGCCACCGCCATATTCGCTCCCAGCCTTCGCCAGAGCTGGCCGGATGTTCCACGATCTCCGCTGGCTAATTCATCACGCATTTTCTGAAACGAAAGCCGCAGCACTGGTGTAGAGGCCAGCAGCAATGCGGCGGACAGTGCGACGCCTGCGGCAAACGCGCCGGTGTGGATGTTCAAACCTACGTTTCCCAGGAATGGCATGTTTGATGCCATGTCCCTTGGAACCAGGCGGCCAAGACACTGCATAATCACGGCTGCAAAGATCATGCCAGCCAGATTGCCGAAGACGGCAAACAGCAGGCCCTCCGATGCAAACAGCCGTAGTAGCCGCGCGCGAGTCGCGCCCAGCGCGCATCGTAAGGCGATCTCGCGCCTGCGACTCTCCGAGCGCACCAGCACAAGGCCCGCCACGTTGATGCACGCGATCAGCAACAGCAGGCCAGCCCCGCCGAGCAGCGTCAGAAGAATGGGCCGCACAGCGCCGATGATGACTTCAGAGAGTGGGACCACACTGGCGGTCAGGTCGCGGCCGCCTGTGGCATTTTGTCGCTGGACCTGGAGGGCAATTGCCGTCATCTCGGCCAACGCCCCTTGCCTTGAGACCCCATCGCGCAGCCTTCCGATTCCCCAAAAGTTATAGAAAGTCCGCATCCCCTCGTGATGGCTCAAGGAATTGATGGGAACCCAGAATTCGGCATTGCCGGTCGGAGCGAACGAAAATGCGCGTGGCAGGACACCAATGATCGTGTAGGCCTTGTGGTCCAGCTCCACCGTTTGCCCCACCGCATCGCGCCGTCCGCCGAAGCGATGCAGCCATGCCCCGTAACTCAGGATCAGAACATCTGGCCCGCCTATTCGGTCCTCGCCGGGATTGAAATCACGCCCCAGCATCGGATGTACACCGAGGGTCTGAAAAAAGCTGCCGCTCACACGCGCGCCCTCGACCGGCTCCGCACGGGATGGAGTGCGCAGAAGATAGCCAGACCCGCCATAAACATCGAGTGAGCTGAAGGATTTGTTCAGCCGCTGCCAGTCAAGATAATCCAGATACGAGAGAGGCCAGCGCGACTCCCCAGTGCTGCTTTCGTTCACCGACATCAGCCGATTGGGATTCGCATATGGAAGCGGCTGCAGCAGAGCCGCATCCACAAAACCGAAGATGGCGACGCTCACCCCCATGCCCAGCGCCAGAATCAAGACGGCCGTCAGCGCAAATCCCGGATTCCTCCTCCACTGTCGCAGCGCAAACTGGAGATCCTGCACCAGAGGCTCCACTCGAAATGTCACTTCTTGGTGGCTCTGTTCCATTAGCTTCGTCTGGTTGCCGAATTGCCGTATCGCCGCGTATCGCGCGGCTTCCGGTGTCATCCCGCTTGCCACGAATTCCTGTTCGGCTTGCGCGCAATGAAACGCCATCTCCTCCTCCAATTCGCTGCCGAATCGCCCGCGGCGAAACAGGATCGGGAATTTGTTCAAAAAGCGGGTAAGCGGGTTCATCTAGACCTCCTCCGCATTTCGCAAGACACGCCCAATCGCCGCAATCATTTGTTCGAACTGGGACTCTTCGATTCCCAACTGCTTGCGCCCCGCCGCCGTGAGCATATAGAAACGCGCGCGGCGGTTGGTGTCTGTCATCTTCCACTCCGCTTTAACCCAGCCCCGAAGCAGCAGCCGCTGTAACGCAGGGTATAGCGAGCCTTCTTCGACAAACAGGACGTCATCAGAAAGCCGTTTGATTGATAACGCGATGCCGTATCCATGTAGAGGTTTGCGAGTGAGCGTCTTCAGGATCAGCAAATCGAGCGTTCCAGGCAGGAGGTCGGGTTTCTTGGACACCCTTCTACCATAGATAATCTATGGGTAGACTGTCAATGGGAATTACCTCAGCTTTCATGATCGAACGGTCGGCAATCCGGAAGGTTTACCGAAAGATATCGGCTGAACGCCTGAAATTGAGGCAGTTCGCACGCCAGGAAGCGTGTTCAGCTTCTCTGGAATCCGCTGGTGTAGGGCGCTAAGCTGCTCGGATTTGTATCCGGCGAGCTTCTCGTCGAAATTAATCAGCAGGAGGTTGGCGCGGTTGAACCCGAAATCCTGATTCCTAAGATTCTGCAGTGTGCGGAGAAATAATCCCGCCCCAACGAGCAATATGCGTAGACTTCAGGTACTGTGGTTATGCAATTGTTCCAAGATTTGTTAAGACGATTGATGTCCTATACGGGGAAAGGCATCAATACTCGACGATAGTTAATTTCCGCTGACCGTCATCTGGAACACTATCAAAGGATCAGAGTTGTGGGGTGCGCCTCCTACCGTGTGAGCACCGATTCTATGAAATCGAGCGCGCGTGGATCATGTGATTGGCCCAGCCAGAAGACTGCCTGCTTACGCACTTCGGGGTTGTTGTTCGTCTTTGCGACCTGAATGAGCATCGGTACGCCTTCCCCTTCCGGCATTTGCGTCAAAGCGAAAACCGCGCGCTTCTTGACTTCCGTATCGGGATCACTCTGAATGGCATCGTTAATCGCGCCAGCAATTTTCTTTCCGGCTTTTTGCGCCAGCCAGAAGAGCGCCTGACCGCGCACATGCGGGCTTTGGTCCTGATGTGCGACGCGCAGCAGTTCTTCTTGTGCTTCTGGTTGTTTGCTTTGCGAAACATCAAAGGTCAGCTCGGCGCGGAATTGGTCGTCAGAATCGCTGTGCATGACAGCAATGAGCTTCTCGAGGCCGGCCTTGCCACGCATCTGCGCAGTCCAAAACGCAGCTTTCTTTCGAATGGAAGATGGTTCACTCGCTGCAAGAAACTTGTCCAATGCCTGATCGGCCGAACTGTCATCGGTATAAGCAATGGCTAGAATTGCGCCATCGGTGAAATGTTCGCCGTGTGATTCTTCGGGCGTAGCGCCTACAAGGGACGTGAGAAACGCGACGCTATCAGCAGCGCGCTGACTTCCAAGCCAATAGACCGTCATAGCATCTGCATCGATAGGGCAATCGGCGCTGTGCGACCTCACCTTCTGAACCACTCCCGCCTCACTGCGCAAGAACACATAAAAATAAGGCCGAGGCTCCAGGTGCGCGCTGGTTCCGCCTTCAAAGTTGCGAATAGATTGCCCGCTATTTTGTTTTTCGAGCGCACAGCCACACGAAGTGATTATGCCGTCTGAGGAGTTGAAGCAACACATCTGTTGGTCAGATGCGATGGACGGTACCGCATATACGGTCCACGAAGCTTGCTTTTCGCTTGCAATCCGGCGAATTTCCCCAGCTAGATCGCTGGTATTACGAATAATTAGATTTGCGTGCTGGAACTGCGGTGGCTCAGCTTGGCCAAGTGCGGCGATAGCAAAACCAAAAAGGAGAATGGTGATGATTCCGACCTTCATCGTGACCTCGCTACTTGTTGAGGATTTCGAGCATGTAATCGCGAGATTCCTTGCTATTCATCACTGAGAGCTGCTCGACCAACTTCCGTTTCATCTCAGGATCGGTCTCTTTTCGTGCCAGGGCGATCAGATCGGTAGCATCTCCAAGAACGAACATCGACTGTATCGCCGCGCGGCGCAGCTCCGGATCTTTCTCGCTGGTGTAAATCTGAACCAATGCAGGACGCGCTTTCTCGCCACCAAAAGGCCCGAGGCTGCGAATGGCACGTTGCCGTACTTTGCTGTCGCCTTGTGTCGTGGCAATACGAATCAAGTCATCGGAATCACCCGCAACGCCGAACGCCTGCAGAATGGCCTCTTTATCGTCGGTGGACGAAGTTGATCCGTACAGTTGCGCGAGTTCGGTGCGAGCCCCCATCGCACCGAGCTGATGGATTGCCGATTGACGAAGCTCGGGATCTTTTTCGCTTTTTGCTGCCGCCAGCACAGGTTCCTTTGCTCCAGAAGTCATGTAAGCCTGTAGGACTGCTCGTTTGACGTTCACATCAGAGGAGGCAGCGTAAATATCCTGCAGCAGCTTGGAATACCGAGTCCCCGATATGCCGAGATAATGAATTGCCCTCACCTGCAAATCGGATCCCGATTGGCCGCGTGCAATACCTCCGATAATTTGGTTGGCTTGAGAGGAATCGCTTTGTGCGAGTACGAAAAGAGCGCGCTCTTTGATCTTGGTAGGGTTGTTCGGATTCGTCAGCACACCTTGAAGCAGCGGAATTGCGCGGTCCGGCTCTGAGTTCATCAGGCTGTTGATCGCCAGCAACTTCAAATCTTCGTCGCTCTCACCACTAGGGTCGACAGTTTGTCCGCTGCCTTGCTTGATTTGCAGTTGCAAGGCACCGGCGTCCTTCAACCAATCGCTCCGCGGGAAATCGCGTCGCAATTCGGCAATCGCCGATTCGGCTTCAACCTTATGCCCAGCTTTATTCAGCGCATACGCCTTCCAGTACAGCGCCGCATCGGCACGCCGGCCCTTCATGGACGCTACTTGGGAAAAACTTTCGATGGCCTGCTGCCACTGGCTCTCATTAAGAGAGTTGGTCGCATCTTTATAGAGCTGTTCTTCGCGAACATTGGCCGATGCGGCCTGATCGCTGACAAATTTGCTTCCGACAGGGGGAGTGCCGTTTCCTTCTTGCGCGGCAGCCAGTGAATAAAGGAGAGCAACAATGAAAATAAGTATCGATGGTTTTTTCATAAGATTCGTTTTTGATCCTGAAAGGCACTAGTGTCTTGCGCGGTCCCGGCGCGACTACCGGATTTTGATTTGGATTTGATTTGCACTTGAGCGACGCGAACCTTGAACAACAAACCGCCCGATTCGATTTGCTGCCGTAACTGCCGAACATCGCTCTCCGTGGCGCTCTGCGGCGTATGCTCAACCTGCAACAACACGCGTTCAAGCTGATCAAGCAACGCCTCAGTTTCGGTATCGCCGACTCGCTGCGCTGTCTGGCGATAAAGGCGGTTGGTTGCAACGAGTTCGCTAACGTACCTTCGTTGCGTGTTGAGGTTGAGGTCTTCAGGCCGGTCGGCGTGTGCCACTTCAACCAGCAACATCTCTGAGCGGTCAAGATAATCCCCGAGCGCAACCGCCAACACTTTTTGCGGAAGCTGCCCGTTGTTTGTGGCTTCGACTGGCGACCTTGCAGGCAGACGCTTTGTGTATCGCCCAGCCAAGAAAGCTATCGTGATCAAAACAGCAACCGTCGCGACGGCTGCCCAGCGATGGGGAAGGGCCCACCACGGTGTCGCTGTTGTTCGCTCCTTTAGCTTAGGCCCGATCTTGCTCCAGACCTCAGCGCCGTAATCTTCTCCTCGCGGTGGAGGCTCCGGCAAAGTGATGGCCGAGAGCATCGAGGAGAACTGCTCATAGTTTGCTTGGCACTCGGAGCATTCGGCGATGTGCTTCGCCGCCCCTGCGCCGCCCTCGCCGTAGTAGTGCAGGACCAGATCGTCTTGAGAAAGGTGTTTCATCCGGCTGGCCTCACGGCAGGCGCCAGGAATTTCCGCATCTTCTCTACAGCGCGGAACAAGCTTTGGCGAGCGGCTCCGGACCGAACATTGAGCGCCACTGCAATCTCCTCGATCGAGCATCCCTCGACGTGTCGCAGCACGAATGCAGTACGCTCAGTGTTGCTTAATGATTGCAGGGCCGCGTGGATGTTGGTCTGCATCTCGGTGCTATAAGCCAGTCGCTCCGGATTGGGCTGCTCGGAGCAGACGCGCTCTTCAAGTGGGCTTTCATCTTTGTCGGGATGGCTGGCGAGAACTTGGGGCTGCGCCTTACGCCGGTCGAGGAGATCAAGACAGTAATTTGTGGCGATTCGGAAAAGCCACGTCCCCACGTTGGAGCGCCCATCGAACGAATCCAGCTTGCGATACGCGCGTAGGAAGGTTTCCTGGACGACGTCTTCGGCGTCCGTTTCGTTGCCGGTAATGCGATAAGCAAGCCTGAATAACATCTCGGAGTACCGTTCCACAATCAGACGGAAAGCATCACGGTCACCGGCGCGCACCAGCGCCACAGCGGCTGCGTCGAGTCTTTCCATTTTGTCCATTAGACAGTTGTTCGCGCGTGTTTGTTAGGGAGGCAAAACAAAAAAGAGACCTGGGGGGTGGCTGGGCGAATTCCGGGCTGTTCAAGGGACACTACCACATCATCGGAACACAGACCTGCTAGGGTCGTGGGATCCGTCCATTTGAAAAAGTTCATAGGGCGTGTCGGGACTACCAGGCGTTAACTCCTCAATTGCCTCGATGAAGTCCGAAGTTCCCCTCTGCACAGTTCACGAACGAACACTCATATCCGAAAGCGAACGTACTTAGGCACTTTAATGCCTGTCTTTCATTGGAATCTTGGACTTGCAAGGTGCAATCCTGGCAAGCGATTTGCATGTCGAATAGAATGTCTGGCGATCCGGGGAACGCCTGCTAAAAATCAAAGTCCATTCAGGAGACTTAATGGTGTGCTTCATCAGCCAACTCAAACAGGTTTTCCGGCGGCTGCGCCGTGCGCCGCTTTTCGCGGCCGTCATCATCATCACTATGGCAGTTTGGGGTTGGCGCTAATACCGTGATCTTCTGGTACAGCAAGGCAGAAGATTGGGTATTTGCAAGCCCAGCGGCGCGAGGACGGAAGCCGTATTGGGGACAGTGCCTGATGCGAATAATAATCCGTCCGGCCGCAGTCAAGATCCGGATCACACAGCACATTGGGTGGCACACCTTCCGGCACACATATGCTTCGTTATTGAGAGCCAACAAAACGGACATCAAAGTAACACAGGAGTTGCTTCGTCACGCGACCAGCCGGGTCACGTTGGACACATACACCCAGGCAGTCACAGTGCAGAAGCGCCGAGCCCAGAGCAACGTCATTCGTCTTCTGCAAGCATCTGCGATAGCTGCCGGTTGAGACCGGCCTTTTGGAATGTGTTCCCGCTTTGTGCCTGCCCGAAACCGCGTCTCGAGTGCAAAACATTGGCTACTTAGGAAAGTGCACTCGTTTTAATAAGGCCATTTGTGCCTTTTTTGTGCCTATATTAAGGACCATGAAAATTGTAAGTTCTTTGGAATCTTGGCGTCCCCGACGGGATTTGAACCCGTGTTACCGCCGTGAAAGAGCCAAAGAGGCCCTTTGCGCTGATTGGCATCGGTTGGCACGCCTTAGCAAATCACCAGTGTTTATGCGGGATTCAGGCCTTTTTGGGTGTTCGTTGTTTGCATGGCTTGGCACCTGTTTGCAAGTGGTTATGTCACCCATATGTCACCGTGGCCGCGAGCTCTGAAAGCCAGCTTGCGCGGTGAATGTCTTGCGGTAGTGCCGCGCGCGATTGTCCAGGCCGACCACGCGCTTCGGTCGGTACTCCTCTTCACCGATCCATTGCCAGCGTACAGCGCGGTGCACATGCTCAGGTTCCAGCGGCAATGGCTTGCGGGTATATCCTGCGGCAAGAATGCCGCTGCAGGGCCGTGGAATGTTGCAACGTGGACATGCAATGCGATCGCCGAGCGGGACATCCGGTGTTACTCCAAAGCGAAAGCTGCCATGATCCGGACACTCGCACTCGAAGAACACAACAGGACGGAAACCATACTTGAGCAGTTCGATTCCAAGAGAAGAGAAATTTTGCATTCACGCTACCGGACCTTTGCTTGTGTGCTGAAGGTCTGACCGCATTTTCCACATCTCAGGTGCTCAAAATCGATCCGTTCCCTCTGGTTCGGTTGCAGCTCTGCATTGCAGTGCGGACACTTCACGTTCAGCGCAGCACGAATCTTCTCAAGATCGAGTTTGCGACGGGGGGCATCCCGAAAGCATTATAGGCGAACAAAAAGCGCAAGGTTGTGAAATCGCCTGCTAACGTCAATTGTGGTTGGGAATGCTGGCCAACTCTAGCTGACTTGACTGCCTGATTCTCGCGGATCGCCCAGCAACGAACGCACGAGAT
>Ga0207674_10010534_pt1 | contig 10466 bp, 5 predicted proteins | sample KBSCornC72_FD_184303 | JGI IMG/M metagenome (GOLD analysis project Ga0207674, IMG submission 184303) | Corn rhizosphere microbial communities from Kellogg Biological Station, Michigan, USA - KBS Corn C7-2 (SPAdes) (version 2) | ecosystem: Host-associated > Plants > Roots > Rhizosphere > Soil ...
CGTCTTCGCGGACCACACGATCGACGATCTGCTCCAACGTTACCTGGCGGCCATTGATCGATTGGGTGCGCTCCGTGCGCTCCCCATTGGCGGAAGTGCCAGCAGCGGCGATAGAGGGGGCTTCTACGCGCCGGCCGTTGATATCGGTCGAATACGTGTTGGTGGTGCTCTGCGGCCACGCCAGGGCCGCGCCAAGAGTGAGATAAAGAAGGTACTTCACATATCCAGGCTAAGCGGAAGCCTGAGTTCGGGCAATAGAGCGAACGCCTTAGGCGGGCACTTCCCTTACAATGAAAATAGAGTGAAGACCTTCTACATCGAGACGTTCGGTTGCCAGATGAATGCCCACGATTCGGAGAAGGTTATTGGAACCCTGGTCCACCAAGGCTATCAACAGGTGGAAACCGTGGAAGCGGCCGAGTTGGTGTTCTACAACACCTGCAGCATCCGCGACAAAGCCGAACAAAAGGTGTTCAACCGGCTCAATCAGTTCAAGAAAGATGGCCAAGGCAAGACGTTCGCCGTGCTGGGCTGTGTCGCTCAGCAGGAGGGCGATAAGATTTTCGAAAAGGCGCCCCACGTGAGTTTGGTCTGTGGTTCGGCCAGCTACAACCGGCTACCCGAGCTTCTGGTCCAGCTCAAAACCGGCAACCGCCGCGTCACCGGCCTGAACCTCGACACCGAGGATACGTTCGAGACGCCCGTCACGCGCCGCGATAATCCGCACCGGGCCTATCTCACCATCATCGAAGGCTGCGACAAGTCCTGTGCCTATTGCGTGGTCCCGTTTACGCGCGGCCCCGAGCGGAGCCGCACCAGCGCCTCGGTCATTGCTGAGACAGCCGAGCTGGCTCGCGCCGGCTATACCGATATCCAATTACTTGGGCAGAACGTGAACAGCTATCGCGATCCCTCGCCCACGGGCTGGGATTTCTCCACGCTGCTCGATAACGTCGGAAAAGTGCCGGGCATCCGCCGCGTGCGCTTTACCACGTCCCATCCACGCGATTTCCGCAAGAGCATCGTGGATGCGATCGATCAGAATACGACGCTGTGCAATCACGTGCACCTGCCGGTGCAGTCCGGATCGAGCCGGGTCCTGGCCGCGATGCAGCGGCTGTACACGCGCGAAGAATACATGCAGCGCATCCAGTGGATGAAAGCCGCCCGCCGCGCGATCGCCATCACTACGGATATCATCGTCGGGTTTCCGGGCGAAACCGAAGAAGATTTGGAAGCCACGCTTGGCCTGCTGGATGAGGTCGAGTTCGATTCGGTTTTCATTTTCAAGTATTCGCGTCGGCCGAATACGCCCGCGCTCGCCTTGGATGACCAGATTCCGGAAGAAGAGAAGAGCCGGCGGCTGACGATCGTCCAAGAGAGGCAGCGCGAAATTCAGCTTCGTCGCAATGCCGCCTATGTAGGAACCATCGAGGAGTGCATGGTGGAAGGCTTCAACAAAGCCACCGGCCAGTGGATCGGACGGACCTCGCAGAATAAGACGCTGAACTTCCTGCGGCCGGGGCAGGATAGGGATTTGAATGGGCAGTACGTAGATGTTCGAGTAACCCGTGCGGGACCGCATTCATTAGCGGGCGAAGCTGTTAATTAGACTAAGGAAGGGGACACGCACATGGAAGTCGAAATGAAGATCCGGGGGTTGATGATGGACCCAAGCACGAATCTTCCGATTGTCGTGCTCAAAGACGTCAATGGTGGCGCTGTCCTTCCCATCTGGGTAGGGATTTACGAGGCCAATGCTATTGCGCTCGAGATTGAAAAGATTCCGACAGCGCGGCCCATGACTCACGACCTGATCCGCAATCTTCTGTTCGGCCTCGAAACCGGCGTGAAGAAGGTGGTCGTCAGCGATCTCAAGGAAGACACCTACTACGCTGTCATCTGGCTGGAGCGCGAAGGAAAGCTGATCTCCGTAGATTCACGCCCCAGCGACGCTCTGGCGATCGCCCTGCGTCTGGATTGCCCGATTTACGTGGAAGAGACGGTGTTGAAGACTTCCAAGACTGCGGCCGCCGTGGCCGAGGTCGGAAGCAATGAAGAGATCCGCAAGTGGCTCGAGGGCCTCAATGATGAGGACCTCGGGCGCTACAAGATGTAAGCTATTTCGCCTTGCCCTTGGCGCCGCCGGCTTTGGCCGGCCCCTTGGCGGGTCCCTTCGCGGGGCCCTTGGTTCCGGGAGCGTTCTTGCCGGTCCAGCCGACCAGTTGCTTCTGTTCCGGATCCACTTCCAGCGTGAGCATGAAGGGTTCCTTCGCGTAGCCGACAACCTTCCCCTCGAATTCAAGTTCCGCGCCGGGTTCCATATTTCCGGGAAGAGGTTCTTCGAACTTCAGGGTCACATCGGGAACGTTCGGTTTTTCCAGGGCTAGCACCAAAGTCTTGGGCCTATTCGCAGGCTCCATGGAGATCAGCTTGGCTTTGAACTTCTCGAAGCCCTTGGTCTTGCCCGGCTCACCGGGCAGAAGTGCTTCGTTCATCGCAGCGAAATATGCATCGCCGTCTTTTTGCAGCGGCTCCCGTACGATGTCGCGCCAGAAAGCCGGGATCGGATTGGCGGCATCGGCGGCGGCCTGTTGTTGGGCTTTCAGCGTTGCGAGCTGCGCTGCGCTGTCAATCGTAAATCCGGCAGGCGGGAAGGCGCTTGCTCTGGCAGCTGCCTGCACCTCGTCGAAGCCTTGGGCCGAGCCATGATACTGGGTGTAAAGATTCGTGACGTAGGTCAGTGCGGTCTTGCGCGCATTCGCGTCCAGGGCGTTGGGTCCAGCGTAAACGGCGGCACGCGTGAAATGGAAGATGGCGGGCGGCTGCTTGGTTGGATCGGCTTGGCGCTGGCCAAATTGGGCTTGCGCCAGGAAGTAGGAGAACTGCGCTTGGGTTGGATCCATTTGCAGGAACTTGGTAAGCTCCACTTCCGCCTTGGGATTGTCCTTGCGCTGCACCGCAATCCAGGCAATCTGACGCTGTGCTAGCGGCTTCATGATCCCCTTGGTCTGAGTCCACTGCGCGGCGTTCATGGTCTTGGGCATGTTGTCGGCCGCGAAAATCGCGTCCAGATCGTCCAGGACATGTTTAGAGACGCGCTCGCCGGTCTCCAGGTCCGCGGGTTGCGCCGGCATCAATTGGTACATCACCGTTTCTACGGCGTAGATCGAGAAGAAATGATTCGGATGCGTTTTTAGGATCTCGACAGCCTTGTCGAAGGCTTGGCGAGGCATGTTTACGGACGGATCTTGATACGTGCCGAGGTAGGCTTCCTCGCGGTCAAACGCAAAATCGCTGTCGGCGAATTCCTTCTTCCATTTGTCCAGCGCCTCGACCTTCCCCTTGCCTGTCGCCTTGGTGAACGCGGTGTATAAGTCGAACTCCGCCTGGCTTTTCCAGTTCTGCTTCGCCGGCGCCGGCGCTTGCGCACGAATCGGCTGGGTTCCGAGACCCCAGCCCAGAGCCAGTCCCAGCCCAACTGCCGTGATCGTCGTCAGTGTGCGATAGTTCAAAGTCACAGCAAACCCTCCAGCGCGATTGAGTTAAAAAGCGTTGCGCGCGGTACTCTGCGGAGTATATCTGAAGCTGGCGTGTTTAGGCAACCCCGTTACTTCGCTTTGCCCTTGGCCTTGCCTGCCGGAGCCTTGGGCGGGTTCTTGCCTGTCCAGCCCTCGATCTTGCTCGGCTCGGTTTCAAATACCACCATGAACGGCTGTTTGGTGTAAGCCTTCGCGACGCCCTCAAATTGCAACTCCGCGCCCGGATCCATCTTTCCGGGTAATGCTTCAGACAGGTCCAGTGTGACGTCGGGAACATTGGGTTGTTCCAGCGCCAGGACGATCTGTTTGGGCTTGGTTTCCGGCGTCATCGAGATAATCTTGCCTTTAAACTTCTGAACGCCGTTCGCACCGCCCGGCAGAAGCGCGCCTTTCATGTTCATCTCGAAAAAGGCGTCGCCGCCCTCTTTGGTCAGGGGTTCCTTGATGGCGGTCTGCCAGAGTCCCAGGTCGGGATGGGCTTTTAAGAACTCCTCCTGTGAAGCCGCCTGCTTCGCGCTGATCTGTTGGATGCTTTCGATCGCGAAACCCTCGGGCGGGAATGGATTGTTCTTGGCCAGGGCCAGTAGCTTGTCTAAACCCTCGTTCGATCCGTGGTACGTCGTATAAGTCTTCGTCAGGTAGTCGAGTGCATCCTTGCGCGACGCTGCCGGCAGGCTGTTTGGGCCGTCGTACGCCGCCGCACGGGCGAAATGGTACAGGCCCAAGGGCAATTTCTCAGGATGTTCTTTGTTCTGCGCCAGCAGTTCGCTGCCAAGCGACAACGATGTGGCTCCCTGCGTGGGATCCATGCGCAAGTATTTGGTCAGCTCAATCTCTGCTTTGGGATGATCCTTGCGCTGCACGTAGATCCGGGCGAGCGTAGCCTGTGCGGCGTTCTGCATGGCCGGCTTATAGGTGGTCCAATCCGCCTCCTTCACGTCGGCAGGCCGGTTCGACGCCGCAAAGGCTGTATCGAGATTCTCAAGAATGTACTTTGAAACCCGTTCAGCGGTATCCAGGTCAGCAGGGTTAGGCGCGGGAGGAAGTGCAAAAACCAGCCGCTCAATGGCAGAGAGCGAATAGAAGTGATTCGGGCGGGTTTTCAGAATCTCCGCGGCCTTATCGAAGGCCTGCCGGTTCATGTTTAACTGCTGGTAGACGATTAAGTATTGTTCTTCGCGTTCTTCCGCGAAATCGCTGGTGGGGAAGGCCGCCTTCCACTTGTCCAGCGCCTCGACTTTTCCTTTGTTGTCGGCCTTCTGGTACGCCTGGAAAAGGTTGTACTCTTCCTGGCCGCCCTTCCATTCTTTCTTTGGCTCTTGCGCGGCTAATGCCCAGCCTAGCGCTAAGCCCAAACCAGTAGCGGTTACAACTCTCAGCATTGCATGTTTCATCGTCACGACATCCCTTTCCCCCAGAGTACACCCTCCCCTGGGCGTCCTTGCCCGTTACATTTCCTGAGGTGTTAGACACCGGGAACGGCCACCTGGTTTCCAGCGCGGTTGGCCGATCTCTGGCGATCGCGGTTCAGCGGCCCACCACCGAACCACGAGCGGCAGCGAGTGGCCCATCGCGCTTTCGCGTATCCTGAACTGTTACCCATGCGCTGGCTCGATTTAGGGGTGATCGCGGCTTATCTGATCGGGATCACCTGGTTCGGATCACGGTTTCGCCGCTCGCAAACCTCCTTGAAAGACTATTTTTTAGGCGGCCGTCGCGCCCCCTGGTGGGCGATCTCTCTTTCGATAGTCTCCGCCGAGACCAGCACGCTAACGGTTATTGGCACGCCATCTCTTTCGTTTAACGGGAACTTCGGTTTTCTGCAACTCGTGTTCGGATACCTGATGGCCCGAATCGTGATCGCGATGCTTTTTTTGCCCGCCTATTTTCGCGGCGAAATGTTCACCGCGTATGAGCTGATGCGAATCCGTTTCGGACCACGCATCCGGAGGCTCACCGCCGGGACGTTTCTCATTCTGCGGGCGCTGGCCGAAGGCGTCCGCGTCTTTGCGATTTCTATCGTCATCTCCGTCGTTCTGGGGACCGGCGAGATGACGTCCATCGCCGTTCTTCTTTGCCTCACGCTTCTGTACACCTATGAAGGCGGCATGACGGCCGTGATCTGGACCGACGTGGTCCAGATGGCGCTCTACGTGGTGGGCGCACTGCTCAGCCTTGGCCTCCTTCTGCGCGAAATCCCCGGTGGATGGAGTCACGTGGTCGCAGTCGTCGAACCGCTCGGCAAACTACAAGTCTTCGATTTTCGGCTGGCTGCTCCGGCGGAATTTTTCACGCGAACGTACAGCTTCTGGGCCGGGATCATCGGAGGATGCTTCCTGACCACCGCCAGCCACGGCACCGAACAACTCTTGGTCCAGCGTCTTCTCGCGGCGAAAAACGAAAGCCAGAGCCGGGCCGCGCTACTGAGCAGTTGGGTGGTAATCTTCATACAGTTCACGCTCTTTTTGATCATCGGTGTGTGCTTGTTCACTCTTTACAAGGACCAAGGCCGGACGCCGCCGGCGGTGACCGATAGCATCTATCCGCGCTTTATCTGGGAGCAACTTCCGCCCGGCCTTTCGGGCCTGATCATTGCCGCGATTTTGGCCGCCGCTATGTCGAACCTCAGCGCCGCTTTGAATTCGCTCGCGTCCACCACGGTGATGGATTTTCTCCGCCCGCTAGGCAAGGTGCAAGACGATGCCAGGTGGCTGAAACGCGCGCGATTGGCAACGGTCGCCTGGGGCGTAATCCTGGGGACCGTGGCACTGTTCGCCCGAAACTGGGGTAGCGTCTTACAGGCGGGACTTTCCATCGCATCCATCCTGTATGGATCGTTACTGGGAGTGTTTCTGCTCGGATTGTTGACGCGCCGTGTCGGTGAGATCGCGGCCATGTGCGGGATGCTCGCCGGTCTCGCCGTTATGCTCTACGTGCGATTCGCGACACCCATCGCCTTCACCTGGTATGTGCTGATCGGAACGTCCATGACCTTCGCCACCGGAATTGCGGTGTCCTATTTTCTAAACGAGAAGCCTTCCCATGCCGACTCCTGAAACTCACCAGCCAGCCCTGCGGCGGGCGCTGGGCCCCTGGAGCACTGTCGCGATCATCATGGGCACGGTGATCGGCAGCGGAATTTTTCTGGTGCCCACCGACATGGTGAAGGCCGTCGGATCGCCCGGCGCCGTGTTCGCCGTATGGGTATTTGGAGGCGTGCTGTCGCTCTTCGGCGCGCTCACATACGCGGAACTCTCCGCAGCCATGCCGGAAGCGGGCGGCGAATACGTGTACCTGACTGCCGCCTACGGCCCGTTCTTTGGTTTTCTCTACGCCTGGACGCAAACCTGGGTGGCGAAAAGCGCGTCGATTGCGGCCTTAGCCACGGCGTTTTATGCCTATTTAGCCGATTTCCTGCCCAGCCTGCAGGCCCCGCTTTACGTCGTACAGTGGCCGATTGGGCCGGGTGGCGGCCCCCTCGAAATTCGCTATGGTCAACTCCTGGCGATCGGGTTAATTCTGTTCCTGTCAGCCGTGAATTATCGCGGTGTAAGAGCCGGAGGGCGCGTGCAAGTCGCCGTTACGGCGCTGAAAGTGATCCTCATCGCGGGCGTAATTGTCGCGGGATTGCTTTCGCGCGAGGCTCATTCGGCGAATCTTGCCACTTCGACGACTCCTGTTCCCGGTGGTATTGCCGGATTCTTTGTGGCGCTAGTCGCGGCCTTGTGGGCCTATGACGGTTGGAATAACGCTGGAATGCTTGGATCGGAAGTCGAAAACCCGCAGCGTACGTTTCCGTTGGCGCTGATTGCCGGGGTCTCGGCCATCATTGGTGTCTATCTTCTGACTAACCTCGCGTATTTTTCCGTTCTGAACGCCGGGGAAGTCGCCACTAGCGATCGCGTCGCGGCCGACATGATGCGGCGGATCGCTGGTTCGAACGGAGCAGCCGCGGTGAGCGTGGCTGCCATGATTTCTATCTTTGCCGCGCTAAATGGCTCGATTTTATCGGGTTCGCGCGTGCCCTACGCGATGGCCAAGGACGGCTATTTTTTTCGACGGATAGGCCAGGTTCATCCTGTTTATCGCACACCTGCCAACAGCATTCTCCTGCTGGGAGTGTGGTCTTCTTTATTTGTTCTGAGCGGCCGCTACAGTGATTTATACAATGCCGTCATATTTCCCAGTTGGATCCTCTATGGAATGACCGCCGCCTCCGTGCTGGTTTTGCGAAAACGCAGGCCGGATATGCCGCGGCCTTATCGGACCTGGGGATATCCCTGGGTTCCGTTAATATTCGTGGGCGTCACGTTGTTGCTTCTTTATCGGACGTTAATCTCGGCGCCACGGGCATCCGGCATCGGTTTGGTCGTAATCGCCTTGGGCGCTCCGTTTTATTTTTTTTGGAAAAGCCGCCAGGATGGGTCCCCGAAGTGAATCCGTTAAGGATGTAAAGTTTTAACAGTTTTTGGTACTCTTCGCATGCAGAAGCCTTGAAAGTGGCGGAAATCTTCCGGTACACTTTTAACATAACCGTAACGAAATCGTATTGAAGTCGAGGGGGCAGACAGTGGAGTGCACAAAATGGATGTAATTAAAATGCTGGCAGAGCTACGCCAGGAACGTGACCAGCTTGAAGAAGCCATTATGACGTTGGAACGTCTGGCCCGCGGTCGAGGTCGCCGGCGTGGACGTCCCCCAGCATGGATGACCGAGCTGAAGCGCAGAGGTCGTCCGCCGGGCAGTAAGAATAAAGCGAAAGTATCTAACGCAGCCTAAGCCGCGCGTTTAGGGTTGGAATACCAGCAGGAACACGTTCAGGTTGCTGTTGTCGGGTGCGGCCGCTCCCATCCCTCCGAAAACATCGCCCAGAGCAGTGCCGGTCACGTAGATATTCCCCTGCGGGTCCACGTCCACTCCGTATGCGACTTGATATCCCGGCCCGGTGATGTGGCTGGAGTAGATCAGGCCTTTGAGCGGCGCCGCAGCCGGATCGATTACCGTCACGAATCCATCGATGCTGTTGCCAGGGAATGAAGCTGGGTTCAGCGCGTTCTGCGTGGGGAAATCCAGCGACAACGTGTATCCGCACAGATAATATTTACCCGCCGCATCCCGCCGTATATCGTAAGCCACGTCGCTATCTGTTCCACCCAGGTACGTGGAGTAAACCAGTGCGGTGGTGAAATCCGGTGCGCTGGGATTCAGTATGGTCAGAAACGCATCGCCATTTCCAGCCTGCGAACTCTGTAGGGCGTTGGAAGTAACCGGAAAATTATCGGAGAGCGTGAATCCGGTGATGGCCACGTTGCCGGATGGTTCCACCAGAATCTTGGTCGCCTGATCCTGCCCGGACCCGCCCAAGTACGTCGAATAGGTTAAGGCATTCGCGGCCAAATCGAGCCTGCTGAGAAATGCCTCGCCGCCCCCCCCATAGAAGGGACGGAAGGAATTCGGCGTTGTCGGGAAATCGACCGACCGGGTGTATCCCGCGACGTATGCCTGGCCGTCTGCGGCAACTGCGATTGTTCTCGGGATATCCTGCCCGCCGCCGCCCAGGTAAGTGCTCGAGATCAGACTGGCGGTTCCGCTTTGCGTCGGATCGAACTCCGCCACCCATCCATCAAAGCTTCCGCCCGGCCGAGTGGATTGATACGCGTTGGCGGTCACCGGATAATCGTCGGAACTGGTGAAGCCGGTGACGTAAATCTTCCCTGCGGCGAACGCGATTCCCGTAGGCTCATCGGTCTTGGTTCCCGCAAAGAACGTGGAATAAAGCAATCCGTCCTTTCCTGGAATCTTCGGATCGAGAACTGAAACAAAGCTTCTCCGCACGCCGCCGTTCGCGGTCAGGAATCCGCTCGGAGTCACCGGAAAATTGAAATCATCGGTGACGCCCGCCAGGTAGAAAACCCCGTCGTTGCTGACGGTCATGGCCTTCAGGTCGTCGCCGAAATCGCCGCTAAAGAATCCCGAATACGTGACCACGGTATCTTGCGGGCCCAGCGGATTCATCACTGTGGTGAAGACCTGTTTGGCGGTGGATAGGAAGAATGGCGTATACGGCTCCCCGACGATGACGAAGTACGGTGAATATGTGTACCCGGCGATGTAGATTAATCCGTTCTTGTCGTGTCCGATGCCGACCGGCACGTCCGCGCTGGTTCCAGCAAGATACGCGGTGAACAGCACCGTCGGATCGATCACCAGTGCTTGGTCTACATCGTAGTTTCCCAACGTAATACCGATCGAACCATCCTCTTCCATCGCGTAGGCTGATGGAACGCCGACGGTTTCCCCGGCAGCGCGGCGCTGATACACCACGGGGGGATTCTGCGTAACCTGCCGGTCACCAATGGTGAGAACTACTTCTCCGTTGGGACCTAGGCTGATGGAATCGGCTCCCTCGAACCGCATGCGTATCTGAGAAGGATCGGCTCCGCCCGCCAATTCAAAATCGTATTCCAGACTCTGGCCTTGACCGTAGTAAACCAGGTTGATGCCTGGATAGATGCCAGTCTGTCGGAGCCTGGCATAGGCGTCCGCGCTGCGAAATGGCTTTACGAAATAATTCGTCGGCGTAGCCGATTTATCGACCCCTTCTAACTTCGCGTGGCGGTCAGCGCCCGGAAGCGTCAGCCGCAAACCCCGATCTCCCAGTTGCATGAAACTGCCTTCTTGCGTGAAGGCGACCCCAAAGCCGGGACCACGGGCGATCCACTTTTGGCTGTCCCCTTTTTGGCCATCGGCGGCCTCGAAGCGCAACGGCAGGCGCGATAGAACATCCGAGGCGGGGGCGGCAAAGCCCGGGAGGCTAGCGAAACACAGGGCACTAGCCAGGCTCAAAGGTGACAGATGCATGAAGGTAAGACGTACTCCCTGAATGATTGGGTTGCGATAAAACCCTGCGTTCTTTAGGATAAA
>Ga0207674_10010536_pt1 | contig 10464 bp, 7 predicted proteins | sample KBSCornC72_FD_184303 | JGI IMG/M metagenome (GOLD analysis project Ga0207674, IMG submission 184303) | Corn rhizosphere microbial communities from Kellogg Biological Station, Michigan, USA - KBS Corn C7-2 (SPAdes) (version 2) | ecosystem: Host-associated > Plants > Roots > Rhizosphere > Soil ...
CACAGAAGCTGCTTAACTATGGAAAGAAAAACAAAAATACTCGCCATCATCGTCGAGCGTTAGCCGTTCATTCCATTGACCCGCCGCCATACTCAATTCCCGGCTGACAAGCCACACCGACGTCTGCATGAAGTGGTTCGTCGAGAATTTAAGGTGCAGCCATTCTGCCGGCGAAAGGTCCCGCCAGAGTGAGGACGGCGTGAACTGCGCCTTTTCTCTACGGCAAACGAAATAACCCCAACCGGTGGAAAGCAGATCGCGCTTGTTAGGATCTTCCTGCCACGCCTGAACTTGATCGGCGATCTTTTCCGGCGCCAGCAGATCATCCGCGTCCAGCCACTGGATGAAGTCCCCCTGGCAAAGAGAAAAGGCTTTGTTGCGCGCGACCGATGCCCCGGAGTTTGGCTGCGTGACTATCGAAACATTTCGAGCGGAAAATTGACGCGCAATCTGAACCGTGTTATCGCGCGAGCCGTCATCTACAATAATGATTTCTTTCTTTGCCCAAGTCTGCGCGAGTGCGGACTTGACTGTCTCGCTAATGTACCGTTCCGCGTTGTAGGCGGGGATGAGTATTGAAATGAGGGGATCCATTCGGGTATGAGCAAAAATTGGCGCGCCAGGCTCTTACGGACTCAGAACCTTCACCCGCAATTTCGCGGACGTAGTAGTCAACCCGTCGGAAACGTACAGTTGCGCAGCATAATTGCCGTTGCTGGGATACGTGTGGACAGGATTCGCCTCACTGGTGAATCCACCATCTCCGAACGTCCAAAAGTAGGTGAGGACGACTCCATTCAATGATGCCGACCCGGCACTGGAGAACGCGAAAGTTGCGGGACTTCCTGAGGGCTGCGAATTCGCCATCGCCACCACTTTGTTGGTTTGGAATCCTCCAATCGGACCTGAAATCAAAGGATGAGGATATTGCAGCGGTTTGTAAGAATAATAAACATTTGTCGAAACCGGAGGATGATTCCAATAATCACGGCCTTCCCGAATGAAAATCAGATCGCTGTCGTTATTAAGCGCAGTGGTGTAGGGCGAAGTCAGGTTGCCTTTGTAGGTGTTTGCCCAAAAATAGGAGTTGGTAATTTGATCCTGCGCCGGCCAATTGGTGCGAATCGGGAAAAAGAAATCCGTCTGCCACGATTCTTCCTCCGTCATCACTATCGGGAACGACGAAGCAGTCGAGACATTCGTCATAATGTTACCGTAAACAAAGTAGGTTCCGCCTCGGAGATACATGAAACGATCGGATTTGAAGCCGCGAAAGACGTTGCTGTAACATTCCATCAACACCGTCCCACGAAAATCGATTGTCGTCCCGGTGTAATAATTCTGGTTTCCGTGGGCATCGATGAAGTTTTCGCTATCGGCCGTGTAACCGGTCGCGTCAAAAGTGCAGAACCGAACCGTCGATCGTGTGCCAAGATAATGATAAACGAGTTCTTGCGGCCAAGCGGTCACTCCATTGGGCGGCGTATTCACAGCGCTTGTGAACCAGAAAGCGCAGTCTTCGACGCACACACAATTAGTGCTTCCCGGCTCAATTGGTCTATCCCATGCGTAGTTTGCGTCTCCGACTGGGCCTACGCCGATTCGCGGGTCAACGAATGTGCAATGGTCAATCAGGCCATAACACCAACCCGCTGGCTGGACCGTCCTGTAACCACCGTGGAAAAAGCAATGGTCAATTCGAAATGAGGTGATCGGCGCTCCAAGACCGTACTGATCACTCCCGTGAAGCAAAATCGCCGATTGAGTGTAATCACAATCGAAATTAATTCCGCTGATGCGAATCGGTTTCGTTGTTTGAAAATCCACAACGAACATCCCGGCGCCTCGAAGAAACGTGGAATTCGTGCCGGCACCGAGAATGGTTAGCGCATTCGTCAAGGTTATTGGCGTGGCCCAGAGCGCGGTTCCCTTGGGAATTGTGACCGTGTCGCCGTCCTGGGAAGCAGTGACTGCTGCGAATACTGCGGCATACGATGGATCCGCCGCGGAATTTGTCGCTGCAATACCAACCGATTCGCCAATGAATAATGCTAAGAGTGCCGTGCCAACTCCGATCAAGACTCTTTGCATGAGCGTCGGAGAATACATCTTTTGGTAGGAGAATCCAATCCGCTATGCGGCTAAAAATACGGAAGGTGTATCGGGCATTGCCCCGAGTGAGATATCCGGACTTTGCTCAGCCTGAATGACACCTTGCTGCCGGAACCGGAAACACTAGGGCGACACACTTATCCGCAGAAGACAGAACGCCAGACCTAAGGAATACTGACGATCCACGTAGAATCCCAACATTTAATGACTGTGCCTCGGTCTCCCTCTCCCCAAGGGAGAGGGCTGGGGTGAGAGGGAAGGGATCGTCCGTTGGCCCGCCGTTCACAATCCACCCACCAGGCTACGGCTCCGGGAGGAACCGCTCAGGGATTTGTCGCCGTGATCCTCAAATTTCCTGGAGCCGGGGGCTTCGTCGCTTGCCCGGCAGGCGAAATCGTCACTTGCGAAATAGTAACGCCCGCTTCACGGCCACGCACTATCAACCTGTGCACGCCAGCGGCAAGAGTCCAAACCTGAGGATTCACTCCACCAGTCAACCTCCATGTTACTGGATATGTCGTGTACGCAGTTGTGTTTGAAAAATCCCAAATCATGTCCGGCGATGTCGGTTCGGCATCAATATTGACGAAGATAGAATTACCATCCGGCGCTAAAACCGACATCGTGACACTGTAGTTACCAGCGCTTGGAATGGAAAATCCATAGACTGCCTCACCGGCAGTCGTCGGATCCAATGTTTCGCTTGATTGCGAAATGGTTCCCCCACTCGCGACAAACGGCGACACAACCGTACCCGCGCTGGCAGGCCAGGAAAGCCCCGACAAGACCGCCCATGCCGAGCCGATCACCGGCAACGTCGTACTCTGATTTCCAGTCAGCGAAACTGTCCCACTTGAAACTCCGCCCTGTGTGGGAGCATACCGAACTTTGATTGTCTGGCTTGCGTTGCTGCCAAGCGAATAGGTCGCCGTGCCGACGATGCTGAATGGCGCCGTAGCGCTCGCGGTTCCACTGAGTGTCCCTCCCCCAATGTTCTGAACCGTAAACGTTTGTGTGGAGCTTGTAGAAACTGCGATTGAGCCAAAATCGAGGCTGCCGGGATTCACAGAAACTGCAGGATTGGTGCCTCCGCCCGTCACCAGCGGGTGCGGATAAGCCAATCGTTTGTAGAGCAGCGGTTTGCTGGTGAAATAATTGACGCCTGCGATGGCGCCTTCGGAAGCACTCGTGCCAACCAACGAGCCGCGGGCATAGTTATCCCAAATATACGTTTCCACCGGCAGGATGCTGCCAGCGGGATCCGCTCGAACCTGGTTATACGCTCCAACACCATTGATCGTGTTTGAATAGACCAGCGACCCGACGCCGCCACGAATATCCGCCAGCTTAAATCCGGAGGTCGTTCCCGAATAATTAAATGTGTTTCCGTAAATCTGAATGCCGACTGGATTCACCGCCGCTGTCCCCCCGCTGCCGTGCATGTCATAACCGTCGTAGCCGTCCCCCGTGTTCCTTGATACATCGAATTTGCAGTAACGAATTGTGTATGCGGCCGGATATTCAGTGTCGCCGAAATATTGATAAACCACCGACGCAGCGACCTGCATGTGGCAATCTTCATAGCACCAGGTGTACGGAGAATCCCAGTCCCACGGCGGAAGCGGAATCTGGCGAAGATTGCTGCTCGAATAAAAACCAGGAACTCGCGAGACAACACGATTGTTGATGAACTCGCAATGATCAACAACGCCAAACATGCTGCGAGCCATGATCGCAAAGTTAAACGATTCAAAAACGCAACTGGTGATTCGAACTTTCGTCGGCAACACTGTTCCTCCCGGAAAGGAATTGATAGCGCAATTGACACCACCAGCTGCCTGCGTAAACCGAATATTCTTGATCGTGATCAGAGAGTCGGTGGTCGGCGCAATTTGAAACAAAGATTGTTCGGTTCCGTTTACCAGCGCTTGAGAATTTAAAATTTGCGTCGAGTTCGTCCCCGCCCCCGTAATCGTGACCCCTTTTGTAATCGTGATGCCACTCGACCATGTCGCCGATCCTGCCGGGATACTGACGGTGTCCCCTGAACTCGCGCTGCTGATGGCATTCGCAACCGATGTGCGATCCACACCCGCGGCGACCACCGTCGCGCCCTGCGATGAAGCGGCGCAGCAAAAAAAGCTGGCGGCGAGCGCGACAAGTGCGCACCGCTGGATTGTGGTTGTGGTGTGATTTTTTACAGCCATCGTCTCATGTTGAGCAATCAGCGTGCCGGAAAAGCCTGTTTTTCGGGCGCTTTTCGTGCCTTTCAACGTTCTTAAGCCATTAATCATGAATTACCACACTATCGGCACGATCCAAGCCAATCGCTACCCGGGAAATTTCTAGTGTTTTTGTAGGAGAAATGGAGACATCCGCTCCGCTGGCGCAAAGACCATGATAATATCCTTTGCTCCATCCACCCGTTTTTGTTCCACCACGTGGTAATGTTTATTGATGAGCTCAACAATCGCCGCGTATTTTTCCCGGTCGCACATCCGCACGATGAACACGCCATCTGGCCTCAGGCTGGTCGCGTAGCGATCCAGGACAGCCTTTATTTTGCGAACGGGAATATAGAAAACCGACTCGCGAAAAAGGATGATATCGTAGGATTTATCCGGGTTGAAATCTTCGATCGGAGCGCATTTAAACTCCGTTTTGGCCTCCCTGCTGTTCTTCCTGGTCCTTTCAATGGCTTTCTGCACCGCCACTTCTGAAAGATCAGTTCCCGTATAGCTGCCAAATTTCGCGTAGTCCAACTCATTAGCTGTGTTGCCGGAACCGCAGCCCATGTCGAGAATCGCGCCATTGTGCGCATATTTCTCGAGAATCGGGTAAATCGGATCCTCTGTCGTCTTCTCGAGATAGTTCCATTGACCGCTGCCAAATTCTTCATCCCACAGCGATTTTTTCGCCTCCAGACTGCCCCATCTTTTAATGGCCCGTATCCTTACAGCTCTCTTAATTTTTTGACAAATTTGCCTCATATTCAAGCACGGCAGAGAGATGTTAAATGCAAAGCGTTCGTCCGACTAGAATCCCCTTTTAGCACCCGGTCGCCCTAGGACCGGCGAACCTCTAAGCTCCTATTTTTCCCATTCTTCCCATCATCCCCATTCTTTACGGAACAATCCGCAAATTGGTTGGCGCGTTCGGTTTTGAAACTGAAGTTCCGGTAAACCGCTTATATGCCGGGATGGCATTAGTATATCCCGAGACGTCTGGTCCGATCGGTGGCCATGGCGTCGAGTCCCACCATCCGGGCTTGCTTGGCAGATAAAGGCTTGCGGGCAACGTTTGATTGGTGATGCTTGGATCCCAATGCGTTGACTTAGTAATGTAATCGTAGTTCCCGTGTCTCAGAAGCGTTGAAGCAACCAACGGATCCGAGGGAGTGGCCGTGCCGTAGCCCCCTTGTGGTTTATAACCCAACAACCAAACATAGGTCTGCGTTCCCCATCCGCTGATATTACTCGGGTCATATGCGCCCGAAACACCGGGAGAGGTCAGCACACAACCAATAACATTTTCATAACGGTTGGTGAAATCGGCGCACGCGCCCCGCAGCGCATACTTCACAGTGGTTGCTTCGCCGAGGCTCCTTGCGGTTGCGTAATTCCGGAACGCAGTATTGTGGCTGCTTGAACCGTGCACGCCATCGAAGAACAGCAGGTCCACGACATTACCCTCGAAGAGGTTCATGTAAGGATGGGAGCCATGCGTCAGCAGATCACCCATGAGCCAGTCCGTGTTCGGATAATAATCGTCAAACATCCGGTAGCTGTAATTGTAACCAAGTACGTTCCCCGAACCGCCGCCCGAGAAGACCATCGAATGTCGAAGATAATAGAAGATATTGTTCTCAATCAGGTTATCGGAATTCTGGCACATCAGAATCAAACCATATCCGTGGTCGGCCGTCGCCGCGGAATAACCGGAGTTGCCATGGTGAAAATAGCTGTCGCGAACCACACAACCGTAAGAACGCTGTAGCCGCACATGATAACCTTGCGCATTATAACTCTCCACATTTTTAACCCAGCAATTGACGGCGTAATTCAACATGAACGTCGATGCTGTACCCGTCGTCCTACGCTCAACGTAAAGGTCCTCCACGCCCGAGTACTGAACCATTGAATTCAAATCACTTTGGATGCGAGCGGCCTGCGGAGCATAGGCAGCTTCGAAAGTGTAATACAATGGCGGCGAAATCGTCACCGTATTGCCGTTCACCGCGGTGACTTTGACGATTTGGGACATGTTCCGGTTCGCGCCGTTCTGGCGGAAACACCAGTTGCAATCTCCCATATCGACAATCCCGCCTTTATTAAGTTGATCGATGCAAAGATAACAACCAACCGTCGCTAGCGTGCTGCTGGCAAGTGTCAATGTCGTCGAATCCTTGGTGTAGCCGCTGCTGATATCCGTTGCTGACCACGAAATGGAACCCGACACCATGTTGAAAATGTCGCTGGTTCCGTAATCGATGATTTTCGTTTGGGACGGCCCCGCTCCGCGAACCGTTTTGAATCGACCTATGTTGAGCGAACCGGATGTCCTGTATGTGCCCGGTGGGATATAAACGACCTGACCAGTCGGGCAGGCTGTAATCGCCTGTTGAATTGCTACAGTGTCGTCATGTACGCCATCCCCGACCGCGTTGTAAGGGGCATTCTTGACGTTCGCAAAAATGGTTGTCCGATTCGGAATACCGCCCGGGATTCCCGGATTCCAGGTGATCCTCCGATCCGCTGGAATCAGGTTATCTGCAAAGACATGCGTCACCTGAGCCGAAAGCAAAATTATAAGGAAGATCGTGCTAAATCGCCACGACTTGAATACGAACGCTTCCCAATTTTGCCGATTACTCATCCCCTCTTTGTACTCGTGGCTATCTGGACCAGCAATTGGAAGATTCCTGGATGCAGCAAGGAATTTCCTCGGCGGGAATTCTTCTGAAGGAAAACCGGTCAAATACATCGTGCTTAAAAGTCTAACAGGGCGATCGATCCTCGCCTGGGGAACTTACCGAGCAGAAGTTAAGCCAAATGCTTTTTCCGTCTCCCTGGGCATCTCGCAAGCCATTGATCTCCAGATGCTTACGAAGCCTTCGCGCATTTTCACACATGCCCTGGAAGGAATAAAGGACTTTGGACAATGTAGCACCCGTGTTGCATTTTGTAGCACCTTTGTAGCACCCTGGATCGCGTTTTGTACAAGCGGGCCAGGCGATGTAGCACTGTAGCACCCTGTACGGGGGGTGAAGGTGGGTATGGCTGCCTCTTACCCCCCGCCCATTATGAAGGCACGGGGGCCGGGGCAAGTCTCAAAGCTGGATGAGTTGGCCCTCTGAGTCCTGTTTATGACCTGTTTCCCAAGCAGCCTCTTGTAAAGACTTCGCGCGTAATGACGCCGCAAGATCGGCTCCACAGGCAGCAACGAATTCTCCGGAGAAAAGCGTTGGAAATGCCGCGGAAAGTTCTCCTTTAGCATGCCCGCACTCCCGAACGAAATATCGAGAATACGCCTATCATAGATCTCTTTGAAAAAGTCGCTGGCGACATTCGAATCACCATGCGGAAAAGAGAAAGTCGAACAGCTTATTCCAAAATTCTGCCGCAGAAACGAAACACTTTCGGAAGTTTGACGCACCTGTTCCTTCAACGTCAGGGCCGAATAACGAGGATGGTCGATACTGTGCGCGCCAATTGTGAATCCCTGTGCAACCAGCTTGCGCACTTCCCCTGAAGTCAGATAAGGCCGAGTCCGTTGAAGATAGCCTGTCAGGTCGCATTCAACAAACCTCGCTATTCGCGGGACCAATTCCTTTCGCTGATAAATGATGGACAATAGCTTCGTCGGAATGTCTTTCCCATCAAGCTGGTGTTTCGCAAGAAAATCGTTTATTTCCCTCTGCCGATTTTCTGGCAACCTTTTAATATGCTCGATTAAAACGCTCAACTCATTGTGAAGAGCCATTTCTTTGTTATCGAGGAAAGCGCTCGCAAGAAAGAATGTCGCCGGGATTCCCTTACGAAGCAGAATCGGAGCGATTACGTCTGATAGCTCCCTGAATCCATCATCGAACGTCAAATGAAACGAATGCTGCGGGAGAGTCTTGCCTGTGTTCACTGAACGCAGCAAATCAAGGAGACCTACTGGCTTATAAAGTTTCAGAAACACTTCCAGGTCCTTTTCGAACTGGGAGACATTTCTAAACCGATAGAGGTGTTTGACGTGCGGGACGTCATTATCGCTGACGATGTGGTAATAGGCGACGACAGGATTCGCGCCGGTCAATGATTCGAGAAAGCCCAAAGGTATGGCTTGAAAGATCGCTGGCAACAGATCGTCTTTGATCGTTCGTGCTATCATTGGCTGACGAAATCGCCTAACCGCTTGCCTGTGACCCTGCGCCCTCCGCGGCCGGGGACGGCATGTTGAGCCCGGGCATTGGAGCTTCCGCAGGAGTAATAGGGGCAACTTCTTTCTTCTCCTGTTCCGCTTTTGCTTGCCGAGCTGCCAATCGATAAATGCGCGGAGAAACAAGGGCGATGACTACCAACACAACCCAGAGGTGGGTTGTCGATCTCGCAAAGGAAGTTTCCGTGCAATTGTGAATGACTGCCAATAGGAGGAAACAGATGTTGAATGCCGCCATATCAAAATCCTTCGTCAGAGCAAGGCGAGCTTTTCGATAATACGAAGCGAGAAATGCCAAAAGAATCGCCAGCCCGACCAGACCTAATTCCAACGTCACATCTAAATATCCATTATGCCCCTCGTTCAACCCCGGCCACGGCAGTGGTGAATTAATCCAAAAGCTGCCGTAACCAAGTCCCAGAATAATATGCTGTTTGGCAATTGGAATGAGCAGCGCCCAAATGTCCGTGCGGCCAGTGAACGTCAGATCACGCCCGAGCGATCCGACGATCAATCCCAGTAGCGCATTACCAAAGAACATATAGGCAGCGCCGATAATGACCAAACCCGCGATAATGGTCGCTTCGATCGAACCAGCAGCATGTTTGAGGTAATCTCGAAACCGCCAAATGACGAGGTAAACGCCGCTTATGAACATTAACACCGCGAGCGATGTGGCGCTATGAGAGCCAAGCAGCAGCCAGACCGTCAGCCCCATAACAGAAGCGTCGGCGATGTTCTCGTACTTTACGCGAGGCGCATCCTTGTGACGCCATCTCTTGAAGAATTCCCAGAAAAGAAAGAAGCCAGCAATCAGGCACAATCTTCCAAGGCAGTTCTTTTGTGTGGTTACGCCGACCCACATTCGTTCCCCTGTCCACTGATTGTAATCCTGTCCCTGCTCGCTAAACCATTTCACCATCACCGCTGAAAGCGGAATAAGAATATAGGCAGTTCGCCGCAACGAGGCTTCCAAAGCCTGGCGCGGATTTTTCTCAGTCAACATGACGCCCGCCATCACGATACAGCCGCAAGCGCGAATCCAGCGCTTGAGCGAGACAAAACTGTAATCCGACCAAACAACGCTCAACGCCATGTAACCGAAGAATACGAAAAGCCACGTGTTCTCGCGGAAAAGTTGGGACCACGAAATCCCCCGTTTCCCCAGCACAAAAATGCACATCCCGAGCAGGAGCAGCATGAAATTTCGATCCATCGGGCTCCCTTCGGCAACATCCGCATCCGCCAGACTGCCCGAATTCAGCCATGCAGCAATTGGGCGGGATGCGCAGTAAAGCATCCAGATTGTCGGTATCCAAACCGTCCATGAAATCCCTTTCGACTTTTTACTGTCAATGCGCAGCAAAAAGGCAATAAAGACGAAACAAATTCCTAATACGACACGTGGGGGCATTCAGGAATTACTTACTGGTCGTTGCGCAGAGCGCGGCATTCGCCGGCTCGTGATGAATTGAGCTTCTCCACCATATGAACCGCCATTCGCCAAGGTCGGTGCGAAGCAGCTCCGAATTCACGGGTTTATTTTTGAAGAATGGATCCAGCCGTGCATACATGCCTTGATAATACGTGACGACGCATGTACGTCCAAGGCTGTTTAGATTCTGAAACGCTCGATCGAGCTGGCTGTCTTCCAGATAGTAAATAACCTCGCAGGCAGTTACCAAATCGAACGGACCATTGTGTTCAACAGCATGAAAATTTAAGAGATCGCCGACTTCGAAAGTCGCATTTTTGAGTTTCAGCGACCGGGCTCGTTTCACTGCATGCTGGCTCGGATCGATTCCGATAATCCGATCGGCAAGTGGCGCAAGATACTGAGTCTGAAGACCTTCGCCAGAACCGATTTCAAGGATTGATCCGAGGCGATCGCCCGTGCGATCTCGAATCATTTGGCTGGTTTCTTTG
>Ga0207674_10010538_pt1 | contig 10462 bp, 8 predicted proteins | sample KBSCornC72_FD_184303 | JGI IMG/M metagenome (GOLD analysis project Ga0207674, IMG submission 184303) | Corn rhizosphere microbial communities from Kellogg Biological Station, Michigan, USA - KBS Corn C7-2 (SPAdes) (version 2) | ecosystem: Host-associated > Plants > Roots > Rhizosphere > Soil ...
CCTGGCAGGTCGGGCACCAGTAGGCGATCCGGTTCGCGTCGCCCTGGCCGCGCGACTCGATCGTGGTCCCGCAGCGTGGACACGGACGGCCGGCCTGGCGGTAGACGGCGCGCTGCCGGAGTCCGGAGTCGAGCGAGCGGCGCATCAGCTGGGCCGCCTCGACGAGCGCGGCGCGCAACTGCTGGTCGGAACTCTCCCCGAGCCGCTGCCAAGGCGAGACCTGCGCGCGCCAGAGCGCTTCCGCCCGCCACAGGTTCCCGATCCCCGCTACGAGCCGCTGGTCGAGGAGCGCTTCGCCGATCGCCTGGCGCTGGTCGGCTCCACGGAGGCGCGTGAGCATCCCGTCGAAGTCGGGCGGGTCGGCGAGGATGTCGGGGCCGAGGCTGCGAACCGGCCCCTCGTCCAGCTCCAGCACGGGGCCGTGCCAGAGGACGGCCTCGGCCTTCTCTCCGCGCAGAACGAGCCACGGCGTCCCGTGACGGGTGCTCTTCCCGTTGCGCTCGAAGACTTGCCAACGGCCTTTCATGCGCAGGTGGCTGCGGAGCACGAGGCCGTTCTCGAAGCGCAGGAGCAGGTTCTTGCCAACGGCCTCGACCTTCAGCAGGCGCCGACCGTCGAGGCGCTCGGCGACCCGCGTGACACGGGCGCGCGGGTGCGGCGTCTCGACCGCGAGCCTCTCCCCGACGAGGACTTCGAGGCGCCGGGCCGCGCGGTGGAGAGAGTCACCTTCGGGCATAGAGTTGAAAGCGTATGCATCCTCGATTGAGAGCAATAGGGGCCGGGGTCGTGGGCACGCTCGTCTGGGCGGCGCTCGAGCCGCTCGACCGTCGGGTCTTCCGGCATGACTACTCGGACGTCGCCGTGCTCGGCAAGGCGTTCACGCGTGGGCGCGGCTGGCTTCCGCTGGGGCTCGCGATCCATGCGGCGAACGGCGCGTTGTTCGGGCTCGCCTACCACGAGATCGCGCGGCGGTCCGGGCGGGACGGAAAGAGGCTCGCGCTCGAGCTCGCGCTGCTGGAGCACGTAGCCCTCTTCCCGACCGGCGCCCTGGTCGACCGGCACCATCCCGCGCGCGGCCGGCCGGGCGTCCAGAAGCTCCTCAGCGCGCCTGCGTTCGGCCAGGCGACAATCCGGCACGCCGTATTCGGGCTCGTGCTCGGGCTAGGGGCGCAAGACGGCCCGGCGAGGTCCCGCTAGGAAACCGGCCTCGAGGAGGAGCGGCATCAGATCCGTCTCCCCCACCGGCTCGGAGTCGAAGCGCTCGACCGCCAGCCGCTTGCCGCCTGTCGTCTTCACGTGCTCGACGAGCGCCGCCAGCGCCGGCCTGAGCCACTCCTCGTCGGGCTCTCGGAGCGACACGATCGAGCGGCCGCCACGCTCGACGAAGAGCGCCGGCTCGCCGCCGAGGAGGACGATCCGGGCGCCGGCGACTCTGGCCGCGCGGCCTCCGGCGAGCTTCGGCCACGGAAGCGCCGCGCCGTAGGGCTGGGCCGGATCGGCGGCTGCCAGCACGAGTGCTTCGGGCTCCTCTCCTTCTTTCGGACGGAGCTCGCGCAGCCGCTCCACTGCACCGCCGAGTGCGAATTGGGCTCCTCCTAGACCCTCGACGAAGTAGCCGCGGCGGGCCAAGCCGAGTGTCTCGAGCGCCTTCAGCTCGCCGTACACGGCGCTGTAGCCGCCGACGATGCCTTCGGCTCGCACTCCGTCGCGCGTGACGATGCCCTGCCGCTCGAGCAGGAGCTCGGCGAGAGCGCGGCGATCGGGATCACCGCGGAAAAGGCGGTCGGCGAGCGACCAGCGGCCCTGCGTTGCCGTGATGCCGGACGACCGTCGTCGCGAGAAGCGGCGCGGCCGACGCTCGGGTCGCGGGACTCCGTAGCGGCGGCCCGCGCGAAGCGGCGTCCAGGCGTCGTTCGTGACCTCGCCCGACCACACGAGATCCCAGAGCGCAGGCAGTGCCTGCTCCGCCTCGAGCTCGGTCGCGGCGAGCAGGTCGAACCAGAACTCGGCTCCCTGTCCGAGCACCGCGCGGATCCGGTCGGGCACGTCGCCTTCGGGCGCATCGGCGGTGACCAGGCGGCCCAGAGCCGGCGCGTCGTCCCGGAAGTAGACCGCCACCCGGTCGAGACCGGCGCCCACCCAGACGAGCTCGCCGGTCGCGCAGAGCTGGTCGAGCCAGGCGGGCTGGTAGTTGGGAACGCGCCGCGGCAGAACCTCGCTCTCCCACAGGGACACCGGCAGCGCGAGCGCCTGCAGCGGGACGAGTGCTTCCCGCAGGCTCGACCGCCTGTCGACCCCCTGCCAGCTGGGCAGGAACCTTCCGAGCGCGGCCCGCTCGGCCGGCTCCACCTCCTTGCGCAAGGCTGCGAGCGACGCGCGGCGCAGTCGCCGCAGGACGTCCGGGTCGCACCACTCGCGCTCTGTGCCTCCCGGGCGGAGCTCTCCCCGGACGAGCCGCTCACCGCGCTCGAGGGCACGCAGGACGGGGTCGACGTTCGTCCCGAAATGATCGCTCGCCTCGGCCGTCGTGAACGGCCCGCGACCCTTCGCGAAGCGGGCGACCAGGCTTTCCAGCGAATCCGAGCCGCCTTCGAGGAACGTCTCGGGCAGCCCGCCCGGAGGCATCGCGCCCAGTGCGTCGCGGTACCGGCCCGCGTCCTCGGCCGCGATCAGGCGCTCCTCACCGGCAACCCGCACCGTGATCGCCCGGCGCTCGTCGAGCAGTGGCTGTGCCAGCGCTGCGTCGAACTGACCCGGCCGCAGGTCGCCGCGAAGTCGGAGCACGTCGTGCAGCTGATCCGCGTTCCGGGGCGCGCCTCGAAGCTGCTCCTCGACCTCCTCGAGCGCACTCGGGTCGAGCAGGTCGCGGAGCTCCTCCTGGCCAAGGAGCTCCTTGAGCAGGTCGCGGTCGAGGGACAGCACCTGTGCGCGGCGTTCCGCGCGCGGCGTGTCGTCCTCGTACATGTAGTTCGCGACGTAGTCGAAGAGGAGCGAGGTCGAGTACGGAGAGGCCGTGGCGGTCTCGACATCGACCAGATCGAGCTGCCTCGTCTTGAGCCCGTTGAGCAACCGCTTGAGTGCAGGCAGGTCGAAGACGTCCTGCAGACACTCGCGGTACGTCTCGAGAATCACCGGGAACGAGCCGTATTTCCGAGCGACCTGGAGCAGGCCCTGCGCCTTGAGGCGCTGCTGCCAGAGCGGTGTCCTCTCCCCCGGTCTCCGCCGCGGGATCAGGAGCGCCCGGCCCGCGTTCTCGCGGAAGCGAGAGCCGAAGAGCGCGGTCGACGCGAGCTCGCTCATCACGAGGTCCTCGATCTCGGTCGGGTCGATCAGCAGCTCCTCGGTGGGCGGCGGAGCGTCGGCGTCGGGCAGGTGGATCGCGATCCCGTCGTCCGACCAGAGCGACTGCACCTCGAGCCCTAGGGCGTCTCGGAGCTTGACCCCGATCGCCATCGACCACGGTGCGTGCACCCGTGCGCCGAAGGGCGTCAGGACGCACATGCGCCAGTCGCCGATCTCGTCTCGGAAGCGTTCGACGACGACCGTGCGGTCCGACGGCACGGCCCCGGTGGCGTTCTGCTGGTCTCCGAGGAACGTGAGCAGGTTCTGCGCGGCCTGCTCGTCGAGGGAGTGCTCGCTCGTCAGTCGCTCGAGGGCCTTCTGCTCGGGCAGCGCGACGAGCTCGCGGGACGCCCGTCCGATCTGCTCGCCGAGCTCGTACGGACGCCCGGGGCCCTCGCCCTTCCAGAAGGGGATCATCCCGGGCACACCCGGGGCCGGAGAGACGAGCACGCGGTCGCGCGTGATCTCTTCGATCCGCCAGGTCGATGCTCCGAGCAGGAACGTCTGGCCCGCGCGGGCCTCGTAGACCATCTCCTCGTCGAGCTCTCCGACCCGACCTCCGCCGTCGACCAGGTGAACGCCGTAGAGGCCGCGGTCGGGAATCGTGCCCGCATTCTGGACGGCGAGCTGGCGCACGCCTCCGCGGCCGCGGATCACCGCCGCGGTGCGGTCCCAGACGATTCTCGGCCGCAGCTCGGCGAACTCGTCCGACGGGTAGCGACCCGCAAGCATGTCGAGCACGTTCTCGAGCTGGACGCGGGAGAGGCCGGCGAAGTTGTAGGCGCCGCGAACGAGGTCGTGCAGGTCGTCGACCGAGATCTCCTCGTCGGCGGTGATGGCGACGATCTGCTGCGCGAGCACGTCGAGCGGGTTCCGAGGGATGACCGTCTCCTCGATGGCGCCCGCCTTCATGCGCTCGACGACGACCGCGGACTCGAGCAGGTCGGCGCGGTACTTGGGGAAGATGCGCCCGCGCGAGACGGCTCCCAGCTCGTGGCCGGCCCGCCCGACTCGCTGCAGCCCGCGCGCGACGGACTTCGGCGACTCGACCTGCACGACGAGGTCGACGGCGCCCATGTCGATGCCGAGCTCGAGCGACGACGTTGCGACGAGGCACGGGATCTCGCCCTTCTTCAGGAGCTCCTCGATCTCGAGCCGCTGCTCTCGCGCCAAGGAGCCGTGATGCGCTCGGGCGATCTCGCGGCGCTCACCGTCCTCGACGTCCTCGTTCGCCAGATCGTTCAGGCGCAGTGCGAGGCGCTCCGCGAGCCGGCGGTTGTTGACGAAGACGATCGTCGAGCGGTGCTGACGGACGAGCTCGAGGATCTCGGGGTAGATCGAAGGCCAGATCGAGCCGGACTCCCCGGGCTCCCGCATGTCGTCCAGCGGCACCACGACTTTCAGGTCGAGCTCCTTCGCGCGGCCGGCGTCGACGAGCTCGATCGGCCGGCCACCGGAGACGAAGCGTCCGATCTCCTCCATCGGCCGCTGCGTCGCCGAGAGCCCGACCCGCTGGACGGGCTTCTCCGTCAGGCGATCCAGGCGTTCGACGGACAGGGCCATATGTGCGCCGCGCTTGGTGCCGGCGACGGCGTGCACCTCGTCGAGGATCAGCGTCTCGACCGACTTCAGCATCTCGCGCCCGCGCGAGGTGAGCAGGAGATAGAACGACTCCGGGGTCGTGATCAGGATGTCCGGGTGCTCGCGGAGCATCGCGGCGCGGTCTCGCTGCGGCGTGTCGCCCGTGCGGACCGCGACGCGAAGCTCGGAGCCGAGCCCCGCGAGCGGCCCGCGCAGGTTGCGCTCGACGTCGTAGTTGAGCGCCTTCAGCGGCGAGACGTACAGCAGGCGCAGCCCCTTGCCTGGTGAGGCGGTCAGCTTGTCTATCCCGTACAGGAAGGCAGCGAGGGTCTTACCGGAGCCGGTCGGCGCCTGGATCAGCGTGTGCTTGCCGCTCGCGATTGCAGGCCAACCCTGCTCCTGGGCCGGGGTCGGCGCAGCGAAGGCGCCTTCGAACCAGGCTCGTGTCTTCGGACTGAACGCGTCGAGAGCGCTCACGTCTTCAGCCTAGCCGTGAGCGAAGGGCCTGCACGTCGCGCCGAAACTCGTCCTCCGGGTGCGGAGGCGGCGGCTCCTCGGGATGTGGAAACGGCCAGCCCGGCTTCGGGTCGTCGGCGTAGCGCGGCATGACGTGCGTGTGCAGGTGCGGCATCGAGTTGCCGAGCGTCTCGTAGTTCATCTTCACGGGGTCGAAGTGCGTCTCGAGCGCGCGGCCCACCTGGAGAAGCTCGCGCCAGTACGCCGCTGCTTCGTCGGGCTCCAGCTCCGTCGGCTCCGCGACATGGTGTCCGCGCCAGATCACGATCGTGTAGCCGCGCTGCCTCCCGTCCTTCTGCAGGTACGCGTCGGCGACCTCGCCGGCGAAAATCCGCACGCCGTAGTCCGTCTCGTCGGGCCGTCCTTGCCCGCACATCGGACATCCCTCGCCGCGCCGCAGTTCGTAGAACTCCTCTGGCCACTCCACGGCGCTAGCATCGCGGATCGATGCCCGAGACACCCGAAGAGCTCTACGAGCGCGTCAAGGACTCGCTCCGCATGCCGCCGGTCGAGGAGTGGGACTCGTTTCCCTTCGACGGTGAGCTGACCCCGCGAGCGCTTCTGCCTCCGGTCGAGCGCGAGGAGCCCCGGCACGGCGAAGGCGGCGTGGACTGCCGCCGCTGCCAGGCGGCCGACGACGAGTACGTGTGGACGAACGAGCACTGGCGTCTGCATCCCCTCGGGCCGACAGGTCTGCCACTCATCCTGATCCTGGAGCCTCGAGAGCATTTCTCCGCGCCCGCAGACCTGCCGGATGAGCTCGCCGCCGAGCAGGGCATCATGCTCGGGCGGATCGAGCGGGCTATTTGCTCGATCGGTGACTTCGGCCGCGTGCACGTGTGCCGCTGGGGCGACGGCAGCGAGCACCTGCACTGGTGGTTCATGGCTCGCCCGGCCCGGGTCCCGCAGCTGATCGGGAGCTTCGCGGCGATCTGGGACGACATCCTCCCGCCGGTTCCCGAAGACGTTTGGCGCGCAGACGTCGATGCCGTCGTGGCCGCACTCGAGGAGTAGGGTTACGGCATGGCCGTGGCAGCACCCGACCGGCTCTACTACACGGACAGCGACGAGGCGAACGAGCTCCTTGCGAACGATCCGCTCGCGCTGCTGATCGGGTTCGCGCTCGACCAGCAGGTGACGGTGCCGAGCGCGTTCTCGGGGCCGCTCAAGATCAAGCAGCGGCTCGGGACGCTGGAGGTGGCGCGCCGCGACCCGGCCGAGGTCGAGGCCGCCTTCCGCGAGAAGCCGGCGGTGCATCGCTTTCCCGGGGCGATGGCGACGCGCGTGCAGGAGCTGGCGGCCGTCGTCGAGGACGAGTACGGCGGCGACGCGTCGCGGCTCTGGCGCGAGGCGTCCGACTCGGACGATCTCCGCAAGCGGATTGCCGCGCTACCCGGATTCGGGGAGATGAAGATCAAGGCGCTGTCGGCGGTGCTCTGGAAGCGCTTCGGCGTCAAGGCGGCCGAGGGCCTGACACCCTCGCATCCGACGCTCGGCGACGTCGACTCCCGCGAGGCGCTCGACGACTACCAGGAGAAGAAACGCGCGCACAAAGCGAAGATGCGCGCCCAGCAGTCCTGAGACCGCGTCCGCCCGTCACCGCGTACGTCACCCGCGAGCATCCCGAGACGGGACTCGACGAGCTGCTCGTCTTCGATTTTCCGGACGCGCCCGAGTTCAACGCAGTTGTGCCCGGCGGCGGGATCGAGGAAGGCGAGACGATTGAGGCGACCGCCATCCGGGAGGTCATGGAGGAGACCGGGATCGAGGCGGAGTTCGTCCGCGTCGTCGGCTTCGGCGACGATCCGGCCGGCCATTACGTCCAGCTGAAGCCCACGAAGCCGCTCCCGGAGTCCTGGGAGCACATCCGTGAGGACGGGCCCGTTCTCTGCCGCTGGATCCCGGTTCGAGCCGACGCCGAGGTCTGGGGCCTGCGCGGCGACTACATCCATGCGCTCGTGCGCAAACGAGTCGTCGGCTACGTCACGCGCGGCCGCGAGCTCCTCGTTTTCGAGCACGCGGGGGTTCTCCAGGTGCCGGCCGGCCGCGTCGACTTCGACGAGACGCTCGAGGAGGGTCTGGTGCGCGAGATCGTGGAGGAGACGGGCGTGGCAGCCGAGGTCGTGTCGAAGCTCGCTGACGGTGACGAGTTCGAGCGCCTCGTCGGCCGCTGGCCTCACGAGAGCCATGCGTTCCACGCGGTGCCGGTCGCGAAAACGCCGGACGAATGGACGCACCACGTCACCGGGACGGGGATGGACGCGGGCATGGCGATGCCGTGCCGCTGGGTGCCGCTCGACGAGCGTCCACTCCTTTGGGGGAAGCCCGATCCTTTGGTCGAGCGATTGCTCGTGTCGATAACCGAGGCATGAGACGAGCGCTGCTCGTCCTGTGCACCGGCCTGCTCCTCCTCGGAGGCTCGACCGCCAGCGCGCTCAAGATGCCGTCGGCTCCGCGCTGTCCTGTCTTTCCGAAGTCGAATCCCTGGAACCAGCGCGTCGACTCCCTGCCGGTGGCCGGCAACTCCGACGAGATCGTCCGCTCGATCGGCGCCAACGGGAGCGTGCACGCCGACTTCGGCTCGGGGCTCTGGGACGGCGCGCCGATCGGGATCCCGATCACGGTCGTCGGCAAGAAGCAGCACAAGACGCGCGTCTCCTTCGAGTACGCGGACGAGTCCGACCGCGGGCCGTACCCGATCCCACGCACCGTGAGGATCGAGGGCGGACGCTCCTCGTCCGGTGACCGGCACGCGATCATCGTCGACCGCTCGTCGTGCCGCCTCTACGAGCTCTACGCGCTGTATCCGAGAGGTCGAGGCTGGAGGGCCGGGTCCGGAGCGATCTGGAGCCTGCGCTCGAACAAGCTCCGGCCCGCCGGCTGGACGTCGGCGGATGCCGCCGGCCTCCCCATCTTCCCCGGGCTCGCGCGCTACGACGAAGTCAAGCGGGGCGTGATCGACCATGCACTGCGGTTCACCGTTCAGCGCACGCGGCGCGCCTACGTCTATCCCGCCCGGCACTACGCGAGCAACTCCGACGACCCGAGCCTCGCGCCGATGGGCCTGCGCCTGCGCCTCAAGCCGAGCTTCGACGTGAGCGGCTACCCGCGCCAGGCGCGGATCGTGCTCGTCGCGCTCAAGCGCTACGGGATGATCGTCGCCGACAACGGATCGAGCTGGTACATCACGGGCGCGCCGGACCCAAGATGGTCGAACGACCAGTTGCATACGCTCGCGGGCGTCAAGGGGTCAGATTTCGAGGTCGTGCAGGGCCGTTAGAACGGCGCCGTCCGGGCGAGAAAGCGCTCGGGCATGTCGAACGTCCGGATCGGTCAGGTCGCGCGACGAGGGACCTCGACGCGGTCACTGTCTCCGATGTCGCGCAGCACACGGGCGGGAACGCCGGCCGCGACGACCCCTGCCGGCAGGTCGCGGGTGACCACGGCACCGGCCCCGACGACGGTGTCCTGTCCGACAGTGACACCTGGACACACAATCACTCCCCCGCCCAGCCACACGTTGTCGGCAAGCGTGATCGGCTCGCCGTACTCCCAGCCGACGCCCCGTGCCTCCGGATCAACCGGGTGGGTCGCGGTCAGTAGCTGCACACGTGGGGCGATCTGGCACGCGGCGCCGATCGCGATCGGCGCTACATCGAGCATTACCGCGTCGAAATTGACGAACGTTCGGTCGCCAACGCTGATCGCGCCGTACTCGCAGTAGAACGGCGCCCGCACGACGACCTCCTCACCAACGTGCCGCAGCATCTGTCGGAGCAGCCCGTCGCGCTCGTCCCAAGCGGCAGGCGCCGAGCGGTTGAAGCGCGCGAGGAGCTCCTGCACCCGCGCGAACTCGGCCTCGTTCTCCGGATCCCCGCCGATGTACAGCTCGCCGCGCAGCATCCGGTCTCGCATTTCGCCCATGCTTTCTGGCTTCTAGCAGAGGGACGTTCAATCGGTGAGATCGCGCAGGGCCGTCAGCAACCGGTCGACTTCTTCGGCGGTGTTGTAGTGGACGATGCCCGCACGGACGGCGCCCTGCTCCACGTCGACGCCAAGGCGCTTCATCGTCTCGAGCGCGTAGTAGTTGCCCCACCACACCGCGATGTCGCGCTCGGCGAGCCGCTCCGCGGTTTCCTGCGGCGTAAGGCCTGGGATGTCGAAGCAGAACGTCGGCACGCGGCCGGTCATGGTCGGCAGCCCACGGAGGCGGACGCGCTCGGGGAGCCCGGCGAGGAAGCGCTCTCCCAGGTCGCGTTCGTGACGCGTCATTGCGTCCCAGCTGAGCGAGTCGATGTAGTCGACGGCCGCTACGAAGCCCGCGAGCGCCTCGTGCGGGAGCGTCCCGAGCTCGAAGCGGTGGCCGACCGGCTCGTCGGCCGCGGGGCGCACCTTGTACGGGCGCCAGCTCTCGAGCAGGTCGTGCTTGCCGAAAGCGAGCCCGAGGTGCGGGCCGAAGAACTTGTAGGGCGAGCAGATCAGCACGTCGACGTCCCAACCCGCCGCGTCGATCGGACCGTGCGGAGCGTAGTGAACCGCGTCGGCCCAGGCGAGCGCACCGGCCGAGTGGGCCAGCTCGACGACGCGCCTCACGTCCGGTGCCGTTCCGACCGAGTTGGCCGCGACCGGGAAGGCCACGACCCGCGTCCTGTCGGAGAGCTGCCGCTCCAGGTCGTCGTAGTCGAGCGCGAGCTCGTCCGTCACCTCGACGAAGCGGACGACGATTCCGAGGTCGTGCGCGAGCTCGAGCCACGGCGCCACGTTCGCGTCGTGGTCGAGCTTCGTCACGAGCACCTCGTCGCCGGCGCTCAGCGTCCGGGCGAACGCCCGCGTGAGGAGGAAGTTGAGCGCGGTCATGCTCGGCCCGAACGCGACCTCCTCGGCACTGCAGCGGAGGAAGTCGGCCGCACGCTCCCGCGAGTGCTCGATCAGCTCGACGGTGCGCCGCGAGGTCTCGAAGGAGCCGCCGACGTTCGCGTTCGACTCGCGGAGATACCCCGCGATCGCGTCGATGACCTCGTCC
>Ga0207674_10010540_pt1 | contig 10460 bp, 11 predicted proteins | sample KBSCornC72_FD_184303 | JGI IMG/M metagenome (GOLD analysis project Ga0207674, IMG submission 184303) | Corn rhizosphere microbial communities from Kellogg Biological Station, Michigan, USA - KBS Corn C7-2 (SPAdes) (version 2) | ecosystem: Host-associated > Plants > Roots > Rhizosphere > Soil ...
AGCGTCTCTGCGGCAGTCGCGGTCACGACCGTCTGGGCGGTCCGGGTGATCACCTCGGCGAGCGCGAGCCGGCGGGACCCGTCGAGCTCGGAGAGCACGTCGTCGAGGAGCACGAGCGGCGACATACCGAGTCTCTGGCGCAGAAGCTCCGCCTCCGCGAGTACGAGCGACAGCACCGCCACGCGCTGCTCGCCCTGCGAGCCGTACACGCGGAGATCCCGTCCTCCCGCCTCGATGCGGAGATCGTGAAGATGCGGGCCGGCGCCCGTAATGCCGCGCTCGATGTCCAACTCGAGTCGTCCTTCGAGCTCGGCCGTTGTGGGTGCCGTCCCGTCGTACGCAAGCGACGCATCGGCGAGGCCGAAGCTCCCCGCGAGCTCGGTGAACGGGGCGTCGAGCACGTCGGCGGTCTCGGTCCGTGCGACGACAAGCTCGTTCCCGAGCAGGACGACCCGTTCCGTCCACGGTGCGAGCGCGTCGCGCGTCGAGTGACCGTGGCGGATGCGACGCAGCGCCGCGTTGCGCTGACCGACCGACGATGCGTACTCGTTGGCGACGTTCGCACGGGCAGGCAGAAGGCGCCCGACGACACGGTCGAGGTATGCCCGGCGCGTTGCTGGCGCCCCCTTCACCACTGCCAGTCGGTCCGGCGTGAAGACGAGCGTCGTCAGCTCGTGGCGGAGGCGCTCGACGGAGTCGAGCCGGTCCCCGTTGAGCTTGACCGTTCGCGACTCACCTCGCGTGAGAAGAGTGTCGGTCTCGAACGCGTTCGACCCGCGCGTGCCTGCGAGCGTGATCCGGGAGGCGTCTGCCCCGAACCGGATCATCTGCACGTCCCGCCTGGCACGCGGCGAGAAGCCCTGCGTCCCCACGTGGAGCGCCTCGAGGAGATTCGTCTTGCCGGCTCCGTTCGCACCGTGGAGCAGGACGACGCCGGGCACCAGCGCGAGCTCGAGAGCGTCGTACGAGCGGAAGTCCCGGAGCGTGACCTCGCGGACGATCAGCCCGCGAGGCGGATGGGCATGATCAGGTACCAGAAGCTCTCGTCCGGTGCCGCGATAAGCCCAGGCCGCAGGCGGTTGATGAGCTTGAGCTGCACGGTGTCCCCGGCGACGGCCTCGAGGCCGTCGCGCAAGAAGTCGGGGTTGAAACCGATCTCGAGCTCCTCGCCCGCGTACTCGATGGGCAGCGTCTCCGTCGCTTCTCCGATGTCCTGCGTCTGCGCCGACACCGTCAGCTCGCCGTCGGCGAAGCGGAGCCGCAGCGGGGCGTTGCGCTGGGCCATGAGGCCTGCGCGTCGGACGACGTCGAGCAGCGCGGCGCGGGGCGTGGCGATCTCGGCCTCGAACGTCTCGGGAAGAAGCTGCTTGTAGTTCGGGAACTGCCCGTCGATGCGCCGGCTGGTGAGCCACACGTCGTTCGCCGAGAAGATCACGTGGTTCTCGTGCACGCCGAGGCGGACGTCCTCGGCGCCTGCCGCGAGACGCGCAAGCTCCTGCAGCGCTCGAGCCGGGATGATCGCGTCGAGGTCGGGTCCGGCAGAGGACAGGCTCGTCTCCTTCACCGCGAGGCGATACGAGTCTGTCGCGGCCATGATCAGCCTGTCGCCTTCGAAGCGGACGAGCACGCCGGTCAGGACGGGTCGCGACTCGTCTCGTGAGGCCGCGCGTCCGACCTTCTCGATGGTCGCCAGCAGCGCAGCCGCATCGATGGTCTGGAGCGACACGTCGAGCGGAGGAAGCCGCGGGAAGTCCTCCGCGCTGTAGACGTTCAGGCGCGACGCGTGGCTCCCCGACGTCACTGCGAGAACGCCGTCGCCCTCGTCGTACGCGAGCGTCACCGAGTCGTCGGGCAGCAGCCTGACGAGGTCGGTGAGGAGTCGGCCGGGGACGACGACGCTCGCGTCGCCCTCGACCTCGCCCGCGAGCGAAGCGCGGATCGAGATCTCCATGTCCGTTGCGGCGAGCGAGAGGCGGCCGTCCTCCGCCTGCAGGAGGATCCCACCGAGCACCTGGACGGCGCCGCGAGTCGAGACTGCGCGCGAGACGATGCCGAGCGAGGCGGCGAGCTCGGCCTTCGAGCACGTGATGCGAAGCGCGGTTCCGGTCACGATGTCTGTGTTCATTACTTAAGAAAAGAGACTCGTAGTAGTCATAGGAGTGTGAGTTATGGGGATGACGGGCGAATTGTGCCGTGCGAGCGGGAAAAACGTGTGTGGACGAACGTGTGGACTGCGGGACACCGGACCAACAGCCTCCGGAGGACCGGGTCGATGGACCCCCAGTATCACCGCGCCTGCTTGATGCGCGCAGTCAACTCTTGCACAAGGTTGTACACAGACCGATCTTCGCGGATGAGCTTCGTGATCTTGTCCTTCGCATGGATGACCGTGGTGTGGTCGCGGCCACCGAACTCCTTGCCGATCATGGGCAGCGACGCGTCCGTCAACTCGCGCGAGAGATACATCGCGACCTGTCTCGGGTACGCGACGGCCTGCGATCGGCGGGGGCTGATCAGCTCTTCGTGAGTGACGCCGAACCGTTGTGAGACGGCCTGCTGAATGCCGGCGATCGTCACCTCCGGAGCAGCATCTCCCTGTGGGTACACGTCCTTCAGCACGTCCTCGGCGAGCTCGACGGTGAGCGGACGATCGGTGAGGGACGAGAACGCGACGACGCGGGTCAGCGCGCCCTCGAGCTCGCGGATGTTCGCGGAGACGCGGCTCGCGATGAACGTCAGCACCTCGGGATCGGCAACCGCGAGCCCCTCCGTCTCGACGCGCTTGCGCAGGATGGCGATCCGTGTCTCGAGGTCGGGTGCCTGGATGTCGGTGAGAAGGCCCCACTCGAAACGGGAGCGAAGACGTTCCTCGAGCGTCGCGATCTCGCGCGGCGGGCGGTCGGACGAGATGATGATCTGGGCGCCGCCCTCGTACAGCGAGTTGAAGGTGTGGAAGAACTCCTCCTGGATTCGCTCCTTGCCCTCGATGAACTGGATGTCGTCGACGAGCAGCACGTCGTAGTTGCGATAGCGCCGCTTGAAGCCCTCGATCCGCGTGCCGCGCTCGCGGACGGCGTCGATGAACTCGTTCATGAAGGTCTCGCTCGTCACGTAGCGCGTCGTGAGCCGCCGTGAGTGCTGACGGACGTAGTGGCCGATCGCCTGGAGCAGGTGCGTCTTGCCGAGGCCGGTGCCGCCGTAGATGAAGAGCGGGTTGTACGCCTGAGCCGGCGCTTCGGCGACAGCGAGGGCGGCCGCGTGCGCGAACCGGTTCGACGACCCGATGACGAACAGGTCGAAGGTGTACTTGGGGTTGAGCTCGACCTCGGCGACCTCGCGCTGCTGCACGAGCTCCGGCCTGGGCTCGACCCCGACCCCGGCTGCCGGTGGCGGCTCCGGCTCGCGGTCGGGTGCGACGGAGCGCTGGGTCGGCCGCTCGGCCACCGCGAAGGTCACGGACGCGCCGGACGCGCCGGCGTCAGCAGCAGCACGCGTCACGAGGTCGAGGAAGTGCCCTTCGATCCAGTCACGCGTGAAGTCGTTCGGAACCTCGACGACGAGCTGGTCGGCGCCCACCGCATGCGGCCGTGCTTGGCCGAACCAGGTGTCGTACGTCGTGTCGGTAAGGGAGACCCTGAGCCGGCCGGCGATGGCGTTCCAGAGGTCGTCGACTCGTGTCTCGGCGGGGTGCTCCACCCGTCCTCGCGGTTCTCGGGGGTCGTCTGGGAAGGGGCGAGCATAGCACCATATCCATCGACGCTCAATGGAGCTTCACGGGGCTCCTGTGGATGAAAATATGGCTGTTTTGCAGGGAATTCCTGTCTTCCACACGGCTGTCCACAGGTGTGGACGAAGCCGGCGACGTTGCTCGACGAGAAAACGGCGTTCTCCCAGGAGCAGCGGTTTCCGACTTTGCCTGCAAAACGGCGACTGTGGAAAACGTCGCCTCGAAGCGGTCCGTCTATACTCGCCGCTCCCCGCAGCCTCAGCGAGCAGACACGACGTGAAACGCACCTACCAACCGAACGTTCGCCGCCGGAAGCGGCGTCACGGGTTCCGAGCGCGGATGTCCACGCGCGGCGGCCGCGCGATCCTCAAGCGGCGGCGCGCGCGTGGTCGCAAGCGGCTTTCCGCCTGAGACGCGCCCGGTGCAGCGCCGCAATCGGCTCTCCCGGTCGAAGGACTTCGACACCGTCTACCGCCGCGGCCGCTCGGCGTCGTCGCGCTACCTCGTCCTGCATTGGTTTCCGCGTGACGACGATCCCGACGGCGAGCCCCGGCTAGGCCTCGCAGTTCCTCGCTCCGTCGGCTCGGCAGTCGCCCGGAATCGTGTGAAGCGGCTCCTCCGCGAGTCGTGGCGCGAGCTCCTCCCCACCGTTCCCCCCGGCCAGGACTACGTCCTCGCGGCCCGGCCGGGACTCGCAGAGCCCGCCGACGCTCGCGGCAAGGACTGGCTCGTCACCGAGATCGCGGACGTCCTCGAGAAGGCGCGCGCATGAGGTACCTGGGGATCGGTCTCGTCCAGGTGTGGCGCTGGACGTTCGGGCTCCTCACGCCCGAAGGGACCTGCAAGTACCACCCGAGCTGCTCGCAGTACGCCATCGACGCGTTCCGTGAGTTCGGGCTCGTCCGTGGAGGCGTTCTCGCCGGCTGGAGGCTTCTCCGCTGCAATCCGTGGAGCCACGGCGGCGTCGACTACGCGCACGACCAGACGCTGTTCCCGCTCTTTCGCTCGAGGAAGGCGCGCGCGTGATTCTCGGCGGGATCCTCACGCCGCTCGAGAACGTCATGACCGACGTCCTCACGTGGCTGCACAGCTCCGTGGGCCTGACCTGGGCGTGGTCGATCGTCGCGCTGACGGTGATCGTCCGCGTGCTGCTCGTCCCGGTCGCGATCAAGCAGATCCACTCGATGCAGAGCCTGCAGATCCACGCGCCGGAGATGAAGGCGATCCAGCAGCGCTACAAGTCGGACCGCCAGAAGCAATCGGAAGAGCTCATGAAGTTCTACAAGGAGAACAAGATCAACCCGTACGCGTCTTGTCTCCCGATCGTCTTCCAGATCCCGATCTTCATCTCGCTCTTCTTCGTCCTCAAGGACTTCGAGAAGGAGATCTTCCCGAAGTACCCGTCCTCCTCGCTCGACTGGCTCGGCCTCGTCGACATCACCGAGCCGGTGAAGGACGGGTGGGGACCGGTCCTCATCGCCGTGTACGTCGCGAGCCAGTTGACGTCGACGTACCTCATGTCGACGTCGATGCAATCGAAGGCACAGCGCTACATGGTCATGGTGCTGCCGATCGTGTTCCTTCCTTTCATCCTTCGCTTCCCGTCGGGGCTGATGATCTACTGGCTCACGACCAACCTGTGGACGACGGGACAGGGTGTCGTGACGCGCCGTCAGATGCCAAGGCCGGTGGTGCCACCCAAACGTTCGAGCAGAACGCCGCCCAAAGAGGAGCCGCCCGCGTCGAGCAACGGCGAGACGCCGCCCTCGGACGGAACGCCGAAGGCGACCGCGGGGGGCGCTCCACGCCGAGTCAAGCGGAAGCGCGGCGGAAGGACGAGACGGTGACCAACTCCGCCACCGTCACGGTCGAGGCGACCGGCGAAACGGTCGGCGAGGCGAAGTGGGCTGCGCTCCGCGAGCTCGAGCAGCGCGTTCCGGGCCTCGATCGACAGAGTGTGCAGTTCCAGGTCGTATCGGAGGGCGAGCGCGGGCTCCTCGGGGTGGGATTCACGCCGGCGCACGTGATCGCGAGCATCGAGTCCACCGCCGCCGTCACCGAGCCCGGCGACGCGGAGCCAGACGACGCGACTCGGGCGGCCCGCGAGATCGTCGAGCGCATCGCCGCTGGAATCGGTGCCGACGTCACGATCGCGACGCACACGCACGAGTCCGGGGTCACCGTGACCTGTTCCGGTGCAGACGTTGCGCTCTTCATCGGCAAGCACGGGCAGACGATCGACGCCGTCCAGTACCTCGCCAACGCCATCACACGAGCGGCGGGCGGTGATCACGAGGTACTCGTCGACGCCGCGGGCTACCGAGCACGCCGCACCGCAACCCTCGAGAACCTCGCGCGCCGCACCGCGCAGCGTGCATCCGCGACGGGACGACGGGTCGCGATGGAGCCGATGACGCCGGTGGAGCGAAAGATCGTCCACGAGGCGCTGAAGGACGATCCCGAGGTCGAGACGGCGAGCGAGGGCTCGGAGCCCAACCGGTTCGTCGTCGTCGTTCCGCGCGTCCTCGCCGGCTGACGTGACGCGCGACGTCCTCGAGCGCTGGCTCGAGGGGGTGGTGACAGCGCCGGGTGCAACTGCGCTCGACGATCCCGACGTCGCGCGACGCGTTCTCCTCGACGACGCTCTTCGAGCGGTGCCGCTGCTCGAGGAGAACGGTGGACCGGTCGTCGACGTGGGCTCGGGCGGCGGCTCGCCCGGGCTGCCGCTCGCCGTCGCGCTTCCGACCCGCGACTTCACGCTGCTCGAGGCAGAACGTCGCAAGTGCGCCTTCCTCGAGACGTTCGCACGCGAGCTGCGGAACGTCGAGGTCGTGTGGGGGCGCGCAGAGGAGCGCCCACTCGAGATCTACGGCGTCGCGCTCGCGAAAGCGCTCGCGAAGCCACCGGTCGCGGTCGAGCTCTGCGCCCCGCTCGTCGTGCGCGGCGGTGCCGTCGTCCTCTGGCTCGGTGAGACCGCCGACCGGGGCCAGGTCGCACGCGTCGCCGAGCTCATGGGCTGCCGTCTCGAGAGCGACTCGAGCGGTCTCGTCCTGCTCCGAAAGGTCGACCCGACGCCCGCCGGCTTTCCGCGCCGACCCGGCGTGGCGAAGAAGCGGCCGCTCGCCTGAGGACTTTCGTTCGTCCCGGTGCCGCTAGGAGCGTCCGGACGCCCGAGCAGGGACGGCGTTGTGCAGGCGGATCCCGCTGAATTCCAGCGACGACGCAACGACGCGGTTCCAAGTGGGCCACAGGTTGTCCACGACGCGGAGCTCGATGCCCGCGGCCGCGTGCCGCACAACGAGATCACCGAGCTCGACGGTCTCGTCGGGGACGACGGTCTCGCGGCTCAGCCAGTATCCGCCGACTTCGAGATCCTCGGCGAACGACGCCTCTGGAAGGCGATAGGCGTAGACGCGGGTCGTGCGCATCGGCTCGACCCAGCCGCGCTCGACGACGTGCACGCGCGCGTGTCCGTCGAGCAGCTCTGCGTCGTGGGCCGTCGTCTCGGGCGTCGCCCAGAACGTCCCGCGCGGACACTCGCGCGGGAACCAGTACAGCGGAACGTGCCGCGTGTCGATCGCCCAGACGCGTGGCTCGGTGCTCGACGCGGTTGCGCTCACATGGGGCTCGAACCGCTTGATCGACGGGTTCTCGCTCACATGCCAGAGAGCGTGTGGACCCTCTCCGACATAGGGCGGAGCAGGCGCTCGCACGTTGGCGGACTCTAGCCGCCGCTCTCTCTACTCTTGCCGAGTGTCGGCTCTCGAGGTGACTCCCGAGTCGGGGATCCGTGTTCGCGGAGTCCCGGCCGCGAGGGCGACCCGGATCTATGCCGTCGCCAACCAGAAGGGCGGGGTCGGCAAGACGACGACCGCGGTCAACGTGAGCGCGTGCCTCGCGGAGGCGGGCGAGCGGGTCCTGCTGATCGATCTCGACCCGCAGGCCAACGCGACCTCCGGTCTCGGGATGCGCGCGAACGGCGTTTCCACCCACGACCTGCTGGACGGGGCGCCGCTGCGGACGCTCGCGAAGCCGTCGACCGTCGAGAACCTCGACGTCGTCATGGCGAAGAGCGACCTCGCTGCAGCGGCGGTCGAGCTCGCCCAACGAGCGGGAGGCGAGCGCTACCTCGCAGATGCGCTCGACGGCGCGGTCGACCAGTACTCGTACGTCCTGCTCGACTGCCCGCCGTCGTTCGGCCCGCTGACCGTCAACGCGCTCGCCGCCGCGACGCGGGCGATCGTCCCCGTGCAGGCCGAGTACTACGCCCTCGAGGGCCTCTCGCAGCTCCTCGGGACGATCAACCTGGTAAAGGCGCAGCTGAACCCGGAGCTCGCGGTCGCCGGGATCCTGCTGACGATGGCCGACGGGCGCACGCGGCTCAGTGCCGAGGTCGAGGCCGAGCTTCGGCGGCACTTCGGATCGCTCGTCTTCACGACCGCGATCCCACGGTCGGTTCGCCTTGCCGAGGCGCCCAGCCACGGTGTCCCCGCGATCGCCTACGACCGGCGCTCCGCCGGTGCCGAGGCCTATTGGAAGGTGGCGATGGAGCTTGTCGAGCGTTCCTAAGGAGCGACGCGGTCTCGGGCGCGGGCTCGAGGTCCTGTTGGGAGAGGCCGGCCAGCCCGAGCTGGTGCACCTCCCCGTCGAGACGATCCACCCGAACCCGCGGCAGCCACGTCGCCGATTCGAGCCCGAGGCGGCATCCGGGCTCGCGAGCTCGATCCGCCTACAGGGCGTGTTGCAGCCGATCGTCGTGCGTCGTCGCGGCGAAGGAGGTTTCGAGCTCATCGCGGGCGAGCGGCGCTGGCGTGCTGCGCGCGAGGCCGGAGTCGCGACGCTCCCCGCGCTCGTGCGCGACGTCGACGATCGCGACTCGCTCCTGCTCGGGCTCGTCGAGAACGTCGCCCGCGAGCAGCTCTCCCCGGTCGAGGAGGCGCGTGCCTACGCGTCGCTCGTCGACGAGTTCGAGCTCTCGCTGAGTGACGTGGCCGGGCGGGTCGGACGCTCGAAGCCGGCCGTTTCGAACCGCTTGCGACTGCTCGAGCTGCCCGAGGAAGTGCTGTGGATGCTCGCACGCGGCGACATGAGCGAAGGTCATGCACGTGCGGTCCTCTCGCTCCCCGACGACGACGCCCGCAAGCTGCTCGCGCGCCGCATCGTCAAGGAGGGGCTGACCGTTCGTGCGGCGGAACGGGCTGCGCGGGACGGGGGCGCGCGCCGGCGACCGCGAAGGGCGGCTGCCGTCGATCCAGCCCTCGCCGACCGGGCGCGCGCAGCCGCCGAACGCATCACCGGGATGCCGGCACGTGTCTCCGCCGGCGCGCTGCAGATTCGCTTCGACGACGAGAAAGGTCTTGCCGAGCTGGTCGAGGCGCTCGAGGCGGTGGGCCTCCTCGAGGGTCGCGCGGCCTAGCGGCACCGACGCTACAGTTCCCACCCGCGGGCGATTAGCTCAGTCGGTTAGAGCGCCGCTCTGATAAGGCGGAGGCCCCTGGTTCGAGTCCAGGATCGCCCATCCTTGCCGAACGCGAACGTCAAAGACGCTCGCGGCGAAAGCTCCGTTCCGAGCGGCCGTGCCCGAGCCCAGACCCGCGGTGCCGCCCTGCTTCCGGCTTTCGCACTCACCTGACTACCATGCGCTCGTCGGGATGCGTGAGATGACTCTCTACGGCGTGAGCTTCGAGCCGATCGGCAAGCAGCCGATCGTGCTCCTGAAGACCGTCGACGAGGACCGGTTTCTCCCCATCTGGATCGGACAGGCGGAGGCGGCGGCGATCCTCATGCGTCTCCAGGGGGCAAGCCCGCAGCGGCCGATGACGCACGACCTGCTGAGCGACGTCGTGTCCGAGCTCAAGGGCGAGGTCGTCAAGGTGACCGTCACGGAGCTCCGTGAGAACACGTACTTCGCACGCATCACGATCGTCCAGGACGGCACCGAGCTCGAGATCGACTCGCGTCCGTCGGACGCGATCGCCCTCGCCGTACGGTGCGACGCGCAGATCTTCGCCGCGGACGAGGTCGTCGAGGAGTCGAGCATCGAGTTTCAGGCCGGCGACGAGGAGGCGAGCCTCGTGACCGCCTCGAACCTCGCCGATCTCGACCCCGAGGAGTTCCGCCAGTTCATCGAGACCGTCACGCCGGAGGAATTCGCATCGAGTCTCGAGGAAGCCCTCGGCGAACCTGAAGAGCTCGAGGACGACGAAGAGGACTGACGGGCCTTCAGCTGCCCGCGACGGACACGACGAGCGCGATCGCGTTGAACGTGGCGTGCAGCGCCATCCCGGGATAGACGCTGTCCGTCCGCACTCGTAGCCAGCCTACGACGAGCCCGAATACGGTGAGGATCGGCAGGGCGATCAGGAGGCCGTGGGCCGCGCCGAAGAGGACTCCGGTCGCGCCGATTGCAAGCAGGGAGCCCCAGGGCAGGAACAGCGAGACCCCGAGCCCGCGGTAGGTGAGCTCCTCGACTGCGGGCGCGACGACCGTGACGACGACGAAGAACGCGACGAACGGTGCGACCCTGCTCGAGTCCCAGCCGTCGGGCACGAGACCTTGCTCGTCCGTGGGGTCCCAGTTGCCGAAGACGGAGAGCACGCGCTCGTAGGCGAACGCGGAGGCATAGATGGCTCCGAGCGAGAGTGCCGCCAACCCGAGCGCACGGCCCCACGAGCGCGGAGGGCGCAGCGCGAACAGCTGCCGCTTCGGCAGGCCGCGCGCGATGAGGAGGAGG
>Ga0207674_10010541_pt1 | contig 10460 bp, 8 predicted proteins | sample KBSCornC72_FD_184303 | JGI IMG/M metagenome (GOLD analysis project Ga0207674, IMG submission 184303) | Corn rhizosphere microbial communities from Kellogg Biological Station, Michigan, USA - KBS Corn C7-2 (SPAdes) (version 2) | ecosystem: Host-associated > Plants > Roots > Rhizosphere > Soil ...
GATTTCCGCATCGCCGTCGACAGCTGCGAGATGTTCATGCCGGCGGCGCGGCTCGGCCTGCATTATTACACGAGCGGCATCCAGCGCTACGTGTCGCGGCTCGGTGCCGACAACGCCAGGAAATTGTTCCTGACCGCGCAAAAGATCGGCGCCGCGGAAATGTTGCGGATCGGCTATCTCACCGCGATGGTGCCCGCCGAGGCGCTCGACGAAGAGGTCGATCAACTCGCAAGCATCCTCGCCGGCAATGCGCCGGTCGCGATGCGCGGCATGAAGCGCGTGATCAACGAATTCGCCCGCGGCAGGCTGGATGAAGAGGCCGCCGACCGCCGCCATCGCGACAGCATGCGCAGCGCCGAGATCAAGGAAGGCATGCGGGCGTTCGCGGAAAAACGTCCGCCGAAGTTTTGATGGCGCGGGAAATTATTGACGCCCTCATCCTGAGGAGCGGCCAAAGGCCGCGTCTCGAAGGATGAAGCCGCACTCGTCCTTCGAGACGCCGCGCAAGGGCGCGGCCCCTCAGGATGAGGCCGGAGTTAACTCTCCCACCGTGCAGTTTGATGTCGCCGCCTCGTCCCCATGAAACATTCCGGAAACACGAATCTTCCCCGAGCGCTTGAACGCGCGGCAAAGCCGATCCGACGAACGGGCAGGGACACAACAACGGCCATAGCGCCAATACACTGGAGATACGACAATGCTTCGCAAGACTACTCTTGGACTGATCGCCGCAGCTTCCCTCAGCGTTGCCGCGCTGGCTCCCGGCTCGGCTTCCGCGCATGGCTTTCATGGCGGCGGCTGGGGTCATCACGGCGGCTGGGGCCACGGCTTCGGCTTCGGCGGCCTCTATATCAACACCGGCGTCAGCGACTGCTATCGGCAGCGGGTGGTTCAGACCCCCCGCGGCCCGCGCCTGCGCACCATCGACGTCTGCGCCTACGACGTCTACTGATCGGACACGCGCCACCGACAACGAAGACCCCGGCCGCGCCAGCGGTCGGGCCTTTGCCGACTGTCTACTTTTCGACAAAGGTGACGGTGTCCGCAACGCTTGCGCGCGAGGTCCGATAGCTGTTGACCTTATGGGCGTGATCGGCGAATCCGAATGAAATTCCGCAGACCACGCGGCGGTCGTCGCCGAGGTCGAAGTGACGGCGGATCAACAGGGAATGGCGCGCAAGCGCCGCCTGCGCAATGGTGCCGAGACCGAGCGCCTGTGCGGCCAGAAGGAAATTGCCGACATAGGCGCCGCAATCGATCGCGCCGTAAACGCCGAGCGCCTCGGTGGTATGAATAATGGCGACATGCGGCGCGCCAAAGAAATTATAGTTTTCCAGCGCCTGCCTGGCGTAGGCGGCCTTGTCGCCGCGCGCGATGCCGAGCGTGTTGTAAAGCTGGAAGCCGCTCTCGCGGCGGCGTTCGAGATAGACCCCGAGATATTCGCGCGGCGGTGGAAAGTCATGGCCGCCTTCGCCACCGGAAGCGGCTTCCGTGTAGATCAATTTGCGAAACCGCTCCTTGGCCTCACCGCTTGCGATCAACACTTGCCACGGCTGGCTGTTGCACCATGATGCCGTGCGCTGCGCCACCTTGAGAACATGGTCAATTGTCTGTTGCGGCACCGGGTCGGGCCGGAACGCGCGTACGGAATAGCGCTCGTTCAATAGCTCTTCGAGTACGCCAATGCGGTTTTGCTTTTGGTTCGCGGAAGCAGATGTCATGGATGAACTTTCTCGTAAATGGCATTCGTGCCCCGGAGGCAGCGCAGCGCGAAGCGATGCGCTGCTGAGCCGGGACCCATAAGGTTAGATCCCGGTCCCGCGAAGCAGCGTTGCACGCTGCACCGCGCCCGGGACACGAGAATTTATCGCCCCTTGGTCGGAACTTTGTTGAACGGCACATCCTTGTCGACGCGGATGTCGCCGGGCAGGCCTAGCACGCGCTCGGCAATGATGTTGCGGAGGATTTCATCGGTGCCGCCCGCGATACGCATCGACGGTGAGCTCAGCAGCATCTGCTGGAACTGCCCGCGCGTCTCTTCCTCGGCAGCGCCAGTAAAGACACCCGCCGCGCCTTCGAGATCCATCGCATACATCGCGATGTCCTGCAGCATCGAGCCCGCGACCAGCTTGCCGATCGAGTTTTCCGGACCCGGACGCTCGCCCCTCGACAGCGCCGAGATCGCGCGGTAGCTGGTGTATTTCAGCCCGCTCGCTTTCACCGCCCAGTTGGCGAGTTTTGAACGCGTGGCGCGATCTTCGATCGCCAACCCATCGTCCGTCATCAGGTTGGCGCAAAAATCAAACATCTCGGGAAAGCCGGTCGCCAACCTTGAGCCGATCGACATCCGCTCGTTCATCAGCGTGGTCAGCGACACGTTCCAGCCATCGCCGACCGCGCCGAGACGCTGATGATCGGGAATCACGACGTCGGTAAAATAGACCTCGTTGAACTCCTGCATGCCATTGGCCTGCTTGATCGGCCTCACTTCGACGCCCGGGCTCCTCATGTCGAGGAAGAACATCGTGAGGCCCTTGTGCTTCGGTACATTGGGATCGGTGCGCGTAATCAGCAGGCCATAGTCGGAATAATGCGCGCCCGAGGTCCAGATCTTCTGGCCGTTGACGATCCAGTCGTCGCCGCGTCTCTCCGCGCGCGTGCGCAAGCCGGCGACGTCAGACCCGCCGGCCGGCTCCGAAAACAATTGGCACCAGATTTGTTCGCCGGAGGCGAGCTTCGGCAAGTAATGGCGTTTGTGCTCCTCGCTGCCATAGGCCATCACGGTCGGCCCGCACATGCCCTCGCCGATCTGGAACGGCTGCGTCAGCTTGCCGTAAACACCCTCTTCCTGTTGCCAGATCACACGCTCGATCGGGGTCGCGCCGCGCCCGCCGTATTCCTTCGGCCAGTGCAGGCAGGCCCAGCCGGCTTCGGCTTTCCTTTTCTGCCAGGCCTTGCCAACATCAACGATTTCCTCTTTCTCCAGCCGGATGCGGCCGAGCGAGGATTTTGAAAGCTCCGCCTCGAATTGCCTGGGCGCATTGGCGTCGATCCACTTGCGGGCCTCGGCGCGGAACGCGGCTTCCTGCGGGGTGTCATCGAAATTCATGGCGAAGCCTCATGCTGTCTGTAGGGTGGGCTAAGCGAAGCAAGCCCACCATCTGATTGTGACGCGCGGTGGGCATCGCAATTCGATGCCCACCCTACAAGTTGGGTCTATCTTCCCCTGGTCGGTATCTTGTTGAACGGAACATCCTTGTCGACCCGGATGTCGCCAGGCAGCCCGAGCACGCGTTCGGCGATGATATTGCGCATGATCTCGTCGGTGCCGCCCTCGACCCGGGTGCCGGGGGCGCGCAGCAGCATCGCCTGGAATTTACCAATTGCTTCCGCATCCTCCGGCCCGCTCAGCACGCCAGCCGCACCCTGCAAGTCCAGCGCATAAGCCGCGACATCCTGGATCATCGCGCCCGCCACCAGCTTGCCGATCGAATTCTCCGGCCCCGGCCGCTCGCCCTTTGACAGCGCCGAGATCGCGCGGAAGCTGGTATATTTCAGCCCGCTCGCCTTCACCGCCCAGTTGGCGAGTTTTGAGCGCACGTTGCGGTCGTCGATCGCAAGCCCGTCTTCCAGCATCAGATTGCTGCAGAATTCGAACAGTTCCGGAAAGCCGGTTGAAACACCCGCGCCGATAGACATGCGCTCGTTCATCAGCGTGGTCAGCGAAACGTTCCAGCCGTCGTTGACTTCGCCGAGCCGCTGTGCGTCCGGGATTTTCACATCGGTGAAATACACCTCGTTGAATTCGGACTGGCCGTTGGCCTGCTTGATCGGCTTGATCTCGACGCCTTTGCTCTTCATGTCCAGGAAGAACATGGTGAGGCCCTTGTGCTTGGGCACATCAGGGTCGGTGCGGGTGAGCAGGATGCCATAGTCGGAGTAATGCGCACCCGAGGTCCAGATCTTCTGGCCGTTGATGATCCAGTCGTCGCCGCGTCTGTCCGCGCGCGTGCGCAGGCCCGCGACATCTGATCCGCCGGCGGGCTCGGAAAACAACTGACACCAGATGTCTTCGCCGGCCGCGAGCGGCGGCAGATATTTTCGCTTCTGTTCTTCTCCGGCAAAGGCCATCATGGTCGGCCCGCACATGCCATGGCCGATGATGAACACCGCGCTGAGTTTGCCGAAGGCACCCTCTTCCTGCTGCCAGATCACGCGCTCGATCGGGGTTGCGCCGCGCCCGCCATATTCCTTCGGCCAGTGCAGGCAGGCCCAGCCGGCATCGGCCTTTTTCTTCTGCCAGGCTTTTGCAACGTCGAGGATGTTGGCGCCCTTGAGCTGGGTACGGCCGAGCGAGGATTTGCGTAAATCCTCTTCATATTGCTTTGGCGCGTTGGCGGCGATCCAGGCCTTGGCCTCGGCGCGGAACGCGGCTTCCTGCGGGGTGTCATCGAAGTTCATTGCAGTTCTTTCTCATCTCTCGACACGTTCCCCGGATGCTGCGCAGCGCTCTTGCGGTGCGCTGCTGATCCGGGGTCCATCAATTGGTTCTCTGGGTCCCGGTTCTGCGGAGCAGCGTGAAAGTACGCTGCACCGCGTCCGGGACACGAGTAACCTTTTACGCCGCATTCCTCTTGCGCATGCGGTCGATCAGCGCGTCTTCCCAGTAAGAGAGGCTGCCGAGCGCCAGCGCCATCGCGTTGGAACGCCGGTAATACATGTGACAATCGAACTCCCAGGTAAAACCCATGCCGCCATGGACCTGGATGTTGTTCTTGGCGCAATGCTGGAACGCCTGCGTCGCGCTGATGCGCGCGGCGGCCGCGGCCTCCGGCAGTTCGGATGCGTTGGTCGAGAGCGCCCAGGCGCCATAATAACAATTCGAACGCGCCAGCGTCGCCGAGACATACATGTCGGCGAGCATATGCTTCACCGCCTGGAACGAGCCGATCGGCCGGCCGAAGGCGATGCGATCGAGCGCATAGTCGCGGCCCATTTCCAGCGCGCGATCGGCGCCGCCGACCTGCTCGAACGCCATCAGCACCGCGGCGCGGTCGAGCACCTGCGAAAGCACGCTCCAGCCTTCATTGGCGGCGCCGAGCGGCTCGGCCCTGCAGTTTTTGAACGTGAGCTCGGCCTGGCCGCGCGATGGATCGACATTGGTCAGTGCCCTGGCTTCGACGCCTTCGGCTTTCATGTCGACCAAAAACAGCGAGATATCGGTCTCGCGCCCGGTCGAGCCGGTGCGCGCGGCGACAATGGCAAAATCGGCAATGGTACCGTCGGGCACCGGCTTCTTCACGCCATTGAGGCTGCCACCGGAGGCAGAGAGCTTGATTGCCTGCGGCGACGGATTGCCCTTGCCTTCGAACAGCGCCAGCGTGCCAACAGCAGCGCCTGACGCTATCAAGGGAAGCCATTTCTGCTTTTGCGCCTCGCTGCCGGCGAGCAGAATCGCTTCGGCCGCTAGATAGACCGTCGACGAAAACGGCACCGGCGCCAGCGCGCGGCCCATCTCCTCGGCGATCACGCAGAGCTCGAGATGGCCGGCGCCGGCGCCGCCGAATGCTTCCGGGATCGCGACGCCGAGAAAACCCATGTCGGCGAGACCCTTCCACAATTCGCGGTCATAGGGCTCCTTGCCGTCGAGCACCACGCGTACCGCCTTGGACGGGCATTTTTCGGCGAGAAACTTTCGCGCCTCGTCGCGGAGTTGTTTTTGTTCGTCGGAGAAATCGAAATTCATGGCGTGTTACTCTGTTGGGTGAGAGATATTTTCGTACGTCGTTCCCGCCTAGTGCGCAATTGCGCACTAGGCGGAGACGACGTTGATAGGTTGGCGAATGCGACCTTCACTGCAGCACGATGACGTCCTCTCCGGGATGATCGGCGTAGAGCCGTTCCACCAGCGCGGCGCGGCGCTCGAGCCCGGCGCGCTGATTGATGTAACCCTTGTCGGTAAGTTCATTGCCGTCGATCGAGGCCGGCTCGGTCAGCAGCATGGCGCGCGCGATCCGCAGGCTGCTGGCGCCTTCGGTCGACTTGTTGTGCGCCTGCAGGCCGCGCTTCAGGCACGCCAGCACAACCGGGTGTTTGACGACATCCTCATAGCTCGCGTCGGGATCGCCTGTTATCTGCCGGCAGGCGTGGAGATTGGGCCAGGCCAAAAGCCCGACGAACGGGCGATCCTGCCCCGTGACCAGCGCGTCCTGGACCACCGGTGTCGCCGCGGCGATGGCGTCGGTGCGCAGCGAGCCGACATGAACGAAGGTGCCCGTGGTGAGCTTGAAATCCTCGACCACGCGGCCCGCGAAGATGATGCCCTGCAGCGGGTCGTCGGGGTCGACGAACACGCCGGCGTCGCCGATGCAATAAAACCCTTCCTCGTCGAACGCGGCTTCGGTGAGATCGGGCCGGCCGAAATAGCCGGGCGTGACGTTGACGCCGCGCAGGCGCAATTCGTATTTCGCGCCGACCGGGATCATCTTCAACTCGACGCCGGGAAACGGCAGCCCGATCAGACCGACGCGCTCAGTATTCCAATAGGTCCCGGTCGAGGTCGGCCCGGTCTCGGTCGAGCCCCAGCCGGTGTAGAACACGATGCGCTCGCCGGTGGCGCGCACGGCGAGCGCCTGCATCCGGTCATAGAGATCGTCGGGCAGCCGCGCGCCGCCATAGGCCATCAGGCCCAGATTTCTGAAGAAGCCGCGGCACAGCGCGTCGTCCTTCTCCATGGCCGCGGCGAGCGCGGCGTAGCCGGCCGGCACGTTGGCGTAATAGGTCGGCGATATCTCGTGTAGGTTACGCAAGGTCTCGTCGATCTGGCCTGGCATCGGACGGCCGTCGTCGATGTAGAGCGTGCCGCCTTCGGTCAGCACTGGATTGAACAGCGCGTTGCCGCCCATGGTGTGATTCCACGGCATCCAGTCCAGATAGGTGGCCTGCGGCGCGTTCGGGTCGCGCGGCCGGACCTGCATCATCATCGCGGCATTGGCGCACATCATTTTTTGCGTGTTGATCACCGCCTTGGGCATCCCGGTCGAACCTGAGGTGAACAACAGCTTGCCGACCGTATCCGGCGTGATCTGCGCGATCGAATCCTCGACGTCATTGGTGACCGGTGTTGCCGCAAGCTCGGCGAACGCGATGCTCTTGATGCCCTCGCAGAGGCGCACGACATGGACGACGGTGACGCCGTCGAGATCGAGCGCCCTGAGCGCCTTCTCGAAGCTCGGGCCGTCCTGCACCATCACCACCGCCGGCTTGATCAGGTCGAACAGATATTTCAGCTTGACGTGATCGTGGCTCATCAGCGAATAGGCCGGCGATATCGGGGCTGCCGAAACCCGCGCCTGCATCGCCGCCTGCGTCATCAGCGCGTGCTCGATCGAATTGCCGCTCAGGATCGCGACGGGACGGCCAGGCTCAAGCTTCAGATTGAGAAGCGCTTGGGTCAGCGCATCGACCGTGCGCTTGGCCTCGCCATAGGACAGCTTGCGCCATTGCCGGTCGCTGCCTGTGCGCTGCGCCAGCCAGATGCGGTTGGGTTGCTCTTTGGCCCATTTCGCCAATGATGCCGGAATATGCTTCTCATAAGGTTTTAGCGGAATCCGCGACTTCAGGACGATCACGCCGTCGGGCCGCCGCTCGACCGCGATATCGCGCGCCAGCCATTCGATCTTGCGAAAGGCCGGCTTTGTCAAAACCGCGGCTGCATTCCCACTCATGTCATCGCTCCCAAACGGTCTCTTTTCCCGGACCTTGTGTTTTCGATCAATCGCTAACGCGGACCGGCTTTCGCTTTTCCAGAAAGGCTCAGATGCCGTCTTCACGGTCGTCCCCGCGAAAGCGGGGACCCATACGCCGTGTCGTTTCGTTTTGGTATAGTGGCCAAGTCCTTCTGCAACAAACAACGCCGGTGGTTATTGGTCCTCGCGTTCGCGGGGACGACAGTAACTACCTCGGCGCCATGCGGATGGCGCCGTCGAGCCGGATGGTTTCGCCGTTCAGCATCGGGTTCTCGACGATGTGCACCGCGAGGTTGCCGTATTCGGAGGCGTCGCCGAGCCGCGCCGGATGCGGCACCTGCGCGCCCAGGCTCTTGCGCGCCTCCTCGTTCAGTCCCATCAGCAGCGGCGTCAGGAACAGGCCGGGCGCAATGGTGTTGACGCGGATTTTTTGGCTAGCGAGGTCGCGTGCCGCCGGCAAGGTCAAACCGACCACGCCGCCCTTCGAGGCGGAATAAGCGATCTGGCCGATCTGACCTTCATAGGCCGCAACGCTCGCGGTGTTGATGATGACGCCGCGCTCTTCGCCGATCGGCTCCGCCGTCACCAGGCGCTCGGCAAACAGCCGCAAGCAGTTGAAGGTGCCGATCAGGTTGACGTTGATGATGCGGGCAAACTTCGCCAGCGGATAGACGCCATCCTTGCCGACGATGCGCTGCGACCCGCCGATGCCGGCGCAGTTCATCAGTACGCGCGCGATGCCGTGGGAGCTTTCCGCTTTCGCGATTCCCGCCTTGACCTGTTCCTCGTCGGTTACGTCGGCATGCAGGGCGACGCCCTTCACTTCGGCTGCGACCTTCTCGGCGTTTTCCTTGCTCTGGTCGAGCACGGCGATTTTCGCGCCCCTGGCGGCCATGGCGCGCGCGGTGGCGGCGCCGAGGCCGGAGCCACCGCCGGTGATGAGAACGGCAACGTCTTTCAACTGCATCGGTAAAAACCTTTCCTTGGGCGTTTCTTTTAGAGCGAATGGCGAATACCGAATGGCGAGTAGCGAATTAAAGAAAGAACAGAGTAACCGTTATCTATTCGCCATTCGCTATTCACTCCTTCTCGTCGTCAGCATGCCGCCGCATATCAGCGCTTCCATATGCCGGATGTACTGGCGGCAGACCTCCTCGGTGACCGGCCCGACGCCGGTGGCACGCGACATCGCGTGGCGTCCGAAAAACAGATGATCGCAGGCCCCGATCAGGCTGGTGTAGAACAGCACCGGATCGATATTGCGGAATTCGCCGGCCCTGATGCCTTCGGCGAGCAGCCGGCGATGGAAGTCGAGTAGCGGCGCGACGAAGAATTTTGAGACTTCGTCGGCGGCTTCCGCGCTGCTTTCATGCAAGAGGTAATGGATCAGCCGGTTCATATAGGGAAACTGGTGATAGGCCCGGATGATGCCGGCGATATGCAGCCTGAGTTTGGCGGTCGGCGCGATCGGCTGCGCCAGCAGATATTCGAGCTGGGTCACTTCGGTCGCAGCATCGCGTGCCAATAGCGCCAGCAGCAGGCCGTCCTTGTTGCCGAAGTGATATTTCACCAACGCGGCGTTGACGCCGGATTTCTGGGCGATGTCGCTCAGGGACACATCGATCGAGGAACGCTCGATCATCAGTTCGCTCGCCGCGACGAGGAGTTTCTCCGCGGTAGTATTTTTCGCAGCCTGAAGCCTGGTCGGTACGCTGGTATTCAAGTGTGGTCCCATGGCCCGCCTGTCGGGAAATCCGCGCCGCAGATAACCTGATGCGAGAGCCCACCTCAAGAGTTAATTGAATGATTGACTAAATCCCTGCGCACCCCTTAAATCCGCACTCATCCTTCAAATACCGACCCAAAACGATCAGGGAGAACGCACATGGCCGAGGCCTATATCGTCGCCGCCGCACGCACCGCAGGCGGCCGCAAGGGAGGACGCCTCGCAGGATGGCATCCGGCGGACCTCGCCGCTTCCGTACTGGATTCGCTGATCGAACGTAGCGGGGCCGATCCCGAACAGATCGAAGACGTGATCATGGGCTGCGTGATGCAGGCCGGCGAGCAGTCCAACAATATCGCGCGCAACGCCATCATGGCCTCAAAGCTGCCGGAGAGCGTGCCCGGCACCTCGGTCGACCGGCAATGCGGCTCGTCGCAGCAGGCGCTGCATTTCGCCGCGCAAGCGGTGATGTCCGGCACCATGGATATCGTGATCGCCGCAGGCGTCGAGGCGATGACCCGGGTGCCCATGGGCCTTGCATCACAATTGCCGGCCAAGAACGGCTTTGGCACCTACAAGAGCCCGAACATCGAAAAACGCTATCCGAACATCGTGTTCAGCCAGTTCACCGGCGCCGAAATGATGGCGGAGAAATACGGCCTCTCCAAAGACGACCTCGACAAATATGCCTATGAGAGCCACCAGCGTGCGATCGCCGCGACCCAGGCCGGAAAGTTCAAGGACGAGATCATTCCGCTGCAGATTACCCGCGCTGACGGTTCGACCGACACCCATCACATCGACGAAGGCATCCGCTTCGACGCCAGCCTCGAGGGCATCCGCAACGTCAAGCTGATCGCGGAGAACGGCAAGCTCACCGCCGCCAGCGCCAGCCAGATTTGCGACGGCGCTTCCGGCGTCATGGTCGTCAACGAAAAGGGCCTGAAGTCGCTCGGCGTCAAGCCGATGGCGCGGATTCATCACAT
>Ga0207674_10010544_pt1 | contig 10459 bp, 5 predicted proteins | sample KBSCornC72_FD_184303 | JGI IMG/M metagenome (GOLD analysis project Ga0207674, IMG submission 184303) | Corn rhizosphere microbial communities from Kellogg Biological Station, Michigan, USA - KBS Corn C7-2 (SPAdes) (version 2) | ecosystem: Host-associated > Plants > Roots > Rhizosphere > Soil ...
CACTGACGTGGCTGGGGCTTGACTGGGATGAGGGGCCGCCGACGGCCGGCTATCGACAGAGCGAGCGCAACGAGATCTATCGCGCCCATGCCGACCGGCTGCTCGCGGAGGGCAAGGCCTATCGCTGCCGCTGCACGCCGGCGCTGCTCGACTCCCTGCGCGCGGCCGCCCAGGCACGCGGCGAGACCTTCCGCTATCCCGGCACCTGTCGGGACGCGGGCGTGCCCGCCAGCGAGCCGCACGCGCTCCGGCTGCGCATCGCCGACACCGGCCAGACGGCGGTGGAGGACCTGCTCCACGGCACGGTGCTTTTCGACCACAGCCAGCTCGACGAGTGGATCATCGTGCGCACCGACGGGACGCCCACCTACAACTTCTGCGTGGTGGTGGACGACGTGACGATGAAGATCACCCACGTGATCCGGGGTGACGACCACCTGTCCAATACGCCGAAGCAGGTGCAGTGCTACCAGGCGCTCGGCTACCCGACCCCCGTCTTCGCGCACGTCCCCCTCATCCTCGGCCCCGACAAGCGCCGGCTGTCGAAGCGCCACGGCGCGAGCAGCGTGCAGGCCTTCCGCGAGGAAGGAATCCTCCCCGAGGCGCTGTTCAACTATCTGGCGCGCCTCGGCTGGTCGCACGGGGACCAGGAAGTCTTCTCGCGCGAGGACGTCGCCGCGCACTTCGACCTCTCCCACGTGGGACAGGCGGCGGCCGTCTTCGACCGCGCCAAGCTGGAATGGCTCAACCAGCACTGGATCAAGACGCTGCCGCCGGAGCAGGTGGCCGAGCGGCTGGTCCCGTACCTCGAGCGCGCGGGCCTGCCGCCGCCCGCGGACCGCGCCTGGCTGGCTCGTGTCGTGGTCACGCTGCGCGAGCGGGCCCGGACCCTGGTGGAGATGGCGGAGTCCGCGCGCTTCTACTTCGAGGCGCCGGCCGCCTACGATCCCGCCGCGGCGGCCAAGTTCTGGACCCCGGAGGCCCCCGCGCGCTACACGCACCTGATCAAGCGTCTCGAGGCCGCGGCGCTCCTCGACGCGCCGGATCTCGAGGCGCTGTACCGGGGGCTCACCGCCGAGCTCGGCCTCAAGCTGGTGGATCTTGCCCAGCTCACGCGCATCGCGCTGACCGGCCGCGCGGCCAGCCCGCCCATCTTCGAGGTGGTGGCTCTGGTGGGCCGTGATGAGACGCTGCGGCGGCTGCGCGCGGCCCAGGCGGCCGCGGAGTCGCGCCGGTGAGGCGGCTGCTCCTCGCCCGTCACGGCCAGTCCGTGTCGAACGCGGTGCGGCGATTCCAGGGCGTGCAGGACGTGCCGCTGTCCGAGCTGGGCCGGCGGCAGGCGGAGGCGCTCGCGGGCGCGTTCGGGCAGCGCCGCATCGCCGCCGTCTACTCGAGCCCGCTCCAGCGCGCCCGGCATACCGCGGAGCTGGTGGCCGCCGCCGTGCAGGCGCCCCTCCGGAGCGTGGACGATCTGCGCGAGCTGTCGCTGGGCGAGTGGGAAGGCTGCACGGTGGAGGAGGTCGAGGCCCGGCCGGGCAATCCCTATGCCTGCTGGGTGCGCGACCCCGTAGGATCGCTCCCGCCCGGCGGGGAACCGCTGGCCGACGTGCAGGGGCGGATGGTCCGCGCCCTCGCCGACATCGAGCGCGCGCATCCCAACGGGGACGACGTGCTGGTGGTCTGCCACGGCGGGGTCATCAGCGCCTATCTCGCGCACTGCCTGGGCCTGCCGCTGTCGTCCATCTGGCGTCTCACGGTCTCGAATTGCTCGATCACCGAGCTGGCGCCGCCCCGGCTGCTCTCGATGAACGTCACCACGCACCTGACCGGGATCGCGGTGCCGCCGAGCGGCTTCCCAACCTTGTCTCCATGACGCTGCTCTCGCTGCTGGGCGGGATCGCGCTGCTCCTCTACGGCATGCAGCTGTCCGGCGAGGGGCTGCAGCGCGCTGCCGGCGGTCACCTGCGGCACCTCCTCACCAGCATGACGCGGACGCGTCTCTCCGCGGTGGGCGCGGGAGCCCTGGTGACCGCTCTCATCCAGTCCTCGTCGGCGACCACCTTGATGCTGATCGGCTTCGTGTCGGCGGGGCTGATGACCTTCCGCCAGTCCCTCGGCATCATCCTCGGCGCCGACATCGGCACCACCCTCACCGTCCAGCTGCTGGCCTTCAATATCCGCGACCTCGCCCTCCTCCTGATCGCGGCCGGCTTCTCCATGTCCTTCTTCGGGCGGCGAGGCCTGGTGAAGAATGTCGGCCAGGCCGTGATGGGCTTCGGCGTCCTCTTCCTGGGCATGCGGCTCATGACCGACGGCATCGCCCCCATGGCGGAGCACCCGCTGGCCCGCCAGGTGCTGGTGGCCTTCGCGGCGAATCCGGCGGTGGGCGCGCTGGTGGGCGCGCTGCTCAGCGCGGGCATGGCCTCCTCCGCGGCCACCATCGGGGTGCTCCTCTCCCTCGCGCATCAGGGATTGCTCCCCCTGGACGGCGCGTTGCCGGTGGTGCTGGGCGCCAATATCGGAACCTGCGCGATCGCGCTGGCGGCGAGCCTGCGCTCGACCTCGGACGCGCGACGGGTGGCGGTGGCCCACATCGCCTTCAAGGTGCTGGGGGTGGCGCTCGTCTTTCCCTTCATCCAGCCCCTGACCGCGCTGGTGGCGCAGACGGCGGCCGACCCCGCCCGGCAGATCGCCAACGCGCACACGCTCTTCAACGTGGCCATCAGCGCGCTCTTCCTGCCTTTTGCGCCCCTGGCCGCGCGCGCCATCACCGCGCTGGTGCCCGAGCAGGAACGCGGGGACAACCCGTTCAAGACGCGCTACCTGGACGACCGGTACCTCGATCAGCCGTCCCTCGCGCTCGGCCAGGCCACGCGCGAGGCTCTTCGCATGGGGGACGTGGCCCAGAGCATGCTGCGCGACGCCCTCGTCGTCCTCCGCCGCGACGACCCGGAGCTGCTCGAGGAGGTCGAGCGGCGCGACGATCAGCTCGACTATCTCGAGCGCCAGATCAAGATCTTCCTGTCCCGGCTCGGCCGCGAGACCATGAGCCCGGACATGGCCGGCCGCGAGATCGCGCTCATCTCCTTCATCGGGAATCTGGAGAACGTGGGCGACATCGTGGACAAGAACCTGATGGAGCTGGCGCGGAAGAAGCTCTACCAGGGCCGGCGCTTCTCGGAGGCCGGCGAGCTCGAGCTCGCCGAGTTCCACGCCATGGTGTCCAAGAACCTGGAGCGCGCCATCGCCGCCTTCGCCGCCGCCGACCGCGCGCTGGCCCAGGAGGTGCTCGACCAGCGGCCCATCATCCGCCAGCGGGAGCGCGAGCTGCGCGAGTCCCATCTCTCCCGGCTGCGGCGCGGGCTCGCGGAGTCGCTGGAGACCTCGGAGATCCATCTCGACGTCCTCACCAATCTCAAGCGGATCTCCTCGCACGTCACCGCGCTCGTCTTCCCCATCCTCGAGGAGGTCTAGGCGGCGATGGCGCGCGAGCGGCTGCGGATCTTGATGATGGCCTCCGAGGCGGCGCCCTTCGCCAAGACGGGCGGGCTCGCCGACGTGGTGGGCGCGCTCCCGCGGGCGCTCGCCGCGCTGGGGCACGACGTGCGCGTGCTCATGCCCAAGTACCGCGGGGTGGAGGCGCAGGCGGGGCCGCTGACCCTGGTGGCCAGCAACCTCCGCGTGCCTCTGGGCGACCGCGCCGTCGAGGGAGCGCTGTTCGAGGCCAAGAGCCGCGGCGGCGTCACCGTGTATTTCCTGGCCCACGACCACTACTACGATCGCGACGGGCTCTACGGGACCGCGGACGGCGACTACTGGGACAATTGCGAGCGCTTCATCTTCTTCTGCCGGGGCGGACTCGAAGCGGTGGCGGCGCTGGGCAAGGCGGGCTGGCGCCCGCAGGTGATCCACGTCAATGACTGGCAGACCGGCCTGGTCCCGGTGTATCTCGAGACCGAGTATCGCGACCACCCCGTGCTGGGCCCGCTGGCCACGCTGTTCACCATCCACAACCTCGCGTACCAGGGCGTGTTCTGGCACTACGACATGCCGATGACGGGGCTCGGCTGGGACCTCTTCACGCCCGCCGCCCTCGAGTTCTACGGACGGCTGAACTTCCTCAAGGGCGGCCTGGTGTTCTCGGATCTCCTGACCACGGTGAGCCGCACCTACGCCCAGGAGATTCGCACCGCGGCCTTCGGCAACGGGCTCGAGGGAGTGCTGGAGGAGCGCAGCGAGGATCTGCACGGCGTGATCAACGGCATCGACTACGAGCTGTGGAATCCGGAGACGGACGCGGCCCTGGCCAAGCGTTACGGGGCGGGGGACCTCGAGGGCAAGGTCATCTGCCGAGCGGCGCTTCGCGAGGAGATGGGTCTGGTGGCGGGCCCGGGTCCCGTCATCGGCATGGTCACGCGGCTGGCCGGACAGAAAGGCCTCGACCTCACGCTGGACGCGCTGCCCGGCATTCTCGCCACCGGCGCCCAGCTCGTGCTGCTGGGCTCGGGGGAGGCGCCTCTCGAGGAAGCCTTCACCGCCGCCGCGGACGCGAATCCCGGCCGGGTGGGGGTCCGCATCGGGTACGACGACGAGCTCGCGCGGCGCATCTACGGAGGCGCCGACGCCTTTCTCATGCCGTCGCGCTACGAGCCGTGCGGGCTCGGTCAGCTCATCGCGCTGCGCTACGGGACGGTGCCCATCGTGCGGCGGACCGGCGGCCTCGCCGACACGGTGCGGGAGGTCGATCCCGGCCGGCGCGCCGGCACCGGCTTTCTCTTCGACGCCTTCGCGGCGGAGCCGCTGGTGGAGGCGGTGGGCCGGGCCGCCGTCGCCCACCGGATTCCCGCGCTCTGGAGCGCCATCGTGCGCAACGCCATGGCCGAGGACTTTTCGTGGGACGCCTCGGCCCGCGAGTACGTCACCCTTTACCGCAAGGCGCTGAAGGCGCGCGCCAGCCGATAGTCGGGAGCCGCATGAAAAAGATCGAGGCCGTCATCAAGCCGTTCAAGCTCGACGACGTCAAGGAATCCCTCACCGAGCTGGGCGTGGTCGGGATGACCGTGACCGAGGTGCGCGGCTTCGGCCGGCAGAAGGGCCACACCGAGCTGTATCGCGGCTCGGAGTACACCATCGACTTTCTGCCCAAGGTGAAGGTGGAAGTGGTGGTGGCGGACGACATGGTGGACAAGGTGGTCGCCCTCATCTGCGCCGCCGCCAAGACGGGATCCATCGGCGACGGCAAGGTCTTCGTGCTCCCTCTGGGAGAGGCCATCCGCATTCGCACCGGCGAGAAGGGCGGCGCCGCGATCTGATTGACGATTATCATCAGCAACATGCCTTTGGCATGTTGACCGTGGTCCAATCGGTTACGACGACCCGCCATGATTGATATGCTGCGTGCGGCGCCGCGAGATCGGAAGGCGCTCGCCGAGCTCCGGCGGCGGGGCTTTGCGGAGCCGGCCACCGCGCTGGCGAACCTGCACGAGCTGGCGCCCACCCCCACCGAGGGCGCTCTCCTGGAGCCCCTCCTGCCGCGGCTGCTTGCGGAGCTGGCGGCGGCGCCGGACCCCGACATGGCGCTGAACAACCTCGAGCGCCTCGCCGCCCAGGGCGACCGCGCGGCCCTCCTCCGCACCCTCCGCGGTCACCCCGGCGCCGCTCACCTGCTCGCGCGGCTCGGCGGAACCAGCCAGTTCCTCGCCGACACCCTGCGGCGATATCCGCAGCTTCTCGCCTGGCTGCTGGAGCCCAGTGTCATGCGGCAGTGGCTCGGCGACGAGCTCGAGGCCGAGCTCGATGCCAGCCTTGCCCCCTTCACGCGCCAGGAGGCCCGCTGGCACGCGCTCCGGCGCTTCAAGTACCGGCAGCTCCTGCGCATCGGCAGCCGCGACATCCTGGGCGACGCCGATCTCACCGTCACCACCGAGGAGCTCTCGCGGCTCGCCGACGTCTGTCTGGCCGCCGCCTGCCGCTGGGCCGAGGAGGCGCTCGAGCCCCGGTATGGCACCCCCACCGCGCCCGACGGCACCCGCGCGGGATTCGCCGTGATCGGCATGGGCAAGCTCGGGGGCGACGAGCTCAACTATTCCTCCGACATCGATCTCATCTTCGTCTACGGCGACGATGGCGACACCTCCGGCGGGAGCGAGGGCCCCATTTCCAACGGGCGCTACTTCGGGGACGCGGCCAAGGCGGTGGTGGCGGCGCTGGAGTCGATGACCGACGAGGGCTATGCCTTTCGCGTGGACTTGCGCCTTCGCCCCGAGGGTCGCTCGGGCGCCCTCATCCTGTCGCTGGAGGGCTATCGCGCCTACTTCGCCGACCGCGCCGAGCTCTGGGAGCGTCAGGCGCTCATCAAGGCGCGGCACTGCGCCGGGGACGGCGCGGTGGCGGCCCGCTTCTTCGAGCTGGTCCGGCCCTTCGTGTTCCGGCCCGGTCTCGACGAGGCCATCGTGGCCGACGTCCGCCACATGAAGCAGGAGATCGACCGGGCGCAGCGCGCGAAGGGCGCCGAGCGGCGCAACGTGAAGCTCGGGCGCGGCGGCATCCGCGAGGTGGAATTTCTCGCCCAGGCGCTCCAGCTCCTCTACGCGGGCGACGATCCGTGGCTGCGCGGCGGGAACACGCTCCGCGCGCTGTTCCGGCTCACCGAGCGCGGCTACCTGTCGCCCGGGCTGGGCCGCATGCTGGGAGACGGCCTGGTTTTTCTGAGAAATGTCGAGCATCGGCTGCAGATCCTCCACGAGTTCCAGACGCACACCTTGCCCGAGGATCCGCGCGCCCTGGGCCTGCTCGCCCGCCGCATGGGGATCGCGCTGCCGCCCGATGCGGCCCGGCGGCGCTTCCTCGCCGAGTACCGGCGCGTCACCGACGACGTGCACGCGGCCTTCCGCGAATTCTTCGACACGCGCCCAGAGCCGCGTGGGATCACGCCGCCCCGCATCCCGTCCTTCACCGCGCTCAAGGCCACCGGCTTCGCCGATCCCGACCGCGCGCGGCAGAACCTTCGCCTGGTTCTGGAGGGACGGCCGCTCCTGCCGTACCCCGCGCGGGCGAGCGTGGCCCTGGGCCGGATGCTGCCGGTGCTGCTCGACGCGCTCTGGCAGAGCCCGGATCCGGACGAGGCCCTCAATCAGTTCGAGCGCTTCGTCTCCGCGGCGGGTCCGCGCACCGCCTGGCTGGAGCTTCTCGCCGCCCAGCCTCCGCTGCTCGCCAACCTCGTCCGGCTCTGCGCGCGGGGCGAGCTGGTCACCCAGATGCTCCTCACCCAGCCCGAGCTGCTCGGGAGCCTCGCCGACCCCGCCACCTTCGCCTCGCACAAGAGCGGGCGGGAGTTCCGGGTCGCGCTGGCTCCGGTGCTCGCGCCCGCGACGGCGCCCGAGCAAAAGGATCTCCTGCGCCGCCTCAAGGGGGCGGAGGAGCTGCGGGCGACCTGGCGCATGCTGCTCGGCGTGACCGACGCCGAGCGGTTCTCGACCGAGCTCACCGCGCTCGCTCAGGCCGCGCTGGCCACCGCATGGATCATGGCGGTGGTGGGCCAGGCGGCGCGGCATGGGATTCCCCGGGACGCCGCCGGCCGCTTCATCGACGCGGTGGTCGTGGGGGTGGGAAAGCTCGGAGGCCGGGAGCTCACCACCGGATCCGACCTCGATCTCTTCGTGATCTTCGACCGGGACGGGCTGACGGACGGGGAAACGCCCGTCGAGGCAGCGGTCTTCTACCACCAGGCGGTGGAGGCGCTGCAGTCCATCCTGGGCGACATCACCTCCGCGGGGGTGGTCTACCCGGTGGACCTCCGGCTCCGGCCCGGCTCCAAGGGCAGCACCTTCGCGGCCAGCGTCGACTCCATGGCGCAGTACTATCGCGAGTGGGCCGACCCCTGGGAGCGACAGACGCTCACGCGGGCCCGGCTGGTCGCGGGGGGCCCGGGCGTGGGTCGCCGGGTGCGCCGCCTCGTCACCGAGCTGCTCTACGGGCCGACGGCGGAGCCGGCCGATCTCAAGGAGATGCGCATGCTGCGCGAGCGGATGGAAAAGGAGCTGGGCAAGGAGAACCCCGGCCTCTATCACGTGAAGTTCGGCCGCGGAGGACTGGTGGACGTGGAGTTCATCACCCAGGCCATCCAGCTCGTCCATGGGCGCCGCCATCCGGGCATCCGCCGGCCCAACACGCTGCAGGCCGTCCGCGCCATCGGCGCCGCCGGGCTCCTGCCCGCCGAGGACGCGGCCGCCCTGGCGGAGCAGTACCGCTTCCTGCGCCGCGTGTCGGCGAGCCTGCGGCTCTTCGGCGTGCGCCCGTCGGACACGCTCGAGCTGGCGGGCCCGTTTCCCTCGCGGGTGGCGAAGAGCCTCGACTATCCCGCGCGGAAGGACTTCCTCGAGGATTACCGGAAGCGCACCGCCTGGGTGCGCGCGCTGTGGAACCGCGTGGTGCCGGCATGAGCCCGCGCCTCTTCATCCTCGACGGGCCCGGCTTCCTCTTCCGCGCCTATCACGCGCTGCCGTATCTTTCCACGTCGCGCGGCATGCCGGTGAACGCGGTGCTCGGCATGTCCACCATGCTCTGGAAGCTGCTCCGCGAGGAGCAGCCGGACTACTTCGCGGTGGCGTGGGACCCGCCCGGCCCGACCTTTCGAGACGAGAAATTCGCCGCTTACAAGGAGACACGCGCGGCCACGCCGGATGACCTGCGGCGCCAGATCCCGGTGGTGATGCAGGTGTTCGAGGCTCTCAGGCTGCCCCTGCTCGAGGTGGCCGGCTTCGAGGCCGACGACGTGCTGGGCACGGTGGTGGATCGGGCCCGCAGCCAGGACCTCGACGTGGTGCTCGTCACCAGCGACAAGGACATGCTCCAGCTCGTCGGGCCGCGCGTGCGCGTGCTCGCGCCGGGCGCGCGCGCGGGCGAGCAGGTCCTCTACGACCCGGACAAGGTGCGCGAGAAGTGGGGCGTGGGGCCGGAGCAGATTCCCGATCTCCTCGCGCTCATGGGCGACTCCATCGACAATATTCCCGGCGTGCCGGGGGTGGGCCACAAGACCGCGGTCAAGCTCATCGGCCAGTTCGGCTCGGTGGACGGGCTCTACGAGCATCTCACCCTCGTGCCCGGCAAGCTGCGCGAGACGCTGGCCGCCAACCGCAAGCAAGCGCTGCTCTCGCGCGAGCTCGCCACCGTGAGCACCCGGGTGCCCATTCCGGAGGACCTCGAGGCCCTGCGGCGTCAGGAGCCGGACTGGGAGCGGCTGCGCGCGCTGTGGACCGAGCTCGAGCTGCGCACGCTGCTGCGCCAGCTTCCGGAGCAGCCCGGCGCGCCGGTGGCGGTGCCGGACGAGGCGCCCACCGAGAGCGCCGAGGCGCTCGCCGCCTTCCTCGCCAAGGTCCCCGCGGGCGAGCCGCTCGCGGTGGACTGGGCGGGCGAGGGCGGGCCGCCGGGCCCCCAGGTCACTCGCGTGGGCCTGCATCACCCGGCCGCGGGCGACGTGCTCGTGGCCGGGGAGACGCTGGGGACGCTGGACGGCCGCACCCTGATCGGACACGACGTGAAGGCGCTGCTCGAGTGGTGGCTCGCGCGCGGGGAGCCCGCGCCGCCGGTGGAGGACACCGCGGTGGCCGCGTATCTCCTCAACTCGGCGCGGAGCAACTACAAGCTCGAGGAGGTATGCGCCGAGCACCTCGGCGAGGGGCCGGGGCTGGCGCGCCCCGGCGAGCGGGCGCGCTGGGTGTGGCAGCTCTGGGAGCAGGAAGCGCGCGAGCTGCGCGAGGCGACGCTGCGCTCGCTCTACGATGACATCGAGCGCCCGCTCATCCCGGTGCTGGCCGGCATGGAGCGCCATGGCGTCACCGTGGATCCGGCGCGGCTCGCCGAGTTCTCCAAGGAGCTGGACCGGAGCCTGGGCAACCTGACCGGCGAGATCTACGCGCTCGCGGGCGAGGAGTTCAACCTGGGCTCGCCCAAGCAGCTCGCCGCCATCCTGTTCGAGAAGCTCGGTCTGCCGCCGGTGCGGAAGACCAAGACCGGCTACTCCACCGACGCCGACGTGCTCGAGCAGCTCGCCTTGGGCCACGCGCTGCCGGCCAAGATCATCGAGCACCGCACCCTCGCCAAGCTCAAGTCCACCTACGCGGACGCGCTGCCCCTCATGATCAACGCCGAGACCGGGCGCATCCACACGTCGCTGAATCAGCTCGTGGCGGCGACGGGGCGGCTCTCCTGTCTTCCCGCGGGCACACTGGTCAATACCCGCAGGGGGCTGGTCGGAATCGAGACGGTACGACCCGGTGAGCACATCCACACCTCACGCGGCATGCAGATCGTGGAGGCCTCGGAGTGCACGGGAGTGAAGCCGGTGGTCGCCCTCCGCCTGTCCAACGGGACGGTCTTTCGATGCAGTCCGGAACACCGGCTCCGGAGCAAGGGGGTCTGGAAGACCGCCGAGGAGATCCGGGCCGGAGACCCGCTCTAC
>Ga0207674_10010546_pt1 | contig 10458 bp, 10 predicted proteins | sample KBSCornC72_FD_184303 | JGI IMG/M metagenome (GOLD analysis project Ga0207674, IMG submission 184303) | Corn rhizosphere microbial communities from Kellogg Biological Station, Michigan, USA - KBS Corn C7-2 (SPAdes) (version 2) | ecosystem: Host-associated > Plants > Roots > Rhizosphere > Soil ...
CGTGGAGCTTCGAGTACGCGCTTTATCCCTACGCCGGCTCCTGGTCTACGCACGCCGCCGAGATTCAGCAGCAGGCCAAAGGGTTCAGCGCTGGCGTCTGGACCATGCCCGCGAACATCCAGAACGGAGAGTTGGACGCCGATTGGAGCTTTGCCAGACTGGAACCGGCTGGTCTGGTCTTGAGCGCGATCAAACGCGCCGATGACGGCAGCGGCGTGATCCTGCGCTGGTACAACCCGCTCGACCACGAAGTTACCGCCGATCTCACCACCTCGCTCGCTTTCGCCCACGCCAACCTCGTCACGCTCAATGAAGACGTGCGCGCCAATGTCCCCGGCGAAGAAGACGCGCCCACACGCCACTGGCGGATCACCACGCCAGCCGGAGGGATTCAGAGCGTGCGGTTGAGCAACGGATAAGCTTCTCGCGTGCATCAAACACGAACGCAGCGGCTCACAGGGCGCAGGCAAGCGGACCTCAGCGCTAGAGCTACATCCTCGTTCTATCTATTTTCATACGCACATATACCAATTCTACCCCGGTGTATACTGGTAGGTGAAGGCGTTGCGCGGACACGAGAGGGTTGGCGACGACGCCAGGGGTTTTGTCAGAGAAAGCTGGGAACGGCAGCGGTAGGCCGTTGGAGGGGTGGTAGAGGGATTGCCAGGGGCAGGTTGAAGGGATCACAACGCGGATTGTTCCGCCAGACGATATCTTTATATTTTCACCTTTCCCAGAAAAGAGCTGCACGCTGCTATACGCTCTCGTCTGCTCCTGTGAAAAGCGCTCGCGCGATGTGGCTCTCTCCATCTCTATCCTCCATCATTTCAGGTCTGTGGCTCCTGAACAGGCTCTCCTCAAGCTTAACCCACTACGTATAAAAAGCAATGAAAGGATTTTCTATGTTCAGCACCTATTTTGCGCGACACAAAGGCTATACACTCGCTATGCTGGCTCTGCTGGCCCTATCTCTGGCAGCGTGTGGCGGATCGAACACCAATACAACGGTAGGCACCACGCTCTCTAACCAGGCCACGGCGACCGCGACTCCGACAAAGATGGTGGTTGGCGGCAACTCCGCGATCGCGACCCTGAAGCATGAGCCAACCGGCACACTGAATCTGAGCTGGGATCATACTTCGCACCAGCTCACGACCAAAATCATGATGACTGGCCTGGCACCGAGCAGCGTTCACCCGGTCAATATTTATCAGGAGAGCTGCACCAGCAGCCAGAACTACAATAAAAACATCAAACCCGCCCACTCCCTGACGAATATCACGGCTGACGCTCACGGGGTGGTCAACTTCACCACGAAAACGATGGTTCCCGATGGCATTCCGGCGAAAAACTGGTCGGTTGTGATCTACAATGGCCCGATGCTTGGCACAGCGGCTGAGACTGCGACGCTCGCCTGCGCCGACGTGGTCAATCACGATACGTCGCTGCGTAGCTCGCAAATGGCTCAGGCGACGTTCCAGGGCACGAAAAATGGGAATGAGAACGTCAGCGGAAACGCGACGTTGAGCCTTTCAGGTCGCACCCTGACCGTCAAAATGACCGTGACCGGCCTCGCGCCAAACTCCGATCACATGGTACATATCCACGCGGGAACGTGCGCCAGCCAGGGTCCGGTGATCTATCCTCTGCAAGTCCTGAAAGCCGATGCGTCAGGCAAGGCAACCACGACCACAAATATTCCGAACGTGATGACCATCCCCGCGAACGGCTGGTACATTAACGTGCATGACAGCACCGACCTCTCCACTCAGACCGGTTTCAACCCGATCTCCTGCGGAGATGTCACGCTGAAATAGCAAAAGCACAGGCCCATAGACGGCCAGGTAATGAAGCGCCCACCAATCTTGGTGGGCGCCGTTTTTTGGCCAGAGGGCAGAGCGGGCAAGATGGTCACGTGACATGAAACAGTGGAGAGGCGGCGAGCAGGGCGCACGCAAGGGGACGCCCCTACTATGGACGGGATTTGCAGCAATTCAGAGATTCTCACGTGAAATGAACATTTTTCGCATCGAGATTGTTTCATTTTCCGCGACCATCTTGCCTGACCAACCAACTCCGTCCATAGTAGGGGCGCTGCTTGCCCGCGCCCTGCTCGCCACCGCTCTCACCTTCGAAACACGCGAGAATCTTTGCTTTCACTTGACGTTCTTCAACGCGATGACATAACGTAATAGCAAAGGCATACCGTTCGTATTTCTGGAAAGGCAAAGCGTTATGACCACTGTTGAGAGTCGTTCCCCCATTGATTGGCAAGCCATTGATGAAGAGGTTATTCTCCACCTGCGCAATCTCCTGCGCCTGGATACGCGCAATCCGCCCGGCAATGAGGTCCTGGCGGCAAACTATTTGCGCGAGGTGCTGGAACGCGAAGGCTTTGAGTGCGTGATCGTCGGCCCCAGCCCCGATCGCGCCAGTTTGATTACCCGTTTGAAAGGCGATGGCTCAGAACCACCCTTGCTGCTCATGGGGCATACGGATGTTGTCGCGGTCGAGCCTGAGAAATGGACGCACGACCCCTTCGGCGGAGAGATCGCCAACGGCTTTCTCTATGGACGCGGCGCGCTGGATATGAAGAGTATGGTCGCGATGGAACTCATGTGCATGCTACTGCTCAAACGTTCCGGCGTGCCGTTGAAACGGGACGTGATCTATATGGCCGAGGCTGACGAGGAGACTGGCGGCTACCAGGGAGCGGAGTGGATCGTTGAGCACTACCCCGAACTCATTCGCGCCGAATACGCGCTGAACGAGGGCGGCGGTCACGGCATGGAGATCAACGGCAAGCTCTATTATGCGGTCCAGACAGCAGAAAAGGGCGCGGCACGTTTCAAGATCCGCGCAACTGGCGATCCCGGTCATGGCTCGGTGCCGCACCCTAATAACGCTATTCTCAAGCTGGCCGCGCTCCTGGCCAAAGCTCAGGACCAGCAGGAACCGGTGCATTTTACCGCAACCCTGCGCGGCTATATTGAAGGACTGGCCAGCGCGCAACCGCCCGAACTTGCGGCACAATTGCGCGCGATCCTGGCCGACGAAGCGACCGCCAGTGCAGCTATCGACCGGCTCCCACTTGACGATTTTCTCAAATACGAGCTGCACGCGATGGTGCGCAATACGATCGCGCCCACGATGCTCAAAGCTGGTTCGCAAATCAACGTCATCCCCTCTGAGGCCGAAGTGTCCGTTGATAGCCGCATTCTGCCCGGTCAGACGTTGGAGAGCCACCTGGAACAGTTGCGTGCCATCTTCGGGCCGGATTGCGAGATTGAGTTCCGCAAACCCTCGACGCCGCTAGAAGTCGATCCTGCATCGCCACTCTTTGAGGTCATCAAAGATGTCTTACATCAGCACGCGCCAGAGGCCACGGTTATCCCCACGCTTTTGACCGGTGGAACCGACGCCAAAGCGGTAAGCAAGCTTGGCACGAAGGTCTATGGCTTCTCGCCCGAACTCTACAGCCCCGAACGCGGACCCGGCGGCGTTCACGGTCACGACGAGCGCATCGGCGTCAAAGCCATGCAGTGGGGCACGCGCGTGCTGTACGAGGTCGTGGAGCAGTTCGCGGGCAAGGCGTAATCGTAGCGTCAATTCAAAGTGTAGAGAAGCCTGCCGGGTTATGCGCCCGGCAGGCTTCTCTAAGTGTTTCAGATTGCAGAGGACCAAATCCACTGCCTACATTCACACAATGGACATGATCTCAACGAATTTGGTATCAGGCGACCCACACGCGGACCACGCTACTATTGGAACCATCGAATTCGAGGGTGGCGATGTAGTGGCCATCGGGCGACCAGTTGATATTAGAGACGGACGCTGCCGAGCCTGTATAGGTTGCAACGGTCGCGCCTGAAGCGGCGTCGATAATAGTCACCTGTGCCGAACCTGAAGCTGCAGCCGACGTCGCTTGCCTGGTAGGCGATAGGCCAGGCGGTACACTCCCACGACCTGCCAGTTCTTTCCCATCGGGCGACCAGGCGAAAATGTTGATCCCTGCATAGGTGGTGACCAGTTTGTGGGTATCAATATTCCAGAGTTGCACCTTGGCAGGGAACAAGAATGAAACCGCCAGATTGTGAGTACCCGGTTGCCAGGCTACATTATCCCCCTCGTCCAGGTTTTGCTGATAGACGATGGATTTGCTGGAAAGCCGCCAGACCACCAGTTGCTGCTCTTCCGAAGCCAGCAGATATTGTCCATCGCTGGAGAAGCCCAGACCACCAAGCTGTCCGCTGGGCGAAGTCAGGGTTGTTTTCACCGCGCCGGTCAGCGGATCAAGCAGCTCCACCTTCGTCGAGGTGAAGTAGGAAATGGTTACAGCCATGGTCGCATCGTCTGAAGCCCAGGCAGACCCGAAAAAGCCGTAGCCGCCGCCGTTGGGCATAAAGCTTGCCAGCGGCACCGTCCCTGTACCAGTGACACGCGCAGATGGCGCTACATAGGCATCATTCTTCAATGTGTTGACAACCGCGCCAGTCTGGGCATTCACAATCACGATCTCTTGTAAGTTGGTCAAAGCCAGATACTTGCCGGTCGGCGACCAACTGACATCGCTCCAGGTTGTAGCAAAGGAAATCGTCAGCACATCGCCGCCGGTCGTGGCATCCCAGATTTGCACCTGTGCATTCCTGCCAGATGAATCGTCTGACAGCGTAGCAACGCGGCTACTATCGAGCGACCAGGCCAGATTATATGAACGCATGCCCGCCGGAGATTGTTGTGTATGTACAACGCTTCCCTCAGGCACGGGAGTAGCTGTCGCGGTAGGTGTAGGAGTGGGCGTTTTGCCAGATCCCACAGCATTTTTCTGGGAAGTGTTATGGCTCAGAGCAAGCGTTGCAATCAGCGTGCCCACCAGGACCACAGCTACCAGGCTGGCAGCGAACATACTTACGCTACGGGCAAATCGTTTGCCCCGACTATTCTGGTCTTGCATCAAAGCAATCCTTTCAGGAGAAAATCTCAAGGGAGGTGTAGATGAAACGGCCTTCCCTGCTTGCGGCGTGGCGTGCTTTGCCGGCTGGTGAGCCACGATCCGCCACCAGGCGTGTTCGAGAAAATCCTGATTTTGCTGGCGTTCGCTCTGATAGTAAGCCTGGAGTTCCTGGACAAGCTGTGTTGACACATCCTGCCGGGAATCATCCTGCTCACTCACATGAGCATCCTGCCCATCCTGCTGCTCAGATTCTTGCGCCTGCTTCTGAATAAGTGCTCGTGGAGCTGGCAAAGAGAACTGATCTACCTGATCATCCACCTGGTCAGGCTTGAAAAAGTGACGCTTCCGGTTCATAGATGGCTTTCTCCTTGCTCCTTTTCATAGAGTGTACGCAAGAAACCCAGCGCGCGGGCCAGCAGCGAGCGCACCGTCCCCTCACGTTTGCCCATCACCCGCGCAATCTCCGGACTGCGCAAACCATGAGCGAAACGTAAACGCACCGCCTCTCGCTGCAAAGGAGAGAGTTTCGCCAGGTACGTGTGCAAATGTGTGGACGCTTCCTGTTGGATAACCAACCGCTCAGGAGTATGCCGATCGTCTTCGGGATGGTCAGCGAACTGGATGAGATCCAATCCTTGCCGCACCCGCGAACGTCGATAGGCATCTACCCCTTTATTGCGCGCCACGCGCCAGAGCCAGGCAATCCGCTCTTTTTCGCTCAGCTCGTCGAGCTTATCTGTTTCAAGGGCCGCGATAAACACCTCAATGAGTGCATCTTCCGCGCTCTCTGGTGAACCGGTTTGCTGGCGCAGGTAAGCGAAAAGCGCCGGGCTATGTTGCTCATAAAGCCTGGCCACCAGAGAGTTATCAATAGTAATTGGTTGCGAGAGTTTCATTTTTTCCTCTCATGTATTTTGAGATCTCACTTTTCCATCGCACGAGGTCGGAAAAGCGTTGCATCCACGCGACCGAATCGCACTGATTGATGATGCAGAGGGCAACGAACCGGGCTTGCAGTGCTTGAGGACCGGAGTACCGCGCGCCAGGCACGGTCCCATATTCACATTTTTGAAGCATTTGAGATCATAAGCAGATCATGAAATAAATAAAACAGGAGCGGCGCTGGCATTGATACAAAAGTAAATATCAATGCCAGCGCCGCTCATATTTGGTGTTTTTAATCCGGCAACAAATCTTCCGTAGTTGCGTCAGGCAGCCAACCAGCGGGGATCAATGGGCGCGAGCCAGTTGTGTAGGAACGCGAGCGCCGCACATCCAGCGTGATTGAGGACGAGGTGGTACGTTCTCGTAGCTGGCCGTGCTGGTACGATGAGACGGGAGACGTTTCCGGCATCCTGCGGCGTGGAACCACGATTACCGGGCGCGTCTCGCGTGAATTCGCCTCTCGATAATCACTCTCCTGCCATGATTGCCGTGTCTCACGAGCCTCATACTCTTGGTCTTCAATTGTTGCCATGTTTGCCCAGCGTGACCAGTAATACATAATGTATACCCTTCTCTTCCTGCTACAATCCAACGTCATTCAATCCAGTTCATAGTATAACAGATTGCTTGCCAAAAAACAGTGAAGTGTTTAACACCTCAGCATTGTAAATTGGCTTGTGACGTGGGTTCTGCTATAATATTATTCTTGTTGAGGAGATAAAAAGAGGAAAGCAGATTTCATATTCAGCGATAAAGATCGATCGGAGGAAAAGATCATGACAGAAGACCAGCACGACAGCCAGAGCGCTATTGCTCGCATCCACCTACTGACTGGCGCGTTCGATGCCCATATCGATCGCGTTGAAGCCCATCGTGTCACGCTCCAGCCCGCACAACAGGCACCTCGCCATTTCCACGCTGGCGGGGTTATTGGCTATGTTGAGGACGGTGATATTCTCTTTGAGATTGAAGGGCAGCCCGCGACTACGCTCCACAAAGGAAGCGTCTTCTACGAGCCGCCCAACGCCATAATCACACACTTTGATAATGCTTCAGATACGGTAGAGGCAACTTTTATCGCCTTCTATCCATTGAGCGGCAACCAGGCACTCATCGCTATGACGGATCAGAACCAATAAAGCGCGTAACGAAGTTCTCTCAAGAAGGGACAGATGCAGTTTCTATGCTTCCTGAATAGCCTCACTTGCCTCAACGCCAAATGTCTCGCGCAAATAGTCGTTGAGGAACATGCCGTGCGGGTCGAGCTGCTGGCGAATGTTCAGGAAATCGGCCCAGCGGGGGTAAAGCTGGGAGAGCGTGCGATAATCCTGGGTGTGCATCTTGCCCCAGTGTGGCCGGCCCTCGTGCTCGCGGTGAATGACCTCGACCTGGCGGAAATAGTTGGTGTAGGCCATGCCCTTGAACATGTGGACCGCGATATAGGTTGAATCGCGCTGATAGGCAGGGCTGAGCCAGATGTCATCGCCTCTAACAAAACGACACTCGACCGGGAAATGGACGTTGATGTGGTGCTGTTTGATCGTCGCATCAATACGTCGGATCACTTCCGGCGCGTGCTCGGCGGGCAGATTGTACTCCATCTCCTGAAATTTGACCATGCGCGGAGTCGCAAAGAGGCGATGGCTGTAATCTACCTCGTCGATCTTCGCCACGCCTGCCGCTGAAATCTTGCTACAGGTCGCGCTAAACGGCGGCGCGATGCGGCACATCTCAGAAAGCAGCCAGTAAACCCAGTTCTCCAACACGATCTTGTTGAGCGTACTGAGAAAGTTCGTTTTGGTGACTGGTTCACCGGTTTCGTTGATGAATTTAGCCTGCACCCAGTCGGTGTTGGGAAACCAGAGAAACTCGAAATGGCTGTTCTCCTGCTTGTAGCGTTCCAGGTTGGCGAGGACGCTACTCAGGCGTTCGCGGTGGCCTTTGTAGTGCAAACGTTTGGCTGGTACAACACGCAACGTGACCTTTGCAACGATGCCCAGCAGACCGAGCGAGGTCTGCGCGGCCTTGAAAATCTCAGGCTTGTCCGTCTCAGAGCACTCCAGGATGTCACCGCTCGCCGTGACCAGTGTCAGACCGACGACCTGCGTGGGGATGGTGCCAAAGCGAATGCCCGTCCCATGCGTGCCGGTGCTGATCGCGCCCGCGATGCTCTGCACATCGATATCGCCAAGATTCTCCTGCGCCAACCCCTTTGCCAGCAGATCATTGCCCAGCTTGTGCAGCCGCGTGCCACCCCAGACGGTCACATAGTTGTGTTCGGCGTCTATCGATTCGATGCCCTGCATATTGTCCAGCGAGATCAGCACGTCGTCGGTGTAGACGATCGGCGTGAACGAGTGGCCAGCGCCAACCACGCGCACGTGCCGCCCCTCTTGCGCGTACGTGCGAATGAGATTCGCCAGATCTTGCAAACTGGACGGCTTCATAACTGCTTGCGGTGCGCTTTTGACCGAAGCCGACCAGTTCTGCCAGCGCCCAACCTGTCCGGTACTCATAAGATCATAAACTCCTTCATTATGGCTACAGAAAACACTGGCCGTCGCCGCGATAGGTCGCAACTTCATCAACTATCTGACCACCCTGGACGAAGATAAGATGGGTAAAACGCTCGCACACCTCGCCAGCTTTGGCGTGACGCATGAAGATGGGGTCGCCCAATTCCAGGCGGTGCTCACCCTTATAGATCACCGGCGTCTGCACTTCGCCCGCGCCTTCCAACGAGGTGAGTTTCGCGCCCTTCGGCAAATAGGGTTGCGGGAGCCTGTCACGGCCTGCCGAGCCAGAGGCCGCGTAACCGCCGCCGAGACAGGTGTAGGTGCCTGGAACCGGCTTGCGCACAATCTCGATGGCGTAACCGACGGCTGGCTGATAGCGAAAATCTTTATAGCTATCGAACAGGCCCGGTGAGTAGAATCCGGAGCCAACAGTGATTTCGGTCACAACCTGCTCGTTGCGCGTGGTCAGTTCGCTACCGGTCCCGCCACCGTTGACAAAACGTAGCTCGATGCCGGAGGTTCTGACCAGCTCGACGACCTCTTTGCGCCGCTCCGCGATGATGCCAAGCGAACGACGCTTGAATTGCTGGACCAGCGCGTTTTTTGCGGCCTGGCCGGGCACCTGGTCGCCGACGCCTGCGATCTGTGCCTCGTAGCCCATGACGCCATCCAACCAGACGCGCTCGGAGTCCTTGATGCGCTCTAATAATGGGCGCACATCCTCCGGCTTGGAGAGCGGCGAACGCCAGACGCCGAAGTGCAGGCCGGGGAAATCGACGGACATATCGATATCCAGGCAGAGCGGCAGGCGTGTATTATACTGCCTGGCTACGCGCTCAATCTGATCGATGTGAGCGAGACTGTCCACCATCAGGGTGATTTGCGCGCCCTCGGCGGTGGCCTGAGCAACCGCGCCCAGGTCGTCGGCGTTATAGGTGGGATAGCCGATCAGCAGATCGCGCAAACCCCGACCAGCCAGATAGACGGCCTCTCTGGCGGTAAAGCACATAATGCCCTGGAAACAGGGATCAGCCTCCAGCACGCGCCGGATGGCTGGTAAACAGCGCAACGACTTTGAGGCCACGCGAATCCGCTTCCCGCCCGTTCTGCTGGCGATCTGGCGAATATTCTCCTCAAACAGATCGAGGTCCAGATAGGCAAACGGCATGGGCCGCCCACGAAAAATATCTCGATAATACACATAGTCGTCGCTTCGTCTCTGCTGCTGGATCGCGGTGGTCTGCATACCGTTCCTCTCTTTTTGTCCGAGTTCCCCTCTCCACCCCAGGGCGCAGGCAAGCAGACGCCCCTACTATGGACGGGGTTTGGTTTAACGTCAAAGATTCTCGCGTTAAATTGGACGAATCAAGTTTCCTGGATATTTATCTATTTCACTTCGGCCAAAGCGATGACCGCCTCAGCCAGGCGCTCCAGGTCGCGATGTGCTCGTTCGGGATCGGGATGGCTGACAAATTGCAGGATCAGCCCGTCCAACCCACCGACGATGTAGCGCGCCATCTCGTCCGCCGGGATGGCGCAGGTCTCGCCACTGCGTGCCTCGGTCTCGCGCACGATCTGCTCGACGACGGCGGCATAGCCTGCGTATTGCTGCCGCGCCAGCCAGGCCGCCTCCGGTGAGCGCAGCGCGTAGAGCGTGAGTTCGTACTGGATGATCTGGAGTTCCGGCTCGGCTTCGACACTGGCCCAGAACGCGCTCATGCTCTCGGCGATGGTCGCCCGCAATGTGGGGGCCGCTGGAGCCGAGGCGCGGGCGATCTCGCCGGTCAGGCGCATCATCTCCTGCAGGACCGCGAAGAGCAGGTCGTCCTTGCCACCGAAGTAGTAGCGCAGCATTGCCTGATTCACGCCCGCCTCCGAGGCGATCTTGCGGGTGGTGGTCTCGGCCAGCCCGTCGCGCACGAGCGTGCGAATCGTCGCGGCGAGGATCTCCGCGCGTTTCTCGCCATTCTTCGCCGAGGCTACCACAGCGCCCTCCGAGTCGCTTGCCAATTGCTATGGCAAGAGTTATTCAAGCGGTTGACT
>Ga0207674_10010547_pt1 | contig 10458 bp, 9 predicted proteins | sample KBSCornC72_FD_184303 | JGI IMG/M metagenome (GOLD analysis project Ga0207674, IMG submission 184303) | Corn rhizosphere microbial communities from Kellogg Biological Station, Michigan, USA - KBS Corn C7-2 (SPAdes) (version 2) | ecosystem: Host-associated > Plants > Roots > Rhizosphere > Soil ...
TCGGCGGGGATCCCGGGGCCGGAGTCCCGCACTACGAGTCGCGCCAACGTCCCGTCCGTCGCGAGAGCGACGTGCACCGCCCCACCGGCCGGCGTGAACTTGATCGCGTTGGACAACAGGTTCGTCAGGATCTTCTCGACCGCGTCCGCATCGAACGCGCCAGGCAGCGAATCGATCGTTTCCACCGTTAGGCGGATCCCCTTGCGATCGGCTACCGGTACGAACGCAGCGACGACGCCTCGGGTAAACGGAGCGAGGTCCAACGGTCGCGGCGCGAGGTGCATCGCCCGTGCGTCGAGCTTTGCCACGTCGAGGATCTGATTGACCAGCCGCAGGAGACGTCGCGAGTTGCGCAGTGCGATGTCCAGCCACCGCTCGACCTTTGGGTCACCGCCGGCGCGTGCGCGCAGATCCTCGAGCGGACCGATGGTCAGCGTGAGCGGCGTGCGGAGCTCGTGCGAGACGTTCGCGAAGAAGCGAGTCTTCGCCTGATCGACTGACTGCAGTTGCGCGTTCCGGTCGGCCAGCTCGCGCTCCCGGTCGCGCAGTGCCGCGGTGCGCTCATCGACCACGCGCTCGAGGTGCAGCGCGCGAGCACGCAGTCGGGCTTCGCGCAGGCGGACGGCGACGAACACGAGCATGCCTAACGCCGCGACCACGACCCATCGAAACGCACGGGTCTCCCATGCCCGGGGGAGCACTTGCACGGCGAGCCTGGTTCCCGGCTCGTACCATCCGCCGGCGGCGTCGCTCGCCTCGACCACGAACGTGTATCGCCCGGGCGGCACTTTCGTGTAGAACGCCGTACGGCGGTTGCCGACGTCGACCCAGCCCGCGTCGTACGGGTCGAGCCTGTACCGGAACCGGACGTTGTTCGGCTCGAGGAACGTGAGCGCGGTGTACTCGATCTGCAGATCGCGCTCGTTAGGCCTGAGCGCGACCGAGTCACGTTCCGGGCGAAGGGCTTCCCCATGCGCGACGACCTGTTCGACGACCAGCGGCGGCGTGACCCGGTCACGCCGGACCTTCGCCGGATCGACGACGACGACGCCATCCTGCGTCGGGAACCACAGGCGCCCGTCGAGCCCCTTCGCGCCGGCCGGCTGCACGCCGCCGTTTCCCTCGCGATTTCGGATGCCATCGCGCTCGGCGTACGCCGTCGAGTGGACTCTCGCGACTTTGCCGTCGGCGAATGCGTTCAACTCCGCGCGCGGGACCCAGAAGATTCCGCGATTGGTGTTCATCCACAGTCGCCCGTTGTCGTCCTCGAGAATCTGGTGGATGACCTCATCGAACAGGCCGTCTTTCGTGCCGATCCGCACGATGCGGCGTGTAGCGTTAGGTGTCGCGCGGGGCGCGGCGCCCCAGGCGCGCGGATCGAGTCGAGCCAACCCACGGCCCTCCGTCCCGACCCAGAGCCAACCGTCCGCATCCTGGTACAGCGAACGAACCACGTCGCTGGGCAACCCGTCCGCACGCGTGACACGGGCGAACGTTCCGTCGCGATACCGCGTCAGGCCGCCGCCGTTGGTCCCCATCCAGACCGCGCCATCCCGGGTGCTGGCGAAGGCACGCACCGTCGCTTCCGGTCCTCCCGACGACGGCGGAAAAGTCGTCCAGCTCTTCCCGTCGTAGCGAAACAGCATGCCTGCCGCACCGGCCCACATCCGCCCGTCGGCATCCCCGTACAGCGCAAAAACGCTGCGATCGCGCAACTCGCGCGGCCCCTCGGCGCTACACGCCATGCTCGGCAAAGTGCAGCGGAGCACGCCTCCTCCGAACGCGCCCATGGCAATCCACATTGCCCCGGCCGAGTCCTGGTAAAAGGAGTTCACCGCGCTGGGATCCGGCAACGACAGGGGCGCCGAAACCCGGCCCGTAGCCGGGTCGAGGCGGCTCACGCCCTTCCCCCAGGTGCCAAGCCAGATCGTACCGGCTCGGTCCACGTACGTCGCGTAGACGTTAGGGTACGCGACGCCTTCGGCAACACTGTAGGTGGAAAAGAGCGCCTGCTTGAATCGATGCAGCCCGGCAGCATCAGTGCCAACCCAGAGGCTCCCTTCTCGGTCGACAAGGGCAGCCGTCACCACGAGGCGCTCCGGCAGCGTGAAGACCCGTTGACTATCGCGGAACACGTCCCGACCGCGGACGCTCCACACGGCGTCAGCGTCCGTCCACAGCCGCAGGCCGTTGGTGGAAAATCCGGGCGCCACCGGGATGGCCGAGTCGGATTCGATCCGGTACACACCTGATGAGGCTTGGACAAAGACGGCCCCGGTCGCGGGCACCTGCACGACAATCGAAGTGAACGAGAGCGGCTCGGATGATTTCGCGTGCACAACGCGATCGCGCAGCACCGACAGCCCTCGGTTGCCAGCGATCCAGAGCGAGCCGGACGCGTCCTCGACGAGCCGGACAATGAAGTCCGCATCGATCGCCGGATCGGTCGCGACTCTCGTCACCCGACGATCACTCGAAAGGCGGAAGACCCCAGCGCCATCGGTGCCGACCCAGACACTCCCATCCCGGCGCTGTGTGATGGTCGTGACACGGGCGTCGAGCGTTCCGCGGCCGACGCGGACGAGGCGATCGCCCTGGACGGTCCACAGCCCTTCGGGTGTCCCGACCCACACGGCGCCTAACGAATCGACGAACAGCGCAGCGGGGCTCGTGCTCGGCTTCCCTCGCTCGAAGGCGACGTTCGTGAACCGCCCGTCCCGGAAGCGAACGACGTGACCCTGCTCGGTGATGAGCCAGAGCGCCCCGTCGCGTCCCTCCTTGAGCTGGATGATGCGATTGCTGGGCAGCTCCTCGGAGTTGGCGGAGTTGAAGACGGTGAATCGGATCCCGTCAAAGCGCACCAGGCCATCGAACGTGGCCGCCCAGATGTAGCCGGCGCGGTCCTGAAGCAGCGTGTTGATGGAGTTGACGGGGAGTCCGTCCTTCACCGTCCACGACTCGTGCACCCACGACTGGGGGCTGTGCTCGCTCGCCGGCGATGTCGCGGGTCTGCTTTGCGCGTGCACCACCGGTGCATGGAGCTGCGCGAGCAGACCCATGACCGCAGCCACTCGAGCGACAGGCGCGAGTGCAACGTGCGACGTTTTTCGCTGCAATCCTTCCACCGAGTGCCTCAGCGTGCGGTACCCCGCCATGCAAATTGGTACAGGCGCCACGCGCCGCCAATCCACTGGTAGAGGTATTCCTTTCCCATTGTCCTGATGGTCTCGCCACTCCCGGCAGGTCCGGGTCGGCAACGCACCTCCATCAGGAGGCGCCCCTCCCAGACGCCGTCGCGTACGCCGGCCACCGGCGCCGTCAGTCGAGCGGGAAGGATACGACCGCCGCTCACGCGATCGAGGTCAGCCGGACATACGGGCAAGCCTAACGCGGCACTGTCGCCGGGCGACGCGGCCACCGGTACCTCGAGGCCGCGCGCAAAGGCGGCCGTGATCGCCGCCGCTCTGACGGAGTCCAGCCCCGCGCACGCCGCGACGGACGCGCTGTCCATGAGCGGGTGCGTCGGCTCGCACAGGAACGTTGGCGCCACGCTCGCGATCGGGTGACGGCGGCTGGCGCGCCCGGCCTCGAACGCGAGCTGTTCCAGCGACGGCATACCAGTCGAGTCCAGCGCCTGCGCCGTGAGCGCTTCGCACGGCGCGCCCAACGTGCTCGCGAGGGCGACAACCTTCACCATCGTCGACAGCGACAGCACGACGCAGCTACTTCGCCCGCTCGAGCGGAATGAACCGTCCGGCATCGATCTCGCCGTTCTTCACGCGATACAACGTTACCCCCGAGATCGACTCGAGCCCGGCCCCGCGCGATGGACCGACGACGGCCGAGACCTGGTTGAACCGCGTGCGTACGCCGGTCATCTCGTACTCGATGCGCTCGGTCGCGTGCAGGTGGCCGCCGAGCGCGAGCACGTACCGATGTTTGCGCAGAACGGCGAGCACGTCACCCGCGTTGGACACCGTGTGGCGATACACTGTTTTTCCATTCACCGTGATCAGCGATGGCGCTGGCGGACGATCGTTGTACCCGTTGAGCCCCTCGAAGGTCGTGACGAATGGAATGTGATCGAAGGTGACGATCGGCACGTTGGCCGGAACCAGCGCCAGGTCGCGCTCGAGCCAGGCGAGCTGCAGGCTGTCGACGTGACCGTAGTACTGCTGGTCGTCGATGTCGACCGTGTTCAGCCCCACGAAGTGAACGCCGCCGCGCGTGAAGGAGTAGTAGTCCGGCCCGAAGTAGTGGTGATACATCCCCCGCCCGTAGAGCGGATGCGTGGTCGGCACATGTGAGGTGTCGCGCTCGATGCCGAAGTTCTCATGATTCCCCGGTACCGTGAACACGGGCGTGCGGAACGCGTTTCGCTCTCTAGCGAACAGCTCGTAGTAGCCGGTTGCTTCCGCTTCCCCGACGCGGAGCGCGTCACGCACCAGATCGCCCGTGATGAGCAGCAGCCCGGGCCGGACGGAATCGACGAGCGCGCGCAGCCGTTGCGTGCGTGAGAGCGACGCGGGCGAGATGTGCGTGTCCGACGCGTGAATGAACGTAAGCTCGGTACTCGGCTGCTCTCGCGCTATGGCGAAAGAGAGCGGTTCCGTGGAATTGGACGGGCGCCACCATGGACCGACGGCGCGATATGCGTTCGGCATGGACACGAAGATCACGCCCGTCCCTTCGCCGGGCAGTCGAAACGCGCCGGCGGTGTCGGTCATGACGACGGTGTCCTGATTCGAGACGGCGACGCCCGCGACGCCTCGTTCGCCGGCGTCCCGGGTTCCGTTGCGATTCGTGTCGTCGAACACGACACCCGAGACCTCGATCGCGTGCGAGTGCGCGACGCCTGCCGCGGTCGTGAGCGCAACGATCGACGTGATGGTCAGCCAGCGTATGGACATCGGTGTCACAGGGCGGAAGTTGCAGGGAAATCAGCGGTAACCGTACAGCCCGTATGTGGCGCGCGCCGCGTCGGCGGCTCCAGTCGACGTTAGGCGGCCGCTTAGTACGCCGCGCGGACGCGGCTCGCGCCGCCCCCGAAGAAGGCCGCGACATTCAGAGGTCGTAGCGAATCCGGCGCTGCCCGGCCAAACGTCGTCGCCATCTGGCCAATCGCGGCGCGGACCGCCGCCGAGCCGCGCTGCGGAGCGACCACAAGTGATTCCGCGGCAGCGAGGTTGCCGTTGCGCAGCGCGGCGAGGAACGTGCGCGCGGTTCGATCGACGGGCGTGGGTATCGCCCGGGCGACCGCGGCGGTGGGGTCAGCGCGGCATCCGGCAACGGCGATGGCGATGGCGATGGCGACCATCCACGCAGCGGCGGACATACGAGTCGTTTTGGGGTACACGATATCAAGGATGCTGCTCGGATTCCCGAAGCGACAGATAGTAGAACGCCGTGGCATCGAGTGCTCCGCCCGCACTGACGCTTCAACCGCTCACCAATGCGCTACCGCCTCACCGACCGAAGCACGAGCAGCCGCTGCACCTCGGCCCGATGCGACGCGTTTGGTTTCCGCGCCAGCTCGAGCTGTACGGAGCCGACCAGCTTCGGCCCGTCCGTAGCTCCCCGGAGAAGCCGGTGCCCCGAGTCGAGGTCCGCGAAAATAGAGCGCGAATAGTCGGATGCTGCGTCACGCGACAGCGGAGGCAGGAAGCCAACGGATGCGCCGGAGTCGACAGCATCCTGGAGCAGCTCGACCAGATCATCCAGCCTAACGCTGCGAGTGGAGGGCGACCTCGTGCAAGCTGTTCTGCAGCCACGCCGAGCCAGCGGCCGTGCCGCTCAGCCAGTAGCACGTGCCGAACACGATCGAGTTGAACAACAACCATCCGCGCTGCAAGCGACGATCGCGCATGTACCGCGGAATTCGGCCGCCAGCGCGTTCACTCAGCCGATACCATGGCTCGATCATCCGCTGGGTCACACCAAAAAGCAGGGTGGCTTGGAGAAAACTCAGCACCGCGCCGATGAGCAGGAACCAGCGAATGGATGAGACCATCGAGCGAATATCCAACAGGGTTCGAGAATGTGCTACGACGTGCGGCCCCACGCCTGCGCGTCGATCTTCCAGACTCCATCGCGGTTCGCAAACGTGTACGCCAGCGTGCCAGTCCGGACCATGGACTGCCCCTTGATCGTCACCGTGAGCTTCCCCGAGACGACCGCATACGCCGACGCGCCCTCGACATTCCAGAACCCCATCTCGTGGTCGATGCGCTCGTGGGTCACCCCGAGGTTTGAACGCCATTTCGCGACGTCGGCGAGCCAATTGGCTGGACCATTCGGGTTCAACCAGCGGTAGGGCGCGATACCGTCGATGATGATCGCGGTGTCCCCGAACACGCTGAGGAAAACCTCATCATCCTGGGTGTTGAAGCCCTCCAGGTGCGTGTCGATGAGCGTCTGGATTTCAGCCGGTGGCTTGGTAGTCATGGAGTCTCTCCAATGAACGCCGCTTCGCGCCTACGCAACCTGGCGATGCCAGGCAAGTGGAGTGGCGAGCGGTCGTGCGGCGTACTCGATGTGAATGACACGGCGGTGCATGGGACGCGTGGCCGGGCTCGAAGCGTGAAGTAAAAGCGGGCGAAACGCGAGGACCGCGCCCTCCGGAGCGAGGCACATGGATTCGGGAAGCTCCGCACGGAGCTCGTCGATTTCCGGTGCGGTGAGACGACCGAGGCGGTGTGTTCCGTCGAGAACTCGCACCGGTCCATTCTCCTCGCCACATGGATCCAGATGCAGACGGACCGCGAGCATCTGCTCGAGCACTTCGACCGGCGGCTGAACATGTGGGACGCCGGCCTTGTCGGTCCAGGGCCCATAGCCAGGTAGGTCGATCCATTCCCGGGCGGCCACGGTAAGGTCCTGGTGCCAGACGACCTTCCAGTTCGCGTCCGCCGTTTTGTCGAAGAAGAGTGCTCGAACGGCGAAGCAGGATTCACCGAGGACCGCATCGGCGAATCGACGGAGTGCCGGCGACGTTGCGAGCGACGCGATGCGCGGCTCGTCGAGCAGGTTGCGTGCGCCACCACGTCCGGATTGGACGAGCGGTGCGACGCAATCGCGAAGCTCCGCAACGGTAGCCGAGTCGACGACGGGGTCCGTCACTGCCCATCCCGCCGCGGTGACCGATTGTTGAAAAGGGAGAAGCTCGTGCATTACTCGCTCAGTGTGGTGGTACCGCATAGACGTTAGGCGACGCTTCCCGGCGACGTGCCGGCCTTGGTGCCTCGCGCCCGACCGTGCCGCGCGAGCCAGTCGGTAACGAACGCCGGCAGGAACATCGCGTCCGCGATGCCGGCAACTTCTTCGGCATCCCGCGAGCGGCCCTCCAGCGCCGCCGCCTCGCCGGCGAGCGCCAGGCGCTCGACTTCCTCCGTCACGGCCATTTCGAACGCCAGTCTCGGTACGGGTTCCATGGCGGACAACAGGTCGGCCGGCGGCCAGTGCGCCACCGCGATGCGTTGCCACACCGGCTGCGGGTTGCCGCCGCGGCGCGCGCGATTCGCGACGATCGCCTCTTCTGCGTCGACGATCCGCGTCGCCTGAGTGAGCTCGTCGCCGCTCGCGCCGCGCCAGTTGAGTCGGGGCAGAACTGCAGCCAAGAGCCGGAGCGCGGCGTCGCGCCCGTAGCGCGCTTCGTTGTCGGATGGGCCGGCGACGGCGAGGAGCGCGCGGGGGCGCTTCGCTCCCGACGTCCGCGCGATCCGTACGCCCTCGACGAGGGGCCGGGTGAGCCGAACTCGCTCACCGCCCGGGCCAATGAAGCTTGCGCCGCCGACGGGCCCGACGCTGCGCATCAAATCGACGCCCCACACGCCGGCGAACACGATACCCCACGCGGCGAGCGCGACGGAACCGGTCGCAGCGCCGATGAGGACGGCTCCTCCGAGAACAACGCCGGAAGCGACGCCAGCACCCGAGACGAGCAGCACCGCGCGCTGCCGCCGGCGGCGGAGGCGGGGTCCGTAGCGCCAGTTGGCCAGCTCGTCTCGGAGAGCTGCAGCACCGACGCGCAGGAGCTCGACGCCGCGCGTGCGCGCGAGTCCCACGTGTGTACTCGACGCGCGCACCGGTGCCGCCGCGAAGAGCCGCTCGCACAATTCAACGGCCTCCCAGCGCTCCTCGAGCGGGGTGAGGTTCCATTCGCCACAGCGCGGGCAGACGGCCCAGAGGCGGCCACGCTCCGGATCGAACGCGAGTACGCGGCCGACGGGCAAGGTTGCGATGACGTTGTTGCGGCCGAGCGAGCGCTCGCAGACGTAGCAACGATCGTACATGTCAGCCCGTGAGCTCGTGTTCGAGAATACGTCGCACGTGCCGCCTAACGCCGAGGATACCGCGGATGGAACCCGGATCTACCGACGCCGAAACTTTACCGATTGGCCGGCCGACGCTCCGCGACAATGTCGGCGACGACTCGATCAGCCGGTGACTCCGACGCGCCCAGCCCGGCGATCACACCATCGATGTCCGCCGCCGCGCGGTTCTGACTCATCTTCCATTTGCCCTCGAGACGATCGATCCGAATCTCGAGCGCCACGATCGCGCGCGCTTGGCTCTCGATGAACTCCTCGGGCGCGTCGCTCACCTGCCACCCCATCGACCGGCTCGCCTCGTGACGAGCCGTGAGCGTTTCCAGGTGAGCACGGAGGAATGCCGGATCGTCGTGCAGGACCGCGGAGCCGAACGCGTGGACGGCAACATAGTTCCAGGTTGGCACGACACGCCCGTCCTCCGCCTTGCGCGCATACCAGTTCGGTGTGATGTACGCGTCCGGGCCTGAAAAAAGCACGATGACCGGCGCAGCGCCGGCCGCGAGATGTCGGACGTGCGGATTGGCGCGCGCGAGGTGCCCGCGCAGCGTGCCGAGTGGGCCAGCGCTGCGCTCGAGCACGAGGGGCAAGTGCGTCGCGTAGAGACTCGCGGGACCATCGACGGCAGTGACGAGCGCCGCGAGCGGATGCGCGTCGAGGAACGCGTGGAGCGTCGGGAGATCCTCTTCGCGGAATGAGGCCGGGATGTACATGCCGCAACGTAACGCGGAAACGAGGCTCGGCAGGTCAATGAATGGCGCGCTACTGCGGAGTTCCCAGCGGATGCTTGCTCTTCTCGTAGAACTCGTTCTGTAGTCGCAGACTCTCCTGATCCGCCTTGACGGCGCGGATCGACTGGACGATCGCCGCGATCCACGTCTTGGTCTCGAACTCGCCGAGCTCGCGTGAGGCAGCAGCACCTTCGCCGGCGTAGTGATTCGGGAATCGCGCGTACCACCAGATGCCGGTGTACAGGCCGTCCGGCAGCTTCACCCGCCCCTGGTCGGCACCCGACTCCTTCGTCGCCCGATCCAGATGCACGAGGTCGGGGCGCGCGACGATGCTCACGGATGTCTCGCTCTCGCCCGCGTGCATGTCCGTTGCCGGATCCGACTTGTGCTTCGGTTCGCCCGGTCCGCTGCGCGCCAGCCCCTGCACGTACACGACGTAGTCGTGCGGCGCCTCGAGCTGCGTCTGCGCGAAGTAGGGCAGCAGGCTGTTGTTGCCGCCATGACCGTTCACGATGATGACCTTCTTGCAGCCATTGCGGGCCATCTCGTCCGTCGTCTCCTGCAGCATCTGGAGCTGGAGTCCGCGGCTGTACGCGACAGTTCCAGGTTCGTGCTTTGCCTCGAAGATCTGGCCGAAGTAATACTCGGGAAACACCACCGCGTATTCCTGCTCGGCTCCATGGAGCGCGGCGTATCGCACGTTGAGCAGGTCGTTGCCGATCGGGAGGTGTGGTCCGTGCTTCTCCATGATGCCAAACGGGAGTAAGCACACACCTTGCGCGCGCGTGATGGCATCACGGAAATCGGCAGCGGTCAGCTCCTCCCAATGGACCGAGAGCCGACCTTGTGCTGCGGGTGCTTGCGCCCCCAGGGTCGATGCCACGAGTGCAGTCATGGAAAGCAGTGACGGTGTGCGCACGTGTCCTCCGCGGCTGTTGGATGTGGCTGATGCTAGCGAACGGTTGGGCGGCTGCCAGGGGTCAGGCAGGCGGCTCGGAATTCGTTGCTTCGCGCCACCGGACCGCGAACCAGCCGTAACTGATCCGGAGCAGCCAGAGGCCCATCACCAGCATGAGGATCGCGCCGGGCCAGTCATCGCCGTCGTGGGCCATGGCATACTTGCCGCGCAGGAGCATGACGCCGAAGAACGCGCCCGCGAGGACGAACCAGGCGCGGATCGAGTAGAGCGCGAAGAGAGCCACGAGCGCGGCGACGAAGCGGGCGACTGATTTCACAGCAAGGCTTTCGGCGTCAGCGTTTGTTAGGCTGATGGGTGAGATGGGGGTGCCTGGATTGCTCGACGCAGTGCCCCCGCCATCGCTCCGGTGAGAAGCCCCCACATCGCGCCGTTGACGGTCAACGCGATGAAGAGAGCAATCAGGGCGGTATGTGTGCTTGGC
>Ga0207674_10010548_pt1 | contig 10458 bp, 10 predicted proteins | sample KBSCornC72_FD_184303 | JGI IMG/M metagenome (GOLD analysis project Ga0207674, IMG submission 184303) | Corn rhizosphere microbial communities from Kellogg Biological Station, Michigan, USA - KBS Corn C7-2 (SPAdes) (version 2) | ecosystem: Host-associated > Plants > Roots > Rhizosphere > Soil ...
AAACCCTTGACCCCGAATCCGCCGCCGCGTACCGTTAGGTAACGTTTCGTTTACCCATCTCCCGATCCGTGCCTCGCCCTTCGGCCCACGCCGACCCCTTTCTCGCCGTCGCCGATCCGACGCGGCGGGCGATCCTCGACCAGCTCCGCGGCGGGGACGCGCCCGTGGCGCAGCTCGCGGCGGCGTTCGACATGACGCGGCCCGCCGTGTCGCGCCACCTGCGCGTGCTGCGTGATGCCCGGCTCGTGCGCGAGCGGCGCGGGGGCGAGGACGGCCGGCAGCGGATCTATCAGCTCACCCCGGGGCCGCTGCGCGAGGTGGCGCAGTGGGCGGAGGGGTATACCGTGTTCTGGCGTGACGGACTGTCGCGCCTCAAGCGCCACGTGGAGCGTGGCGCCGCCACACCGCGCCGGGAGCGCTGACATGCGTTACGTGACCGGAGATCCGATCGAGTCGCCCGCCGAGCCGGCGGGCATCGTGCGAGCATCGGTCGACATCGCCGCCTCCGCGATGGAGGTGTTCCGTTCTCTCGCCGATCCCCGGGAGCTCGCCGCCTGGCTCGGTGGCGAGCCGACGTCGGCCGACCCGCGAGACGAGCCGCCCGGCGACCGGGCGCATCCCCTGCCAGGCGCAGCGTGGAGCGCGCCGGCGATCGCTCCCGACGGCACCCGCGGCACGGTCGCGGGCGAGTACGTGCTCGTCCTTCCGCCGCACGTCGTCGAGACGACCTGGCGAGCGAGCTGGAACGACTTCGCGATCGAACGGGTTCGCTTTCAGCTCGCACCGGTCGACATCGGTGGCGGCGCGGGCACGCGCGTGACGGTCACGCACACGCGCGCCGAGGCGCGGCTGCTCGCACCGTCGAGCGCATTCTCCGGAACGGCCGCACGTGCGGACGCGTGGCCCGCCTTCCTCGCGCGGCTCGCGGCGCACGTCGCCACCGCGAGCGCGCTCGTCCGGTGGTCGGGCCGCGACGGTACGCCCACCGAATCGTTCGACGCCCTGCACCGCGCGGTCATCGATCTTCATCACGCCAGCTGACACACACACCGAGACGCATCCATGTCGATCTACATGCCGTCGGTCATCGAGCGCTCCAGCCGCGGCGAGCGCAGCTATGACGTCTTCTCGCGCCTGCTGATGGACCGCATCGTCTTCCTCGGCGCACCGGTCGATGACGACGTCGCGAACATCATCATCGCCCAGCTGCTGTTCCTCGAGGCGGACAACCAGGACCGCGACATCTTCCTGTACATCAACTCGCCGGGGGGCAGCATCTCGGCGGGGCTCGCGATCTACGACACGATGCAGTACCTGAACGCGCCGGTGAACACGATCTGCATGGGCCTCGCGGCGAGCATGGGCTGCTTCCTCCTCGCGGCCGGTCGCAAGGGAAAGCGCAGCGCGCTGCCGCACGCGCGCATCATGCAGCACCAGCCGTCGCAGCGCGGCGGCGGCGGCACGGCGTCGGAGATCGAGGTGCTGGCGAAGGAGATCCTGTACACCCGCTCCACGGTGAACCGTCTGCTCGCGAAGCACACGGGGCAGCCGGTGGAGCGGATCGAGCGCGACTTCGAGCGCGACAACTACATGTCGGCCGAGGAGGCGAAGGCGTACGGGATGATCGACCACGTCATCCAGCAGCGCGGCGAGCTCGTGGACGTGCCGGCGATGGTGGCCGCGTCGACGGAGTCGTCGTGGTGATGCGTGATCAGCCCTTTCCTCGAGTCCACCCTCCTCGGCGCCTGCCCCGGTCTTCGTGAGTCGTGGGCATCGCACCGGCGGACGTTCGGTGCGTCCGAGGACGCCGACGAGCGTGCGCTGCTCGACGCCGTGCGGCGGTACGTGCTCGGGCTGCTCGCCGCGGGGCGGGTCGCCGAGTTCTCGCGGTTCGCGCGCACGCTCGAGCGGCTGATCGGCGAGGCGGACCCCGTCCTGTACGATCTGCTGCGCGAGGGGCTGCTGCAGCCGCTCGCCCGGGACGTGCGCGAGGCGGGGCTCGAGCGGTCGCGCGTCGCGCCGTATCTCGGCGAGCGCACCTCGCTCGCCTGGCCGCAGGAGCCATGACGCGCGAGATGAGATCGCATTGGGTCCCCAGCGCCCGTCTTCCCACGGAAGTGCGCTCGGGAAGACAACGGCCCCGGGACGCCGAAGCATCCCGAGGCCGTTCAACTCACGAACTCACGATCCAACCAACCAACTCACTCAGTTCGACACCTGCTTCACGCTCTGCTTCGCCTTGTACGCCTCGAGCTGCTGCGTGTACTGGCTCTCGACGCGCATGATCGTGATCGCGTCCACGAGGCTCGGCGCGACCGCCGGATCGTTCCAGGCCGCGTCGATCACCGGGACGACCTTGTCACGGATCGCGGCGGGCGCGCGCTGGTTGCGCGCCGCCTGGAGCAGCACGGCGTAGGCGAGCGTGCGCCGCGCCGGCTCCTTCGCCGTGCGCGCGAGGTCCACGAAGTAGTCGAGCTGGCCGGCGCGCAGCCGCTCGCCCACCCAGCGGCGCCATGCCGCCTCGATCGGGTCGCCACCCGCGGCGGGGCCGGGCGGCGTGCTCGCGGCTGGCACCGCGGCACCCGGTGCTGGTGCACGCGGCGTGAGTCGCGCGAAGATCTCCGTCGACGCGTCACGCCCCGCGTCACCCGGTATCGCGGCGATCGCGGTGAGCAGCTTGCCGCGCGTGGCCGCCGCGAGGGTGGTGTCGAGCACCGCCGTGCGCGCCAGCGCGAGCGCGGGCGCCTCGAACGTCGCCTCCCCCGCCAGCAGCTCGGCCACCGCCGCGTGCAGCGCGGGGCTCGCGCCATCGAGCCGCGTGACGATCGGCATCGCGGTCGCCGACAGCTGCGACGTGCCGACGAGCGCGTCCACCAGCGCGTCGCGCTGGCTGGCGGCTGGCGACGTCGCGACGGCTGCGAACAGCGGCTTCGCGCCCATCGGCACCACGCGATTCTTCGCGTACAGATCGACGAGCGCGTCGAAGTCGCCGCCGGTCTGCGCGAGCAGCGTCTGGCGCAGCACCGGCCGGATCCGCTCGCTCTCCGCCCACGTCACCGGCGTGAAGTACGGACCGACGGTGGACGGGTGCGTCCCCCACCACTCCCCCTTCCACGGGCCTTCCGTGTTGTACAGGCGCGCGAGCGTCGCGAAGAGCTCCCGCTTGGCCGCGGGATCGCTGGCGCTGCCCGCGGCGGCGAGAACCGCCGACACGGTCTCGGCGTCGTGCATCTGCTGCACGACGAAGCGCGCGCGCGTGCGCAGCTCGGGCGACGACCCCGCCGCCGTGAGCGCGCGCAGCGCGACGTCGCGCGCGCCGAGCGACACGAGCGCCTGCACGGCGAGATGCGCCAGCGCGCTGTCGGGGCTCGTGAGCAGCGGCACGATCGCCTCGGCGCGGTCGCGCGCGCCGAGGCGCACCAAGCCGTTGAGCGCGGCGGCACGCACCGCCAGGTCCGGATCGTTCAGCGCATTCACGTAGAGCGTGACGGGCACGCCGGCGAGCGCGCGCTTGTCGTCCGTCAGCACGTGGAGCGCGAGCTCGCGCATCGCCGGCTCGGTGGCGATGCGCTGGATCGTCGCGTTCGCGCGCGCACCGGCGAGCAGCTTGAGCGTGAACATCGCCGCGGCCCGGGCTTCGGGCGCGCGCTGGCGGTCGAGCGCGTACTGCTGCAGCCGCGTGAGCGTCGCCGGCTTCGCACCGCGGTGCACGAGCTCGCGCTGCGCCCACAGCCGGTGCACGGCGTTGGTCGACACGAGCGCCGTCAAGAGCTGCGCGTCGGTGCGCGTCGCCGGCCGCAGCGCCGCCGACGGCGTCTTGCCGGGATAGCTCACGCGCACGATCGCGCCCACGGTGTCGCCGGCGTAGTTGAACACGCCGCCGATCAGGCTCGCCACGTAGAGGTGCGACTGGTCGTCCATCGCCATGTCGATCTGGCGCGGCACGGTCATGAAGTCGTTCTGCTTGATCGACCAGCTCGCGCCCTTCCGCTCGAGCGGATGCTGGAAGATCCGGTTCACCGTCCAGTCGCCCGTGTAGAGCGTGTTGTTCCACTGGTCGGGAAAGCCGGGATCCTGGATCCACAGCCCCGAGGTGCCCGAGCCCGCGCCGTAGTCGGCGATCGAGGGCATGTGCTCCTCGCGGAAGTGCAGGAAGAGCGACGGGTAGCCCATGTTCGCGCCCTGGGCCAGCCAGTGGAACCGCGTGTCCCAGCCGAGTCCGTCGTTCGTGTTGTCGCGCGTGAAGGCGTGCGCGAACGGGTCGATGCCGACGTCGTAGATGTTGCGCGTGCCCACGGTCACCATCTCGAGCCCGGTGCCGTCGGGGCGCACGCGCACGAGGGAGCCGCCCTCGCGCGTGATCTTCGCGCCGTCCTTCCCCGTCGCGTTCAGGTACCCGTAGTCACCGACGGCGACGTAGATCCAGCCGTCGGGGCCGAGGGTGATGTTGTTCGTCGCATGGTCGGAGCTGCGGACGTCGAGGCTGAACCCGAGGTCCTTCACGATGTCGTCCGACGTGTCGGCGATCCCGTCGCCGTTCGTGTCGCGGTACGCCGTGAGGTTGGGCGGGTGCATCACGTACACGGTGTTGCCGTCGACGGCGATCCCGCGCGGACTGTCCAGCTCGGCGAAGATGGTGTACTTGTCGGCGTGGCCGTCGCCGTCCGAGTCCACGAGGCGCACGACGCGCCCGCGTCCCTTCACGGCGCCCTGCGCGAGGTTGAGGTCGACGCCGACGTACACCGAGCCGTCGGGTGCCGGGGCAACGACCGTCGGATACATCGCGAACGGCGGCCCAGCGTAGCTCAGCAGCGTGAACCCGTCGGGGGCCTTCATCGCCGCGAGCACCTTCCGCTCGTAAGCCGTGTCGCGCGGGATCGTCCCGCTCTTCGGAAGGGCGGGACCGGTGCCCATGTTGGGCTGGCCCTGCGCGCCACCGGGGGCGGCGAGCACGACGATGGCGAGCGTACTGGCGATCGTGGTCGTCAGGACGCGTGAGACGCGACTCATTGTCATCTGATCTGCGAGGTGGGAAGACGTCGACGGGGTGACCATCCGACCGCCGATGCGGCACCTGGCCGCCGAGCGGTAGAAGCGCCGTCGAGATCGTCGGGGGATCATACAAAGGTACGCCGGCGACGCGGGGGATGTTGAACTAGCACGAGCTCACTTCGTATCGAGCGCCCGGCGCCGCCCGTCCAGGAACGCGCGCTCGGCGGCGTTGCCGCTGCGCGCGATCGCGGCGTCGTAGGCCGACGCCGCGTCGGCGTCGCGGCCGAGGCGACGCAGCAGGTCGGCGCGGATCGCGTGATACATGTGGTGGCTCTCGAGGTCGAGCCCGTCGACGATGCCGAGCGCGGTCGCCGGTCCGTCCACCTCGGCTACCGCGACCGCGCGATGCAGCGCCACGACGGGACTCGGCGCGATCGACAGGTGCAGGTCGTACAGCGTGAGGATCTGCCGCCAGTCGGTCTGCTCGGCGCGCGCGGCGTCGGCGTGCACCGCGTTCACGGCGGCCTGCAGCTGGTACGGGCCCGGCCGGCCGATCGCGAGACATCGCCGCACCAGCGCCTGTCCCTCGGCGACGAGTGCGCGGTCCCACGACGTGCGATCCTGCTCGGCGAGCCGCACCATCGCGCCGTCCGCCGTCGTGCGCGCCGATCGGCGCGACTCGATGAGCAGCATCAGCGCGAGCAGTCCCATCACCTCCGGCTCGTCGGGCATCAGCTCGTGCAGCAATCGGCCGAGTCGGATCGCTTCGGCACAGAGATCGTCGCGGATCAACCGATCGCCCGCGCTCGCGGCGTAGCCCTCGTTGAAGACGAGGTACACGACGGCGAGCACGCTGCGGAGGCGCTGCGGCAGCTCGTGCGTCTCCGGCACGCGGTACGGGATGCGCGCGTCGCGGATCTTTCCCTTCGCGCGCACGAGCCGCTGCGCCATCGTCGCTTCGGGCACGAGGAAGGCGCGCGCGATCTCCGCCGTCGTGAGCCCGCCGAGCAGGCGAAGGGTGAGCGCCACCTGCACGTTGGGCGCGAGCGCCGGGTGACAGCAGGTGAAGATCATTCGCAGCTGGTCGTCGCGCACTGACTCCTCCTCGAGCGACCCGTCGCCCGGCTCGTCCCACTCGAGCAGCGCCACCGCCGCGGCCTGTCGCGCATCGCGCGACGACTCGCGCCGGAAGCGGTCCACGGCGCGGTTGCGTGCCGTGGTGATGATCCAGCCCGCGGGGCTCGGCGGCACGCCGGTCTGCGGCCACCGCTCGAGCGCCGCGGCGAAGGCGTCCTGCACCGCTTCCTCGGCGGTGTCGATGTCGCCGCACACGCGCACGAGCACCGCGACGGCGCGTCCGTACTCGGCGCGGAAGACGCGCTCGATCTCCGAGGTGGCGGGCACGCTCAGGTCGTGCTCTTCCCCTGGAACGGGCGCACCTCGATCGGAAGACGTGTCGCGCGGGCGTAGCGCAGTCCCCACTGCAGCGCGTCGTCCAGATCGGGCGCGTCGATGATCATGAAGCCGCCCACGTGCTCCTTCCCTTCGACGAACGGCCCGTCGGTGAGGAGGACGTCGTCGCCCGTGGCGCGCACGACGGTGGCGGTGCTCGGCGGGTGCAGCCCGTCGCCGAACACCCACTGCCCCGCCGTGTCGAGCTCCTGCCGGATCTGCGCGATCTCGCGCATCACCGGTTCGAGGACCTCGGGCGGTGGCGGCGGGCCGTCGGGCTGGTAGATGCTGATGAGATAGCGCGTCATCGCTCGCGGATCCTGACGGCACTCGGCCGCCGACACGTGGAGGGACAAAGCTACACCCCCGCGCCGGCGGCGCGATCGACCGGCTCGTAGGTGGCGATGATCACGCCGGTGGTGGTCGGCACGCTCCGCACGAGCCTGAGCGCAGAGCAGGGGACGTCGTCGGTGAAGAGTCGCCGTCCCGACCCGAGCACGAGCGGATGGATCAGCAGCTGGTATTCGTCCACCAGCCCGCGCCGCATCAGCGACTGGGCGAGCACGCCGCTCCCCATGACGAGCAGGTCGAGCCCCGGCTGCTGCTTCAGCTCAGCCACCGCGTCGGCCGCGTCGCCCTCGAGCAGCGTGGAGTTGACCCACGGGAGCGGGCCCTCGTGCGTGCGCGAGGCGACGTACTTCTGCGAGCGCTCGAACACCGCGGTGAAGGGGTTGTCCGTCCTGCCATGCCAGACGTTGTACATCTTCTCGTACGTCCAGCGGCCGAACAGCAGGTCTGCGCCGCGCGACATCCCCTCGCCCATGATCTGCATCTTCACCGAGTCGTTGTAGGGCGCGGACCAGCCGCCGTGCGTGAATCCGCCGCGCTGATCCTCCTCGCGACCGCCGGGCGCCTGCATCACGCCGTCGAGGGTCACCATCTCCAACACCATGAGCTTCCGCATCGCGTGCCTCCGTGAGAGTGGATCGATCACGTGTGCCTCACCCTCCATACGAACGGCGACGCGGCGGATCGACAGGGCACGGTGATCGGGCGACGTGGTGGCCCGCGTCTTTCAGGGGATCCGCGATGGAACGGAGCGGCGACCGGCGCCGTGCGCTCCCGTTCGCTTGGAGGCCGGGTGCGGCGTCTCGCGCATCCGGTGCACGATCGCATATTCGCCTTTCGACACGAGTACACACGAACGGAGACGAGCGTGCAGTCAACGACTTACGATGCCATCGTGGTGGGCTCCGGCATCTCGGGCGGCTGGGCCGCCAAGGAGCTGACGGAGAAAGGGCTCAAGGTGCTCCTCCTGGAGCGCGGCCGGAACGTGGAGCACGTGAAGGACTACGTGAACGCCACGAAGGCGCCGTGGCAGTACCCGCATCGCGGCGGCCGCACGTACGCGATGGAGCAGGCGTACCCCGTGCTCAAGCGCGACTACCCGTTGAACGAGAAGAACCTCTCCTTCTGGGTCAACGAGCAGGAGTCGCCGTACACGGAGGCGAAGCGCTTCGACTGGTATCGTGGGTATCAGGTCGGCGGGCGCTCGCTCATGTGGGGACGCCATTGCTATCGCTGGAGCGACTACGACTTCGAGGCCAACGCCAAGGACGGCATCGCGATCGACTGGCCGATCCGGTACAAGGACCTCGCGCCCTGGTACAGCCACGTCGAGCGGCACGCGGGGATCAGCGGAACGCGCGAGGGGCTCTCGCAGCTGCCCGACAGCGAGTTCCTCCCGCCCATCGCGCTCAACTGCGGCGAGCAGCTCGTCGCCGATCGCGCGAAGAAGGCGTTCGGCGGCGTGCGGCGCGTCATCCCCGGCCGCGTCGCCAATCTCACCCAGGCGAAGGAAGGGCGGTCGCCCTGCCAGTTCCGCAACGCCTGCTGGCTCGGCTGCCCCTTCGGCGCCTACTTCAGCACGCAGTCGTCCACGCTGCCCGCGGCGGCGAAGACGGGCAACCTCACGCTGAAACCGTGGTCGATCGTGAGCGAGGTGCTCTACGACAAGAACACGAAGCGTGCGACCGGCGTGCGCGTGACCGACGCGGTGTCGAACCAGACGACGGACTATCAGGCGAAGGTGATCTTCCTCTGCGCGTCCGCGCTCAACTCGACGTGGCTGCTCATGCGCTCGGCCACCGACGTGTGGCCCGGTGGACTCGGAAGCAGCTCGGGTGAGCTCGGCCACAACCTGATGGACCACCACTTCCGCTGCGGCGCCGAGGGAACGCTCGAGGGGCTCGACGACAAGTACTACCGCGGACGCCGCCCCGTCGGCTTCTACATCCCGCGCTATCGCAACCTCTTCGGCGACAAGCGTCCCTACATGCGGGGCTTCGGCTATCAGGGAAGCGCGAGCCGCGCCGGCTGGTCGCGCGCCGTGAAGGAGCTCGGCATCGGCGGCGCGTTCAAGGACAAGATGGCGGAGCCCGGCGACTGGTCGATCGGTGCGACGGCATTCGGCGAGATGCTGCCCAATCACGCGAACTCCGTCACGTTCGACCCGACGAAGAAGGACAAGTGGGGGCTGCCGGTGCTCCGGATCGATTGCGCCACGGGCGAGAACGAGGCGGCCATGCGCAAGGACATGATGAACGACATGGCCGAGCTGCTCGAGCAGACCGGCGTGAAGCGCGTGAGCGTCTACGACAACGTGTCGTTCCCCGGGATGGGCATCCACGAGATGGGGACGGCGCGCATGGGCCGCGATCCCAAGACGTCGGTGCTCAACGCGCACAACCAGGTGTGGGACGCGCCGAACGTGTTCGTCACCGACGGCGCGTGCATGGTGTCGTCGAACTGCGTCAACCCATCGCTCACGTACATGGCGCTCACGGCTCGCGCGGCGGACTTCGCCGTGAACGAGCTCAATCGTCGTTCCCTCTGACCCGGTCGAGCCATGTCTGACATCGAGCACGGATCATCGATCGACCGGCGCGAGGCGATCAAGCGCGTGGGCGTGATGCTTGGCGGCGTGGCGCTCGTCGGCGGCACGAATCTGCTGGTGGCGTGCGAGAAGGCGGGCACGCCGGCGCGCGAGACCGCCGCCGCGGCGGGCTCCGGTGCGTTCACCACGCAGGACATCGCGCTCCTCGACGAGGTCGCCGAGACGATCCTTCCGCAGACGAAGACGCCCGGCGCGAAAGCCGCGAAGACCGGCGCGTTCATGGCGCTGATGGTGACGGACTCCTACAGCCCGGCCGATCAGCGGATCTTCCGCGACGGGATGCGGCAGCTGAACGAGAGGACGCAGCAGGCGCACAAGGTGGATTTCATGGCGGCGACGCCGGAGCAGCGGCTCGCCGTGTTGACGCAGCTCGACCGCGAGCAGAAGCGCGCCATGGATGCGCGCGACGCCGCGGTGCGCGCGAAGCGGGGGCTCCCGCCCGTTCCCGTCCCCGCCGAGGCGGGAGAACCCGGCAAGGAGGGCGACGCGTACCTCTCCGACCAGCGGCAGGAGAACGCGGCCACGGGGAAGGCGAACCCCGCGCCGACGATCACCGCGGAATCACCTTCGCACTACTTCCGCATGATGAAGGAGCTCACGCTGCTCGGCTACTTCACCTCCGAGATCGGCTACACGCAGGCGCAGCGCTACGAGGAGACACCGGGCCGCTGGGAGCCGTGCACGCCGTACGTTGCGGGAGACAGGGCGTGGGCGGCGCATGCGTAGCTGCGCGTTGCGCAATGCGCTCTGCGCGATGAGGTAAGAGCAAACGGCCTCGGGATGCAGAAGCGTCCCGAGGCCGTAGCGCACTGCGCACTGCGCATCGCGCACTACCGCCTTATTCCCGCCAGCTCCGCCTCCGTCCACGCCTTCTTCCGTCCTGCCGTCGCGCCGCGCACTTCCTGCACGTCGGCGGGTCTGATCGGGAGCGCCGTGTTCCCCCACGAGCGACGAACGTAGGTGAGCACCGCCGCTACCTGTTCGTCCGTCATGGAGCCGCCCACGGGAGGCATGAGCATCTCGCCTTCCTTGCCATGCAGCACGATGCGGATCACCTG
>Ga0207674_10010552_pt1 | contig 10455 bp, 5 predicted proteins | sample KBSCornC72_FD_184303 | JGI IMG/M metagenome (GOLD analysis project Ga0207674, IMG submission 184303) | Corn rhizosphere microbial communities from Kellogg Biological Station, Michigan, USA - KBS Corn C7-2 (SPAdes) (version 2) | ecosystem: Host-associated > Plants > Roots > Rhizosphere > Soil ...
ATAACTCATAACTCATAACTCATAACTCATAACTCATAACTCATAACTCATAACTCATAACTCATAACTCATAACTCATAACTCATAACTCATAACTCCACCGCATACACATCTGTATTTCCTTCAAAGTTCGCCCTGAAGATCACCCACTTTCCATCGGGACTAAAATGAACATTCGGCTCCAATTTATAATTATGATTTTTCATATTCACCAGCTTTGTCGATTTGAACTTATCTCCATCCGGTGTAAATAAATATATCCATTTACCATCTTTTGCTTTAGCCACCTGTCCGGAATCTCCACCATCGCCACAGAATAGTTTTTGATCTGGTGATGTATTGAAATGAATACTCCATTCATCTCTTGTGAGACTATATTTTCGTTCAATTCCTGTTTTTACATCAGCGCCTGCTACAAAAAAGGTAACACTTCTTGGCTGTTGAAGATCGAACCAAATAGTTTTCCCATCCGGAGCGAACCATTCATGTCCTGCAATCTCCATGTCCATTGTTCTTTTATGTATCAACTTCACCTCCTTTGTATCTATATTGATTGTCCAGATCCTGTCAACCTTATGCCAGGGACCTTCATGACAAAACATCAATAATCGGGGATCAGTATTGGAGAACTGTACATGATTCAGCCATGCAGTATCAGAAAAAAGTTTAGTTAATTGGCCTGTCTTTACATTGACAGTAAATAAAGTTCTTCGCAGTTTTGCTTCATAGATAAGATTGAAATAACTGCTTTTAGCCGGATTGTTTTTTAATATCTCTTTTTCTTCATCACTGCTCCATGCACCGCCCAGTAAAGTCTCATCTGCATTTAAGCTTGTAATACTTGCTTTAAAATCTGCAGGAAAAACATAGATTAGTTTTGTTTGTTTGGTATCAACATGTGTTGAAAATACAGAATCCTTTACCTGGTAATAAACAAGCTTATTTTTTGGGGCTACTATTTCACCATTCATAGTGTTTGCCTGGCGAGTCAGCTGTTCGACCTTCAGCGTTTTCAGATCAACACTGTACAATTGTTTATTTCCCGCTGTTATATTCCCGGTCTCTTGCTTTACTGAATCATCATTGATAGTGTTCAAATAGTCTGTTCCATAAAAAATCATCTTACCTCCAACAAAAGGATTGTTATGAAAATAGAAACTCATGTTATTCCCTTCTCTCCTGGTTAGCTTTACTATTTTATGCCCGGTTGATTCATCAACCCATTCATTTGGCATTTTTTTGCCACCCGTTTCCATTCGGGTTTGTGCATTGGTAAAATGAAAAAGAAGTATAAAACATAAAAGTTGAAGCCAAAACCCAACAGCAGGTATCTTTTTTTTCATATAGCGATCTTGAGTTTATAAAGTAACAATTAAAAAGCAAGTTTTGTATCCTGTACAGTGCTGAAATAGCTTCTTATTTAACAGTCACAGGAATTCTTAAAACCGAAACAGAATAAGCCGGCAGAGAATGATTGAATTTATTGGTATTTATAAGGAGCTTCTTCTCATCAGGCTTTAACTTCTCCAGCTCAACAACCTTATTATAACTATAAATATCATTGGTTGCAAGAGTTTGCGCGATGGCTTCAGTTTTTGACATTTTGCATCCCTTCAACTCCAATTCCACTTGCTGAGAAATTGATGCGCTATTTACAATTTTGATGATCAATTCCCCTTTTTGTTCATCAATAACAGCACTGCTGTAAAGACTATCCTTACCGGTGATCGCTTTGTCGTTCTCAGTGATAGCCACTACATATGTTCCTTTATTTGTAGAAAATAATTTTTGGACATAGTAATTAGGAGTAGCCATTGAGTTTAAATTGTCAAACCAGATCAGGTCAGGCCGCCATTGCCAGGCGTCCACGTGTCCAAACAAAGGAGCATAAGAACACATTTGAACCAGGTCAGCATTTCGTTCGAGCCCGGTCATAAAAGCTGCCTCCGCCAAAGCGGACTCCCAATTATTACGGCTTTCTGCATCAGGATTGTCTTTTGAATGAGCTGCATATTCTCCCGCAAATACTTTTGGACCAGTTCTTTCATAGTTATCATACCTGCCGGCATTATTGAAAAACCATTTTGGTGATTTGTAATAATGCTCATCGATCAGCGCAGGCTTCAGTTGTTTTAATTCCTTCCAGGCATAATTAAAATATTCTCCTTCTGCATAAGGACCTGCACCTGATACAATTTTTATGTTGGGATATTTTGAAAGAATTGCTTTTTCAAAAACTTTGTACCGTTCAATATACTGTGGCTCCCATTGCTCATTGCCAACGCCGATAAATTTCATGTTAAATGGTGCTGGATGTCCCATCTCATTTCTAATCTTTCCCCATTTTGTAGTGATCGAACCATTTGCAAACTCAATGAGATCGAGTGCATCATCAATGTATGGTTGTAACTCATCCATAGCGACCACTTCCCCACTATTAAACTGGCAAGCCATGCCACAATTCAGGATCGGTAAAGGCTCCGCGCCTACATCTTCACTCAACAAAAAATATTCATAAAAACCTAAACCAAAACTTTGATAATAATCAGGAGCTGCTCTTCCTGGAAACTCAACATTCCATCTATTCATGATCAGTTTTCGATCGGTTACATTACCAACAGTTGTTTTCCATTGATAACGATTTGTGAGTTCTCTTCCTTCAACGATGCAACCGCCGGGGAAACGAACGAATCCGGGTTTCAGATCGGCGATCTTTTGAACCAGGTCATTTCTTAAACCACCCGGCCTGTTCTTCCATGTATCATGCGGAAATAAAGAGATCATATCTATGTCGATCACACCTTGCCCTTCAAAAATTAAATTGAGCCTGCCTCTTTGTGCCGTATCACTTGTTGTTATCGTAGCAGAATATTTTTTCCAGTCCTGACTAAAATTTTCAACTAACCCATTCCCAATCACTTTCCCGGCATAATTAAGTAACTGAAGCTTTATTTTAATGTCTTTCGGATTCCCGGACCTGATCATCATTGAAAGATCGTATTGTTTTTCTTTATGAAAGCCCATTCCTCTGAATCCTTCGTTTGATAATGAAAAATTTCCTTCGGGGTTATTGATCGTTATCCTGGCAAACCTTGCATTATTTGAGTTATCCGATCTATTGATGATGAGAATTCGTCCCTTTTGATAGTTTACTCTTTCCTCATCCCATCCCATCATTGCAATCGGGAATTCAAAAGAACGGTTCTTCACAAGTTCCGCATATAAACCTCCATCTGCACCAAAGTTTATATCTTCAAAAAACACACCCCACATTGTTGGTGCTATTGTAGTAAGCGGTTTGTCGGCAACCACCGTTAATTTTCTTTGAGACAATAATTGTAAGTTAATACTGCATATCAACAAACAAAAAAGTGACTTTTTCATCTTCTTGCATTAAATAACAATGATCGTTTCGTACCATAATGTTAAGTAAAATGGCGGTCAAAGAACTCGACTCGCCATTTTAGTTTCTGCTTGCTTTATGAAAAGCTATTTTAATACCCGGGGTTCTGAGAATAAAGACCAGGTGCTGCGTCTATCTGCGACTGTGGAACCGGGTAGATAATAGAATTTGCTGTTACCTGGTTCATTTTATGCAATGCTGCATCTTCAATTGCTATCCAGGCATTCATAATGGTTATAAGGCTGCCGCTTCTTTGCAGATCAAACCATCGTAAGCCTTCGCCTGCGAATTCCCGTCTACGCTCATCAAACAATTGCGCCAGCGTAACGTTCGAAATAGCAGGTTGCGCAGCTCTTGCTCTAACCTGGTTAACAATAGCATCAACATCACCTTGGGTGCCGGGTGCTCCATGCAAAATACATTCGGCTTTAAGCATTAATATATCAGTATATCTTATAGCGATAAAATTAATGCCCCAGTCAAAACGGGTTGTAGTTGGGATCTTAGTCGTATCTAAATACTTTCTGAAGAAAGCATGATTATCAATAGTACCTAAATTATTGTAAGGTGTTGTATGAAAAAATGGCGACTTGCGGGTATCATTTGATGCATAAGCGGCCAGCAAGTTGTTTGATATGGATGGTGTTCCCAGGGCACCGCCTAATGTGGGATTACCTGTTGGCAGTGCATTAAAATATGCCTGGGGAACAAGTTGCCATGGAAAGGTCGCACCCAAAACCGGGTTCTGACCTGTCAGGTACATGATATCAAATATGGCTTCTTTATTCGTAGTTGGACTTTGATTACTGTAAGAAAAAATTCCTGTGGCAGGTACCGGGAAAGCATAATTAGCAGGATTGAAAACAAAGCCGCCATTAGTAATAATATCCTGCAACAATGGCAACGCCAACGTCCATTCGTTTAATCCCATGCCCGGTCCGTCAATTCCATAAGTTGAACCTGAACGGGTCATATAAACTTTTGCAAGCAATGCCTCTGCAGCATATTTGGTTGCACGACCTACATCACTTGCCGTATAGGAAGGGAATGGCCCTGAAAAGTTTGCCGGTAAATTCGCTATTGCAAATTGAAGATCGGAAATGATAGATGCATATACATCGCCAACAGGACTACGTGAAATACTATTAGCTTCTAGCGCTGTTACCGGGTGATCAATAAGCGGTACTTTACCGAAATACTTAACAAGATCAAAATAGAAAAAGGCACGCAAAAACCTTGCTTCGGCTGTTAACCTGTTTGCTAAGGGTACGGAACCAATATAACTACCATTCCTGGCAATTTGTTCCAGTACGGTATTAGCTCTGAATATTCCACTAAAGTTTGCACTCCATGCTTCTTCAACAAAAACATTTGGAGCTATTCCGACGGCAAAATTATTAATGGGATCAGGATCACGACCAACATCATTGGTAGGATAGATATTATCGGACCTTACTTCAGAAAGGAAAAGCACTCTGTCTGAGTAACCCCTGAGTGAATTATAAGTTGAATTAATGGCTTGAATAAAATCACTGGGTTGCTGATAAAAAGTTTGTGTTGTTGCCGTTGAGATCGGGACCTGGTTTAAATCCTTTTCGCATGATGAAAGGATGCTAACCACTATGATTATAATAAAAGGTATTTTTTTCATTCTTTTTAGATTAGAATTATTTAAAAAGTAAATGACAATCCGAATATCAAAGATTTTGGCAGCGGGATGCCTCCATAATCTCCGGCTTCCGGATATGAACCATTGGTACTTACAGTGGTATTAGCGGCATCTGGATTTAAGCCATTGACGTATTTATCGTGGCCAAAAAAGTTTTCCAACGTAAAATAAACCCTTGCCTCGTGTATCGCCTGAGTTTTGAAAAGGCTTTTCAAATTATAGCCCAATGTAATATTTCTCACTCTGAAGTAATCTGATGAATATAACCAATCAGTTGCTGAAGTGATCGGGTTGTTATAGGTTGAATATGCTTTGCCGAACCGGCCTTCACCCTGGTTTGTTTCCGAATACCATCTGTCTACAAATGATGCAGGATGGTTATCAGATCTTCCCTGGCCCGGACGTGAAATGGCCCTACCTAATTGTGAATAGATTTGACCACCCCATTGCCCCTGGATCAAAACATTTAAATCAAAACCCTTATAACGCACCGTATTGGTCATACCCCATGTATAATCGGGGTTAGGGTGACCTACTATTTGTTTATCGGCTTCTGTTATTATGCCATCTTTGTTAAGATCCTGGAATTTAAAATCACCAGGTTGTTCATTACCATACCGGGGATAATTGTCAGTAATATCTTTTGCCGTTAAGAATCCAAGTACTTTCAAAACATAAATACTGTTCAATGGCGAACCAACCCGCAGTATCTGGTCTGATACAGTAAATCCGTTAGGTATGATGATCTGGTTCTGACCCGGAGCTAACGCCTCGATCTTATTTGTATTATGCGTTAGATTTACTGAAGTAGTCCATTGAACTTTACCGACGATGTTTCGTGAAGTGATTTCAATTTCCTGGCCTATATTCCTTACTTCACCAATATTTGTGAGGTAAGATGCAAAGCCTGTGACACCAGGTACCTGGACATTTAATAATAGATCAGTGTTTAATTTATTATAATAATCGAATGATCCTGTGATACGGTTTTTTAATAACCCAAAATCAAAACCTATATCATAGGTCTGCGATTTTTCCCATTTCAGATCCGGATTAGCCAAAACGTTTGGCGCCTGTCCAATTGCGGCTGCTGGCGTACCAAGAGGATATCCAAAAGACCCAATGGTAGCTGCCCATGGATAATCATTAGGTAAATTATTATTCCCGTTCACACCATAAGAGGCTCTTAACTTCAGATCGCTGAGGAAATTAATTCCCTTCATAAAGTTCTCATCAGTTACTACCCATTTCAAAGAAACAGAAGGGAACGTACCATATTTAGTATTTGCTCCAAACCTTGATGAACCATCTCTGCGTATACTTGCAGCTAAAAAATATTTGTCTTTATAACCATATTGCAAACGGCCGAAATAAGAGGTCAATACATTTTCGGTTGATGTTGTATTTCCTGTGACAGCCGCCGCCGCATTTAGTGTTTGTATCACAGCGCTTGTATATCCCCCACTGGAATTTAATGTGGCTCTGTCAAACTTATCCCAATTGTAAGCAAAGCCTGCTAACACATTTAAGCTACTATGATATTTTTCAAACATCTTAGTATATGAAAGTGTATTCTCATTTACAAAAGTTTGCCTTCGATAACTATTATACGTGCCTGACGTGGCAGCCAGCAGGTTATTTGATCCTGTAAATGTTCTTGCTGCCTGGGTACCAGCAGTCAGATAAGAAACATAAGTGGAGGTAGCATTATCAGTATTATCTAAATTGACAGATGTTCTTAAACTTAATCCGTTTATAATTTGCCATTCTCCATACATAGTACCCAAGGTGCGATATCTTTTAGTATTGCCTTTATTATAAGTCAATTTACCAACTGGAGAATTGGTAGTACTGCTCCATGTGTATTGTCCATTTTTACCAGTATTAACCAAAACTCCCATTGTATCTTCCTGCACCGGCGCCAAACTAAGTGCCTGGTGAAAAATTGCATCTTTACTATCTATACCCGGATCCTCGGTGATAGAATATGTTGGCAGGATACTCACTCCCAGTTTTATTTTCTTGCTAACATTGACATCTACATTTGCACGGAGAGAATAAACTTTGTAACCTACATTCATGATGAATGCGTCGTTGATACCATAGTTTCCTGAAATAAAGTATTTCACTGCATCTGTTCCTCCACTAGCCGAGATCTCATAGTTCTGGATCTGGCCTTTTCTTTCTATTTCATCCTGCCAATCTATAAACCTTAAACCAGGATGTCCGGGCATTGTCCATCGGGGATCAAGAATATATTGGGGATTTAAACTCCCGACTTTTGCCAAACGTGTTGCATAATCATCAGCAGCAGTTGCACCAGTTGATCCGTATTGTACCACATATTGTGCATTAATTACTTCGGTTGCCTGGGCGATCCATTGCTCACCATTCATCATCTCCAGTTTTTTTGAAGCTTGATTATATCCTCCGTATGCATTGAAAGAAATTTTAGCTTTACCAGACTGGCCCCGTTTGGTGGTGATCAAGACAACGCCGTTTGATGCTCTTGAACCATAAATAGCTGCCGCAGCTGCATCTTTTAATACTTCTATACTTTCAATGTCATTTGGATTAATATTGTCTAATGGGTTGCCAGTTGAAAAAGTACCGTTACCGCTATTGCTGGAATTTACAGACAATGGAAAACCATCAACTACATAAAGAGGTTCGTTTCCTCCACTGATAGAACCCGAGCCTCGCACCTGTATACTGAAACCTTTCCCTGGTATACCGGTATTTTGTCTTACGGTAACACCAGCTAATTGTCCGACCATTGCCTGGTCTACCCGCATGATAGGTCTTTCATCAAAGTTTTCATTTTTCAATTTGCTGACTGCACCGGTTACACTCTTTTTCTTTTGAGTACCATAGCCAACGACTACAACATCCTGGAGCGATGTAGCCAGGTTTGCAAGTGATATGGGAATTTCATTTCTGTTATTTACAGCAACCTCCAGTTCACTGAAACCGACAGAAGAAATTATAAGAACAGAATTACCAGAAGGAACATTTAAAGAAAACAGTCCTTCCGTTGTAGTGGCTGTTGCTATATTAGTTCCTTTTACGAGTACTGTTGCACCTGATACCGGTTTACCTGTATCATCAGTTACTTTTCCAGATACTCTAAAATTGTTTTGAGAAAAAGCGAACGTGGTAATGGAAAGAAATAATATTAGCAAAATACCACATCTTGCCAAAGCAATTGTTCTTTTCATACAGCAGCATTTTTAATGAGTACACAAGGTAAAACTGCTGTTATCAGTCTGCGTCCTGACCTGTCCTGAGAAATATTAAATATTTACGCAATCGTTCCCGAAAATATCGATTGATTAACTCAGCAGCTGCAAAGATCAACAGGTTGTTCACAACAAACTTGTCCATAACTTGCTTCAATTGTTGTCTTTAACATCGAAACAATTTGATTACCACCATCGTTGCCAAAGCTCAAACGCTATATGTTCTTGCAATAGTCCAGCCTAAAAAAATATGCAATTAATGAGGATCTCATTTATTTTTTTCCTTTAACTGGAGAGAACTGTCATTGATATAAAAACTGAAATCAGTGAGTAATTGAATTATTTCTGCGCCTGCAAGTAGCACCGGTCCATAACCATGTGCGGCAAAAACATTTACCGGGCGATAATAATAAAACGCAGGATCAAATGCCATTCCTGTTCCTACACAGGTTCCTTCCACCTGGCCTTTATCATTTACTTTGGTACTTACTGCATTCCATGCCAGGATACTCATGGGACCATAGACCATTGGATCAAGCCAACCTTTGTTGCACGCATGCGCAATACAATATGCATAGATAGCAGTTGCGGATGTTTCAAGATATGAATCCTCCCTATCGAGTAGTTGATGCCAGAATCCTGTGCCGCTTTGATATGATGCCAAGCCTTTTACATGGGCTTTTAATTGCTGCAACACAAAATTTCTTCCCGGATGATTTTCGGGTAATACATCCAACAGTTCCACCTTTGCCATTAGTGCCCATCCATTGGCTCTTGCCCATCGGAATTCAGGATGTGTTTTCATACTCTCTACCCAGCCGTGCATATACAATCCTTTTTCTTTATTGAACATACGTTGAGTATACAGTTTTACCTGGTTAACAGCATCATCAAAATATTTTTTCTCTCCTGTCAGCTTTCCCATTTGTGCAATCGCCGGAATTGCCATATACATATCATCAAGCCATAAGGTATTTTTCTGTGGACGGTTACGTGCAATCGTAGCATCCTTTAAGCGGTACTCTTTCGTAAAAACATAGTTGATATAGCTATCGATCATTGGACGCAGGTTACTTGTCAATCCACTTCGCTGTGCCTTTATCATTGATGCACAAACAGCGCCGGCATCATCCAATGCATGCGGATCTATTGACTGGTTGAATAGCCTTTTGTCCCGTATATATTCCAGCGTAAATTTTTGTTTTACAGCAGTAACCCATTTATTTAAAAATTCAAATCTTATTTTAACATAATCGCTATATTTTTTATCACCGGTGGTTTCAGCGGCTCTTTGCAAAGCAGAATAAGTCACACCCCATTCATAACTCGTTAACCGGAAGTCACCGGGTTTTACAATGGTATTAGTATCTAACTTATCAACTTCATTGATTACTTCATTTGTTTGTTTATTTATCATTTGTGCCGGGGTAACAGCATCAAGATAATTAAACACTCTATCCAGGATAGCCTTTACATTTTCTTTTGATGGTGCTCCATACGGAATTGGATAATCAGGTTTCATTAAATGTAAAGGAGTCGTTACATCATTTGCTTTTTGCTGGGAAAACAATGATATAGATCCTATGCAGATGAATAGAGAGGTAGAAAAAAAATGTTTCATATTACAACCTGTTTTACTCGTAAGTTATTTTAAAAATGAAAAAGCCCCCGTTTATTCCGAGGGACTTTTTCTTTTTACTGCTGCTTATATCAAAAATCAATAGCCGGGGTTTTGCATCGCTTGCTTTTCAGCTGCACTCAACGGCGTACCACTGGCCTGTATACCATCAAGAAATGTTTGTGGTATTGGGCGTAATAAATGACGATCCTGAATATTAGGAGCTGCATCCGGATTAAACGCTTTTGCACGGGCCACTAATGTTTTTGTGCGTGATAGATCTTGCCAGCGCAAGTATTCACCGGCGAGTTCTCTTGCTCTTTCATTTAATAACAGGCACAACATCCTGTCGTAAGTAGAAGAATAACCCAACGTAGTGATGATGTACTCATCACCGGCAGGCAATGTTGCAATATTGGTTATTGCTAAACTGTTAGAAGGTGCAGTTGTAACAGAAATATTATTTGACTCATAATACGAATTCTCAGGAAAGAAAGAAGGAGGAATGGATTGAGGAGCACTACTA
>Ga0207674_10010558_pt1 | contig 10450 bp, 10 predicted proteins | sample KBSCornC72_FD_184303 | JGI IMG/M metagenome (GOLD analysis project Ga0207674, IMG submission 184303) | Corn rhizosphere microbial communities from Kellogg Biological Station, Michigan, USA - KBS Corn C7-2 (SPAdes) (version 2) | ecosystem: Host-associated > Plants > Roots > Rhizosphere > Soil ...
GCCGGTGTGGCAAACCGGGCCGGCGGCCCGGACGCGAAGCAGGATGGCGTCGCCGTCGCAGTCGTCCCGGAGCTCGACCACGGCGAGCGTCGCGCCCGACGTCTCACCCTTGTGCCAGAGCTCCCGGCGGGAGCGGCTCCAGAACCAGGCCTCTCCGCTCTCGCGCGTGCGACGCAGCGCCTCCTCGTCCATCCAGGCGAGCATGAGCACGCGGCCGTCGTCGGCGTCCTGGACGATTGCCGGCATCAGCTCCGGCCCGGTCATCCCCTGATGGGCCATCCGGCCTCCTTCAACTCCCGCTTGAGCTCGCGCAGCCGCTCCGGCCGCTCGTGGACGATCGACGCGACCACGGCCGCCTCGGCGCCGGCCTCGAACGCCTCGGCGAGGTGGGTCGAGTCACCGGCGCCGCCCGACGCCCACTGCACCACGATCGACCGGAGGCCGCCGGTGGCCACGACGTTCCGCGCCTTTCCCTGTGGATAGTTGGTCGCGTCGCTCGTGTCGATCTGTCCTGGATACTTGCTAGACGGGATGATCATTCGGGTTCTTTCACAGGTACGATACGGTCGAGAGTTTTGCTTTTTCGCCAGGCGACAGGCTACGCGCGATCAGTGGCCCGCCGTCTTCGAGCAAGACCACGCTCGAAACGGTGCTGCCTGCTGACGACACGATGTCGTTGATCACGGAAGCTACTGACGACTGCGAGACGCGATCTTTGCGCGGCAACGTCGACAGGCCGACGATGAAAGGTTCGAGCGTGCGTAGGTATTCGTCAACGCCCTGCGAGATGGAGGCTTGAATGTCCGGCGTGCTCGGGTCGAGTGAAAACACCTGCACGCTAAAGCCTTTGCGCGTGATGGGCATCACGTTGACCGCCGCATTGACCGGGCGGCGTGACGCGATCCCTTCGATGTCGAGTTCGATCGCTTCGGCGACCGCGTCGAGCTGCGGCTGCGTCGGGATGCCGTCCGCGCTGCCCGAGCTGGTAACGCTCGCTTCGACGTAAACGTCGACCTCTCCGGGCATGCCCGCATACGGGTACACGGCGACGATGCCGTTCACCTCTTCGGACCACGCGCGATAGTCGGCGCCCGCGCCACCTTGCGGAGCGGACTGGAAGCGCGCGACGATGCGCGCGCGGTAAACCTCGATGTCTTCGGCGTCCGCGCCCGTGGCCGTCTGCGCGAGCACGAAGGCTTTGCCAACGACGTTAGGCAGCGCGTTCGCGAACACGACCGCGTCGCCAGGCTGCAGGTTGCCGATGCTGCCCGAACCGTCGCCGCCGGATTGATCCGAGACCGCGACCATGCGCGCGGTAACCGTCGGAGCGTCGAGCGGAACGTCAACGAGGATCTGATAGATGACGCCCGTTGGCGGGTAGACGACGAACGAGCCGGCCTTGAGCGAGCCGCTCTGCACGTTCACGGTGACCGTGATCGTGTGCTGCGCCTGCGTCGCCGGCAGCGGGTCGCCGACGCCGATCAGCCTGCCCCACTCGACTAGCGGGCGGACGACCTTGCCATTGATCGTGACCTCATCTGCCGTCGCGTAGGCGACGAACAGCTGCAGGAAAATAAATCCGCAGTACTTCCAGAGCAACACCATGACGCCCGCGAACGCTTTCGCGAGCACGCGGATAAACGCCTTAGGCAGGATCGGAATAGTCTGCGAAAGCGACGTGCCGATCTGCGCGACCAGGTTGTCGCTGATCGCTTGAGTCGTGGGAGTCGGAAGGCTCATGTTCTGACAATTCTCGCGATCTTGAAAGGCGTGGTGACGCCGTCGATCGTCAGCGCACAATCGAGGTCGACGCGCTTCGGCGCCGGCATGGTCGCGCGCACCGCGAGGTCGCTAACGATCGAGTCGACCATCCATGCGAGGTCGGTCTCTGCGGCCTCTTCGATCCGTTGCAGGTTCGCGGGGATCAGTGGCAGGGTCGCGAGCAGGTACTGCGTCGCGCTGCGATAGCGGTTCGCGGGGTCCGGCTCGCTGAGATTTCCCCACCATTGCTTCGCGTCGTCGGCGGTCTGCCCGCTGTCTTGCTCGTTGCCTCCGAAGAGCGACAAGTAAGCGGCTGTTTCGAGCCCCTCTGTCAGCTTTGGCGCGCCGTTCGAGATCGTGATCTCGCCGCCGTTGACGGTCTGAAAGATGAGAACGTCCATGCGGTCATGACCAAGGGAGTGGGGTGTTAGGAGGCGCGATCAGCGTGCCGATCCCGGTCCGCATCCACGCGTCGATCAGCGAAGAGAGGGCGCTCGCGGCCGCGCTCGCGGTCGCCGGCTTCGCGCCCGCGAACTGCGGAGCGAAGCCGACGGGGCCAGGCGGAGGCGTCGGCGCATAGCCGGCCATTCCGCCGCCCACGGTCACGGCAAAGGCCGCGAACGCGCTCTCCATCGCGGGCGCGCAGTCGGGCGTCGCGAAGGCGCTCGCGAGCGCCCCCTGCAGCGTCGAGACGGCGCCGGAGACCGTGCCCGAGGCGGGCACGATGCCCGAGGCCCACGACTGCACCGCAGATGCCCATTGCTGGGCGCACGCGGCCGCGGACGGAGGGGGTGAGGAAAAGAGCGACGAGAGGCCGCTCGAAAGGGCTCCCGCGTTTAGGGGCATGTCACTGCCCCGGAGTAGCGGGACCGCTCGGGCCGGTGCCCGTCGGGTGGATGTGCTGCGTCAGCGTGACCAGCTGCGGCGTGCCGGCCTTGGCCGTGATCTCGCCGGGCGTTGTCAGGTTGCCGTCTTCGTCGATTTCGAGCTTGCCCAGCCGGTACTTCCAGCCGGGCGCCAAGCCCTGCACGTCGATCACCTTCTCGGTGACATTCATCCATAGCTCGGCGACCACGACCCCGTCGGCGTCGCGCGCGTAGATGCGTTTCTCTCCCGGGAGCGCCTTGCCAGCGTTCTTCGAATCGACGTAGCCGGTAGTTCGCTGCGAGCCCTTGCCGGGCGCGTCGTCGAGCGCGGCAAAGTCACCCTTGAGCGGCGGCGAGTCGTCGCCGCTGTTCGCGAAGTGCTCGGCGCTGTCGACGAAGTCTTCGCCCGCTACCTCGACTTTGACGTCGGAGCCGTTGCCGTCATCGTCGACGGTGCGCTCGAACGATTGGACAACGGCGGTAGTACCCATCACTCAATCCACGGTAGGGAGTCGGGAATCTCACCACTGAAGGCGCCAGGAAGGACGAGACCGAGCACGGCGGTCAGCTTCTCGGCACTACACCGGAGCACGACATCGCGAATCAGAAGCTCGGTCTCTTTGTAGATCATCGCGCTCGGAGCGAGCAGCGTCATGCTCGTGTTTGGATCCCAGAGTTTGCCATCCGGATCGCGCCAGCTCGGCAGAGGCTCGGTTACCCAGCTCGCCATGTTGGCGAACATGCGCCCGACCTTCGCGCGTGTGGCCGCGGGCGCGTCGCCGCGCTCCGTGTCATCGAACTTGCACGAGTGCGGGCGATGCTGGTTGATCGGTCCGCTGCCGTCGTCGATGCCCGAGCCAAGCCAGGGATTCACGTACGTGTAAACTGAGCCAGCCTTGCGTCGGCGCGCCGCGGCGTAGCCGGTGATCTCGCTGTAGTACTCTTGCGGCGAGAACGCGGCTTGCACGCCCGTGAGGGGCGACTGCCCTTGAACGAGCTGCACGACGGGCACGCCGCGCTTGATCGACTGCCAAAAAAGCACCGACCCGTCGACGTTGTTCGTCATCACGAGCCCGCGTTGCTTCGCGAGTTCGGCCAGAAACTTGTGAATCTTTTCGTCGAGCTTGATCGCGACTTTTTCGAAAGGCGCGCCGACGTCGCCGCGAAACTCACACGTCAAGCCGAACGGCTCGCAGAGCTGGTTTGCGATGTCTCGGAGCGTCGCTTTCGTGAACGTCAACGGCACGGCGCCCTGTGCGCTGCGCCTGCCCTTGCGGCCGAGGCCCGAGGGCGCGGTGCAATCTTCCAAGACGCCCGGCTGCGCGTAGCCGGTGATCTGAACGGTGCCCGAGTTCGCGTCGAACCCTGGGTCGACTCCGATCATCGTACCCGTAAAGAGATCGTCGCCGTTGAGCGTGACCTTGATCGGCTTGTACGAGAACGGCTGGAAGAGTTCGCGCAACTCTTGCCGGCTCGGGTCAAACGGCGCGGAAAACGAAACAGTGTCGAAGCTGTCCGTCGAGAGTTTGACCTCTAACTCGGTCCAATGCGTGAGCAGAGTTCCGCCTAGGTACAGCTCGACACTTTCGTTTTGAATGTCCACGGGTCAACTCGGGTAGTAAACGATGCGACGCCCGGGTTTGAGCTCGAACATCTCGTCGCCCGTGAGCTTGTTCGTGCTGATCAGCAGGTCGAGTTTTTCGTCGACGGCGACGTTCGGATACAGCTCGGCGCACAGGTCGATAATCGTGCGCGGCCGATCGACCACGACCGACTTTTCTGGGAGCAGCGAGAACGAGGCCTGAATCAGATAGCCAGCGGTCAGACCCACAACGAGCTGCAGCGCTTGATACGCCTCACCCGTGTCGATCTGAAAGTTGGCCTCCGTGTCGACCTGCGCGAGCGCTGCGAAGCCCGTCTCTTGCCACGCGACTAGCGAGTCCATCTGCGTCAGCAGCGTCGCCGCCGCGTTCAGCACTTGCCCACGCGTCGCGAAGCTCGAAGCGAGACCTTGTTGCGACCTCCCGACGGGCTGCGCTGTCACGCTGACAGCCGTGCCGGAAACGGCGCTCATGGCGAACAGGCTCGCGATGTGAAAGTCGTTCGCGACCTTCGTTTGATGCGCGAGCAGGATCGAGCCGTTGTTGATCAGCTTGTCCGGCGCGCCTTCCGCGGAGGACAGCACGCTCTTGAGCAAAATGTCGTAGCCTTCGAGCCGCGATTCGAGGCCCGCGAGCGCGCGGCCCGGAGCTTGAATCAGGTTCACGCATTGCTGCGCGAGCAAAAGCGGATCGCCGATCAGCACGTCCATGCCCTCGTTGATCGCCTCCATTGCGTTCGCGAAATCCTTGCGGACCTTGGCGACTGCGTCAGACGCTTTCTTGAGAGCCTTCTTGACCGACTTCAGAAACTTCTTGAAGCTGTTGATCGCGGAGAGGGCTTTGCCGATGCTGCCGAGACTCGTGCTCTTCGAAAACTGCTGAGCAAGCGCCACATTGAAGTCAGCGATCGCCGCCGTGATCTCGTTCAGGCCCCCGCCCTTCACGGACGGGTAAATCGCGCCTACCGTGGTGAAGAAAGTAACCGTGACGGTGCTCTGGTTCGCGGCGCTCTTCAGTGCATCGGTGCGCTCGACGTCGCCGAAGGGCACGACCGGGATCGTGCCGTACAGCGGATGTTCGAGCTTGCCGATACCAGGTTCGAGCAACGCCGCTTCGAAAGCGGTCGCGAGGCGATCGCAATCATTGCCCGAGAAGATGCACGTGAGCGGGTACTTGCGAGGACCGTTGCCACGTTGCTGCGTGTAGCCGTCGTTTACGTCGGGGTATTCGAACTGTGTGCCACGGAGCGTGAAGCCGCGGCCTACGTCCTCGTAGTCGAACAAGATTCGCGTCTTGCTGACCGGCGAGGTGTACGCCGCGGGCTTGATACGGTCTTTCCAGCTCTTCGAACTGCCCTTCAGTTTCGCGAGAAGGGCGGCCGCGGGCCCCGCTATGGAGCCAAGCGGCAGGCCCACTTATGGACTCCCGCTTGGCGTAACGCGCACGCCGATGTTGCCCTTTGCGGGCTTGCTGACGGCCGCATGCGTGCCCGGTTGGGCGCGCACCGTGACCTCCGCAGAGCTGTGATTCGTTTGCACGGATTGCATGATTGCCTGCGTCGGGCTCGCGACTTGCGGCGCGCCACCGTAGTAAGAACCATCCGACGGCGCCGGTTGATCGTAGAACGACGTCGATTGCTCCGTCGTCTGACGAGGCGCGGACCATGCGGGGTCCTTCGCCCATGCCTGCCGATTTTGAAAGTCGTCGACGCCCTTGTTGTACCCATCCAACGGGTTCAGGAAGTCGCCGCTAAGTGCGCCGTCAACGCCTGCTTTGAAGCCCTCCCATCCGCCGCTAGTGGCAAGCAGATCGTTGAACTCCTTGTAAGCCCAAACGATGGACCCGATAGCCGCGGCAACGGCGCCGAGCGTGATCAGAAAGGTCCCCATGCTCATGTTAGCGAGGTCGGTTGCGACCGTTGCCGCACCCGTTGCTTCGGTGCTGAGCACCGTTGCCGTGCGATACGAACCGGATGCGACGGTCGCGAGAACAGTCGTTGCAGTCCAAGCGCCCTGCGCCGTGTTCCAAAGCCAAGTGACGGCGGTCGAAGCGATCGACGCGACCTTCGATGCGATCTGCGCGACGGTGAATCGCGTCGTCGCGGCGAATGCAATCCAGGTGACCGCGTTGCGTGCGCCCATGGCGACCGTGCCCGCGATCGTAGCCAAGCGCGAGCCCCAATTGGCAGCGGTGTTGACGACGGTCGAAGCAGTGTCCGCACCGGTGATGAATGAGTGCGCGCCGACCGCGGCGTTCCACGCCCACATGGCGCCCTTCGCGATTGCGACGGCTGCCTCGTAGGCGATGACCGCGCCGCGCGCGATCTTGACGGAACCCGCGAACACGAGAAACGCCGCGCCGACTGCGCCGACGAAACCGAAGGCCTCGCCAATCGCCTGCACCTTGCCGGGCCACGTGCCCGAGTCTTCGATGCTCTTTCCGAACACACCGAACAGCCACACGACGGGAGCGAAGACCGCCTTTACCGAATTGAAGCCGTTACGTGCGCCCGTGGCGAACAAATCGATCGCGAAACTTGCTTTCGTGATCGCATCCGCGATCTTCAAGTCCTGATCGGTACCGAGCCACTTGTTCGTCGCGTCGATCGCTTTTCGGAGCGACCCGCCAACGAGATTGAAAAGTTTGGTCTCGATGACCTCGATCGTGGAAAGCAAAAGCTTCCAAGACCCTTCGGTCGTGTCAAGGCGGATCTTGGCGACCTTCTCGGCGTAGTTACCCGTGTTCTTAAGGCTTTCGAGAAGCTTGTCGAACTCTCCGGATTTGGCCATGCGCTCCAAACCGAGCGCCGCTTTATCGCCACGCAGACCGACAAGCTCCGCGAAGAAGCTCATCTTGTCCATGTTGCCGCCGGCCTTGTCGCCGGCTTTCACGAACTGGCCGAGCACGTCGCGGAACGAGAGCATGTTGCCCTCGCTGTCCTTGAACTTGATCCCCATCGCCTCCATTTTCGAGGCTGCCTCTTTCGAGGGATGGCTGATCTTTGCGAGCATGGTCGCGACCGCACTGCCTGCAGTCGATGCGTCGATGCCCGTCTTTTGCAGCAAGCCCACGGCCGCCGCGGTGTCGTCGATCGACACGCCAAGCGCCTTCGCAGTGGGTGCCGCGATGGACAGGGCCGTGCCCATGTCCGTAATCTTCGCGCCGGTTTTCTCCGCCGTGAACGCTAGCAGGTTCGCGACGTAGCCGGCCTCCTTCGCTTCAAGGCCGAAGCCGCGGATCGAGCTGCCGACGACGGTCGCGACCTCCGCCATGCCCTCGCCGGACGCCGCAACGGCGTTCAAAACGCCGGGGATGCCCTGCAAGATCTCCTCGGAGTCAAAGCCCTTGCGGGCCATGAACTCCATTGCCTCCGCGACCTCGCTCGACGAAAACTGCGTGGTGACGCCGAGAGACATCGCCGACTTTTCGAGGTCGCCGATCTGCGAGCGGGTCTTGCCCATGACGGCGCCCACGTTCGTGATCGACTGCTCGAAGTCCGCGCCCGTGTGAATGATGTGGCCGGCTGCCGCCGCGAGCGCGCCGCCGACCGCGAGACCAACCGCCGCCGCCTGTTTGGCCACGGAAGCGAAGCCGCCTAGAACCTTGTTGTTCCAGCCATCGATCGACGCCATGCTCGCGCCGAACCCCGCGGAGAAACGGCTAGCCGTTCCTTCGATCTTCTTGATCGTCCCCGACATCTGGTCAGATGCCTTGAACGTGGCTTCGATCGAAAAACGGTTCGCCATAACTCAGCCCCTGGTGCGCACGCAAAGCTCGGCGCGCATGCTCTCGTAAAAGAATCGAATCTCGGCAAGCGAGAGCGTTCGAGGATCCGGCAAGCTCGGCACCTCGCGACAGATCTGCGCAAGTAGTTCGCGGTAGACGGGCACGAGCTTGTGCGTGCTCCGCTTCGTCTCCTTGTCGTTTTCTAGACGGGCGCTAACGCCGCCGCGAACCACAAGCGTTGCGCAATCTAGGCTAAAAAAAGCAGATACAGCGCCTGACAGACCTTGAGATCGCGACCCTTCATGTCCGAAAAGCGTTGGGCGCTGGTCTTGGTCATTGCGCCCATCGCCGCATAGGTCTTCGCGACGTTCTCTCCGGCCTTCTTCTTGTCCGCGCTCATCAGCACGGCGCCGTCCGGTTCGTAGAAGGTGATCGGCTTGGTATCGCCGAGCTTCGGTGTGTAGACCGGCTGGCCCTTGTCGTCGATGACGAGTCGGCCTTGCTCCATCGCCCGAATCACGTGCCGTTTCAAACCCTCGAACTCGCCGAGTTCCTGCGCGCTCATTCGTTTGGTGTCGAGGTCGAGGTCCATCGATTCTGCGAACCGTTGGAATTCGCCCTCTGCAACACTCGTGCCCAATACGGCGCCGCTTTCGAGCGCTACTTCTTCGTCCATGTGCTTTTCCCTCTAAGAAATGCTGCTGGTTACTGTTGCGAAGCGTCGCCGGGACCGGAGAGCTTGACGTCTGCGGTTGCCTTCGAGCTGTCGAAATTGATGTCGTCGACGATCTGGCCGCTGCCTTGGTAGGTGTGGCCGGACGCGAAAGTGATGGTCATGTCCACGAACTCGTTACCGTCCGCGATCTTCTTCAGGAACTCTTGATCGCTGCGATCGTCGTCGATCTCCAAAGCGATGCCGTCGATCATCCACGGCACTCGCGTTTTCAGAAGCCGAGCCGTGCCGTTGCCATTTGACGCAACTTCGTTTTTGAAGCCGCCGAGATTTCGATTCGGAGCCGCGTCCGCTGCTACCGGGAAGAGCCGCCCGTCGATCGAAACCGACTCGATTGATCCGCCTACTGCCATTTTTGAATCCTTGCGTTTGAAAATGCGGGCGCGCCTCCGCCGTACCCGAGCGGGTTCGAGGCGGAGGCGCGGCCCTGGTTAGGTCAGCCGACGAGTGCGGGCGTACCGAAGAAGAACGAGAAGCGCAGAGTGGTGCTCTTGATCTTCGAGTTGCCGGAGAGCCACACGGGCACGTCGACGTCGAGACGCTTCGGATTGATCGAGCTGATCGAAGCGGTGATCAACTTCTTGGAAGAAGCCGGATCACTCAGCACCGCGGCAAGACCGAGCTTGTCGACCATGCTCGCCATCGCGGCCTTTGCCGCGGCAGGCTTGCGCGCTGCGGGATTGACCGTGGGCTGGCCATCGGGAATCAGCGGCGCGGACGCCCATTGCGCCTGCGAGAAGATCCCGTCGATGTTGTAGATGATATTTTGCAGGCGAACGATGTCGACCACGTCGCTGTATGCCGGCGGATCCTCACCCGTCGGCGCCCAGAACGTCTTGACGTCGCCGATCGTGACGACGCCGTCCTTGACCTCGATCGTCGAGCAACCCGCCTTCAATGCGAGATTGCGCGCGATGTCGTCCCATTGAACGGAGTCGTCGCCGGGGATGACGGTCTCGGCCGACTGCCCGCAGTAATCGACGGGCGGATTGTTGTTCGCGACCTTGGCGATACGCGCGAGCTGCCGCGCGGCGACCACGATCGGAAGCGACGGCGAGCCCGGCGCGACGAGCAGTGCATTGACACGGTCCGTCTTGCGCGTCGAGCTGACAGCGGACGCGAGCTGCGGAGTCGTGTGCACCGTGCCAGTGAAAACCACGAGCGGCTTCTTGACGGTCTGACCCCAACGGCCCTCGCCGAAAGTCTTGTAGGTGTCGAGCGCCGTGGTGTTGGCGATCGGCAAGCCGTTCAAGATCATCGTTTCCCAGACGCTGCCGATCTGCGCCAGCGCTGCGTCGACGGTCGGATCGGTGAGGCCGCCGGCCATCGCCGTAACGCCGAACGTAACACCCACGTTCGGACCGATCATCTCGACCTTGATCGCGTTGCCGCTCGTGCCCTTCCAGGCCGCGGTCAGGTTGATCTTCGTCGCAGGTACGGTGATCGTGAAGGTCGCGCCGACGCCGAAGTCGGTCGTACCATCCGTGATCGTGAAGTTCAGGCCGTTGACCGAGAACGCTGTTGCAGCGGATGCGCCGACGGTTTGCGTCAGAGTGGTGCTGAGCACGTTGCCGAGCGGATCGGTCAGGGTCCAAACACCGCCGTTCGCGACGGCCGTGTTCAGGGTCAGCTTGTACACGCCGGGCAGCGCGGGAGCCGCGACCGACAGCGTGCCGATCGTGCCGTTGCCCGTACCGCTGAGCGCCGATGCCGTGACCGTGCTGTACGCATACGACACCTCGACGGGCATGTAGATCACGGAG
>Ga0207674_10010560_pt1 | contig 10449 bp, 5 predicted proteins | sample KBSCornC72_FD_184303 | JGI IMG/M metagenome (GOLD analysis project Ga0207674, IMG submission 184303) | Corn rhizosphere microbial communities from Kellogg Biological Station, Michigan, USA - KBS Corn C7-2 (SPAdes) (version 2) | ecosystem: Host-associated > Plants > Roots > Rhizosphere > Soil ...
TGGCATGTACGCTCCTGCTTTGGGTGTTGGACCATAGATAGATGCCGGTCGGTCGGCTAAATACATCATATTGTGTTACCAACCATTTCCCCTGATACGTCAGGTTACTGTCACGTGACATGACCATCCGGTCCCAGGCGTCATATACCATTTCCACTTTGCCAGTATTCGGCACCTTCCGAACGATCATGCGCCCTCTGTTGTCGTAATCATATCGAAAGCAAAGGTTGTCGCTTACCGCCGAGTCAAAATTGAGGTTCCAACTGTGTGCGGCGATGTATTGCACGGCCTTCGGAGATATAACGAATCGTAGGTTGTTCAAATCGTCATAGACAAAATAAGTACATAGCCAATTGGTATGACTGGTTTTGTCGGTACTGGTCATCTGTGTTTTGGTCATGACCGTATTATCCTGCTTGTCCTTATATTCTATTGCCATATGGCCCTGCTCGTCACTTGAGACAATACGATGTAACTGCCCCTTTTTGTAGAATTTAGACGAAGTTGGAACGGCACCTATAGCCGTATCGATCTGCCATACCCGCACTTCGCTATCACCATTAACCTCATAGCTGGTGCTTTTACCCCTTCCACTTCCTGCCCAGCTGTTGCCGGGTGTCATCGTTTTAACAACAGGCCCTCCTGGATATGGGTCATAAAGAGTCATACCATAGAAAAAGCTCTCTCCCGAAGGGTCATTGGTAGGATTATAGAATTGGGTTTCATAGCTTTTTTGAGCATTGAAAGGATTCAATTTTACTGCGCCGTTTTTTTCATTGGAGACATAGGAGAGATATTGATACGTCATTCGCTCCATGCTGTCGTATTCGAAAGGCAGGACCAAATCGTATCCAGCGGGAGTTAACCCCTTGTCTACATGTTGGATTATACGACCGATCCCGTCCATGTATTGCGTGGAAATCCCCACTTCTTTTAACTTTCGCGATGTGTCCATCACTTCAGACCCATAGTGTAACGGCCTTGACGGCCTAAATGTTCGCACAAAATTGAACTGGAAACTACTGTCATAGGCAGCTGGCATTGTATGCAAATTTTGTGTACCTGACCCGGGTGTCATTTGTGTATTAGGCACTATGGATTGTGATACTGCTACCTGCATGCCAATTCCAGATAGGCATAGTAGATAGATGAATATCTTGAGCATATTTTTTATCATTAAATTATACATATCGAAATATCTTAATGGCAGGCTTGAATAAATTGCGTGAGCACGCCGCTGCTATTTATCCGATAAATATTATTCAAGTCAGTAAAGAAACTTACACCATTATTCAGAGGAGTTGTCGTGCCAGAGTCAACATAGAGAGTGACGCCTACACCTAATACTCCGCTTGCATTCCTAAAATAGTAAGTAGTATTTGTTGTGACTAGGGTGCAAGGAGAATGCGGTGCTACACCGGCCATCGTATGACCTATGCATGTGTGTAGCATAATGGATTGACAGGACATCGCGCTGTCTACAAGTCCATTGTTAGTGTGATAAATATTTCCATTATATAAGTAATACCCATTGGCCACCGGAGTATTTAATTGATAGGTGCCATATAAGGTCCTTCCCAATGCGGGCGTATCGTTATTTGTAGTATACACATATTTTGTTGGATAGGCAGTATCACATATGTCATGCAGTCGGATAGTATCGGTATATCTGAGTGATAACGGTGGTGCCCCTCCACTGCAAATGCCTGTATAAAATATCTGCCCACCACTGATATAGAAGTTCTTAGGTATGGTGTCTAATATCAAATTGTTAACAATCGTGTAATAGCCATCTGTCGGCAGTTGGCTCAATTGATTATCGGAAAAGTAGCCCGTGAACTGTGGGAATACCAACCCCGTTGTATCATAGATAACATGCGGCAATGTGTACAATGTCACGAGAGCCACCTGCCCCATATGGTGCGATATGTCGCAAATAGATGTATGATCGTTGGACCAGTAGAACTGGTAGGAAGCTACATCACTATTGACAAAACAGTGAGAAGGTTGCCCTGCATAGTCGTAGCAATATTGTTGAGTCACTGCTCCGTCATTATTTCTGACCGTGCTTAGGCGCCCGAGAAAATCATAGGCATAATAGGTGGTCATACGCCTTGGATCTGTTTGTTGTGTCAAGCCGAATATTGGGTCGTACTGATAGGTTAAGATCATCGATCCGTTTAGGCTGGAACTGTTGCGAAGGTTGCTTTCCATAACAGAAAAATCACCGGATTTAGGGATCGGTAGCGCCGCTAAGCTGTTCACCGCTGTCTGGCCGCCGATAGCCGATACAACTGAATCGTAGGGTACATTAGCGATGCTGGCCAGCAACAATGACCGAGCATACCCCCACACATAATTGTTTTTTATTCCACCCGGCTGTGCGGAGCTCAGGAGGTTTCCAAGACTGTCATATTTCAAATAGCGTAAACGGAGTTCCGGCGTCCTGTTCCTAAATTGGGCACTTATACTGGATGGCAAGATCAAGGAGGTATTGTCTGACAGTCCCGTCGCAAATGCATTGATCTGTTTAAATATCTTTGTTCCGTTGTACTGGTGCTCTTGCTCAATGACAGCCCCAATTTGATGTTGTGAAACCATCGTTTGATAAGGAGTTGTTTGCCCCAATGCCACCATATCCGGCGGGTATCTATTAATGATGGTTCGTAGGCTGCTGTCACTTTCAACAGTAGATTGTTGCAGTAGCGACCGATAGGTAGTGTCATACACGTAGCTGGTAACAGTCACAATTGAATCAGATGTGCTGGTATACTCATATTGCGTTTGTCGCTTTAAGAATGGATAATAGGTATACGCTAGATAAGCCAAGTACCGGAGCGTGGGAAAATTAGGCGAAAAGGCTGAATTCGGTATTGCCTTTAATATCCGAACATTTTTGCTAAACCGGCTAATGGTATCATTGTAATCATACACCGTTTTGGAACGCAATTTTCCGGATGTATCATACCTGCTTTGCGTAAGCATTTGTCCCCTTTCCAAATCTAAACTATTCACTTCGTCTTCCTGCCAGCAATTCCCGACTTGTGGGTTATCTACCAAAATATTTTCCGCCGGCTTGTCGGCGTAACCGTTGTCATAATTCTTGAATGTAAATACGGTGTAACTATTGTCGGCATTCACTTCAGCCACTTCGGAATAGGTAATAAAATTTGTTTTATGGTAACTGGGAGCATAGATCGGATCGGTACTAAATTGCTTAAATGCAATGGTTCCAGGATATGGGCCGCCCAAATAACCAGCAATTTGTGGATTGGTGATGGTTCCGTTGTACTCAGTGTAAAACACGGGCTTAAAGTTTAAAACGCCGCTCGACGTTCTACCGCCAGACGCATAATTCTTATAATAATAATAACGCTTTTTGCCAGACACATGATTGGCAAAATCATAATTGGTAATTGATTTGATACGGAGACCTCCGCCAACAGAATCTGAAGCATTCTCCGTCAACGTAGTCGGCCAATTGGTGGCGACGCGGCCATATCGGTTGTTTTCATATTCAAAATAGGAATATCCGCCAGTGGGGTAAATGATCTTGCGCAACACTTCCGCGAGTGTATAGGTAGTGTCTGGTTCTCTGGAGGCTATGTACGCCTTTCGTTGATTGGTATCCAACAGGAAGGAAGAATAATAACTAGTTGTCCCGGACCTGATTGAGATAGTGGGCGGTCGCCCGTCATAAAACCCGTATTTATCGGTTTTGAAAGCCCGATAGCCAGGCAGCGGGATTGTATCGTACTGAAACTGGTATTGCTGGCTCCCGTCTGCGGTGGAGGCGCCAGATATTTTAGTTGATAGCAATTTTAAGCGGGTAGTGGTATCGGACGTATAGATAAATTGCACCACCTTCTTTCTATTTCCGTCCTTGGCATAGAGCGTGAAGCTATCCAGCTTGTTGGAGAATCGTTTATCCATGTTGAGCGCATTGCTCACATCCGGGTAGAAGTCAAAGGTGTAAGGGCTGTTCAAATCAAGGGTATCTCCCGCCGAATTTTGACGTGGGTGCAGCATAGAATAAGCAAGCTGCTGGTTGGCTATACTCCAATAAAATTTAGCATAGCTGGCGGGTGTGATGACACTATCTAAATAAGTAGGGTTGTACAAGGTGGCAGATATCAACAGGTCAAAGGCTATGTTGGCCCCGGCATATTGACTGGGCGTTGTAACATTACCCTTTACAGCTGCTGTCGCTACGGTATAGAAGTGATCGCGCTTATATCTGAATTTTATTGTAGCCCCGTTGGGTGACTGAATGGAAGTCAAATACCAAGTAGAGGGTATTACATTTTGGTCTAACTTATCCGGTGTAGAGACATCAAGCCCAACACGTGTAAACTCAATCGATTCGTCGGTATTCCCAAAAGTGTATTTGACACCACGACTATCGGTAACGATAAAACCGTAGGTCAAGCCGTGATTCTGCTTGATAGAATCTCGATAAAAGCCTAGGGCCAAATATCCTAGCGAGTCCCACCAAGCGGAGAAGTAAGGCGTTCCGTCCTGCGTTTCGACGGGCATTAAGAAGTTTTTGGCACTTGTGATAATGATCTTTTGAACGGTAAGATCTTCGCCTTGTATGGTCTGAATATGCTGAACAAGTTGTGGAACGGTTGTATCGGTATAATCGCTGTAAAATCGCCCGGTAGCGTTTCCAAAATTGTACGAAAATTCATCATATCGCTTGCCGTTGATATCGTATGGAAACTTTTTTCCAAACATTTCATTCGCTAAAGTTGAAGAGTCCTTCCAGGTAGGGCCGTTGGTAGCATAGGGTAGTAATAGTACCGATTGGCCAGAGCCTATATCAGCAGGGGTAATTCCTTTGGATAGAAGGGTAATAGCTCCGCCGCAGGAAAACAGCCATCCATTCCCGGTGAACCCGGGTGCCAGGTCTGGTTTATTGCCTCCAGCATTTTGATAAGACAGAGACATATCGACACCCAATTCCTTATATTTAAGATTTGCTAAGGGGACAGTTATTATAGGAGCTCCCGTATAGTAAGAAACAGGGGTTTGGCCAAAAGTGCCTAAGGACGCGGCGGTAGGTGAGAGGGGGACCAGGTTCTTGCTTGCCAGCGCTGAAGCATCTATTTTATTCACCTCCATAGTCTGCTGCCCCAATAGATGATACGTAGATAAGAGCATCAATATGGTAAATGACAAGCTTCCATTAAATAACTTACACATAGAAAAACTTATTATTAACGCTTTATAGAATAGCAGATAAAAGCAATTCTTATTTCCAAGTATACCCGATCCGAAATATCAAAGGTTGAGTCTTTGGCACTTGTCCATAACTCATGAAATCCCACAATAGCTGCACCTTCGTCTTTTTGAATACCCGGCTTTTGAGCGATATTACTTTGCTGATCCCCAGGAGTCCGCTCGTTGTCCAGTCCTGTATCGCTCGCAACTGTTGATAGGGGGAGAATGGCTTTGCGTAGTTGTATTCAAATCCGCCAGATACATAAAAGCTGCCTTTCAGCCGCCAATCGATAAAAGATCGTAGGCCGAGACCCTGGCTGGAGAATGCCACATGCTGAATACCATTGCCCCAGCCCAGCTTGTAGCTGGCGCCAACCCCCACGATGCTTTTTTCACTCAGCTTATAGCCAACGGACAGTCCGAAGTCCGATGTGGTGGGGAAATAATAATTATTGCGGGTGGTCTGAAAATTGGTCCCATACTCCAGTCGCCGCCAGAAGGTCTTGGTCTTTTGATTGTTCGGTTTAAAATCCGGCATATCCATGTCGCCACTGCCGCCTCCCAGCCTGGACAGTTTGTCCTTGTATCCGTCCAGCTGCGATTGCGCCGATTGTAGATTGGCCTGTAAGGCGGCAGCACCGCCTGATCCGGCTGAAGCCACCTGCTGATTGATGATCGCTGCGACCTGGTCCCGGGTCTGTAAGCCCGCCAGGCTACCCGGATCACCATAGTTAGCCGGAAGATTGAAAAGCCCTGCCAGCTGTGAATTTTGTTTCATGAAAGACTGCCAGGCGGGCAGCTTGCTGAGAATGGCCAGTGCCTGCTTCTCCAACTTGTCGGGATCATTCAGCATTCCCTTATACTGCCGCACCTGCTGAGAGTAATAGAAAAGTTCCTGGTTCATGCCCTGGTAATCCTTTCCCAAGAGTCCCGCCAGGTTCGCATGTTGTTGAATGTATTGGGAGATTTGTTGCTTCCGTTCGCGGATATAGGCTTTTATCTGATCCGCATCCTGCATCTTTCCTTCCAGGGTCTTTAGTTGTGTCAATGCGCCAGCTGCCTGCGGGCCTTTCATGAACTTTAGCATTCCCTGCAACGAATCGGTGTAAGCCTGGTATTCGCCGCTAAGATGCAGTCCTGCCCCGCCAGTGTCACTGGCCAGCTTTTGGCCAAGGGCTGCATACCGGTCTGCGGCGCCAGCAAACAATGCTTTGGCCCCGCAGGAATCCACCTTGTATAGTTTTTTATACAGCCGCTGCTCGCGTCGTTGCAGCCGTTGAAGATACTTTTCTGTCTGTCGGGTGAGCTGGTTATCCAGGCTGGCTGTCTTCTGTCGGATGCGATTGAAAAACCGGGAAGGGAAATTAACAGCGGCATCGGCCTTTTCAGACTGTTCCTGCGCAAAGCAGGCATACGATAGGATGGCGAGCAGCAATAAAAATGCTGCCCGGGATCTTAGCATGGCAAGCCGGTTTAGGGGTAGTGTAGGGCAGTAACCCTCCGCTACGGCGGTTGAGAATGTTGCTATTTAATCAGAGTGGATGAAAGGGAAAAACCAAGGGTAAGGAAAAACCGATAGGACGAAATAAAGAATTTTCCGTTACATATAAAAAGGTTACTGAATATTTTTTTAGGCAGTATAGGTGTTTCCTTTACCTGGAATTAAGCAAGAGAGTATAAAATACTTTATGAAAGGAGTGTATTCCAAAGATAGTTAAGAACTGGCGCAAGCTTTTTTATACGCTTCGAGGGCTGTACTTTCACGCAGCGTTGCCAAATAGTTAAACCTACTTAATTACATTAATTTCAGATAAGGCTATATCACAATTCAAAACCCTTATCTCGTGAATGATTTTTAACGCTATTGCCTTATTTTCGATTTGATTCATTTTTCATGTGCTCACTTTCTCCCGTATTTCCTGAATGCTTGAATAGTTTGATAAAACCCATACGCAACAAATACTCTCCCCAAAAGATCAAAGAAATATGACCATCTAGATTACTTGAATAGAAAGAAGCTCACCCTTGAAGAACAAAAGTTCATCAAATTCAATACCTTTCATGGGTGGGAGATAAAAAAGCGACGGCACGTCTTTGCTTGATGAACCTTTATCTGCATGGTGTCGGCGATTTGAAGAAAACGCCAGATATACAGGTTACCGATAGTTTGAAATCAAATCAAATTAAAAAGGTAACGATAGTATTGGCTAACCCTCCTTTTGGCAAAAGCAGTAGTGATATTCCCACCAACGATGGAAAAATGGCCGTAAAAAACGGATATTTCCTTAGAGAGGATTTTTGGGTTACAACAAGCAGCTTGCTTTCTTGCAGCACATAATCAACATGCTTGAAGATGAAGGCCGCGCTGCTATCGTCCTGCCGGATAATGTGCTTTTCGAAGGCGGTGCCGGAGAAATAATTCGTCGCAGACTTCTTGAAGAGACTCATTTGCATACCATTTTAAGATTGCCTACCGGCATTTTCTACGCTCAGGGCGTTAACGCTAATGTCTTGTTCTTGGATAAAAAGCAGATTCCTAGAAAATCGAAAAAAGAAGTTTGGTTTTACGATTATAGAACTAATATTCATCACACTCCCAAAAAGACCCCCCTTTCTTTTAATAACTTATTGCCATTTGTTGAATGCTACAATCAAAGTAAAAGGAAGGAAACATGGTCAAAAGACAAGCCGCAAGGCCGCTGGAGAAAATACAATCTTGAAGAGCTGCTAGCCAGAGATAAAGTAAACTTTGACATAAAATGGTTAAAAGATGAAAGTACGATTGATATGGATGCGCTGACTGAGCCGGACGTCTTAATTGGAGAGATCATAGATAGCCTGAAAACAGTCCTAAATAACTTGAGAAGCATAAAAGACACGATCTCCTAGAAATGCCCCTTAATAATAACGAACAGCTCCTGAATTTCCCATCCAGGGTTATGTTTAAGTGCTGTTCTACACGATTTAGGCAAAAAACCGTGTTTTTCACCTTTTTTCACTCAATCAAAGTATTATCTTTCGCCTCACCAATATTGCCGACCGTAAATGCTATACAAGGCAATGGAAGGCATGGTATTATTCTCTAATTTATACGCTATGGCAGAATTACATGTAAGCAAAAAAACCATCAGCAAACTGCTTGGAGACATGCAAGGAAAAAGATTCATCATTCCCTATTACCAACGGCCTTACAAGTGGGACATTGAAAAATGTGAAACCCTATGGAATGACATTGAGAACTTTTCTCAAACTGAGGCACAAATTGGCGCCGACTACTTCCTCGGAACCATTGTATCTTTTATTAATGATGACAAGAATTCAGAAATCATTGATGGGCAACAGCGCATCACTTCCTTTTTTTTACTCCTCCGTGCTTTTTATAGAAAATTAGAGGACATGAAAGAAGATGAGGATGTAATTGGCCTTAAGAATCAGATAGCTCCATGCATATGGGATATTAACGAGCTATCCCAAAAAGTATCCGATAAAACTAAAATTCATATTGTTTCGGAAGTGGCCACTGTGGATGACAATAAAGTATTTCACGAAATCTTAGAAACCGGATATACTGATGATACCGCAGACGACAACTATTCAGTTAATTACAGGTTCTTTAAGTATCAATGTGATAAGTATGCTACAACAAGCCCTATGCAGTGGAAACAGTTATGCGTAACTATTTTGAAAAAGTGCATAGTACTTCCAATAGAGTGTGATAAGCAAGAAACAGCCCTTACGATTTTTTCCACGCTCAATGATCGTGGCTTACCCCTCGCTGACTCTGACATCTTCAAGGCACAGATATACAAGCATCTACGAACTACCGAGGCGAGGAAAGACTTCACTAATACCTGGAAGGAATTAACAGCTACATGCAAGGAAGCTTTCATGTCCATAGATGACGTTTTTAGGTATTATACTCACGTACTAAGGGCAAGAGCGAAGGATAAAAGCAAAGAAGTAGGGCTTAGAAATTTTTATGCCAAAGATTCTTATGCAAGGCTGAAAGAACCGGCACTAATGGAAGACATTATGTCCTTGGCAGATTTCTGGCATACCATCAATTCAGATAATGGATGGAAAAAAGAGTCATCCGATTACGAAGTCGAAACTGAAGCTTGGAAGTACATCCATTGTTTGTTCAATTATCCAAATGAATATTGGAAATATGCCGCCTCTGTATACTATTTGAAGAATAGAGGCGAGTCATTTTCAAAGGGGTTTGCGCCATTTCTCCAGAAACTCACGGCATTTCTTTTTGCCAAATTTATTGATTCGCCTACTGTAAATGCAATCAAAGATAATATTTATCAGGCTTGTATAACTATCCAACACGAGAATAACTTAGCGCTTGAGTATAAACTAGAAGGAGATTTCAAGAATAGAATCGAGAGCCAGGCATCGGCTAAACTTTCAAGGGGTCTTCTTCTGCTGCATGCCTATCAACATCCTGATCAAAAAGACTCAATAATTTGGGGATTCGATATCGAACATATTTTTCCTCAAAAATGGCAAAATACAAATTACAATGGCTGGGAAGAAAGTGACGCTCAACAGTATTTGAATAAATTTGGCAACAAGATAGTCTTTGAAAAAAAACTGAACATTCAGGCAGGAAATGGTTACTTTGGAAAAAAGAAACAACGGTATAGTGAATCCAAAATTGCTGCTGTTTTAGAGCTAAGCAATTATCCCAAAAATGATTGGTTAAAGGAAGATATCGAGACCCGGGAAGAGGAGTTCAAGGCCGATTTGCTAGATTTTTTTCGGAAACAACTGTCTGTAGTTATCGCGGATACACTAGTATGATAGTTCACGACAGTTAAACGCATTGATTTTCAATAGTTCTTGCAGAGAAAAATTCGAAAACCTAATTTAGGGGGAGCTTACACACTCACCCAAAATCGTTTGTTAGCGGCAGTTCAAGGTATGTCCAGCACATATAGCTTCCAATTATTATGAACTTCTACAAGAGCAGCTGATACCTTATTCAAATCCAATTTTTCACCACGAAACATCAGAGAATTATCAAATGAATTATATCCACGGTGATCATTACCACCAAAAGGGAGTGTAAAATGAACTGTGTCAGGTGATACTTCAACTCTTTTGTTTCATATATTCCAAAACTGAACTTTTATTTGGCAGTCGGAGGTATATAATTGCGGACGCTACGGATAGTATATGACATGCTGCCAGTTTGATGGTAGATTCCAAAAATACCTT
>Ga0207674_10010561_pt1 | contig 10449 bp, 9 predicted proteins | sample KBSCornC72_FD_184303 | JGI IMG/M metagenome (GOLD analysis project Ga0207674, IMG submission 184303) | Corn rhizosphere microbial communities from Kellogg Biological Station, Michigan, USA - KBS Corn C7-2 (SPAdes) (version 2) | ecosystem: Host-associated > Plants > Roots > Rhizosphere > Soil ...
CCTAAGCGGCACGCCGACCAGCGCTAAGACCGGAGACATCAACGGCGATGGATCCGTAGATATCGCCGACTTATCCATACTGCTAAGCAATTTTGGAACCTCGAACGCCGCAGCCGACCTCAATAAGAATGGCGTGGTAGATATTTTCGATTTATCGATTCTGGTGAGCAATTACGGCGCTTAGCGTTTGGGTCCGATTAATTATCCCTGTTAAAAGCATATTCTTCGGCCGCCCAGCGCAGTCCCGGATACTGCGTGTGGTCCCGATGGGCGCCAGGCATCATCAGCATCTCGACTTGTCCGGCCGCGATATCGACCGAGGCCATTCTGCCCAGATTGTAAGTCAGCATCAGGTAGCGTACAGCATCAACATTCACATCCTTGTACAGCCGGTCAGCATAAGGCAGGTGATGAGTAATAAGCGCGCCAGGCTGCTGCCTTAAAGCAAAGACTGTATCGGTAGCAGCGGGATGCTTGTCCGTATCGCCGCGGCTCAGAGCTTTTAAGTCGGTCAGCATCTTGCCGAGTTTATGTGAAGTGCATGCTTTCTGCACAAAACTGCGATGCTTGTTCTGGGCCGCATCAGAATATGCATTCGGCAGCAAGGCTTCAGCTTCATCGATTTTCTCGGACGTGAGTTTCCAAGGATCTTCTGACTGCTTAGCGAATTTCCTGTCCTCACGGGCATCGTTGACCACCATGGCCATTCCCCATAGGATACTCATTGAGTGGTGGCTGAGGTTAGGCCGGCTTTTAAGATAGGCAGCTTCAACCTGGCCCTCTGGCAAGGCGGCCATCAGGCCGGTGGCGTATGCACCGCCCATTGAATTGGCCGAAAAACGGGTAATCATATAATCCGCGGCCTTCAGAGCCCTGGCCAGGGATCGCAGGGTTGGCAATGCTTCACCGTCGTCCAAAGTGAACCTGCCGTTCTGTCTGACATATCGCCGTTCGGCAGCTGTCCAGTAACTGGAGCGGCCATTGCCTAAGCTGGCGATATAAAGCCGCTGTCTGCCAGGCCGCAGCGCCGCATTTTCAGCGAACTCCACGGCATTTCCTATGTTACCGCTGATGCTGGACGTGAAGGTCGACAGCTCCGCGTCCATACCGTCGTCTGGCGACGCATCGATATTAGCCGCTGCGACTTCAAAGATTTTCGACGGATCATCCGGGTCGGCGATCACCGTGAAAGTATCGTTTATATCCTCCAGGGCTTGGTAATAGTCATCCCGCCTGATTTCCGGACGGCTGAGATATACCTCATCACTGACCCACTTGAACGGCGGTGCAAAGTCCGGCCCATAGCGATTTTTGACCGCTACCAGGTGGCGGTCGGCCTTGAACAGGCTGCCGTTACCGAATGAATAGGTCAGATCTTCCCTTTTTGGCATATCAAGCAACCTCCCTGATGACTCGATACGGATACTCTAGAACCATCTCGCTCAAATGTCTAGGGTCGAGTTCACACTTCCTGATTTATCAACTATCAGATAGCTATATCCAGGCTGGGAAGACATAAAGCTGATGCCGTTTTCGCCCATGGCATAGACAGCGGTCGCCAGGATATCAGCCCAGACGATATCCGGCCCGGCGATCGTCACGCTCAATAATTCGTCGGCTGGTTTTTTTGTCATCGGGTTGGTGATGTGAGGACCGCGCTCATAATTGCCGCTGGTACAGACCGCCCCGTTAGAAATACTTAACAAGTTAAGTATTTCGGTTTTGTTATGAGGATCTTGGATTCCGATATTCCATGTCTTATCCGTGTTGGAACGGGCTAAGATATCACCGCCGGCGCCGATGCAGTAAGTCTTAAAACCGGCTTTTTCTATAATCTCCCCTGCCCGGGAAATCGCCCAGCCCTTTACGTAGCCGTTAGGGTCAAAGGCGCCGGCAGCCCAGGCGGAAAAGTATCCATCGGTCAGTTTCTCTGCCCGACGGCAAGCTTTTATAACGTTTTTAAATTCTGGGCTTAAACCATCTTCACTGACTTCGCCTTTTATATATCTAGAGACTTCACTGTCTGGTTTGTAGGTACTAAACTTCTTATCGATCTGCCGCAGCCTGGCAAAAGCCCAATCAAAGGCTTGGCTGTTATCGCAACCCGGGATATCAATACTTATGGGCAAACCCATTATCTGAGCTACTCTTCTCATCGTTTATAGTTTATCGTGATTCGTTAATCGACAAACACCCACCACAAACCGTAAACCATAAACCATTTGACCTACGCCGCTTGGTCTAGAGCTGCCTGGAGTGATCGCTCGTAGGCTTCGCTGGTCTGGGTAGCACCTGATACGAAGTCGATATTTGAACCCTGATGGGCCAGGGTCGATTGTTTGAGATATGGCTCGGCGAAAGCCGTGACCTCCTTGCTGTGTCCCTCAGGCCCGGGCATCTGCAGGAATTTGATATCAGTGATTTTGCCGCCGCTGACAACTGCTGCTATCTGTACGGTGCCGTAGATAGTATCTTCCGACGCGCCGGTATAGGTCCCGTCTTCATAGGCGGCGGCCGAGGAGTCAGATGGAGTGGAATCGTTCTGCCCAGTCTGGGCGCTCATCACGGCCGAGGTATCGGATGGCGTGGCGAGCGGAGCTGCATCATCACCCTTATGGTTTTTGATAAGGCCAAGGGCGCCGATGACGGCGACGGCTAAGATAATCACGATTCCTTTTCTCATGCAGCTATCAGTTTACCAAGTTAAATCTGAATATTACCTTAAGAATTGAAAAAATCCGTGTCGGCTAGCTCTGGCGGCAAAAAGCCTTCATCATGCTTGAAGCCGGCCTGCCATTTGTAACCTTTACCGTAACCCAAGTCCTTCATCAGTTTAGTCGGCGCGTTGCGCAGCTGCAGCGGTACTGGCAGGTCCGGGTATTCACGAGCGGCACTCAGGGCGGCGTTCATGGCACTGGCGACCTCCCTGGATTTTGGCGCTTTGGCTAGAACACTGGCGCAGTGGAACAGATTGTATTGGCACTCCGGCATACCGATGCGCTCAACTGCCAGAAAGGTGGATACCGCTAGATTCAAAGCCGCCGGCGCCGCCAGCCCGATATCTTCGGACGCAAACACCACCATCCGCCGGGCGATGAACTTAGGGTCTTCGCCGGCCTGCAGCATCCGGGCCATGTAATACAGGGCGGCACTCGGCTGGCTGCCGCGCAGACTTTTTATAAAGGCGCTGATGATGTTGTAGTGGTTCTCGCCGGCTTTATCGTAGCCGGGCACCCGTTTTTGGGCGGCGGCTTCGATGACATCGCGGCTGATGGTACCCTTACCGGCCAGCTGGGCCGCCAATTCTAAATTGCTTAGGGCGATGCGGGCGTCGCCGCCGGACAGCTCGGCTAGCAGTCCGATGCTAGTATCAGGCAGGCGCTTAACAGATAGCTTCTCGGCTTTGGCGGCCCGTTTAATGATTTTAGCTATTTCATCTTTAGTAAGCGGCTCCAGCACCACCACCCGGCTACGGCTCAGCAGCGGCGTAATCACTTCAAAGCTCGGGTTCTCAGTGGTGGCGCCTATCAAAGTAATCAGGCCTGATTCCACATGCGGTAAAAAAGCGTCTTGCTGGGCCTTGTTGAAGCGGTGGATTTCGTCGACGAATAAGACGGTTTTACGCGGCCCCTCGGTGGTCGTGCCCTGCTCGTTCATTAGCGCCCGCTCCACGACTTTAGCTACGTCGGCCTTACCGGAAGTTACCGCCGAGATTTCTATAAAGTCGGCATCCAGCTCATTGGCGATAATCCGCGCCAGCGTGGTCTTGCCGCTGCCGGGCGGACCCCAGAAAATCAGGCTGAAAGGCTTGCCGGCCGCCGCCAGCTTATTTATCAGCTTGCCCCCGCCGATAACATGGCTCTGCCCGACCACCTCGTCGAGTGTCCGGGGACGCATCCGCTCCGCCAATGGCTTCTCCATATATATAAGTATAGTGATAAATCATCAGCTATACACAAGCTTAGTGTATGCTAATACCAATGGAAGGGGCTCCCGAGGTTTCACGGATTTCCAGGCGGCGGAAACTTCTAAAGCCGCTTGTGGTGTTGATGGCGGTTATATTAATTTTGTCTTTAGTCATTCATAACCTCAAATCGCCGGCTATCGGCACCATCAACCAGACTCCGCCGGACAAGGCCGAAGCTCAGGACCCTTACGCGACCCCGATGAAGCTGACGGGTGAGTATATAAGCTATTCCGTGCCCGCCCACTACCGAAAGGTGGCTAGTACTACCACCGGTTCGTATCTCCAGGTCGATGCTTTTTATGCTACCGACCAATCCCAAAAGCAGATATCCGTCGGAGTCTCCAAAGAAGATTTAAACACTGATACGGGCTTCAGTCTCCGTAAACAGCACCCTGCCACATATATGCAGGAGCCGATGACCAGGAACGGTGCTTATATATTCGATTCTTCGGCCGATGGCGCGGAAAAAACCGCTTTCGTCAGCCACGGCGCTTATGTCGCCAGCATCTCCCTGACGGCGCCGGCCGGCTGGGACTTGAGCCAGGACCTGCAGACTATCCTGTCTGGTCTGAAGTGGAACTTATGAAGAAGCTTAAGTTATAATTAGCCGCAGATGGGATTCACGATTTTGATAGCGGCTTTGGGACTGAGCTTCTTCGCGGCCCTTCCGGCTACAACCAATTACCAGCTCAACAGCTATGGGTTCGGCTCCGGCGGTGGCGTCACTGGTACCTCAACATATTCCCTGGAGGGCATAACCGGCGAGACCGGCGGCAATACCAGCGCGACGTCCGACTATGATATCAAACCGGGCTACGTCGAGACTCAGCAGGCCAATGTCCCGATAGTTACTGTCAGCAACCCTTCCGGCTATTACGATAAGCTGCATTTCATCATCGACCAGCAAGGAAATCCTTCCGATGCGCTTTATGCGCTGCAGGTCTGTGTTGGCGCCGACTGGACCGGTTCGCCACTGGCGTGCGGTGGAACGACCTTATATATAAAGAGCGATAATACGCTCGGTGCTAGTTTGACAACGGCCGACTACCAGACATATAGCGCTTGGGGCGGCTCCGGCGGCGGAAATATCATCGGGCTCAATCCCAGCGTAAGTTACTATGTACGCGCCCGAGCGACCCAAGGGCAATTTACTGAAAGCGCCTGGGGTCCAAGCTCCAGCGGTACCACAGCCGGCCAATCCATCAGTTTCTGCCTTTATACCAGCGGCTCATGCGCCGGCGGCGGTAGCTCCGTAGCCTTCGGGTCCCTACTGCCCAACACAGTCAACGACGCGCCCAGCCAGATCGGACTGGATTTTGCCACCAACGCCAACTTTGGAGGGAAAGTCTATATATCTTCGGCCAATGGCGGGCTTAAGAGTAACTCCGCAAGCTTCACTTTGGCCTCGGCTACGGCCGATTTGAGTTCGGCCGGCTCTGGTTATGGCGCCCGCGTGACGTCGGCCGGCCAGAGCTCCGGCGGCACCTTTTCGGCGATTTACCCCTATGATCAGCCGACTGACTCGGTGGGCGCGTTAAATACTACTTTCGCTGAATTACTGTCATCTCCGGCGTCGTTCGGCGGCGGCGTGGCCAACGTGCTGCTCAAGGCTAAGCCGGACGGCTCGACTCCGGCCGCCAATGATTATGCCGATACGGTCACAGTAGTGGCTGCGGCCAGCTTTTAATCCGCTGGAGCTCCTTGACAAAGCGGACAAGCTTAAGCAAAATGTAAGCTAAGGTTAAAAACATAATAAATAGCCAAAGGAAACAGATGAGAACACTCCGACTAAATGCCAAAAAATCCAGGCTGGCGCTTGGTGTCTTTATATTAGCTTTTTCGGCTCAGGCGCTTGTACCGGTTTTAGTCGGTCATTCCTCGGCCAGTTCTCTGACCAATACTCTGGTACGGTTCGATAATATGTCCCAGAATACATTCACCTCAGGCACAGTCTGCGCCGCGGCCAGCTCGGGCGGGGCCGGCACCGAAGATAACGTTAAAGTTACTTTCCCAACAGGATATACAGTCAGCGCGACTGTCGCCAACTGGGCCGTCGATACGACCAACAAAGCTTGGCCATCAGGCGCCACGGCCTGGCCCGGCATCACCGCTCCCACCGGAGCCGGAAATTACGTGGTTTCCGGCCAAAGCGTGACTTTCCAAAGCAGTGATCTCACTGATACGACCGAGCACTGCTTCAACTGGACAAACAGCACATCGGCCCTTAAGACGGCCACCTCACCAGCTAACGACCTGACCGGCACAGTGGCTACTCAAACCTCAGCGCCAGCCGTGATTGACAGCGGTAATTACTCGACTGCCACAGTTAGCAACGACCAGGTTTCCGTTAGCGCCCAAGTCAACCCGACGTTTCAGATGGCTATGAGCGCCAGCAGCGATAACCTTAGCGTACTTAGCTCCGGCAGCGTCGCGCATACCGGTACTCCATTCACCATGACGGTCAGCACCAATGCTAAGCCCGGCTGGCAAGCCTGGGCTAGCAGCGCCAACGCCGGCTTGAAATCAACAGCCGCCAACTATACTATCGCCTCTAACTGCTCAGGAAGCGCTGGAAGTAACTCGACGCTATCAGCAGGAACCGAAGGCTATAACCTGGGAGTTACCAAAACCGATGGCGGTTCAGGGACAATTTCAGTGGACAGCTTTTTCACGGGTGGCACCAGCCGCGGCGGCGGCCTCTGCTCCAACTTACAAACGGTCGCCACATCGAACGGTTCAGCCAATAATGCCGTGCTGACCTTCACCAACAACGCTGCCATTGCCGGCTCTACTCCTGCGGCCAACGACTACGCCGACACAGAAACGTTCGTCGCCGGCGGACTGTTCTAAATCAAGCCGAATAATCTATACGAAAGCCCGGCTTGTTCCGGGCTTTCGCCAAAGCTGGCTACAGTTCGTTTAATGGTAGAATATTATAAACATGAGGCTTAACAGATTATTGCTACTGCTGATAGTACCCGCGATAGTCCTATCCGGGTTTGGACTGCGCGCCTTCGCCGCTGCTTCAGCCGACTCTGCCAGCAGCGATCAAGCTTTAAATATCGAGATTTCACCGCTGCCTATCCAGCTCAGCGCTAAACCGGGGACAAAGGTCTCAACTGACCTGCGGATCCGCAATGGCGGCAGTAAACCTGAAACTCTTAAAATCAGTCTTAAGACTTTTTCGGCCGACGGACCTGATGGAAGAATTGTCCTGCGTAACCCAACACCGAGTGACACTTTTCTAAATTGGGTGAGCTTTGATCGAACCCAATTTGACGCTCCGGCCGGCCAGTGGCAGACAATCAGGATGACTATAAACGTGCCAAGTAGCGCCGCGTTCGGTTATTACTATGCCGTACAGGTCGGCTTAGCCAGCCCGCCGGAGCCGCAGCCAGGCGCCGCGCGGCTGCAGGGAGCCGTGGCCATCTTTGTATTGCTCAATGCCGAAGCTCCTGGTGCCGAGCAAAAAATCGAAGTCTCCAAATTCAGCGCAAACCACAGCACTTATGAATTCCTGCCGGTTAATTTTACAGTGCGGGTGCGTAACAGCGGCAATGTACATACGGCGCCGCACGGTAATATTTTTATCAAACGCGGCGGGCACCAGGTCGCCGCTCTTGATGTGAATAACGCCGAAGGCCAGGTACTGCCCAAGAGTAACCGGACGTTCAGCGCCGCGTGGAACGATGGCTTCCCGGCCTACACCACCGCCTTGGATGATTCCGGCCAGCCGCTAAAGGATTCTAAGGGCAATGAGAAACAGCGATTGAATTGGGATTTTTCCAATGTTTCAAAACTGCGTTTCGGACATTATACGGCCGACCTGCTGCTAGTCTATAACGATGGACAGCGCGACATACCGATAACCGGCAGCCTCAGCTTCTGGGTTATCCCATGGCGATTGATATTCATTTTCTTACTGATAGTTCTGGCCCCAGCCGTATCGGTCTATTTCTACATGCGGCGGCGCTACGGTAAACGCGGCGGGAAGGTCTGGAGAAAAGCTTCCGGTGGCAAATAAACGGCTGCTGGTTCTGCTGCCGCTGCTGATAGTTTGCTGGGCTTTTTTAGTTTTCGGCCGTCCCGTAAAGGCCGCGGGTTCCAGTCCGCCTCAGGGCATTACTATCTCGCCGGCCTTTCAGCAAATCAGTATCGACTCGAGCCAGGCTTCAAAGCCAATCAGCTTTACGATTACCAACAATAAGCCCACGCCCCAAACTATTACGTTCAGCTCCGCGGACTTTAACACGCTCAGCGAGACTGGCGGCTTGGTTTTTGTGGGTTCTAACCCTACGGAAATCCAGCAAAAGTATGGGCTGGCCCAATGGTTTGAACTACCACGAAAATCTCTGACCATCCAGCCTAAGCAGAGTGTTAAGCTTTCGGCTGACATCCTGAATCTGGCCAGCATGCCGGCGGGCGGCCACTACGGCGCGTTGTTGGTCTCGCTCGGCAGTGGGGATCAGAGTGACAAAAACGGCAATGTATCAATCCATCCGATCGCTTCATCGCTATTGTTCGTGACTAAGCTTGGCGGCGATACGCACAAGCTAAGCCTAACCAACGTTTACGTCAAGCACTCGCTGCTTCGATTGCCGGGCAGTGTAACATTACGCTTTCATAATGATGGAAATACGCACCTGACTCCGCGAGGCGCAGTAACGGTTTATGATTCCGGACATCGGCTTATCAGCAAGGGCATCATAAATGAGAATTCCGGAATACTGCTTCCTGCTTCATTCCGACAATATAGTGTCCAGCTGCAGCGAGTTAACATGCCCCGCCTGCCCGGCAAATACATATTGAATGTCGACTATCGCTTTGACGGCATCAGTCAGTACCGGCGCTACAGCACCAGCTTCTTTTCTATGCCGAGGCTGGCCACGGCGATAGAAATTATCGCCGGAGCCGCCCTCGCCTTAGGACTGGGAACCATAGGTTACCGAAATTTGCGAAGCTATAAATAGTACTCATCATTGAGACTCAAAAATTAGTAGTTAGGCAATTGTACACACACAATAATTTGTTCGTTTAAATATTTTCTGGTTGGCAATGTATCTTGAATAATTTGCTTACTCAAATAACACTTTGGAACGACGATATTTTTACGATAACTGCATTTTCCTATCAAACAGGGGCAAGAAGACTCATTGAACACTTAAATTATTAAATTAGCAGGTGCTTGCTTCACCTCTGTTAAACTGTTATGCTTTTCAGGAACAACGGCGAGGTCGAATAAAGGTTACTGCGCGTATGTTTTCAGGGTTTTCGCGTAGGAAAAGCAAAGGGTTAAAACACGCACGACATGCGTAAACAAATACTCCACAGGTTATTTCTTGTTTTGGGTACGGGCCTTTTAGGCTTTTTATTCATATTCGGCTCAAAACCCGCAGCCGCCACTAACCCCAACCTTATCAGCTTCCAAGGAAAAGTCGTCAACTCCGATGGGACCAATGTCGCAAATGGAACTTATAGCTTCAACTTCGTATTATTCGACGATCCCAGCTTAGGCAGCGAAAGCGACGGAGTCCACGATAAATGGCATGAGCTGGGCAAGTCTGTTCCAGTAACGAACGGCGTGTTTCAGACGGAGCTCGGCAGCTCCACGGCCTTGCCCGACTTCAGCCAGTTCAGTGCCCTATACCTGGGCATAAAATTCAATGGCGACACGGCTGGTTACATGACACCACGCATTCATTTAGATTCGGTGCCTTACGCCAAGTTCTCGGACAATGCCGGCGCGCTTGGCGGCTTAGTAGCCGGAAATTTTGTTCAGCTGGCCCAAGGCCTGCAAACCGACAGCTCGGCCACTAACGCGTCCATAGCAGTTAATAAGACCGGCGGCACGGCCGGGATACTAGACCTGCAGCGCGGCGGCGTGAACGTAGCTACCATTAGCAATACCGGCCAGGTGGCATTCAGGCCATACACATCCAGCGACAGCACCACCGAATTCCAGGTCCAGCGGGCCGACAGTACCGACGTGTTCACGGTTGATACCCAGAACAGCGAAGCTTTATTCAGAGGCATAAACAGCACGGCTACTTTAGGGTCCGAGTTAGCCACCAGCGTAACCTGCTCCGGAACAAGCTGGGTCGACAATGGAGACGGAACGTATACTCATACACCCGGTGATAGTACTGGCCTGTCGTGCTCACCGCCGGCTAGTGTTACCGCCGGCGCTGCATATCAAATTATTTTTACGACTTCATCTTTAACTGCTGGCATAGTAAGCGCGTCCATTGGAGGCCAAGGCAATGTTTCTTTAAGTTCGGATATCTTAGATGAAACTGAGGTAATTACTGCTAGCAGCACTACAAGCCTTATATTCTTCCCGTCATCAGATCTTGCAGGCACAATTTCTGTAGTATCAATTAAACAACTGGCGCAGACAACCAACGCCATACTGTCAGTTAATAATAGTGATGGGACTAAAGGCGTAGAAATCAGAAGTGGGGGTTCAGCACTAAATAATACCT
>Ga0207674_10010563_pt1 | contig 10449 bp, 8 predicted proteins | sample KBSCornC72_FD_184303 | JGI IMG/M metagenome (GOLD analysis project Ga0207674, IMG submission 184303) | Corn rhizosphere microbial communities from Kellogg Biological Station, Michigan, USA - KBS Corn C7-2 (SPAdes) (version 2) | ecosystem: Host-associated > Plants > Roots > Rhizosphere > Soil ...
GTAAGCTCCCCAACATCGTCCGCAAGGACCGGCTCGCCTCGCTCCTCGCGGGCGCCTCAGGACCGATCCTCTTCGGCGACCATATCGTCGGGCGTGGCGAGGAGATGTTCGCGGCTGTCTGCAAGTCGGGCGGCGAGGGAATCATCTCGAAGAAGGCGAGCGCGACTTACAGCGGGACGCGCAGCGGCAACTGGCTCAAGATCAAATGCATCCAGCGCCAGGAGTTCGTCATCGTCGGCTGGTCGGAGAGTGACAAGCGCCGCGGCTTCCGCTCGCTCCTGCTCGCGGCAAAGGACGGCCGCAAGCTGACCTATGCCGGCAAGGTCGGGACCGGGTTCAACGCCCAGCTGATCGAGGATCTGATGGAGCGGATGGAGCCGCTCGCCGTCGACAAGGCCCCGGTCGACGTACCGCGTGCCGACCGCAAGGGCGCGCACTGGATCGAACCGAAGCTCGTCGCCGAAATCAACTTCAGCGAATTCACCGAGGACGGCATCCTCCGCCACCCGAGCTTCGTTGGGCTGCGCGAGGACAAGCCGGCAAAGGACGTGGTGCGCGAAGTGCCCAAACATACCGAGACCATCGCCAAAGCGGCGAAGCCGGCGCGCAAATCCAAGGCCAAGGCCCGCGCGTCCGCCACCGCCGAGGATTTCGGTATCGAGATCAGCAGCCCCGACCGCGTGATCTATCCCGAGCTCGGTCTGACCAAGAAGGACCTCGCCGATTATTATGCGACGATCGAGCCGCTGATCATGGTCGATGCGGCCGACCGGCCGATCACACTGATCCGCTTTCCGAGCGGGCGGACGGGCGAGAGCTTCTTCCAGAAGCACGACAAGGGCACGTTCGGGCCGCACGTGAAGCAGATCCCGATCGAGGAAAAGGACGGCCATTTCGAGGATTATCTCTACGTCGACGACATCCGGGGCCTGCTCGCCTGCGTCCAGATGGGGACGATCGAGTTCCACGGCTGGGGGAGCAAGGTCGATAAGGTCGAATGTCCCGACCGGCTGGTGTTCGATCTCGATCCCGACGTCGGCCTCGATTTCGGGAATGTGAAAGAGGCCGCCCTGCTGCTTCGCGAGCTGCTTAAGGGCTTAGGCCTGGAAAGCTTCCCGCTGCTGTCCGGAGGCAAGGGCCTCCACGTGGTCGTGCCGCTCGACGCCTCGAAGGACTGGCCGACGGTCAAAAGCTTCGCCGAACGGTTCAGCCGCGCAATCTCGGAAGCCGAGCCGAAGATGTTCACCGCCAACATCCGCAAGGAACAGCGCAAGGGCCGCATCTTCCTCGACTGGTTGCGCAACCAGCGCGGAGCGACGGCGGTGCTGCCTTATTCGGCGCGCGGCCGCGAAGGCGCGCCGGTGGCCGCGCCGATCGCGTGGGCCGAGCTCGACGATTACGACAGCGGGCATCATTTCGGCATCCGAGACGTGGATGATCTGCTGAAGCGCGCGAAGTCGAAGGCGCTTGCGGGTTGGGGAAAGGCGAAGCAAGCCTTACCCGATGCCTAAGCCAACCGCCGCTCTTCTTCCGCTCCTCATCCTCCTCACCGCAGCCGCCCCGCCCAAACCTGGCCGGCTGAGATCGGAAGCGGCGCGGGTGACGATCGTCCGCGACGACTGGGGGATCGCCCACGTCCACGGGCCGACCGACGCCGACGCGGTGTTCGGGATGATCTATGCCCAGGCCGAGGACGACTTCCCGCGGATCGAGGCGAATTACCTGACCGCGCTCGGCCGGACCGCGGAGGCCGATGGAGAAAAAGCGATCTGGCAGGATCTCCGCGCCCGCCTCTACGTCAGCGAGCCGGAGCTGAAGGCGGATTATGCGCGCAGCCCGGCGCCGATGCAGAAGCTGATGAATGCCTGGGCCGACGGGCTGAACTACTTCCTCGCGACTCACCCCGGCGTGAAGCCGCGCGTGCTGCGGCATTTTGAGCCGTGGATGGCGCTGAGCTTCACCGAAGGCAGTATCGGCGGCGACATCGAGCGCATCGACCTCGACGCCCTTCGCGATTTCTATTCCACGCCTCGTCAAGCTGAACTTGTTTCAGCATCCCTGAACACCGCCCCGCGGAACTCGCCCAAGCCGAGTTCATGGACCCTGAAGCAAGTTCAGGGTGACGTGGAGAAGCAGGGATCGAACGGCATTGCCATCGCTCCCGGCTTGACCGCGAAGGGCGCGTCGCTGCTGCTGATCAATCCCCACACCAGCTGGTACTTCCGGTCGGAGCTGCAGATGTCGAGCGACGAAGGGCTCGACGTCTATGGCGCGGCGACCTGGGGTCAGTTCTTCATCTACCAGGGGTTCAACCGGCACGCCGGCTGGATGCACACGTCGAGCGGCGTGGATAATGTCGACGAATACGCCGAGACGATCGAACGGCACGGCAAGATCACCTGTTACCGCTACGGGTCCGAATGCCGGCCGGTGACCGCGCGTCCGGTGACGATCCGCTACCACCTCGCCAACGGCAAGCTCGGCTCGCGGACGTTCACGACCTACCGGACTCATCACGGCCCGATCGTCGGCTCGGACAATGGGCGGTGGATCGCCTTCTCGATGATGGACCGGCCGGTCGAAGCGCTCCAGCAGAGCTTCCTCCGCACTAAGGCCAGCGACTTCGCCTCGTTCATCCGGATTGCCGAGCTCAAGGCCAACAGCTCGAACGACACGATTTTCGCCGACGATCATGGCGAGATCGCCTATCTCCACCCGCAATTCGTGCCGGCGCGCGACGACCGGTTCGATTATACCAGGCCGGTCGACGGCAGCGATCCCTTGACCGACTGGGGCGCGCTGCACCGGCTGAGCACCTTGCCCAACAGCATCAACCCGCCCAACGGCTGGGTGCAGAACACCAATACCTGGCCGTACCGCGCGGCCGGAGCCTTCAGCCCGAACCCGGCCTACTTCCCCAAATATATGGACATGTACGGCGAGAATTACCGCGGGCTGCACGCGCTGAAGCTGCTGACCGGAAGCCGCGGGTGGACGCTCGACAAGCTGCAGACGGCGGCATTCGACAGCTTCCAGCCGGGCTTCGCCGAGCTGGTTCCGGCGCTGGTCCGGGCCTACGACGCGCTCCCCAAAACGGACGCGCGGCGCACCCGGCTGGCCGGTCCGATCGCGACGCTTCGTGCGTGGGATTTCCGCTGGAGCGCCGATTCCGCCGCCGAGACGCTGGCGATGGTGTGGGGGCTGAAGCTCAAGGCCGCGCTCGGGGCTTCGCCGAGCGAGCCGACCAACAAGGTGATGATGCGCCTGGCGCGCGACACGAGCCCCGAGCTCAAGCTGAAGGTACTCGACGATACGATGGCGGAGATCCAGCGCGATTTCGGGCGCTGGCAGGTGCCGTGGGGCGAGCTCAACCGCTTCCAGCGCATCTCGAACGACGTCGCTCACCCGAGCTTCAGCGACTCGCAGCCGAGCATCCCGGTGCCGTTCGCGGAGGGCAATTTCGGCTCGCTCGCCTCGATCCGCTCAGGCCCCAAGCTGGGGACAAAACGCTGGTACGGCGACTACGGCAACAGCTTCGTCGCGGTCGTCGAGTTCGGCAAAAGGGTGCGGGCCCGAGCGGTCACCGCCGGCGGCGAGAGCGGCGATCCGGGCTCGCCGCACTTCGCGGATCAGGCGCAGCGCTACGCGTCGGGCAATCTGCGCGACGTCTATTTCTGGCCCGACGAGCTGAACGGCCACGTCGAACGCACCTATCATCCGGGCGATCTGCCCGAGACGGCGGTGGCGCCCGAGCGGGGATGAAGCGCTAGAACTTCACCCCGAGCTCGACGCCCCAGATCCGCGGTTCGTTGACCATCGCCGTCAGGTTGTTGAAATCGATGCCGGAGACCGCGCTCTCGTCGTTGGTGATGTTGCGGCCGAAGGCAGCAACGTCGAACTTGTCCCAGCGGTAACCGAGCCGCACGCCGCCCTCGAGCAGATGGTCGTCGCTGAATTCGACGGATCGGTAGAGGAAGAACTGGATCTTCGACCGGTAATACCAGTCGGTATAGGCATAGAGGTTGCCCGGTCCGACGGGATATTCGTAGCCGGCGGTGAAATTGACGGTCCACTTCGGCGCCTGCGGCAGCTGGTTGCCGTCGATCGAATAAATGCCCGGGCTGCCCGGGCGCTGCGGGTCGAGCACGGTGCACGGCGCTCCGCACCCGGCGACGAACAGGTTGGGGTCGTCGATCTTGGCTTTGTTGTAGCTGAGGCCGCTGGTCAGCGTCAGGCCGCGAACGGGCCGTGCTTCCAGCTCCGCCTCGAAGCCGCGGCCCTTGACCTTGGCGGCGTTGAGCAAGGCGGTGAAATTGTTGGCGCCGCCGACCGCGGTCAGCTGCAAATCCTTGGTGTTGAACAGATAGACGTCGAAGTTGAAGCGCAGCTTGCGGTCGAACAGGAACGTCTTGACGCCCGCCTCATAGCTCATGGTCTTCTCGGCGTTGGCGGTGGACAGCTCACGGTTAAAGACCAGGCGGCCCTGGATCGATGGCGCGCGATAGCCCCGAGCGACCCGGGCGTAGACGTTCACGTCCGGCGTAACTTCCTGGAGCGCGCTTGCGTCCCACGTCAGGACGCTGGCCTTCACGGTCTCCGTCAGTGGCGTGGTGATCGGCGGACCGAACCCGAGGAACGGGGCGCGCGTATCGATCGGCCGCGACGCCCGCATCCGCTTTTTATCGTGATTCCACCGGGCCCCGGCTTGCAGCGTCAGGCCCATGTCGAACTTGTAATTGAGCGAGCCGAAGATGCCGAGCGAGTCGGACACCTGCCGCTGGACGGCGACCGCATCGGGCACGGTGTCGGTCGGTGCGCCGAAGTCGAAGCTTTCGATGTCGAGCTTCTCGTTGAGGTAGAAGACACCGGCCTGGTACCCGAGGCCTTGTCCCTTCGCGTTGGACGCGATCCGGACTTCCTGCGTCACCTGGTCGAGGCTTGGGACATTGTCCTGGCTCTGCGCGGCGAACGGAATGAAGCCGGGGAAGCTGTTATTGGTGAAGCCGGGCCCGCAGAACGAGCAGCCGAAGCCGCCGTCAATGTCGCCGCGGCTCTTGACCGTCCCGTGCCAGTAGCTCGAGATCGAATAAAGCGTCGCGGGGCCGAGGTCGTAGTCGATCGAGCCAGCGAGGTTCTGCGTCTTCAGCCGCTGGAAATTGAGCCCGTCGGTGGCGACCTCGTCGCGCTTGAAGGCGCCGCCGTCGAGCCCGATCAGATGGTTCGTCCCCGGCTTGATCGCATTGGCGCGGAAGATTCGCGCGCTTCCGTCGAGATCGCGCAATTGACCGGTCAGCCGGAACGTCAGCGCATCGCTCGGCCGGAACTGCAACTGTCCGCGGATCGCGAAGTCGTCGTAGCCGTCGAGGTCGTGCTTGCCCGGATCGACGACATTGTCGATCCAGTCGCCGCGGTGCTGCCACAGGCCCGAGATGCGGAACGCGAGCCCGTCCTCGAGGTTCGCTCCGGCCGCGCCTTCGGCATTGATGGTGGAATAGCTGCCGTAGCTGACCCGCGCATAATTGTGCCCGTGGCCGGGGTGGACCGGATCGAGCTTGACGATGCCCGCCGGCGTGTTGCGGCCGAACAGCGTCCCCTGCGGGCCGCGCAGCACTTCGACGCCGGCGAGGTCGAAGGCGGGATATCCCTTGAGGATCGGGTTTTCGAGAACGACGTCGTCATAGACGAGGCTGACCGGCTGGGACGCGTTGAGGTCGAAGTCGGTGTTGCCGAGCCCGCGGATGTAGAAGCGCGGGAAGGTGCGCCCGAACGAGCTTTCGATGTTGAGGCTCGGCACACGGCCCGACAGGCCGCGGATGTCCGCGCCGCTGGTGGAAATCGCATTCAATTGTTGCGGGTCGACGGTTCCGACCGACACCGGAACGTCCTGCACATTCTCAGTCCGCCGCTGCGCGGTGACGATGATCTCGCCGAGCTGGGCCGAGGTGTCTGCCGGCGCCGTTTCCGGAGCGGTCGATGGCGGTGCCCCGGTCTGGGCTGCGGCCGGCGCGGCGAGAGCGCTGGCGAACGCCAACGTCGAAATCGACGACAGAAAATAGCGCATGATGTGACTTCCCCCGGATTGTCGGTCGAACGGCGGCGAGCCGCTCACGTTACAGGACCGTTACACCGGCTCTATTCAGCCGTTGCCGCATGGGCGCAACATGAAAGATTCACGCCTCCCGGGCGCTCGGCGTGACGCTTACTTCGACGGGTCGATCATCGGCTTGCCCGGCTCGAAGCTGATCCCGTCGCGATGGGTTTCGGGCAGCATCGGTGGCGGGCTCCCGCCGTCCCCGAGCTGGTTGCTGACCGGCTCGAACTTGCCGCTGAAGCCGGTCGGGCAGCCGGCGGCCTTGAGCTTGCTTTCGAGCGCGCTCAGCCGGAGGCCGGTCCGCGCGACTCCGCCAAAGCCGCGCTGCCCTTCACCCCAGTCGGGAGTGGCTTCCTCGAAATCGGCCATGATCTTCTGGCAAGTCTCGGAATCGCGCGCCTGGGTGACGTTCATCTCGTCGAGCTCCTGGTCGAGCACCATCCCGAACAGGCTGCGGGTCAGGCTGGTGGAGCGGAACGCCGGAGCGACATAATCGTCCGGCGCGTCCCCCCGCTCGACCTCGGCGGTCACCCGCGTGTGCTTGCCGCCGTCGGTCGGCTCGAGATGCGCGATCATCCTGACCGCGACCTGGCTGCCGCTGGTGACGGTCCAGATCATGTCGTTGCCCTGCTCGGTCAGCTGGAACATCGGCTCCACTCCGCCCGACCGCATGGGATCGGTCGCCGGCTCACCCGGAGCTTCGCGGATGTCGAGGTCGCGCAGCGCCTCGCGCACTTCCTCAGGCGGCTTGCCGACGTTGCGCGTGTAGGTCGGGCCGAAGGTGCTGTGCAGGTAGAGACCAAGCCCGACCACTGTCCCGCCGCCGACCAAGGCTTTGACCAGCATTTCCCATCCCCCGAAGCACGCAGACCGGCCTACCCCTGACGGGGGAAGGTGAAAGCGGGGTAAATGGCCAGCTGGGCGAACAAGGAGTAGACGTCGCCGGTCGGCCTTCAGCAGGGGACGTCCGATGCAACTGACCTACGCCATCAAATATGTCGGCGACATGGACCAGGCGGTCGCCTTCCACCGCGACGTTCTTGGCCTTCAGCTCAAGTTCGCGTCGCCGTTCTGGAGCGAGTTCGCGACCGGCGAGACCACGCTTGCGCTGCACGCGGCTTCTCCCGACCATACGCCGGGCGGCGTCCAGCTCGGCTTCGGCGCCGACAGCCTCGCCAACTTCTACGCACGGCGGGACGAACTCGGCCTCGAATTCACCCAGCCGCCGACCGAAATGCACGGAATGCACATCGCGAGGTTCAGGGACGCGGACGGCGCGGAGACGTCGGTCAGCGGGCCGATGTAATCGACGGCTTGCCGCGCTGCGGTCTTGTCGCGCATGGGCGGCCGGATGGACACCGACTTCTACCGCATCCAGCGGCTGCCGCCCTATGTCTTCGCCGAAGTCAATGCGATGAAAGCCGCCGCCCGGGCGCGCGGCGAGGACATCATCGACCTCGGCATGGGCAACCCCGACGGATCGCCGCCCAAGCACGTGATCGACAAGCTGGCCGAGGTCGCGGCCAAGCCGAACGCCCATCGCTATTCCGCCAGCCGCGGCATCCCGGGACTGAGGAAAGCGCAGGCGGCTTATTACCAGCGCCGCTTCGGAGTCGAGCTCGACCCCGACAAGGAGGTCATCGTCTGCCTCGGCTCGAAGGAAGGCCTCGCCAATCTGGCCCAGGCGATCACCGCCCCAGGCGACGTGGTGCTTGCGCCGAACCCGTCCTACCCGATCCACAGCTTCGGCTTCATCATCGCCGGCGCCGCGATCCGCTCGATCCCGGCCGCGCCCGGGGATGATTTCTTCGATCGGCTGACCAGCGCGATGCGCTACACCGTGCCGCGTCCAAAGGTGCTGGTGATCGGCTATCCGTCCAACCCGACGGCCTATGTCGCAGACCTCGATTTCTACCGCCGGCTCGTCGCCTTCGCCCGCGAGCACGAGCTGATCGTCATCTCCGACCTCGCTTATGCCGAAATCTATTTCGGCGACGAGCCAACGCCGTCGATCCTCCAGGTGGAGGGCGCCAAAGAGGTCGCGGTCGAGTTCACGTCGACTTCGAAGACCTATTCGATGGCCGGCTGGCGGATCGGCTTCGCGGTCGGCAATGCCCGGCTGATCGAGGCGCTGGCGCGGGTGAAGTCCTACCTCGACTATGGTGCGTTCACGCCGGTCCAGGCGGCGGCCTGCGCGGCGCTCAACGGCCCGCAGGACATCGTCGCCGCCAATCGCGCGCTCTACAAGAAGCGCCGCGACGTCCTCGTCGAAAGCTTCGGCCGGGCCGGCTGGGACATCCCGCCGCCGCAGGCGTCTATGTTCGCCTGGGCGCCGATCCCCGACCGGTTCCACAATCTCGGATCAATGGAATTCTCCAAGAAGCTGCTGACCGAGGCGCATGTCGCGGTCGCGCCGGGGGTCGGGTTCGGCGAGCAGGGCGAAGGCTTCGTCCGCATTGCGCTGGTCGAAAACGAACAAAGGTTGCGCCAGGCCGCGCGCGGCGTGAAGAAGATGCTCGCCGCCAGCTAGGAACTCTTTGGCGGTTCGCCGGGTTGGCGGCGCGGGACACGAATGGCGACACGGGCTGAGACACGGATGTCGAGCCGAACGCGGGCGCGCGGAATTACCGTCGCCGGCCTGTGCATCATCGTGCTCGGCGCCTGCGCAGCGTTCATGCCCGCCGGCAAAACAATATCATCGGACGTGATCGGCGCGCTGCTCATCGCCGCCGGGCTGATCGAGACCATCGCCGGCTCGCTCCGCCGCGACGTTCGCACTTACGCCATGGCCGCGGGCGTGGTCACCGCGATTGCCGGGCTGCTGTTCGTGGTCAATCCGGAGACGCACTTCTTCCCGACCGTGTGGCCGGTGATCGGCTGGCTCGCGGTCCGTTGCCTGCTGCTCGCTTACGCGGCGACGCACGTCGGCGGCTCGGTCCGCACGTGGATGGGCCTTTCCGCAGGCATGGACCTGCTGCTCGCCTTCCTGCTTCTTGCCGGCCTGTCGGTCTCGACGATCATCGTCAGCCTGTTCGGTCCGACTCCCGAGATGATCGCGACCTTCGCCTGGATCCTCGCGGCCAGCTTCGTCGTCAACGGGCTGATGCTGCTCGAGGTTGCGAGCTGCGAGCGCTCGCGAAGCGACGCCTGAGGTGCCGACCAGCACGCTGGTGACCCTGATCCTCGCCGCGGCCGTGATCCTGGCCGCAGTCTACATCCACCGCCGCGGTTACCTCAGGAGCAAGGGCGTGACGCTGGCCGTCGGCCTGATCCTGCTGCTGTTCATCGGCTATTTGCTGATGGGCGGCTTCGGGCCGTCCTAAGGCTGGTCATCGCCCCGCTGCCTAGGGCATAGCGGCAGCGATGTTTGAAAGCGGGCCGAGCTTTTCCGTCAACACCGTAGCCGAGACGGTGCGGCTGGCCCTGGCTCCCGTGTTCCTGCTGAGCGGCATCGGTGCATTCCTCAACGTCCTCGCCTCGCGTCTATCGCGGATCGTCGACCGCTCGCGCGACATCGAGCCGCAATTGCTCGGCAGCCGCGGCAGCGAGCATGATCGCTGGGTCGAGAGCCTGCGGATTCTCGACCGGCGGATGTCGCTGATCAATTGGGCGACCGGCCTGTCGGTCACGTCCGCGGTCCTCACCTGTCTCGTCGTCGTGCTGCTGTTCGCCGCTAACCTCACTCGCACCCACCTCGGCAATGCGATCGCAGTCTTGTTCATGGCGTCGATGCTGACGATCGGCGCCGGCTTCGCCGTGTTCCTCGCCGAAACCACCATCGCCGCCCGCGCGGTGCGGGTCCGGACCGAGCTCCTCCAGCACACGGTGGACGACAGCGGCTAGGCGATTTATCGGCGGGCGGTGCCTGTAACCACCGTTGCCATGCTCACCGCCGGCGGCCTCGCGCCCTGCCTGTCCTCCGCAGTCGGGGGGCTGATCGAGCGCTATACCGCGGTCGCGCCCGAAGTCCGGATCATCGCCTACCTCAACGGATACGCCGGGCTGCTCAAGGGCGAGTCGGTCGAGGTCACCGACGAGGTTCGGGTCAATGCCCATCGCCTGCACGCGTTCGGCGGCACCCCGATCGGCAACAGCCGGGTCAAGCTCACCAACGTCGCGGACTGCGTGAAGCGCGGGCTCGTCCGGGAAGGCCAGGACCCACTGCACGTCGCCGCCGAGCAATTGAGCCGCGATAGCGTCGACGTCCTGCACACGATCGGCGGCGACGACACCAACGGCACCGCGGCCGACCTTGCCGCTTATCTGCGCAGCACCGGGCACCAGCTCACCGTCGTCGGGCTGCCCAAGACGATCGACAATGACGTGGTGCCGATCAAGCAGTCGCTCGGCGCCTGGAC
>Ga0207674_10010564_pt1 | contig 10447 bp, 10 predicted proteins | sample KBSCornC72_FD_184303 | JGI IMG/M metagenome (GOLD analysis project Ga0207674, IMG submission 184303) | Corn rhizosphere microbial communities from Kellogg Biological Station, Michigan, USA - KBS Corn C7-2 (SPAdes) (version 2) | ecosystem: Host-associated > Plants > Roots > Rhizosphere > Soil ...
CCCTGCAGGTGTCATGGCCGTCGGCCTTGGCGGCGTAGAGCGCCTCGTCGGCCGCCTGGAGCACCGCCGCTCCGGTGGCGCCGTGCTCGGGAAAGACGGCGACTCCGACCGAGACCGTCACCGGTACCCGCCGGGCCAGCCCGGCCCGCCGCGCGCCGGGCAGGTCGAGACCACCGCCCGGCCCGACCGCGGCCGGCGCCTGAAAGCTACGCGGTACCAGCATCGGAGTCGCTCGTACCGCGTCGCACAGCCGCCGCGCGACGGTCGCTCCGCCGGTCGCGTCCGTCTCCGGCAGCAGCAGCACGAACTCCTCGCCGCCCTGGCGGAAGGCGAGGTCGACCTCGCGGATCTCGTCCCGCAGCCGGCGGGCGAACTCCGTGAGTACCGCGTCGCCGGCCGCGTGCCCGTGCGAGTCGTTGACCTCCTTGAACCGGTCCAGGTCGAGTACCAGCACGGCCAGCTGGTGCCCGAAGCGGTTGGCCCGCTCCACCTCGCGGCGCATCGACTCGGAGAGCATGCGGTAGTTGTAGAGCCCGGTCAGCGGGTCGGTGTACGACAGCCGCTGCGCCTCCTCGTGAGCCAGCACGTTCTCCACCGCGATGGCGGCCCGGTCGGCGAGGGTACGCAGGGCGGCGACGTCCGCGTCGTCGAAGTCCCGGCCGTCGAGCCGGTCGTACAGGGCGAGCACGCCGCGCACCGAGCCCGGCCGGCGCAGCGGCACCGCGAGGTAGGTGACGCCGCGCGGCTCGCCGGGCGCGAGCCCCGGGCCCTGGGGGCCGAAGCTGCCACGCCGCGCCTGGCCGCCCAGGGCCACGGTGCCGAGCAGGCCGGTACCGAGCGGCAGCCGCAGGGCGGAGCCGTCCGCGGAGCCGACCAGGTCGCCGCCGCCGGCCGGGGCCACGAGCACGGCGCCCGACCGGGCGTTCAGCGCGGAGCGCGCGGTACCCAGGACAACCTCCCGGATCCGGGCCAGGTCGTGGGTACCGGACAGGGCGTCGCCCAGTACCCGCAGCTGGTCGCGGCCGGCGGCGAGGTCGGGCAGCCGGCGCGTCGCGGCCCAGGTCAGCGCGGCAGCGAGCAGCGACCCGGCGACCCCGGCGCCGAGCAGCCCGATCAGCGCCGGTGTCGGCGGCCCGGCCAACCCGGCGATCACCGCACCGACCACCACGGGTACGAGCGCCGCGGCGGTGAGTACCGCGGTCAGTCGCCTGCGCAGCCTGATCAACAACGGGCATCCCGGGTCGCCCGACGGGCGCGCTGCCCCCCGCCTCGCGCCATTGGCGACCCGTGCTCCCCCCTCCGCACTCGATGCTGCCATAGTGAGGAGTCTTAGGATGGTCTGGGCGAAGGATACGACGTGTCCGATTTCTCGCAGAGATCAAAAGCAGAGGTGCGCACCGCCGTGCTCGCCGCCCGCCGGGCCCGCACCGACCGGGCGGCCGACGACCGGGCGATCAGGCACGCGCTGGTCCAGCTGGCCACCGGCCTGCGGACCGTCGCGGGCTATGTCCCGCTCGGTACCGAGCCGGGCGGCGCCCCGCTGCCCGACGAGCTCGCGGAGGCGTGCGACCGGCTGCTGGTACCACTGATGCTGCCCGACCGCGACCTCGACTGGACGGTCTACGACGACGACAACCGGCTCGGTCCGGCCGCGATCGCCGAGGCGCAGCTCGTGATCGTGCCGGCCGTCGCGGTGGACCGGTCCGGTATACGGCTCGGTCGCGGCGGCGGCTCGTACGACCGGGCGCTGGCCCGGGTACCCGACGGCACCCTGGTCGTGGCCGCCCTGTACCACGACGAACTGGTCGCCGCGCTGCCGTTCGAGGACCACGACCGGCGGGTACACGCGGTGGTGACCCCGGCCGGCGTGACGAGGCTGTGACCTGTTGTGACCTGTACTGCTTCCGACTGGACGATTCGCCGGTCATGACGCACCATTGGCACTCGGAGTCTGCGAGTGCCAGGAGGATGACGTGCCGACGTACCAGTACGCCTGTACCGCGTGCGGCCACCGGCTCGAAGCGGTGCAGTCCTTCGCCGACGAGCCGCTGACGGTCTGCCCCGCGTGCGAGGGCCGGCTGCGCAAGCTGTTCTCGTCGGTGGGCGTGGTGTTCAAGGGCTCCGGCTTCTACCGCACCGACTCGCGCAACGACGCCAAGGGCTCGACCTCGGCGGCGCCGGCGAAGGACGGCGCGAACGGCAACGGCTCCTCGACGTCCACCACGACGAAGTCCGAGTCGACCTCGACCTCCTCGTCCGCGAAGTCCGAGTCGTCTTCGAAGTCCGAGTCGAAGCCCGCCGCCACGACGACCAGCGCCTGAGGCGTCAGGCCTCGCCGACGAGGCCGGTGCGCACGGCGTAGAGCGCCGCCTGGGTGCGGTCCTGCACGCCGAGCTTGGTCAGGATCGCGCTCACGTGCGTCTTGACCGTCTTCTCCGACAGCGTCAGGGCGCGGGCGATCTCCCGGTTCGAGCGCCCGTGGGCGATCTCGGTCAGCACCTGGTGCTCCCGCGCGGTAAGCCGCACCCCGGGCGGGGCGGCCTCCCCGGCCGCGAGCAACCGGGCCACGTCCGGGTGCAGCAGCACATGCCCGGCGTGTACCGCGCGGATCGCCGCCGCCAGCGCCGGCGGGTCGACGTCCTTGTAGACGTACCCGGCCGCCCCGGCCCGTACCGCCGGCAGCACCGCGGCCGGCTCCGGGAAGCTCGTGATCACCAGTACCCGCGCCGGGTTGCCACGCTCCCGCAGCCCGCGCAGCGCCTCCACCCCGTCCGAGCCGGGCATCCGCAGGTCCAGCAGCACCACGTCGGGGCGCAGCCGTTCGGCCTCCTCGACGCAGCCCGCCCCGTCGACCGCCTCGCCGACCACCGTGATGTCGTCCTGCAGGTCGAGGAACGTGCGCAGACCCTGGCGTACCACCGGATGGTCGTCCACCACCAGCACGCGGACCGCCTCACCCATCGCAACCGCCCACCGGCAGCAGCAGCCGTACCGTCGTGCCCGCGCCCGGGCTGGAACGCAGTTCCAGGCGGCCGCCCGCCGCCCGGGCCCGGTCCCGCATCGACGCCAGCCCCAGCCGGCCCGCCGCGCCGGCCGGCCCGAGGTCGAAGCCGCGACCGTCGTCGGCGACCTCCAGCCGTACCGTGCCGCCCGACGCGTCCAGCGTAACCTCCACTGTGGACGGTGAGCCGTGTCGCAGGGCATTGTGCAGCGCCTCCTGCGCGATCCGGTACGCCGCCTGCTCGGCCGCCGCGGTCAGCCGGGGTACCGGCCCGCCACTGAACCGCACGGCCGACCCGTGTACCCGGTCCAGCAGCTCGGCCTGCTTGCGCAGCGCCACGTCCAGCCCGTCACCGGCCAGGTCGACCGGGCGCAGCCCGACCACGATCGCGCGCAGTTCGTCGGCGACCTCGGCGGCCAGCCGCCGCACGGTACCCAGCTCCTCGACCGTGCGCGACGGGTCCCGCACCGCCAGCGTCGCCGCCGCGTCCGCGGTCAACCGGAGGCTGAACAGCTTCTGCGTCACCGCGTCGTGCAGCTCCCGGGCGATCCGCTGCCGTTCCTCCACAATGGACAGTTCGCGGCTGCGCTCGTACAGCCGGGCATTGACCAGTGCGATCGCGGCGTGCGCGGCGAGCAGCCGCAGCAGCTCCTCGTCCTCGGCGGTAAAGCCGCCCGGAGTCACCTTGTTGGCCAGGAACAGCTCGCCGAGGATCCGGTCACCGTCCACAATGGGCATTCCCACGAAGTCGGTGAGCACCGGGTGGGCCGCCGGCCACCAGCCGAAGTCGGGGTGCGCCCGGATGTCGGCCAGCCGCACCGGGTTGGGGTCGCGCAGCATCGTGCCGAGCAGCCCGTGCTGGCGCGGCAGCGGCCCGATCGCGCGCCACTGCTCGTCGGAGATCCCGTCGGCGAGGAACTCGGCGAACGAGCCGCTGTCGTCGGGTATCCCCAACGCCGCGTAGCGCGCGTCGAGCAGCCGGCGGGCGGAGGTGACGATCGTCTGCAGGACCTCGCGTACCGACAGGTGCGCGGTGACCGCGAGCACGGCGGTACTCACCGCACGCAGTTCTTCCCGGTCGCAGGCGCCCATGCCCCCGACGGTACCCACCGCGCGGCTCGGGCGGGATCACGCGGTGGACCTAGGTCCAAGGTCCCGGGTGCCGGCCGGCCCTGGCCCGATGGCGACGGTACCGGCCGTCCCTAGCGTCGGGGCCATGAGCGATGAGAAGACGGCGATCGTCACCGGCGCATCCCGCGGCCTGGGCCTGGCGCTGGCCACCGGGCTGGCCGCGGCCGGCTGGCGGCTGGTGGTCGACGCCCGCGACGGCGAGGCGCTCGCCACCGCCATGGACAGGCTGCCCGGCGAGCACGCGGTGCTGCCCGGCGACATCACCGACCCGGCGCACCGGGCCGCGCTGGTCGACGCGGCACACCGGCTCGGCGGCCCGGACCTGCTGGTCAACAACGCCGGCATCCTCGGGCCGAGCCCACAACCGGGGCTCGGCGGCTACCCGCTGCCGGCCCTGCGCGAGGTGTACGAGGTGAACGTGTTCGCACCCCTGGCCCTGACCCAGGCCGCGCTGCCGGCGCTGCGCGGGCGGGCCGGCGCGGTCGTCAACGTCACCTCGGACGCCGCGGTCGAACCGTACCCGGGCTGGGGCGGGTACGGCTCGGCCAAGGCGGCGGTCGAGCAGGTGAGCCGGGTCCTCGCCGCCGAGGAGCCGGCCCTGCGGGTGTGGTGGGTGGACCCGGGCGACCTGCGCACCCGGATGCACCAGGAGGCCTTCCCGGGCGAGGACATCAGCGACCGGCCGTTGCCCGACACGGTGGTACCGGCGTTCCTCAAGCTGCTGTCCGAGCGCCCCGAGTCGGGTCGGGTGAAGCTGTGAGAACCGCGGTCGTGGACTTCACGCTGCCGGCGGAGCTGGAGGCGCACGAGCCGCCCGAGGCGCGCGGCCTGAGCCGCGACGGTGTCCGGCTGCTGACCGGGAACCTCGTCAGCGGCGAGGTCGGCCACCACCGGTTCACCGACCTGCCGGACCTGCTGCGCCCCGGCGACGTCCTGGTGGTCAACACCTCCGGTACGTTGCCCGCCGCGGTACCGGTGGTGGGCCGCCCGCTGACCGTCCACTTCTCCACCGAGGTCGAGGGCGGCGGATGGCTCGTCGAGCTGCGCGCCGACGAACAGACCGAGAACGGCCCCGATGGTGGCAAGGCCACCCGGCCGTACCCGCACGGCCAGGCCGGCGACCGGTACCCGCTGCCGGGCGGCGCGACCCTGACGCTGGTGGAGGAGCACTCGCGGGGCCGGCTCTGGAAGTCCATTGTGGACACTCCGGTACCCGCGCTGCTGGGCCGGTACGGAGCGCCGATCCGCTACGGGTACGTGCCGCGACCCTGGCCCCTGTCGGCGTACCAGACGGTGTTCGCGACGGTACCGGGCAGCGCCGAGATGCCCAGCGCCGGCCGTCCGTTCACGGACCGCATGGTGACCCGCCTGGTGAGCCGGGGCGTTGTGTTCGCACCTGTCCTGCTGCACACCGGCGTCGCCTCGGCCGAGGCGCACGAACGCCCGTACCCCGAAAGGTTCTCCGTCGGGCCGGTCACCGCACGCCTGGTCAACCAGGCCCGGGCGGCCGGCGGCCGGATCATCGCGGTCGGTACCACGGCGGTGCGCGCCCTGGAGAGCGCGGCGGCACCCGACGGCACGGTCCGGCCGGCCGGCGGCTGGACCGACCTCGTGGTCACTCCGGAGCGGGGCGTACGCGCGGTCACCGGCCTGCTCACCGGGCTGCACGAGCCGCGCGCCTCACACCTGGACATGCTCGCGGCAATAGCCGGCGACGCCCGGGGAGCCGGCCCCGGTCAACGCTTGACAGCGGGTAGTGAACTGCTGGAGCGCTGCTACCGCGCGGCGATCGACGCCGGCTACCTCTGGCACGAATTCGGCGATGTCAATCTGTTGAGCTAGCGGCGACGCCTGCGGAGCCGCTAATGGCCAGCGTTCGACTAGCTGAGGCGACCGGCGAACGCGAGTACCAGCGTCTGCACCGCCGCGGCCGGGTCCTTCTCGACGAAGGTCCGGCCGCCGGTGGCCTGGGAGATCTGCTGCAGCGCGGCGGCGTCGGCCTCCGGCCCGACCGCGATGCTGATCACCTGGACCGGCCGGTCCGGCTGCTGCTCGGCGGTGAGCCTGGCGAGCAGCTGGCTCAGGGTCAGGCCGCCCCCGCCGGGCAGGTCGTTGGCGCCGTCGGTGATCAGCAGTACCGCGTTGGTGCTGTTGGCCTGCCAGTGCTTCTGCATCTCCTTGAAGCCCGCGTAGACGGTGTCGTACAGCGGAGTGTCGCCGCCCGGCTTCAGCCCGGCCAGCGCGCCCAGCATGTCCTGCTGCCGGGTGCCCTGGCCGAGGACGGCCGTGGCCGGGCCGAACCCGACCAGCTGCCGGAACTCACCGGCGCCGGGCCGGCTCGAGAAGTCCCAGAGACCGACGTTGCTCTGGTTGGTCAGCAGGGCGAAGCCGGACGACGCGGTCTGCTGCATCAGCTGCATCCGGGTCATCTGCGTACCGGGTACCGTGAGCGCCATCGATCCCGACGTGTCCACCGCGAGCAGCACGTTGGACTGCCGTTCCAGCGCGGTCCACTGGGTGATCATGCCGCTCAGCGTGGCCGCGTTGGGGTTGACGCGGGGCTGCGGTACCGACGTCAGGAAGCCCTGCGCCGTGGGCAGCGCGGCGGCGTCCCGGATGCTGCGGTCGGGCGCGCGCAGCATGGCCACCCCGAAGGCGTCCTGGCCGGCGCTGCCCTGCAGGTACTGGAGGAACTGCCCGGCCGCCGCCCGGATGTCGTCGTCCACCCACGAGCTGTTGAACACCGTGTACGGGTAGTCCGCCACGATCGGCGCGCCGGCCGGGTACACCGGTACCAGTGGGTGGTCCGGGTGGGCCCGGTTGAACGCGGCGACATCGGTCTCCAGGGCCGGGAACGCCGCGATGGTACTGGCCGGATTGGCCTGCGCCGTGAAGAACTGGCCCCCGTCCGGTACCACCGCGCCGAGCGTCTGGGTGAAGCCGAGCGAGGCGACCAGCTGGGAGTCGGTCACGGTACCCGTGCCGTTCTGGTCGAGGATCGAGATCACCGCGGCGAGCCCGGCCGTCGACGCGGCCGGCTCGACCATCCCGATCCGCAGCTGGCTCCACTCCGGGTGGCCCAGCTTGGCCCAGCCTCCGGGTGCCACGAAGGCGCCGACGACCTCGGGCCAGGTGAGCGCGTGCTGCGGCCAGCCCAGTGCCTGGGCCACATCCGCGCGCAGGGCGACGACCACGGGCGAGGACGCGATCGACGCCGGGCTCGCCGGCAGCAGGGCCGCCGCCTCGGGCCGTCCGGCCGCGACCGACAACCAGAGGCTCGACTCGGGTATCCACACGTCCGGCCGGACACCGTCCCGGGCCGTGTCCCAGCCGGGGCTGAGCGTGGCGGCGACCTGGCTGGACTCCTTGCGGCTGACCGTGGCCGCCAGGCAGCGGCCGTTCAGCCCGGGGTGGCCCGCGGTCCACGCGGTGGCCAACCGGTCCAGCACCGGGAACGTACCGGAGGGCGCCACCACGCTGATCGTCAATGGCGTTCCCGAGCAGGTCGACCCGACCGCCGGGTTGGCTCGGGCGCCGCCGCGCGTCAGCGCGAACGCCCCGGCCGCGACCAGCACCGCCGCGACCACACCGAACAGCAGGTACCGCCCCGGTCCACGCCGCGACCAGGGCGACCTCCCGGACGAGTGGGAGCGGACCATGCTCTGCGTGCTGGTGACCGGCATCGCCGTCCTCCTACCGGAGCCCCGCCAAGTGGATGAATACATTGCTTGATCCCGCGACGTATTGTGACTGCGTTCGATGGCTGGGTCCATGGCTCGGCGGCTCGGGACTGAGTCGCCGACCCGATTCGTGCCCGGAGGTGGTGAGGGGCGGTGCCACTGGTCACTCAGAGCTACGAGTTGATTTCGCAGCTCGGACGAGGGCCCACGGGTACCGTCTGGCGTGCCCGCCACCGCACGACCGGCGAACCGGTCGCGGTGAAACTCCTCAATGCCGACCTCGCCACCGACTCCGAGGTGGTCGCCCGGTTCATCCGCGAGCGGCACCTGCTCACCGCGGCGCTCGAACCCACCGTGGTACCGGTCCGGGAACTGCTCATCGGCGAGGCCGAGTTGGCTCTGGTGACCGACCTGGTACCCGGGCCGGACCTGCGGGAGAGGCTGGACGGCAACGGCGCGTTGCCGGCGACCGTGGCGGTCTGGGTCGCGCTGGACATCGCCCGGGCGCTGGACTCGGTGCACGGCGCCGGGCTGGTACACGGCGAGCTGAAGCCGACCAACGTGCTGTTCGCCCCGCCCGACGGAGCGGTACGGCTGACCGACGCGCGCATCGCCCGGCTCACCCGCGGGTACCGCGACGGACCCGCCCGCTTCGCGGAACCCGCCTACGCGGCACCCGAGGTGATCCTCGGCGGCCCGGTCGTACCGCCGACCGACGTCTACGCCCTGGGCCTGCTGCTGTACGAGATGCTCACCGGCGAACCGCTGTGTGCTGAGGGGCTCTCCGCCCACCTGCGCGCCCGGCCGGTCGTACCGTTCGGGCTGCCCGCCGCGCTGCGCGAACTGATCGAGGAATGTCTAGGGCTGGATCCCGAGCGCCGCCCGGTACCCGCGGCGGTGGCGGCCCGGCTGCGCCGACTCGACCGCTCGCCCGGCCCGGCGATCCCGTACCCGCGCACACCCGGCCGCGCCAACCCGGCGTTCGAGCAGCAGCCGGCCTTCGAGGCGCCGGTCTACGAAGCGCCGGTCCCGCCCGAGCGCGAGCCCCAGGCCTTGCCGCCGGTACCCGTGCGCCCCGCCCCGCCCACCACGGCGCCGCCGTCGCACGCGCCGGTCAGGTCGATCCGGGCGCACGCGCTCGCGGCCCGCGCCCGGATGCGCGTGCTCCTGCTGGCGGCCGCCGCGCTGGTGATCGTCCTGCTGACCGTGGTGATCCTGCAGAGCCTTCCGTCGGCAACCAGCGAGCAGGGCCCGACCGCCGGTACCACGGCGCCCGCCCCCGGTACCCTCAGCCCGATCGGGGCGCCACCGCTGACCACGGACGCCCGCGCGGCGACACAAGCCGGCGCGGCGGCGTTCGTGAGGTACTGGTTCGCGACCGTCACCTACGCGGCCGCCAGCGGTGACACCGGCCCGTTCCAACTCGCCAGCGGCCCCGGCTGCCAGGCCTGTACCGCCGTGGTCCAGGCGATCAGATCCGGATGGCAGGACGGGCGGCAGATGCGCGGCGGCGCCTACACGATCCGCGACGTCAGCGCGGACGGCTTCTTCACGGTCGAGCATCCGGCGCTCACCGCGGTGTTCGATCGCGCCCCACGCTCCACGCTCGCCGGCGGCGGTACCGAGCTGGGGATGCTGCCGGGCGTCACGTTCGCCACCTGCAGGGTTCTGTTGGAGCGCGACGGCGGCGACTGGCGGGTGCTGTCCGCTCAGTCGGACAAGCCGATTGCCTGAGCGACGGCTCAGTCCCAGTGCGGCGGCCGCTCCTCGAGCAGCCGGTCGTCGTTGCTCGACGCCGACTCGCCCCAGCCACGGTCGAGGTCGTCCCTGGTCTGCTCGGGCAGCACCGGCTCGGCGTCGTCGACCAGTACCACCTCGCGCTCCTCATCGAAGGAGCGGCGCTCGTCCTCCATGAGCGACAGCCTAACTGGCGGTGCCGACCGGGTCGGTTGCGGTCAACGCCAGGCGTGACAGTTGGTAGCGTCGTACCCGTGACCGAGTGCACATCGGCAGTCCGAGGCGGTTGAGTGAGCGACGACCTGCAGTGGCGCCGGCCCGTCGGTGGCGATCCGGCCGGCGAGCGGCCGGGCACCGGCGGCGTCGCCGATGCCCCGCAGACGCCGGAGTACCAGGGGCCGCCGCGATCCGCGCCGCCCCCGGCCGACTGGCGTCCCCGCACCCTGATCCAGGTACCGACGCCCCGCTCGCTTCCGACTCAGGACAGCGATGCGCTGGACGCCGCGGAGCGGGCCGCGCGCACGACGACTTACGGCGTCGGCATGGTCGCCGGCGCCGTACTGCTGATCGTGCTGTTCGTCCTGTGTGGCCGCGCCCTGTTCTAAAGGGCGCCCGGTCCGCCGACCCCGCCAGGCCGCCGGGCCGGCCCGGTCAAGAGCCCGACCAGGCGATGTGCGCCCCGGTGTCCCCGGTTCGGAAGACGTAGTACGCGCTGACCAGGCTCAGCCCGACCGCGAGTACCGCCAGGGTCAGCGACACCGGCTTCCTCTGCCGCGCGGCGGGCAGCAGGACGAGCAGGAGCGAGACCACACTCAACGCGGCGACCACGTAGACGAGGATCGTCCCGAAGTGCCGATGCCCGTCGACCTGACCGAGCAGTTGACCCCCCGCGCCGTGC
>Ga0207674_10010568_pt1 | contig 10446 bp, 13 predicted proteins | sample KBSCornC72_FD_184303 | JGI IMG/M metagenome (GOLD analysis project Ga0207674, IMG submission 184303) | Corn rhizosphere microbial communities from Kellogg Biological Station, Michigan, USA - KBS Corn C7-2 (SPAdes) (version 2) | ecosystem: Host-associated > Plants > Roots > Rhizosphere > Soil ...
CCGTGAATTGTGTGAGTGCCAACAGGGCTACTATCATTTTCTGGTGACCGGAAAATGCGGGTGATGTTTGTTTCATTCAGGGAGATTTTCAGCTTATGTATTTGTTAGTCTTCCAGCTCTGCGCATTCGTACTCGCTGGCGTTGATCAATGCGATGATGCGATCCGGCACCGGTTCAGCGGCTACCACTCTCAGCACGCAATCTACGTCTTCCATGTCTACTGTCCACTTTTCAATAAAGGGCTGCTGGTCCAGTAACGGGGCTACTTTGGAGCGGGCTTGCGCAGTGGCAATGTTTGTTTTGAAAATAAGAACGTGTTGCATGACTATTTTGTTTTGTGAGCGAGCGTTCATTTATTAATTTGACAAAAAAAAGAGCTATTTCATCAATCCTTTTACCACACAGTCGAATGTTTCTTTCATGATCTTTTCTGAGAACTTAAACTTACGGCCACCGAGACTTTGTCCTTCGTTATGAAATTTTATCAGCGAGTACAATGGCGCAAAGGCAACGGACCAGTATACTTCGAGGGGCATTTCGTCGATCTCTCCCCGTGTTACCGCATTATGCACATAGTCACCCATTGCCCTGCGGAATTCATGCGTGATGGTTTCCATCATTTTGTCTTTGTAAGTAGAATTACGCAGCTGCTCAAAGAAGTTGGCGGATAGGTGGTTATCCAGTGCAAAAGCGGCCCTGTTTTTCCACTGTACCCACAGCCCTTCCTTAAAACTCATTTTCGGGTCAAAATCTTTCAGGGTGGCCTGCGTCATTTTTATTCCTTCTTCAATGCTGATACTCGTCAGCAGGTCCTCTTTATCTTTATAATAAATATAAATAGTAGCCGGAGATACACCCGCTGCCTTTGCCAACCGGTTGATACCAAAATTTTCGAGTCCCTCCTTAGCCACCATTTCAATGGCACACTCACGGATGGCCTGTATCTTATTTTCGTCTCTATATCTCATGCGACACAAAGATAAGTGAGCGATTGCTCATTTTAAAATATTTTTTTGAGACAGGGGGATTTCAGGAAAGGGCTGACTATTGATTTTATAGCCAGCCCTTTGAAATTAGTGTGAAAGATCGGGCGGGGTGAGACTTTTAGAAAGACCGCCATCCACTGTCAGCTCTTCACCGGTAGTAAATGTAGCATCGAAGGCCAGGAACAGTGCGGCCTTTGCCACTTCTTCCGTGCTGCCGTTGCGTTTCAGCGGCGTTACTGCTTCCCCGATTTTTTCGAAGGCCAGCAGTTCTTCTTTTGATGCACCGGATACGCCCATAGTAGGGGTGTTGATAAAGCCGGGGCTTACCGCATTTACGCGGATGCTCCTGGGCAGCAATTCGGCAGCAAAGCCTTTTACAAACGAAGCCAGCGCCGCTTTTGCACCGGCATATACGCTCATGCCTGCATAACCGGCGTTGTTGGCGATGGAAGTAGTGAACACAATTGCACCGTAATCTTTTATCAGTGGCGCCAGTTGCTGCACCGTGAAATACGCGCCTTTGGTGTTGATGGCAAAAGTTTTATCGTAAGTGGCCTCCGTTACTTTATCGAATGGCTCCAGCAAAGAGAAGCCGGCATTCACAAACAGGAAATCGATTTGTCCGAAAGTAGCAGCCACGGTGTTGCGCAGGGTTTCGATATCGGTCATCGACGACGTGTCAGAAGCGATGATGTGCGCACTGTTACCCAGTTCCTGTTTGGCTGCTTCCAGGTTCTTTGGATTTTTCCCTGTGAGCAATACTTCTGCCCCTCCTGCTATCAGCATTTTAACCACTGCCATTCCCATACCGTGTGTACCGCCGGTGATTACTGCTTTCTTTCCCTTGTAACTATTTGTTGTGCTGGTCATGTTATTTTTTTTGATGATCAATGTTGCAAAGTGACGCAGATCGGGTGAACAGAACAATAACGGATATTATGTTCCTATACGGAAAATTTTATCCTTATGCCGGCAATCCGGCTATTAGGGATAAATTTGTCCGTATCAGAAAAGCTATTGGTTATGTATGAAAAAAAGATTCCAAAAAGTTTTGCGTGCGGGATGGCGATCATCATGGAAATCATTGGTGGTAAATGGAAATCCTATATGGTGTACCTGATCAACAAAGGGGTAAGAAGACCCAGTGAACTGCAAAGGGCAATGCCTTCTGCGAGCAGGCGGGTACTGGATTTGCAGCTAAGGGAACTGGAATTTCACGGGATCATTAAACGTGTTATTTATCATGAGCTGCCACCGAAAGTAGAATACTATCTTACGGATTTTGGCGCGTCGTTGTTGCCCGTAGTAGATGCGATGGATAAATGGGGAGAAGCCTACCAGGGCGAATTTGAGGCATTGATGAAAAAGAAGGAAGAGCCAGTGGCGGTATGATGTTACCACCAGGTGGCCTGCTGAAAAAATGCCTGTGGTGTTTGCCCGGTGAAGGCGCGGAAATCTTTTATAAAATGCGCCTGGTCGTAATAGCCGGCGTCATAGGCAGCTTCCGTAAGACTATCAGCTTCCGGGAAATGATCGAGCAGGTGCCGTAATCTTACGATGGCGGAGAACTGTTTGGGAGTAGTTCCCACACTGCGCCGGAAGCGTTTTTCAAAGGCATCCTGACTGATATACAGGTCTGCTGCCAGTGATTTGATCTTTACATGGCCGGCTGCGGTTTTAATTTGCTGTACCGCATTGCGGATGCGGCAGGGGTTTTCGGTTCGAGCTTGGCGTCGCCGTATGCCTTTAAATAGACAATTTGGCCGTCTTTTACGACCGCGACGGAAGCGCTCGGAACGCCGGATTTTGCCAACGCGTCCGCTGCCGCTTTATCTATCATTTCGCGAAGATCGACCGGCAATTGTGCCTGCGCAAATAGTTGGGCCGCGAGTGTTAGGACAATCGCAATATAAAGACTGTAACGGATCAATCTGTTTCTATTCATAAGATTTTCCTTTGGCCGAACTAATTCTTACAATGGCCAGATCAAATTTTTAATTCAGAATTCTCGTTGTGACATTCGGCGCAGACATAATGCCACAGTGGAAATCACCTTGTAAAAACCCTAGCTATTTCACGGAGGGTTCACAAGCCACTACTGGCTGCATCTGTCCTGGAAACGGAACGCTCTAAATGTCCCCTACCCCATAAGCGAATGTTTTCCAACAAGGGTAACACTGATCGACCGTACTTGGTCAGAGAATACTCCACCGGAGTAGGAACAGCACCCGTTGGCTGTCGCCGCACGAGGCCGTCGCTCTCCAATTCTCGCAATTGCTGCGTTAGGACCTTCTGGGAAATACTCGACATTTCCCGTTTAAGCGCGGCAAAATGCTTCGGCGATTCGGCCAGCCAATAGATGATTATCAGTTTCCATTTTCCGCCTATGGCTGCGAGCGCCGCGGTCAGCGGACAACCGTTTACAGGGTTGGGACGGCTACCGTTACCTGAAAGTGCCTTCTTGTCGGGGTTCATGGGTTTAACTATATTCGTTACGTACCATAAATAATATTCCAAATCTGTCAGGAGATAAACCGTGATCGTAGAAGTGCGAAGTTACAGAATAAAACCGGGCCGCCGTGATGAGTTTATCGAATTTTTCGAAACGCGCTCTATACCGGCATTGCGTTCGTATGGGATGGGCGTAGTCGGGCCATTTATCGACCTTGAAAATCCCAACAAATTTGTTTGGCTGCGCACCTTCCCATCGCTCGAGGAACGTGAGCGGATGCGTGATGTGTTTTATGCGTGATGTGTTTTATGGAGGTGACCCATGGAAAAGCGAACTTGAAGACATAGCTATGCCGATGCTTGAAAGTTATGACGTTATCCTCTGTGAAACGTCGCTAGGCTGTGTGTTTGACATTGCTAAGGAGGTCCAATGATCTGCATAATTAAATATGTTCGAGACTGCTTTTTGCTGTGCACCGTGTTCGTCGGGTTGTTCCCGATTTATGGAATTGCTCAACAAAATCCGGGTGTCTCGAAGACAAGTCCCAAACAGGTTGATATGAAACGGGACGGATCGCGCGATTTTGACTGGGAGATCGGTACATGGAAAACTCATCTGCGGCGTTTGCTGCACCCACTGACCGGTTCTACCACCTGGGTCGAATACGAGGGCACCAGCGTTGTTCGAAAAATCTGGAATGGTCGCGCCAACCTCTTGGAACTTGACGTCAGCGGACCGGCGGGCCGCATCGAAGGACTGTCCCTTCGCCTATACAATTCCGAATCGCGACAGTGGAGCCTCAATTTTTCAAACCCAGCAAGCGGTACACTCTTTACACCGACTATTGGTGAATTTAAAAACGGACGCGGTGAGTTCTACGATCAGGAAACGCTCAACGGGCGCGCAATTTTTGTCCGATTTCTTATCTCTTGCTCAACACCGGATACGTGTCATTTTGAACAGTCCTTTTCGGACGATGGCGGTAAGACATGGGAAGTAAACTGGATCGCGGACGATAGGCGAGTGAAAAATTAGTCGGCTGCGGCTTTGTGTTTGCGGCGAAACTGCGCCGGCGGAGTTTGATACTCGCGTTTGAAGGCACGGTTAAATGCTGCTGCTGATCCGTATCCTACCGTTGCAGCAATTTCCTCGATACTGTTTTCGGTCGATAGCAGCGTTTCCGCTCCCAGCTTCATCCGCCATTTGGTCAGATATGCTATCGGAGATTCTTGCAGAAAATGCTGAAAACGCTCGGCAAGTCGTGTTCTGGATAAGCCAACACGGCGCGAAAGGTTGGAAATGGTCCATCCGTGAGCCGGCTCTGCGTGCAGAAGTGCAAGAGCCTGGCCGATCGCCGGATCACGGGCGCCCGCAAGCCAGCCGGTTTGATCGGCAGGCAGGGAATTGATATAGCGCCGCAACGTCTCAACAAACAGCACCTCGGACAACTTTGCCAGTACCAGGCTGCTGCCCGCCTCGACATTGGTTTCCTCGCCAACCGAAAACTTGATCGAATTTTCGAGCCAATGATCAGCCGGTTCATTCGTAATGCGCACTTTGAGTATCTTTGGCAGGCCTGCGAGAAATATCTGACTTAGTCGCGGCTCACAGACTAGATATCCGCAGACGAGCCGCGTGACCTCGCCGCCGCCGCCAAACCGGGCGAGCTTGAGCCCTTGTGTCAGATTCTTATCAAACATCCGTAAGGCGTCCAACGGTTTCTCGGGTGAGCCGTTGCCTAACAGATGAGCATCGCCATGCGGGAAGATAACAACGTCGCCCGCGACCAGGTCCTCGCGTTGACCACCAGGCAGACGAGCAAACGCGCATCCTTCAGTAATGAAATGATAAAGGATCAAATGCCCAGGTTCAGGCGAGAGTTGCGATGCCAATGCAGTCGAACGCGGTTCGCTTACACACCACGGTGCGGAAAGCTCTGCGTTGAAGAACAGCGCTCCGTCAAGTCTAACAATTCTTAAGACCTCAGAAAGCACATCCATCTTGATAACCTGCGTTAAACGGGTGTCCGAGTAAAGAATATGGGACGATTGGTCAATTATTCAAGTCGGCGTTTCACGTATATTAAATCTCGCCGTTTTACCCGGCAATAATAATTATTCAAGGAGTGCACAATAATGAGTAACATAGCAACAGAAACACAGGTCGAATCAAAAAAATCAATACGTGCGGCGGCTCTCGCAGACCGCATCGAGGAAGGCGCCGCGCTGCTCGCGTCTTTCGCCGAAAACCTCACCGATACGGAATGGCTTACACCGATTTCTGACCATGATAAACGGACCGTCGGGGTCATTGTCCATCATGTCGGGAATATGTATCCGATCGAGATCGGAGCCGTAACAGCGATTGCCGATGGCAACGCGATCACCGATGTAACCTGGGAGGTCGTCGCCGATATTAACGCGAACCATGCCCATGAAAACGCAAGCGTTTCCAGATCGGAGGCCCTCGAGCTATTGCGCCGGAATAGCGCTGAGGCCGCGAATGCGGTTCGAGAACTGACCGATGAACAGTTAGACACCGCAGCACCGTTCTCACTGAGTTTCGGTGCGCCGGTCACCGCGCAGTTCGTCATCGAGGACCACCCGCTGCGGCACCCTTGGCATCATCTGGCACGCATCCGCAAGGCGCTGGGACGATAACTGGTAATAACGGGGCCGCAACGACCGAAACAGGAGCGGCCTCGAAGACTCTATCACCTACGGTACTGAGACGCCGACAAAATCGGGTAGCGACGCACACCATGCTTGAAGACCATGGGGATATGCCGTAAAAGTCGGGCCGTCGAATCGAAGCGCGGCGCGCTGGGAGTTAATGCCAGCGGTAACCGGAACCTGAAGTGCCGTCGCAAGGTCTCGAATAAACTTGTGTCCAACAGGTCCGGAGGCAACATGGCATCCGTGCAGTTCGACGCTTGAATAAGGCCCGAATATCTGTTTTATCCCGAACGATCCGGCATTAGGAGCATTTAGAAAAAAAATACTCGAATGGTCGTAGACTTTCCGGTCCGCCTTGCGTTCCCCTCCAACGTTCTCGTACCATCCGCCTCTGCCTATAGTGACGCCCTGAACTCCCGGACATCCGTGACCGATAAAACGCAGAAGAAAGATCGAACGCGCATCCCTAAGCTCGAGCGCCGCCTGCTCAAGACCGTTTGACATACCGCCCATCATGATAGGAGCTCCACCGGAGTCGATCACGACCTGCGCCTGTCCTCGATATATTTTCTCGTCAAAAACATCGATACAGTCCACGACAGGCAGGACGTCCAGATGCATCAAGCGAGTCCAGGTGTCGTTTCCGGTTTTTCCGTCAACTGCTATATTTCGCGACTGCTGAAATTCGCGTAAGGCTTTTTCCGTTTTTGAACCAAAGTCACCGTCAACGTTGAGGACGGCTCCTGCGCGATTGAGTAATTTTTGAAGAACGGCGGCGGTCGGAAGTTTGTCGCCCCTTTGAAGTATCGAAAAGCTGCTCATGTGACCTCCGGTCGGTGAGAGTCGTCCTTAGTTTATAAATTAGCGTCTCAGTACCGTGTGGCCTTAAGCATTAACCCACACTCGTGGGAAGTTTGCGCAGGAATACTATCACAAATTTCGTTTGTCGGAGCAGAAAATTTTTGATACGGTCATATGAAAATGCATCGAAGAAACATCATTTATTAGGCTTGTCCTCCATATAAAATGTTATTCTTCCGCCGTTTGTTATCTCGGAGTATGTCAGATAAGGCCGTTTCAAGGTCTGGCCGTTGACGACGACCTTTTTTACATAGACGTTCTTATCGCTTTGGTTCTTTGCTTCGATCGTAAGCGTTTTTCCGTTTTCCAATTTCAGAACCGCGCTGTCTATCGCCGGGCTTCCGAGCATGTATTGTCCTGATGCGGGCGCGACCGGATAAAAACCAAGCGCCGTGAAGATATACCATGCAGACATCTGGCCGCAATCGTCATTGCCGCCGAGTCCATCCGGCGTTGGGTGATATTGATTCTTGAGGATCATGCGAACGCGTTCCTGCGTTTTCCACGGCTCATCGGTCCAGTCGTAAAGATATGCGACGTGGTGCGACGGCTCATTGCCATGCACGTACCCTCCGATGATTCCTTCGCGGGTTATGTCTTCGGTTTCGGCAAAAAACGAGTCCGGCAAATGCATCGTGAATAGCTCGTCGAGATGCGCGGCAAACTGCTTTTTCCCGCCCATCATTTCTATCATCGCGTCAGCATCGTGCGGAACGTACAGGCTGTAATTCCATGCATTGCCCTCGATAAACCCTTGTCCCTCGGTTTTTAGCGGATCAAAATTTTGTCCGAACGTGCCGTCGCTCATCTTTGGCCGCATAAAGCCGACGGACGTATCGTAAACGTTTTTCCAGTTTTCCGACCGCCTGATAAATTCGTTGTAAACATCCTTGCGGTTCAACTTTTTCGCCATCTGGGCTATGGCCCAATCGTCATACGCATATTCGAGTGTCTTCGAAACCGACGATGAATTTTTATCTTCCGGCACATAGCCGAGTTTCATGTAATATTCGAGGCCATCGTAATATTTCGTCCGCGCGGTTTGCACGGCGGCGTCCAATGCCTTGTTCGCTTCGGCTCCGGTCAGATTCCCACTCACGACCGCATCGGCAATCACCGCAACGCTGTGGTACCCGATCATGCACCAGTTCTCGTTCGCGTAATGCGACCAGACCGGCAGCATGTGGTGAACACTCTGGTCGTAATGAGCTACCATCGAGCGGATCATATCTCGATTTCGGGTGGGCTGAATGATATTAAAAAACGGATGCAGCGCGCGATAGGTGTCCCAGAGGGAAAACGTCGTGTAATTTGTAAACCCGTTTGTTCGATGTACGTTTTGATCGAGGCCCTTGTACTGACCGTCAACGTCCATATAAACCGTCGGCGAGATGAAGGCGTGGTACATCGATGTGTAAAAGTTGACCATCTCGCCGCGATTTTCCGCCTTGATTGCGATCTTGCCTAGCTCGCGGTTCCACGCGGCTTGTCCCTCGCTTTTTACGCGATCGAAATTCCAGTCCGGAATTTCAGTTTCAAGATTTTTCAATGCTCCTTCCGTCGAAACGGGTGACAGCGCAAATTTAATCTTTACTTTTTCATTTTTGCCTGTTTTAAAATCGAAATGCGCGCGGATCTGCTTGCCCGCCATTTCGGGAAAATTCTTTGTCTGATCAAACTTTCGCCAAAACCCTTTGTAATCTTCCTTTGCAAAATTCTTAAATCCGTACGACGTAAACGGCTTCGAAAACTCCATTGCAAAATACACCGTCCGCGTTCGTGCCCAGCCGTTCGTCTGCCTGTAACCGGTGATCGTGTGATCGTTTTCGACACGTACGAACGTCCACACATTTTTATCGTCGTAATTGTAGATTCCGTGCATCAGGTCGAGGATGACGTGAGCATTGTCCGACGCGGGAAATGTGTATTGGTGAAACCCGACGCGCGTCGTCGCGGTCATTTCCGCGAGAATATTATCGTCCTCAAGCAAGACCTTGTAGTAATCCGGTTCGGCAACCTCGGTCGAATGCGAAAACGCCGAACGGAACCCCGCTCGCGGATCATTCTTATCGCCCGGCTCTAATTGCAGTTCGCCTACAGTCGGCATTATCAAAAAATCGCCGAGATCAGAGTGACCCGTTCCGCTAAAATGCGTGTGCGAAAAACCTACAATGGTTTTGTCGTCATATTGGTAGCCGGCGCAATACCGGTACGCTTCGGGGTTGTATTTGCCGCCGATGTTGTGCGGCTGCTCGTCCGTATCCGGCGAAAGCTGCACCGCGCCGAACGGAACCGTCGCGCCGGGATATGTGTGACCCATTTTCCGCGTGCCGATTAGCGGATTAACGTATTGGATATAATTTTCCGTTCGCTGGGCGAAAAGGCTGACTTGTAACGCAACGAGAGTGATCAGGACGGAGATTTGTTTCATTCTTTTTGTGTTTTCGGAATAACTGAAAGTGAAAACGAATAACCGCAAATGCATGATCACGACGTTTTCAGTTTATTACTAATCAGTTTTCAGTTATTCCGAATGAAATGGGTCCAGGCTGTTTGCCGTTACAAAAAATAATATACGGAATCGCACTCAAATAAAACCGTCCATCAGTATTCGACAGGCAAACTGTTCCTTTTTATCTGTGCTAATCTGTGTTCATCCGTGGCTAAAGACATTACTAAAAAACCTATTTACGCCATTGCCGGCCCGACCGCGTCCGGCAAAACCGCTCTCGGTGTCGAACTCGCTTTGCGCGTTTGCGGGGAGGTTATCAACTGCGATTCGGTACAGATATATAAAGATATCCATATCGCGACCGCCAAGCCATCTGAAGAAGAAATGCGAGGCGTGCCGCATCATCTTATCGGTTACGTTCCGCCAGAGATAAATTACACCGCGGCGGACTGGGCTCGCGACGCGGCGGCAAAGATCGTCGAGATCGAATCGCGCGGTAACGTTCCCGTGCTTGTTGGCGGTACCGGATTTTACCTGCGAACGCTTCGCCAGCCGCTCTTTGAAAGTCCGAAAACCGATGAAAGGTTAAGAGAAAGGCTAAGGTCGATCCGCCAGCAACGCGGTTCAGAACATCTGCACAAAATGCTGCGCCGCATTGATCCGCAAGCTGCCGAAAATCTTTCCCCTCGTGACTATGTTCGCGTGATGCGAGCGCTCGAAGTTTATTTCCAGACCGGCAAGCGGCTTTCGGAACAGCAGCCTAACCGCGCAGAACCGCCAGAATTTGCGTCGCGCATTCGCCTTTTTGTTTTGAATCCGCCGCGTGACGAACTCTATAAAAAGATAAATGAACGGACGCTTGAACATTTTAATGCCGGGCTGGTCGACGAGGTCCGGCGCTTGCGCGAGCGGGGCTTACGTGACGACACAAATGCTCTCGGCGCTCACGGTTACCGACGCGTCTGTGAGTATTTGCGGGGCGAGCGCACACTTGAAAGTGCTATAGAAAAAACTCAGCAG
>Ga0207674_10010570_pt1 | contig 10444 bp, 5 predicted proteins | sample KBSCornC72_FD_184303 | JGI IMG/M metagenome (GOLD analysis project Ga0207674, IMG submission 184303) | Corn rhizosphere microbial communities from Kellogg Biological Station, Michigan, USA - KBS Corn C7-2 (SPAdes) (version 2) | ecosystem: Host-associated > Plants > Roots > Rhizosphere > Soil ...
CGTAATGCTCGCTGAGTTTGGCGCGGACGTAACAGTGCAGTTGGTCGTAGAGCGGTTTGACTTGGAGCCAGAGGCGATCCATTTCGCGGGCGAACTCCTCGTCGGACATGTCGTAGCCGGAACGCCACATTGCGCCGACGTCCGCGTAGCCGAGCTCCTTTGCGCCGGCTTCGTCACTCCTCGGCGTCCGGAGGCCGTGGTGTGTGCCTAATTTTGTCATACCGGGTTGGGAAAATTTGGGTGTGGAGGCGGTGTTGGCGCAGGAGCGGTTGGCCGCTCAAATGGCGACGTGGCAGGCGGCGCGCGAGAAGCGGCGGCAGATGCGCGAGGAGTTCGCGCAGGCGCGGCGCTTCGGCCTGGCGGCGCGGCACGCGGCGAAGCTGGCGCGCAACCACGCGTCCTGCACGGTGGCCTCTGACGGGACCGTCCGATGCGTGGAGAAGCCGCCGTTTGATGCAATATGCCCCCGCCGCCAATCGGTGACGTCCTCTGCGGCAGCTCGGCCTGCCAGACGTAGGACACGGTATTGGTAATGGCACCGGTCGGGTTGGTCGGGCTCACGTTGTCGGCGTCAGTTACGCCGGCGATCGAGACGCGCAGAAGCTGCCCCTCGGTCGGCGCGGGCTCCGGCGTGTTGGTGGCGGCATCGAGCACCGTCAGCAGGCCCACGGGTTCCTCGTTGAGCCCGGGCACCAGCACGAACGACTGGTCGGCGAACTGCAGGCGCTCCACGTGGACGAGGCGATCGGTGCCGTCGCGGTCGAGAACGCTGTCGGTGACCGTGACCACGTCGTCGCTGAAATCGAGCGGCGTGCCGTTGTCATTGATGATGATCGTGTAGTCCGCGAGGTTGCCCGAGAAGGCCGCCGTGTCGTAGCTGAAGCCGCCGGCGCCGGGCAGAATCTCGCGCACGACCTGCAGCTGGCCGGGGTTCCATACCCCGTTCAGCATGTTCTGCAGCAGGATCGGGCTCTCCATGCTGTCGAAGGTGGCGATCTCGGCGCCGAGCGCCTCTCCGGTGACCGGGTCGAAGCTCGCCCGCACACTGATGCGCACGTTGAGCCACTTGTCGCCGTCGATCAGGTCGTCGCCCCCGCGGCCCTCGATGATGTCGCTGCCGTCGCCGCCGAGGATGATGTTGCCGGCGATGAAGCCGGTGGCGGGCGCCGCCACGTCGGTCGCGATGCCGGCCGAGTTGAGCAGCTCCTCCAGGCCGTCGATGAGATCGAGATTGGTGAGGGCGCCGCCGGTGGCGCCGCCATGGTTGATGATGGTGGTGGCGTCGACATTGTCGCCGCGCAGAATGTCGGTGAAGACCGTGCCGGACAAGCCCTCCACCTCAGCGAAGCGGTCGAGGATCGAGGAGGGCGAGGCTGCGAATGCCAGGGCGATGTGGTCGGCGACCTCGCCGACGCCGCCGAGCGCGGCCAGCGCCAGGTCGGCGGTCACCCCGAAGCGGTCGTTCTTGTAGGTGACCCAGTCGTAGCCGGACATGCCGTCCATCTTGTCCTGGGCATCGCTGCCGACGAAGATGTCGTCGCCGCCCTCGCCGATGAACTCGTCGAAGCCGCCGCCGCCGATGAAGACGTCGTTGCCGACCGTGTCGTCGAGCAGAAGCGGGCTGAAGTTGTCGCCGGGCGCGCCGTCCTGGGTCCCCTTCTCGATCCAGTCGTCGCCGTCGCCTCCCATCTCCTGGCCGTTGACCTTGGCGCCGAGGATGAAGTCGTCGCCCTGGCCGGCGAAGATCTCGGAGATGTCCTCCGTGGTGATGATGAAGTCCTTGCCGGCGCCGGCGAGGATGATGTTGACGCCCGCAATGGTCGAATTGCCCGCCTGGATGACGTCGTTGCCGTCGCCGCCCTGGAGGACGTCGTCGCCGCCGAGATCGGTGATGATGTCGTCGCCGGCGCCGCCGAGAACCGTGTCGTTGCCGAAGCCGCCGTCAAGCCGGTCGTTGCCGGCGTCGCCGTAGAGCGTGTCGTCGCCGATGCTGGAGATGATGATGTCGTTGCCGGCGGTGCCGCCGAGGACGACGTGGTCCTCGCCGGTGTACTGCAGATAGTTGCTGTCAGCCCCCGCGGTGGCGGGATTGTCGCGAATGACGAGCGGAATGATCTCCACGTCGCCGATGAAGGTGCCGCCGGTCGGGTCGGCTTTGCCGTCGGCGCCGAGACCCGTCTGCTGCTTGCTCTGGTCAACCTCCAGCCGCCAGGTGGGCGTGGAGAAGATCGCATCCGGCAGATGCGTCACGTCGGTGTTGAGCATCACCAGCTTGGAGAACGAGTTGTTCTCCAGCTCGGTGAGGAAGTTGAGACCGGCGGTGCGGGCAAGGTAGTAGAGCCGGTCGCCGTCCTGCAGGGCCTCCAGCTGGGTCTCGAACACGAAGTTGAAGGTCGAGCCGAGCATGCCGCCGAACGGCATCGTCTCCTCGGCCAGGCCGCCAATCCACAGATCGACGCTGCCGAGGCCGGTGGTGGTGACCCCGTCCACGTCCTTGGCGTGAGTGCCCGCGTTGTCGGCCCAGTCGCCGGTGCTGTTGAGGAAATCGATGCTGTCGGCCGGCGGGAGGAAGGTGAGCTCGTCGCCGTTGCCGGGAATGCCGTCGGGGTCCACCGTCTGGGTGGTGCCCAGCACGATGGCCATGGCCGCAGCGCGCTTGCCCGCCAGCGTGGTCTGGCCGGTGATCGAGCTGTGCGTGCCGTAGGCGGCGATGAAGTTGATGAGCGACTCGGGATGGCTCAGATGCTGCGCAAAGTCGACCCAGCTGATGTAGGGCTTCAGCTGGCCGTCGCCGGTCATCTCGTAGAAATCGGCGCGCGCCGCGTTCAGGGGCGGAACGCCGGCATCGCGGCCGCGCGCAATGTTGATCGCGGCAAGGTCGAGCGGCAGGCCCAGCAGGTTGTTGCGCACCGCCTCGGTGACGAACTCGTCGATCTCGTTGCCGGTCTGCCGGGTGAGACCGCGGATGATGGCGCCGGCCGCCTCGGCGGCCGTGTCGCCGCTGGCCGCGAACTCCAGCGGGTTGAGGAAGGCCGTGATCAGGCCGATGTCGCTCGACACGAAGTCGGCATCCAGGCGGTCGATGGATTCGACCAGCATCGAGTGGCCGACGCGGAACACCGCATGCGCGAACTCGGCGACGATGGAGGCGTCGATGGTCGTGTCGTGCCCGGTGGGCGCGAGGAACGCGTCCACCTGCGGCTGCATGGTGCGCGCGAACTCCTCGAACACCAGGTGCTGATACTGCATCTCGGTGCCGAACTTGGCGGCCTGGAACAGCCGCTCGCCGTCCCACACCAAGGCGTCGATCTCAGCCTGCGTCACCGGCACAGCGGTGACATCGACCAGCAGCCACTCGTTCAGGAACGCCACCGAGTCGGCCTGCGACGCGCCGCCGGCCAGCAGCTGGGCGGCATCGCTCAGCGCCACGCTCTTGGTGTGCTCGACGAGGCGGTTGTGCTCGGAGTGGAAGATCTGATGGACGGAGGTGAGGCCGATGTTCTCGTTCACGCGGCCGTCGCCGGCCATGTAATGCCGGTCGAGCAGCTCGTTGTCGTAGGTGGTCGGGTCGCCGTCATCGCCGATGACGTTGTCGGCATCCGCCGTCAGCCGGTTGCCGAAGTCGTCGACCGGACTGGCCGAACGGGCAATGTCGATCAGGAACTGGTGCCCGGTGCGCACGGCATTGGTGAGGTCGATGGGCGCCGCCGGGTTACCCTCGACGAGGGTGCTCCCGTCGTCCGCAGTGCCGAACACGCCGTCGGCGCCCGGCGTCGCCATCACCACCTGCGGGAACCCGTTCGGCCCCCTGATGAAGTTGCCGTACGCATCGGTCGCCAGCAGCGGGACGTTGCCGAAGTCCGCGTCGGTGAGGTTGATGCCGAGGACATCGCGCGCCTGGGCCTTGACCACCGCCCAGGTCGACATGCCGCCGAGATCCACATCGTCGGCGGTGCCGAATTCGCCGTCGGCACCCAGATCGCGGTTGGTGATCAGCTCGCCGGTCGCACGCGCTCCGTCAGCGCCCAGCGTGTACGCGCGCAGGAACACCTGGTGCGAGGGATGCGAGGTGTAGGTCTGGTTCTGGTCGACGAACGGCGAGGTCGTATTCTGGTGCTCCACCGTGTCGTCGGCGGTGCCGAGAATGCCGTCCGCGCCCGGGCCGGCGAACACGGTGGCGCGCGTCAGCACCATGAAGTTGGTCGGGCTGCCCTCGACGAACAACGGGTCATCCGGCTGCAGCGGTATGAACACGACCTCGTTGCCGCCCTTGGTCACGAGATCGAGCCCGTGATCGAAGAACTGGCCGAAGAACGTGAACCAGGGGTTGAACGGCGCCGACAGCCCGACGTCGGGCGATACGTTCTCGAAGAAGAACACTTGCGTGTCGTCGGCGGTGCCGAACAGCTGATCCGGGCCGGCGCTGGTGTGGATCTCCACGCCGTCCCGTAGCACGTCGTCGGCCGTGAAAAGGATGCCGTCCGCACCGGGGTCATAGGCGACCGCGTAGGCCGCCGGGTTGGCGGCGGTCTGATCGGCAATCAAATTGCTGATCTCACGCGGCGTCGAGTCCAGGACGGTGCCGGGGGAGCCGTACGACGTTCCCCCCTGCGCATCGCGGAAGATCGGGTCGCTCAGGCGCGGAAACAGGTTGTCGGCGGAGCCGAACTCGCTCTGGCCCAGGACCAGATTGTTGAACGATCCGTCCAGCGTCCGCAGGCCCCAGGGCACCTGCACGTTGGGGAGGATGTCGGTCAGCGGCTCACCGGCCGCATTTCTTTCCGCAATAACGATCTGCGCGAGAATGAACTCAAGGTCCGACCTGATGAAAGCAACCATAACCCATTCCCCCTGGTGCCAATTTACCTGGCTCGACGGAGTCGCAGCCGGTCCGCCTCCGCGGACCCCTCCACCGCAGACCCTAGACAAGGGCGGGAATTCGCCCAGCGACCACAGACTATGAACCGTTTGGCTCGCGGTCCCGGCCCCCCGACCCCGAAAGTACGTGGGGCAACGGCGCGTTCATTAGCCGATGGTCGGACTGCTCATCCGACCTCGTCCCCATTACCCGCTGCACAGAAAGGCATATGCTGCACGCATGCTTCCTACTGCGCTTTTGCAACGGATGACGCTGCTCGCCGCGGGGCTGGGCCCGTGGTGGCGAGGGCTGCGCATTCCTACCAAGGTCGCCGGCGCCGCGTCGGCGCTCGTGCTGGCGAGCATGGTCTACCTCGGCGTCCTGGTGACGGGGCACGTCACGGACGGCGTGGTGCAGCGCTCGGCGGCGGCCGCCGCCCACTACATGGACAGCTTCGTCGAGGGCTATGCCCAGGAGCTCGCGACCAGGTCGGCCCTGTCCGCGGAAAGCCGGGACGCGCTCGAACGGCTGCTGTCGCCGGCCGCCATGGGCAGGCCCATCGTCGCATTCCGCATCTGGAAGGGCGACACCGTCGTCTTCAGCAACGAGCGGCAGCTGGTCGGGAAGACGTTCCCGCGCACGGCGGCGCGCGAGCGGGCACTGCAGGGCTACGTGGTGCCGGAGTTCGATCGCCCCGACGGGGACGACGACGAGCAGGTGCAATCCCTGAATTTGCCCATCCTGGAGGTCTACGCCCCGGTCCACGAGAGGGGGACGGGCCGCATCATCGCCATCGTGGAGACCTACGAGATCGCGGTCGGCCTCAAGAGGGAGATTTTCGCGAGCCAGCTCGGGATCTGGATTGCGATTGCCGTGGTGGCTCTCACCCTCGTCCTGCTGCTGGCCGGCATGGCCAACACAGGCAACTCGCTCCTTGGGCAGATCGCGGAGCTGACGCACCTGCGCGCCGAGAGCGAGCGGCGCCGCCTGAGAGTGAGCCACGCCAGCCTGCATGTCAGCGAGATCAACGAGCGCGCCCTGCAGCGGTTCGGCGACGAGCTGCACGAGGGGCCGGCCCAGCTCGTCGCCCTGGCCATGCTGAAGTTCGATTCGCTCGAGCGCCTCGCCTCCGAAGCCAAGGGGGCCGCACCCGGCACTGAAAGCGAGGACGTGGAGGAGCTAAAGACCATCCGCCAGGCCCTGAAGGAGGCGCTCCACCGCATCCGTGGCGTTGCTGCCTGTCTGCCGCTTCCCGATATCGAGCCATTGTCGGTGGTCGAGGCGCTGTCGAGAGCCGCCAGGCAGCACGAGCGCCTGACCGGGACGGCGGTCAGGCTGGAAACCCACGGGCTGCCGATGCAGCTGCCGTTCCCGGTCAAGGCCTGCCTCTACCGGTTCGTGCTGGAAAGCCTCGGCATGTACGCCTCCTCGGGGGCGCGGCACCCGCGCATCAGCGTGTCGTCCGGCAGCGGGAGGATCGTGGTGCAGACGTTTGGCGGCAGCGGTGTCGCCAAGAATGCAGGGCCTCGGCCGATTGCCGCTCACTGCCGCAAGCTCAAGAGCCTGCGCAACCGCATGGAGGCGGTGGGCGGGAGCGTGGTATTCAGCTCGACGCCTGCGGGGCCCGCACTCATCGCAGAGCTCAATCTCGCCAACATGGAGCCGGCCAGTGGGTGAGGATTGCCGCATTGCCATCGTCGACAAGTACCCGATCTTCCGCATCGGGGTGACGCACGCGATTCGCCGCGACAAGCGCTTTGAGGTCGTCGCGGAGGGTGCCACGGCCGAGGATGCCCAGCAGCTGGCGCGCGAGAAGAAGCCGCACGTCCTGCTGCTGGAGGCAGCGGTGCCGGGCAGCCTCGCGGCGCTGCAGGCCATCCTGCGGACGAGCCGCAACGTCAAGGTGATCGTCCTCGCCTCCGCGGAGGACCTGGACCACGCCTCCCAGGCCGTGCACATGGGCGCCCACGGCTACATCATGAAGGGCATCTCTGGGCCGGAGCTCGTCAAGGCGATCGCAGCGGTCCACGCCGGCGAGCGATACATCACCCCCGACCTGGCGTGGCGCCTGGTGACAAAGCCCGCCGTGGCTCCCGCGACGGTCGAGGAGCGCACGTGGCGGGATTTGAGCGTCAGGGAGCAGCAGGTGCTGGACTACACCTCGAAAGGCTTCAGCAACTCCGAGATCGCGCGGGCCTTGGGCTTGGGCCTCAGCACCATCAAGTATTACAAGACCCTCGCCTTCAGGAAGATGGGCGTCCGCAACCGGGTCGAGGCCGTGCTGACGGCGAGCAAGGCGGTGAAGCAGGTCAAGGTCTGAGCGGGTGTCATACCAAACGAGCGGATTCCCCTCCCCCTTGTGGGGACAGGGCTAGGGGTGGGGGGAACCCCGAAATTCGAGGTCTGGGATTCCCCCCACCCTGTCCCTCCCCCACAAGGGGGGAGGGGACGCTGTGGCGCGCTCCGTTTCTTCATCGAGGGTCCGCGCAGCCGGTGATCGGCTGACACCGATCCGACGCCTTACCGCTTCACGTGGTCCGGCAGGTCGAGGCCCACGCCGGTGAGATGGCCGAACAGTGCGTAGAGCCTCGCAACATCCTCTGCGGGCAGGGGCGGGCGCAGGATGGAGGCGATGTTGGAGCGGAGGTGCTCCACGCTGCTGGTGCCGAACAGGACCACGTCGATGCCGGGCTCGTGGCGGGCGAAGCGGTAGGCGGCGTCGATGACGCTCTGCGCACCGGCCTCGTGCACCAGGAAGCCCAGCGGATTGTCGGTGGCCGCCAGCTCAGGCGGCAGCTTTTCCGCCGATACCAGGTCCGCCACGGTCTCCCGCAGCACTCCTGGCCGGCTGAAGATGTTGCGCACCGCGAACATGCAGAGCGTGCCGACGCCGTTGGCCTCAGTGCGCTTCAACAGGTGGTTGCGGGCACCCTGATTCATCATGTGGAAGGCCAGCATGAACACCTCCCACGCCGGCTCCTCCACGGCCCGTTCCAGCATGGTGTGGCCGGGGTCGCGCGGGGCAGTCTCGGACACGGCCAGGTGGCGGAGCTTGCCCTTGTCCTTCTCGCGCAGCAGCGCCGGCACCACCTCCCTCATGGCGTGGTCGTAGACCTTGGGCGACAGGCCGTGCAGGTGGAAGATATCGATGTAGTCGGTGTCGAGGGCGCGGAGCGACGCCTCCAGGCTGGCCAGCACGTCGCCGACCGGGGCCGCGCTGGAGCCGTCGAAGGCGTTGACGTGGCTCTTGGTGGAGATGACCACGCTCTCGCGCGGGCGGTCCTTGATGGCCTTGCCGACGATGCCCTCGGTGCCATAGATGGCGGCCGTGTCGATGAAGTTGACGCCGAGGTCGAGCGCCGCGCGCACCAGCGCGATGGACTCCGCCTCGCTGAGGCCCGCGCCCTGCCCGATGCGGCTGTTGCCGCCGCAGCCGAGCCCAGCCACGCTCACCCTGAGCCCCGTCTTGCCGAGCGTGGTATAGTGCATGAATTGGATCTCCGTTGAATGACACTCACCCGTCATCCCGGCCGGATCGATGCGAGCCAGCGGCGAGCAGCGATCCGAGCCGGGACCTCGTGAGGTTAGACTCGTCTCGCGAGGTCCCGGACAGCCTCGGCCCTCGGCCTCGGCTTCCGGGATGACGGGTGCAGATCGAGGACTTACGCATGAACCTTGCGCCTCGCAACATCGATGCCCGCACTGCTCCCTCGCCTGAATCGCGCGGCCTCGATTTCTACCATTCGGACCGCTCGCTGAAGGCGCTGCTGGGGCTCTATCTGCCCGGGCCGGAGCTCCGCCACATGACGCCCTATTTCGAGCGGCTCGGCCGGCTCGTTGGCGGCCGGCTCGACGATCTGGCGCGCGAGGCCGACAAGGCGCCGCCGCGGCTGGAGCCGCGCAACCGGCAGGGCGAGGACCGCCAGAGCATCGTCAAGGCGCCGGCCTACCGGGAGATGGAGCGGCTCGCCTTCGGCGAGCTGGCGCTGGCGGCGGCGTCGCACAGACCGGCGCTCGGCTGGCCCCGGCCGCTGGCGTCGGCCAGCAAGTACGCGCTCACCTACCTGTTCGCCCAGTCCGAGTTCGGGCTGCTGTGTCCCGTCAACATGACGGACAGCCTGACCCGTACCATCCGCCGCTTTGCGGCGCCCGAGCTGCTGGAGCGCTATCTGCCGGGGCTGCTGGCGGAGGACATGGAGGTCCAGCTGCAGGGCGCCATGTTCATGACCGAGCGGTTCGCCGGCTCCGACGTGGGCGCCACCGAGACGCGGGCCGTCCGCCAGTCCGGGGCATCGGAATTGGGCGATCGCTGGCTGCTCTACGGCGACAAGTGGTTCTGCTCCAACGCCGATGCCGACCTGGCGCTGGTGCTGGCGCGGCCGGAGGGGGCTCCCGCCGGCACCGCCGGGCTCGGCCTGTTCCTGATGCCGCGCACGCTCCCCTCGGGCGAGCCCAACCGCTATCGCATCGTGCGCCTCAAGGACAAGCTCGGCACGCGCGCCATGCCGTCCGGCGAGATCGTTCTGGAGGGAGCGGCGGCGTGGCTCGTCGGCGACCTGGGCCAGGGCTTCAAGCAGATGGCCGAGATGGTGAACCAGTCGCGCCTGTCGAACGGGATCCGCTCAGCCGGCATGATGCGGCGCGCGGTGCACGAGGCCATGACGGTGGCACTGGGCCGCCACGCCTTCGGCCGGCACCTGATCGAGCTGCCGCTGGTGCGGCGACAGCTGATCAAGATGATCCTGCCGGCGGAGGAAGCGCTCAGCGTCGCGCTCTTCACCGCCGACTGCCTCGACCGCGCCGACGCCGGCGACCCGGAGGCTCTCATCCTGCGCCGCATCCTGACACCGCTCATCAAGCTGCGCGCCTGCCGCGAGGCGCGCAAAGTGGCGGGCGACGCCATGGAGATGCGCGGCGGCAACGGCTACATCGAGGAGTGGATCGAGCCGCGGCTGCTGCGCGAGACGCACCTGGGCTCGATCTGGGAGGGCACGAGCAACATCATCGCCCTCGACGTGGTGCGGGCGGCGGCGAAGGCCGGCGCGCACCGCGCCCTGGCGCGGCGGCTGAGGACGATGCTTGCGGCCGTACCCGATGGCGTGGCGGAGCAATTGACGGAACGCCTCGATGCCGCTCTGGCGCTGCTTGACCGCACGGGACGGCAGGACGGCGATGCCCGCGCTGCCCGTCAGGCGGCCACCGGCCTCTATCACGCCACCGCGGCGATCCTGTTTGCTTACGAGGCCGAGCGATTGGGCGACCCGGCCCGGCTCGACCTGGCGCGCCTGGTGCTCGCCCACAAGCTCAGCCCGCGCGATCCCCTCGCCGGCTCCTCGCCGGACGACGAAGCCGCGTCCGACCGGGTGATCGATGCGTTAGCCGCGGCCCGGTGCCAGACTCTCCGGGCCTGACCGCGTTAGCTAGAGCATTTTCCACATGATATGGATCATCGAGTGTAACCGGCATGCCTAAAGTAGTTGGCACACTTCTGCGGCGCAAACGACTTGACGAGCCTGCGGATGAGCTTGAGCAGGGCGTCCACCGTGCGGGTGGCGCCTTTGCGCAGCGCCGCCTTCAGCCGGGAGA
>Ga0207674_10010572_pt1 | contig 10442 bp, 23 predicted proteins | sample KBSCornC72_FD_184303 | JGI IMG/M metagenome (GOLD analysis project Ga0207674, IMG submission 184303) | Corn rhizosphere microbial communities from Kellogg Biological Station, Michigan, USA - KBS Corn C7-2 (SPAdes) (version 2) | ecosystem: Host-associated > Plants > Roots > Rhizosphere > Soil ...
GATAGGCCCGGATGATTGGAGCGGCGTGATCGAGCGAGTGGCAGAAGCGCTGAATAACCAGAAGAAACTCGAAGCTCGAAATCCGAAATTCGAAATAAATCCCAACGATCGAAATGGAAAGCACGAAAGCGGCCCCACGGATCGAAACGTCAAAACGATGAAAGACAAAACAAACACAATGTTCCAAATAAGCGGTTCACAATAATCGGCGTTTTGAATTTTCCGAAGTTGGGATTTATTTCGCCGCAGTTTGTTTCGAATTTCGGGATTCGGATTTCGGAATTTCATCGAAAAACTTTGGAGGGAAAACCCATGAACTATTTTGATCTATATTCGTCATATCCCGACGAGACCATCACCGCCGCTTGGGATTCGCAGGTTCGAGAAGCAGCTGAGGTACCATGGTTCGCAGAGATACTACGAGGCCGTGGCGCGGAGCTATTTCCGCGTTTTGCCGTTTGTTACGCGGAACTGCGGGCCTTGCCCCGCAATGCGCGTCGTGCACTGCAACGTGAAACAGCTCGTTCAAGAGATTTGCTGACAATCTATTCGGAATGGCATCAGCTTGGCGGATGGCGCACACTACAGCTTAAACTAGCCAGTTCATTGGCGGGAGCTGCCCTGTTGCTCGCCGCAGCGGCTGTGCTGGCGATGTCCGGCCCCGCGCGCCGAGGCTCGAAATCCGACCCCCTGGAAGCACTCCGATGTGATTGACCGGCTTTCGGTTTTCTCTGCGCTTGTCGAATAGCTTCTAGATCAGGACGCGGACTCGACATTTATCGCACCGGATACAGGTTGTTGTTCGGGATTGTCTCTGGTTCCTCGTGACCAATGGTCTTGAGAATGTGGTGAGAAACAACGGACTTTGCAATCGGGAATAGAACGATTGCAAGGTCAAGAGTAGCGGGCAAAGAGCCTTCAGACGAGAACCACTTTAGCAGCGTGGCGTTTCGTGCGATGATTGGAACGAGCTTCTCTGCGATTAGCGTCGTGCGTTCCGCAAACTCTCCACCGCAGATTGGATCTCGAGATTCCCAACCCAATCCGATAATCGTAAGCAAAAACTCGCACTTCTCCTCGATATCTTTCTTTACCGAAGCTGGGAGCTTATCTCCTACGAAAGTCGGTGCCTTATCTCTTGGCTTAGCTGGTCTGTCAGGGTCTTTTGAAACCTTGACTGAATTCAGCTTGTGCCCTGAAACGTACTTGATATTTCCATGCTGATTAGGGCTTAGAACTTGTCCGCATCCACAAGCGCAGTACCTAAGGTCGGAACTTTCTCCGACAGATTCTGCCACCCGATCTGCGTCGGTTCTCTCATCGTTTTCCTCCACGTTTGGCGCGGAGAGAAAGTCCTTCAAACTCGGCATTGTATTTACCTCCTTCTGTATGCTATTCTACCACTATGGGGCGGAATAGTCGAGGGATTGAGGAAACATGCCACCAAAGAAAAAGCTTTCCGGTTTGGAATGGCGCACAATCCACGTCGGAAAAGGCAAGAACCGCCGCTACATGAAAATTGCAGTACAAAAGCGCAGCGGCCGCACGGTCGCTGGCAAACCGAGAAAGGCGAAGTAAATGAATGAGGAACTCGAGCGTTTAGAGACCCTCGAACGCCACGGAATGCTGACGAACGCTTCCGACCAGAATGCCCTCGCAGAACTTCGGAAGAAGCCGGCGAAGAAGGCTCCGGCAAAGAAGGCGGCAAAGAAGGCTCCCGCGAAGAAGGCCGCTGGAAAGAAAACCTCTAGCACGACCGTTCCGGAAAAGAAGAAGGATTCCGGTGGCGAAGCTAACTGAAGCGCAGGCGAAAAAGCTTGCTGAACTTCGAGCATTAGAGGAAGCTCCCGACGACGAACCGCCAGAGGAAGTAGCTTTCGAAATCGGCGGCGCTCGTGTCTGGATTCCTTACAAGCAGGCCAAAACTTTCCTCAAGAAAAACGGCATCGACCTTGACGAAATGATCGAGGAAGGCGAAGTCGAAACCGACGGGGAAAGCGAAGAAGAAGAAGAAGGCGAGGAAGGTGACGAACCTGAGGGAGAACTAGAGGAAACCGAGGAGGTTCCTCGCATCCCTCGTAAGAAGCCTGCCAAGAAAGTAGCCGAAGCTCCAATTGACGAGCGTTCCCGTTCGCAAAGGTACTTCAGAAAGTCGAGCTAATGTCTTTCGTCCATCCGGGATATCCAACTCTTACGTATTCCCAGCTAGAACAGGTTTGGATTCAAGCTGGAGGATCAAAGGCAGTCGCTCCGCTAATGGCCGCGATTGCCAAAGCCGAATCTGGCGGAATTGCTGGTAACACAAATCCGACAGATAATAACGGCACGCAAACTTCCTGGGGTTTGTGGCAAATCTCAGATGGAACCCACGGCTGGTCTTATGGCGGCGATCCTTACGATCCCCTGACAAATGCCAAAGCTGCCGTAATGAAATATCACTCGCAAGGTCTTGCTGCATGGGGTACCTATACTTCTGGCGCTTACAAGCAATATCTTCAAGGTAATGTCCCGCCAGGTACGGGAACATTACCGACAGGAGGATCAGGAACTACTGTCACAACTCCGGGGTCAGGTTTTGCACAAACTCCGGTAGATGCAGGATTCCTAAACGTAACGCTTCCTGACTTGAATCCGTTACATGCGGTGGAATCTGTTGTCGGCGATGTTGGCGGTCTAGTCAAAGGCGCTTTCGGATTCGGCAATGACCTAATCAAAACTATGCCAGATGCTGTCAAAGCTCTGGCAAAAGCTGTCGGTGTAATTGCAGAAGTCTTTTCGGGCTTACTCTGGTTGCTGAATCCGTCAAATGATCTGCGAGTTTTGTCAGGACTCACCGGTCTAATCGTCCTAATGATCGCCCTCTATCTCGTCGCTACTGCATAAGGAAACCTAATGAGAGTTGATATGGTCCCGGGCCATTCGTATGACCTAGTTTCTTCCGAAGAAATGCATGGTCATATGGCGGGCATTACTGCAAAGATGCAGGAATTTATCCGCCAGGAAGTCCTCGGAGTAAAGCCTGTACGTTTTACATCTGGCGTTACTCTCGGTATTACTAATCCGCAAAAAGTTGTCACCGAGGGTCCGAATGCGGGATATATTTGGTCGATTCTTAGGATTTCTTGTTCTGCACCTACAGCTGCAAATGCCGCTGTGACGATCTATCGTGCAAATGATGCGGGATCATTGGATCTTTCTGCTGCAGCGGCTGCTGGGGCTTTGCCATATCAAGTCGATTTTGTCCCCTCAGCTAACCAAAATACAGCAAAGACTTACTCGAAGGGACAACTACTTCTAAACGCCGGTGAGATTCTGGTTGGCAGTTTTGCTGGCGCTGGTGTTGTCGGTCAGCCTCTAATCATTACTGGTTCTGCAATCGAAGTTCCAGCAGAAATGATTGGTAAATTGCTAATATGACTTCCGCGATTGAAGTAGCTGTCCAAGGAGTAAAACCTGTACGGTTTAGATCCCTTCCTGTAAAGGCTACAGGCACACCGTTCGCCGTTGTAACTGCTTCTACACCAGAAAGCGGCTACGTATGGTCAGTCTTATCCTTACGCGGATCTATCGCAACAGCAGGTAATGCTAGTACAAATTGGTATAGAACTTCTGATCCGTCGGTCTTCGGTCCTGGCGTAAACTTGACCAACGAGACTTTACCAAACTTTTTTGACAGAGTTCAGAATGCCTCAGCGAATACTGATTTTATCTACACAAAAGGTGAACTAATACTGAATACAGGCGAGTATATCGTTGGCGTATTCTTTGGTGCAGGTGTAACTAACGCTTGGATTTCGATTACCGGCGAAGCTATCGAAGTCCCTGCTGAAATGGTTGGGAAACTTTTGCTGTGACAACATACATCGAATTAGGACCACGAACTGTGGTCGGAGAGGCGGACACAACCGGCAATAACGACGGGAATTGGACTGTCACTTTTGCTCCAGCCCAACTGAATACAAACATGCCGTTCATTGAGGTTTACAAAGTCATCATTCATGGTGCAACAGGTTCCTCAATGGATTGGTTTGTAGAACAGAACCAATGGGAAACGACAGTCGCGGCTGATAATAATGCATGGGACCCACAACAACCTCTAACGGTTAGAGCGGGTCAAACCATGTATATGTATTGGAGTAATCCTGTGACGGATAACAATCCGCCGACAGTAACCATCTGGCTGAGATATGACCAGGATATTGAAGTCAATCAGAGAGCAGCAATCACATGACAGAGCCTCAGGCATTAGTTTCAGGAAAATTCACGCTTTACCAAACCCCTAAAGGCGGGATGCATTTAGCCCTGCAAGTCGAAGGCGAAACCGAACCTCGTCACGTTGAAATTCCGGCGATGATGGTAAAAATGATGATGCGGAGAGCAGGTAACGGAAATGGACTTATCCCGTCGGAGATTTCAATCCCTGATTCTGTGTTCGATCCTTCCGCTATCGAAGGTTCCTAAGATGGGATGGGAAAATCCCGGCCCAGCGAAGCAGGTAGTTATCGCCGGTCCCACTGGAGAACTTCTCGTCTATTCCGTAGCACAAGCGGCGCGCCGATTGATTCTTGCAATCTCTCCCGTAAACGCATCTGACACATACGGGAATGATTACCTAGCAGGACTCAACATTCTGTCCTGGGTTCCGGAACTTCCTGGGACAGCAGACCAGCAGATCAATTTTATCGTTGAGAATGTCCTAAAGGGATTCATCAAATACAATCCCTTTACAGATACGTTCCTGTTCACCAGCGCCGGGAAACTCGAGCTAGATTCCGCGTCTGATATAAAGGTGCTGCCTACCGGTAATCTTCAGCTAGGTGCAACAGCATTTGCGGGGAAGATTTCTGACCATGATGGTACGTGGTCTCAGCTGGCAGTTCCCACCGGAGGCGCGCCGAGACAAATCACAACGGCTCCGGTTTGGGATAAGCAAAACACGGATTATGCAGGAGAGTGGACTGGATGCACTTTCACGGCACAAGTGGAAAGCTTTTACGACGTCACTTTGTACCTAATCAACACTCTGGCAGCCGCAAATAACGTCCGATGTGTGATCAGAAAAAACGGCAACAATATTGCCAATACTCCTGGCTCAAATGCCACGGATGCAACCTCGAATTACAATGGAATTTGGTTGCAACAAAATGACACCCTGACCTTCTTTGTTAGGCAGGATTCTGGTGTCAATCAAGATATGTCCGGAAGAATCTCTGTTCATAGGAGGCTAGCATGAGCGAACCAAACAATGATATGCGACCAGTTCTTATTGTCGTCTGGATCGCTCTTGTAACTGCAATCGTTGTAACAATCATCGACTGGAAAATCAAGCAGGATATTCTCCGGTTGACGGATGCTTTCTACCGCATTTATCCAACCACAATGGAGGAGCAACATGGATCAAAAACACGCTTCGACCCGGAAGCCTTTATTCCTGGACCTACTAATCCTGATCCTGTACTGCGTTTTCCTGTGGTGGATTCTAACCCCGGAGTGGAAACGGAAGCTGCACCTAATGCGGCTCCTAAAGACCCTGAGGATCACTCAGACGCTTGGGCCGAATTCGCTCCCCACATCGACACCGGGCTTGAACCCCGAACAACTTCGGATTCTTGATAAATTCAAGCGCGACCTTTCTGAATTCAGATTCCCGGAGGAAGTATGAGAAACGGTAAGAAAGTCTTTTCCCATGACTCGGGGTTGTGGCTAACTTGTTGCTGGCATGATTGCGAAAAGCAAGGTGTCACGCTTTACATGGTGGTAGATCGACATCATCAGGAAGAAGAAGTGCGGTTCGTTTTTTGCTCGGAACGTCACAAGCAATACTGGCTCAACTCGCACGTATCCATGGGCAATTTGCCGGTAGGAATGAAGGGGATGATCGGGTAAAATCACATGCTTGTGATTTCGGAATATTTCCGATACACTGTAACTATGCCTCCAATTGGTCTCGGCGGTCGGCGGCATAAGCGGAGATTTCGGGGCGGATTGAACTCCGCCAATTCGCCCCGAAATCTCCTTTCGTTTTTCGTCAGGAGGAAGAAGTGAAAGAAGCTGCGAAGATCGGCCTCCACATCTGGGTGTCGATTTTGATCGTGGGAACGCTGTGGAGACTTCTTAGCCTCCACATGATCGCATCTGCAAATCCGCATGTTCAGAATGCGGGTAAAGCAATGGCATTCCAATACTAAGGAGAATGTAAATGCCAAACGCATCACTTTCCGCCAGTGCCTCGGCGGGACCAAGCAGCGGCGGGAGTGGTGGCGGAAACCCCTTCCAGCTTGCGACCAATCTCTATGCTGAAAAGAACAATCAGGGTGCAATTACCCAGCAGCTTTCCGCTGCAAACACGTTCGCTTTCGGCGGCGCTGTAAACTCCGGAAACTATCTCCGGGGCGTTCGGCTAATCGTTCGCGGTTCCGGTGGAGTTGGTGGTGCGCTTCTTGCAGATGCACCGCTGAATGCAATCAAGCAGATTTCTCTCACCAACGTCGACGGTTCCGACATTCTCTACACAATGGGCGGATACGCTCGGGGACTTATCTCCAAGTACTTCCGTCCCTTCGAAAAGGACCCAAAGTCGGCTTACGACTTTAGCGCCGCTGTGGCGAATCCTGGTTTTACTCTGCTTCTGAAACCAGAAGTTAGATGGACGCTCGGCGCTCTTGCCAATACCGATACCCGTTCGCAGTACCGTTTCGATGGGTCTCTCGCCCTCGGAACTGATCTGAATGCTGGTTACACAACCCAGCCCACTCTTACGGTAACTCCGTACATGGATGCCTACGCGCAACCGGATCAGCAAGATTTGCAGGGAACTTCAAATCAGCCTGTTCCGCCCGGCGTAAATCTTCAGATCAAACAGCGGCACCAAATGTTCACTCTGAACGGTGCTGGTTCCAACAACATTCTCATTTCCGCTCTTACGGGCAATGCCCTTCGCGGAACGCTTCTGGTTGTTCGTGACCAGACTGGTGCGAGAGTTGACGGAATTACCGATCCAATCAACTTGCAGCTGGATAACCGTTCGCTTGGTAAATATTCCCCGGACGTAATCTTCCAGTGGATGCAGGATTTCTACCTGAATTTCGGTCAGTCTGCTCGAGAAACTGGCGTTTACGCCTGGCCGCGATTCGTTCTTCCTGGCGATATGGTTGGGCAGAGTTGGTTGTATACCTCCAACGCAACCAAGCAGTCTTGGGAATTCACAACCGCCGCCGGTCCTACGGGCGGAACCGTGGAGCTAATCACTGACGAGGTTTACCCGGTCGGCCCGGTCGATCCTTCGCTGGTTGATATCTAAAATGCAAACGCGGTCTGGGCATCCATTCCGGGGTCAATTCCCCTACGGAGACACCGGACTTGGAACAGGAGGTAATCAAGTGATGGATTCGAAGTCCAATTCGATTCCGGGAAGCGGAGTCGGTAGTTGGCATCCAACTGTCATCTATCTGCTCATTCTTCTCGTCCTCGAATGGGCCGTTTTTCTGTTCATCAACTCGTTCATCTAATGGGTAAGGGAAAGGGGATCGGTCCGGCACCGATTATCGCGGTCGCTCTTGTTTCTCTAATCATCACCATCATTCTCGACCACTTCGGAGTCACGACCTGGATTGAGAATCTCATCACTAAGGGGAAAAGGTGAAAGGCATGCTGAAGTCAAAGGATTTCTGGATCGGCGTTCTGCTGGGTTACCTGGTGGTCGTTTTCGTTCCGGCCCTTAACTTCCGTACCAAGCTTTCGGGCTGAAATGTACGGAGCAAACCGGTTAGCTTTCGGGATTCTAGCGATGTTCATTGCTGGCATCCTATTCTTCTTCGCATTCCATCCGGGCGGAGTAATGATCCACGACGATGATATGAATGACGGAAAAGGTGGCGACCGGCCGGTAAAAAACCCAGCTGAGATTCTGGGCTATCTAATGACTCACCAACCAGGAGAATGAAATGACAGCGGCAGTAGGAGCAGTTGCAAAAGAAGCGTCAGAGAAGAAAGTCGCCGCTTCTCAGGCAGCAAAGAAAGCCGCATCCTCATCTGCCAAGTCTGGTGAAAAGTCAGCGAGAACTGCTGCTGATCGTGAAGCTCGATTGAAGCGGGTTGCCGCTGCAAGAGCGAGAGCAGAATCGAAAAAGGCTTCGGGTCCTGGTTCCCCGGAGAAAAAGACTTCTGAAAGCGGTACTAAGCCTGAGGCTCCCGCTCAGAAGAAGTCAGCAACTCAACGCGCCGCTTCCGGAGCCAAAAGTTCCGCGAAGCGGAGCGTTGAGTCTGCAAAACAATCCCATAAGAAAACTGCTAGTGCGGTCGATTCGAAATATCGGAGAGACCGCGTTCTTGGTCTTGCGGAAATGCGACCAAAGACGAGAATGCTTGCGGCGGAATACATGGCTGCAATCGTCATGGCAATTATTCTCCTTTTCATCCACCGTGACGGGGAAAAGACATACCACCAAAGAATGTCTCGCTTCTTCGTCCAAATGACAGGAATTACTGGAATCTTCTTCGTGCTCTCTCTCGGCTCTTCTTCGGAGAGAGTTTCCAGATATGCTGTGCCATTCGGATTGCTGATTGACGTTTCAATGCTCGTCTATCTTTTCAAGGAAGGCGGCTCAAAGTTCTTCAGTCAAGCTACCGGCGGTCTTAGCCCAGAAGAAGATCTGAAACTTCACGACCAATTGCCTGCTGACTCTGCACTACCGGAACTAATTGCCCCTGGATTAGTTGTCAGTCCTGGCGACGTAAGTGCGTACGGAAATACTCTCGGTGGCAGAGTTCCCGGAAACATAATCGTAACTCCGGGTGGCGGTGGAGTTGATCGGGGATTGTTCCCAATTCCTCCGCCTCCTGATAGTAACAATGTTCCGCGTCCAGGAGGAAGGCATCCGTTCTCATGAACATAAGCGTTTTCTTCATGGGAATTATCTATATGGCAATCGTTTCAGTTCTGGTGAAACCTGATTCAAAGATCGCAGATATGGTAACGGGAGTTACCGACGCTTTAGCAAATCTCACTCACGCAGCAATAAAAGGAGAATCAAAGTGAAGTACCTTGGTGAATTCCTGATCCTCATTGTGTACGGTGGAATCATCTACACGCTGGTCCGCCCAAGCTCGAAGGGCCCCCAGCTGGTTTCCTCGATCACAAATGGTCTGGCAAACCTCGTGAAGGCTGGCGAGGGGCGCTAAAATGCCTACATTTCCTTCGGTAAGAACGTATGGAAATCCAACGGTCTCTCCCGGTCAAGGGGAAAAGCCGAAGGAACCAGGACGTTTTCCCGACGATCCCGACTTCCAACAGCCGGGCCATTCGGGGAGAAACCAATTCGTTGGTTACGAACCTTCTCGAGAGACAATCGTTCGGGATCGGCATGCAATTCTGAATCGTGGAAACGAACGGTTTGGTCGCATGTCAAATATGGGCGCTGGCGGATCGGGACCTGATCCACTAAAGGATGGTCCCGCTCGGCCAAGTTTGCGACTCATAAACCGATCCTTCAACCCACAGCAGGGAACAACCGCAACTCGAAATGCCGACGATTTGACTCGCGGATATCGAACCGTTTCCACTGGTGAATGGGCAGGGCAACAGGACGGCGCTGTTTCACAAATTTGGGGCGGAAGTCCTGGATTGTGGACTCCTTACGGTTCCTATGGCGGATATACTCAGGAACCTATCCAGGGAATTCAGGGTCCGGAAATCGGAACCCCCGGTGATGGTCCGCAGCTAATTCCCGGACAACCTGCACACGGTTTGCATTCGGATACAATGCAAAACGCATGGCCAATCAATTCCCGATTCAATGTGACTGCTCAGCAGAGACCAGTTCGGGCAGATCGTCCTGCAAACTCTCCAATTGCCGGACAATCTTTCTCCCAGACTGTTCTCGGGCAGAATCAGATTGCAAACCGTACTCAGGCGCGACCGGAAAACCCAAAGGCGGGACTTACGCCGGGTCGTCCGGGCACTTCGTGGCGAGGGGTCTAAATGCCAAACGAAAACGAGAAGCAAGGCTGGGTTTCCGTCATTATCATCGTCGGAATCCTCGGTGGACTTGTTTATCTTCTTCGAGGGAAGCTTCCTATGGGATACGGCGCGCAAAAGCAGCCGGATAGAATCGAAGGCAATACCCGTTCCTTCGACAATATCTTCCCTGGCGCTGTTGGAGAGCATTTTGTGACTCCAAACATGATTCCAGACCCTGTCAATCTTCCTGTGCGCTATCCCCCGCGGGCTGGTCACGAAATCTCAACCCTAATCGACCATGGATTCGCTGCGCTTTTCCAGCCCAGAGGGAATCTGACAACTTGGGTCGAATGTCCTCCTAGCTTGGAAGGCTAACAAATGTCAGAGCCGAATCAGCCTCAGTCTGAGGGTGGAATCTCGAGTGCCCTCAATAAGAAAATGGGACCTTTCCCCATCTGGCTTTACATGGTGGTTGTAGGACTCG
>Ga0207674_10010573_pt1 | contig 10442 bp, 4 predicted proteins | sample KBSCornC72_FD_184303 | JGI IMG/M metagenome (GOLD analysis project Ga0207674, IMG submission 184303) | Corn rhizosphere microbial communities from Kellogg Biological Station, Michigan, USA - KBS Corn C7-2 (SPAdes) (version 2) | ecosystem: Host-associated > Plants > Roots > Rhizosphere > Soil ...
TGCCGCGCGCATCGACCGCCTCCACCCGCCCCTGGCTCGAGCCCATCAGCGGCTGGTCGATCAACGGTATCGCCTCGGTCACGCCGGGCGTGGCCTTCGCCTCGGCGAGCGCGCGCTGCCAGTCATCGAGGCGGCCGTCATAGCCCTGGATGACGGCGTGACCGTTCAGGGCGGTGATCTTGTCGAACAGTTCCGCGCGGAAGCCGTTCATCACGCTGGTGACGATCACCAAAGCCGCGACGCCGAGCGTGACGCCGAGCAACGCGAAGCCCGCGACGAGTGCGATAATCCCCTCGCCCTTGCCGGGCCAGAGATAGCGCCGGGCGATTGTGCGTTCGTAGCGGGTGATCATCTCAGTCCGTCGCCCCGGCGGAGGCCGGGGCCGCTGGAAATATAGGACTACCGCTGCCTCCAGCGGCCCCGGCCTGCGCCGGGGCGACGGAGACGGTCACGACGCTACCCTCGCCACAGCATCCGCCGGCCCCAGCTCGACGCGTTCGTCCGTCGCGCGGCGCTTCACCTCGACGATCCCATTGGCCAGCCCCTTGGGGCCGACCACGATCTGCCAGGGCAGCCCGATCAGGTCCATGGTGGCGAACTTGGCGCCCCCGCGCTCGTCGCGATCGTCATACAGCACTTCGATCCCCGCCGCCTGCAGCTGCGCATAGAGATCGTCTGCGGCCCTGGTGCAGGCCTCGTCGTCGGCGCGCATGTTGATCAGGCCGACCTGATAGGGCGCGACCGCCTCGGGCCAGATGATGCCCTTGTCGTCATGGCTGGCTTCGATGATCGCGCCCATCAGCCGGCTGACGCCGATGCCGTAGCTGCCCATGTGCGGGACGATCTCGGATCCGTCCTGGCCCTGGATCTTCAGGCCCATCGGCGCCGAATATTTGGTACCGAAATAGAAGATGTGCCCCACCTCGACCCCCCGCGACTGGCGCAGGTCTACCCCGGCCTCGGCCTCGCGTGCCTCGTCGCGCTTCTCGTCGGTGGCGGCATAATCGGCGGTATAGCCCGACACGATCGCCTGCAGGCCGGCGACGTCGTCGAAATCGACCGAGGACAGCTCGGCGGGCTTCTCCCAATTCCGATGGTAGAAGACCTCGCTCTCGCCGGTGGGAGCCAGCACGATGAATTCGTGGCTCAGATCGCCCCCGATCGGGCCGGTATCGGCCTGCATCGGGATGGCGCGCAGCCCCATCCGGGCGAAGGTGTTGAGATAGGCCACGAACATGCGGTTGTAGCTGTGGCGCGCGCCAGCCTCATCCACGTCGAAGCTGTAGGCGTCCTTCATCAGGAATTCGCGGCCACGCATCACGCCGAAGCGCGGGCGCACCTCGTCGCGGAACTTCCATTGGATATTGTAGAGCGTGCGCGGCAAATCACGATAAGAGCGCGCGGCGTCGCGGAAGATCGAGGTGATCACCTCCTCCGCGGTCGGGCCGTAGAGCATCTCGCGATCGTGCCGGTCCTTGATACGCAGCATCTCCAGCCCGTAATCGTCATAGCGGCCCGACTGGCGCCAGAGGTCCGCCGACTGGATGGTGGGCATGGTAAGCTCGATCGCACCGGCGCGATCCTGCTCCTCGCGCACGATCTGCGCGATCTTGCGCAGCACGCGGTCGCCCAAGGGCAGCCAGGCATAGATGCCGGCGGCGGTCTGCCGCACCAGGCCCGCGCGCAGCATCAGCTTGTGGCTGACGATCTGCGCGTCGGCCGGGGATTCCTTCATCACGGGCAGGAAGTAACGGGAAAGGCGCATCGGGCTCCGCTCTGGCTGTGGCCGGCGCTGCTTAGGGTCCGGACCCACAACTGGCAATGGCCGGGACGGAGCGCATTTTTGCGCACAGGCAGGAGCAAGGAGGGAGCCTCCGGTTACGTTGCTTGCTTGCGCGTAGCTTCGGCTACGCCACCGCGCCGCGCCGTGCCGGCCGCCTTCTCCGGACAATCACGGCCGTCGCCAGTTGTAGGTCCGGCCCCTGAGTGCTTTCAGCCTCAGGGCAATGCGGCCGCTTGGCCCGCCAATTCTTCGGCATGCGCGATCAACCGCGCGACCGCTTCGCTCCAGTCGCCGTCCACATCGCCCCGAAACAGCCGGTGCTTCGGATACCAAGGGGAATCGGACCGGCCGCGCAGCCACCGCCAGTCGGTGGCGAAGCCCGGGATCAGCAGACAGCAGGGCTTGCCGACCACACCCGCCAGATGCCCCACCGACGTATCGACAGACACGACCAGATCGAGATCCGCCATGATCTGAGCGGTATCAAGGAAGTCTTTGGCCCCCGACAGATCGGGATCGAGATCGACCACCTCGCCCGGGAGCGCGGCGCGAAGCCGCGCGGCCTCCTGTGGCGGTAATGTGCGGTGGAAGTCATGAATGTAGCCGGGATTGCCCTTGGCCATGAAGCCGATGCGAATGGAATCGTCTTTGGGCCGACTGCGACTGAGCGGAAGATATTCGGGGCTGGGCAGCGTCTCCAGTCGCACGTCCAATAGTCGCCCGAGTTCGACCGATGTGGTCCACACATCCGATCGCGGAAATTGCGCCGCCCCGGCGGCCTTTACCACCGTTAGATCGGGGAAGGCCCGCTGGAACAGCCGGAGCAGCGCAGGCGGCGCAAGCAATATGATTTCCGCGCAGCGTTCGCGCAGCTGGGGCAGGAAACGCGCAAATTGCATTTGATCGCCGAATCCCTGTTCGGGAAAGACGGCAACTCGCTTGCTCGCAATATCTTCGCCCATCCAGCGCGGGAATTTCACGTCCTGCGGAAAGCCTGCGCGGAGCACCGACAGACGCGTGCGCGATTCGTAAAGCGGCCAACCCTCTTGATAGCGGCCTTGGCCGAGCAGGTTCAGGCTCAGTCCGTAACGATAAATATCCTGGTTGGAGACCTTCAACGCACGCCGCTGCAGCTTTTCAGCCTCGGCCGGCTGCCCAAGATCTGCAAGCAGTCGTGCCAGATTATGCATCGCGCTCGGGTTTTTCGGCTCGACAGCGAGCGCCTTACGGCCGGCGGCAAGCGCTTGTCGGTAAAGATGCTGTCCGCGCAGGTTCATCGCCTGCCGCAAATAACGGGCTGCGGAACCTGCCAGCAGCTTGGCATGGCGGACGACCTGGCCGATCACCGGCTCCCAGCCCGTCTCCACCTCGGCCCGGATCAGAATATGCTCCGGATACCACGGCGTATCTCTCCGCCCGCGCATCCATCGCCAATCGGTCGCGAAGCCAGGCAGCATCACCAGGCATATCTTGCCCATCGCGCCGGCGAGATGCGCGACGGCGGTATCCACCGACACCACCAAATCGAGCCCCGCGACGATCGCTGCCGTCTCCGCGAAGTTTCGGGCGCCGGTCGCCTCGGGGGACAGGTCGATCACCTGGCCGGGAAGAGCCCGGCGCAGTCGATCCCCGAGTTCAGGAGGAAGCGATCGATAAACGTCGTTGCCAAAGCCGGGGCCACCGCGCGTCATCAGTCCGATCCTAAACGCCTCCTCCGTGGCGCCACCAGCCTGCGTGGGGGCGCGCAGATAAGGCTCCCGAGCGAGAAGCTCGGGCTGGACGTCGAAGCGGACAGGCAGGTCCGCCAGCGTCGCCCAGAAATCGGGATCGGGGAAATCGACCGAACCGGTGGCGGTCAGCACCTCGACATTGGGGAAACTCAATCTGAACAATTCGGCCAGCGGTGGCGCGGCCAGCAAGGTTACAGTCGCGCCCAACCGTTGAAGCCAGGGAATGAAGCGGGCGAACTGGATCTGGTCGCCCAGCCCCTGCTCGGGAAAGACCGCGATCCGTTTTCCTTTCAGGCTTTCGCCATGCCAGCGCGGATAGGGAAAGCTGCGCGGAAATCCGTCGTCCAGCCCCTCGCGTTCGGTTCGCGCTTCGTAAAGCGGCCATCCTTCGTGGAAACGCCCCTGCGCGAGCAGGTTGACGCCGAGTGCGTCGCGCGGATTGGGCAGGCTCGGGGCGGCTTCGATCACGCGGCGCAGCACCGTTTCCGCCTCAGCCAAGCGACCGAAATGAGAAAGGAACACGCCATGCATATAGGCCGCGTTGACGCTGCTCGGATCGGCCGCGGCCGCTTGCTCCGCCGCCGCAAATGCATCGACCGCGCGCCCCTCGGCACGAAGTCTCCGTGCCTCGCCCATCAGCCTTTCCGCGACAGACCGACGTAACGCCGGTTCGACCGCCTGGGCCAGCGCATCGATCGCCGCCGACCAGTCGCCTTCGGCCGTGCTTCGGAACAATCTGTGCCTTGGATACCAGGGCGTGTCCGACCGATCGCGCATCCAGCGCCAATCAGGATCGAAGCCCGACACCAGCAACAGACAGGGTTTGCCCATCGCGCCTGCAAGATGGGCGACGGAGGTGTCGACGGAAATCACCAGATCGAGCCCGGCGATCATGGCCGCGCTATCCGCGAAATCGCGTGCGCCTGTGTCTGCAGGCTCTAGGCTGACGAGCGTGCCCGGCAGCTGCCGACGCAGCCGCTCCGCCCATTCACGTGAGAGTGTGCGCCACGCGTCGTTGCGATGCAGAGGGTTGCCGGTCAGCTTGAGACCAATCCGGGGCGGATTGCCCTCGCTTTCGCGCACGTCGGGCCAGCGCAGATAGGGCTGATCGGGGAGCGTATCGAGGTCGATACCCAATCGGGCCGGAAGATCGACCAAAGTCGCCCAATAATCGGGATCCGCGAACTCGGCAGTTCCGGCTGCGGGCACGACATCGACACCAGGGAAGCTGTGGGTGAACAGCCGGACGAGTGACGGCTTGGTCAACAGTGTGACTTTCGCGCCCCGGCGGGCCAGTTCGGGAATGAACCGGGCGAACTGGATCTGATCGCCGAAACCCTGTTCAGGGAAAACCGCGATATGCTTGCCGCGCAAATCCTCGCCCCGCCAGCGTGGAAAAGGAAAGCTGCGGGGAATCGTCGGATCGAAACCGGGCGTGGCCAGCCGCGCCTCGAAATAGGGCCAGGCTTCGCGATAACGCCCCTGCGCAAGCAGGTTGAGTGCCAGTGCATGCCGGCTCTCCGCGTGATCGGGATGACGTGAAAGCAGCTTCCGAAGCAGCGTCTCGCTTTCCGCCATCCTTCCCAAACTCGACAGGAGTACGCCGAGCGTCTGCACCGCACGCGGATCGTCGGGATCGGCCGCGACGGCCCTCTGCGATATGGCCAGCGCGTCGGCCACCCGCCCCTCGTCGCGCAACGCGATCGCCCGATTGACGTCGGCCCGCGCGGACAATGTTCCGCTGATCTTCCGGGCATCGGCGATCAGGCGCTCGACAGCGGGCGTCCAATCTCCGGTGGGCGCCCCGCGATAGAGGCCGTGATTTGAATACCAGGGCGAATCGCTCCGCTCTCTCATCCAGCGCCAGTCCGGGCCGAAGCCCGATATGAGCAGCAGGCACGGCTTGCCCATTGCGCCCGCCAGATGCGCCACCGACGTGTCGACCGATACGACCATATCGAGCCGGTCGATGATGGCGGCGGTATCCGCCATGTCCTTGGCGCCGCTGTCGCTCGGTTCGAGGCTGATCACCCGGCCGGGCAATTCGGACCGCAAGCACTCGGCGAGCTCCCCTGGCAGCGAGCGCAACGCGTCATTCATATATTTGGGGTTGCCGGCGGTTTTCAGGCCGATCTTGAAACCGTCGCCCAAGGGCGGCCAGCTTCCAGGCGGCTTGAGATAGGGCGTATCCGGCACATCCTCCAGCGCCAGGTCGAGCGCGGCGGGGATGTCATGCATCGTCGTCCAGACGTCGGGATCCGGGAATTCGACGTTACCCGTGGCGGAAATGACCTGCGCCTGCGGGAAATTGTGCCGGAACAGGCGCTCGAGCGGCGGCAACGCGAGCAGGATCACCTCGGCCGCCTGGTCGGTCAGGCGGGGGAGGAAGCGCGCAAACTGGATCTGATCGCCCAGGCCCTGTTCCGGAAAGATAACGAGCCGTTTGCCTACGAGAGGTTCGCCGCGCCAGCGCGGGAAGGGGAAGTCGGCGGGGAAACCCGTTTTGAGCTCGGGCATGTCGATGCGCGCATCATAGAGCGGCCAGGCTTCGCGGTAGCGCCCTTGCGCAAGCAGATTGTGCGCCAAAGCGTGCCGGCCGAGCACGGAATCGGGCACAAGCCCAAGTGCCTTGCGTAGCGCGGTCTCGCCCTCTTCCAGCCGGCCCATCTTGGTCAGCATCACGCCCAGATTATGCGCCGCGGCCGGACTGGCCGGATCGATCTGATGCGCCTCGACGCAAAGCGACAGCGCTTCTTCCCATTTTCCCTGCTTGCGCAAGGCATTTGCCCGCCGGGTCAAGCTCTGCCCCCGCTCGCGCGCGGCGCGCATTTCTTCTTCCTCCTCCGCCGGGCGAGCCACGGGATCAGCGTTTAGCCGATTTGCGCGCCGGCTTCTTCTTGCCCTTGGCCGGGCCCTTGGCGGCGCGTTCCGACAGCAGGGCCAGCGCCTGCTCCGCATTGAGCGTGGCGGGGTCGGTCCCCTTGGGCAGGGTCGCGTTGGTCACGCCATCGCTGACATAGGGGCCGAAGCGCCCTTCCATCACCTTGACCGGCTTGCCCGTGACCGGGCTGTCCCCCAAGGTCGCGATCGGCTCGCGTGAGGCGCCGCGCGCAGCCCCTCCGCCCTTGGAGGCGTCGGCCAGCTTGGCGACCGCGGCATTCATGCCGGTCTCGAACACCTCGGCGGTCGACGTGAGCCGGGCATATTTGCCGTCATGTGCCAGATAGGGGCCGTAGCGGCCGATGCTGGCGGTGATCGGTTTGCCCGTTTCCGGGTGCGGGCCGATCTCGCGCGGCAGGCTGAGCAGGCGCAGCGCCATGGGCAGATCGAGTTCAGGCACGTCCTTGGGGATCGAGGCGCGCTTGGCGTCCTTGCCTTCGCCCAGCTGGATATAGGGGCCAAACCGCCCCGCCCTGCGCGTCACAGCGTCGCCGGTCTCCGGATCGGTGCCGAGCTCGGTCGGCCCGTTATCGCCCGCGGCCTCCTCGCCTCCACCCTGCGCGAAGCGGCGCGTAAATTTGCAGTCGGGATAATTGGAGCAGGCAACGAAGGCGCCGAAGCGCCCGCCGCGCAGTGCCAGCCGCCCCTGCCCGCAATTGGGGCAGAGCCTGGGATCGCTGCCGTCGCCCTTGTCCGGGAAAAGATAAGGGGCGAGGAATTCGTCGAGCGCAGCGGTGATGTCGCTCGGCTTCTGTTCCATCACCTCGGCGGTCTTGGGTTTGAAATCCTTCCAGAACTCCGCGAGCACCTTCTGCCAGTCGGCACGGCCGCCGGACACCTCGTCCAGCTCCTCCTCCATCCCGGCGGTGAAATCGTAGCTCACATATTTGTCGAAGAAGCGTTCGAGGAAGCTGGTCAGCAGCCGCCCGCTCTCCTGGGGGATGAAGCGGTTCTTCTCGAGCGTGACATAGTCGCGATCCTTGAGCGTCTGCAGCGTGGCCGCATAGGTCGACGGCCGGCCGATGCCGAGCTCCTCCATCTTCTTGACCAGCGAGGCTTCCGAATAACGCGGCGGCGGCTGGGTGAAATGCTGCTCGGCATTGACCGCCTTCTTGGCAGGCGCATCACCCTCGCCCAACCGCGGCAGCCGCTTGGAATCCTCATCCTCGGCGTCGTCGCGGCCTTCCTCGTAGAGCGCGAGATAGCCAGGGAAGAGCACGACCTGGCCGGTGGCGCGTAGGCCATGCTGGCCGGTACCGTCGCTCAGCTCGACCGTGGTGCGCTCCAGCCGGGCGGACGCCATCTGGCTCGCCAGCGCGCGCTTCCACACCAGATCGTAGAGCCGGCCATGGTCGCCCGAGCCGACCTGATTGCGGCTGAAATCGGTCGGGCGGATCGCCTCGTGCGCCTCCTGGGCGTTCTTGGCCTTGGTTGTGTACTGGCGCGGATGATCGGGCACGAAGCTGCCGTCATAGCGGTCGGCGATGGCATGGCGCGCGGCCGAGATGGCGCTGCCATCCATCTGCACGCCGTCGGTGCGCATATAGGTGATGGCGCCCTGCTCATAGAGGTCCTGCGCGACCCGCATCGTATGGCTGGCGGAGAAACCGAGCTTGCGCGCCGCTTCCTGCTGCAGCGTCGAGGTGGTGAAGGGCGGCGGCGGATTGCGCGTGAGCGGCTTGGTCTCGACGCTGGTGACCGAGAAACGCCCCGCCTCGACATCGGCCTTGGCGGCCGCGGCGTCGCCGCCATTGCCGATCGACAGGCGGTCGAGCTTGTTGCCCTTCCAGCGGACCAGGCGCGCGACGAAGGGCACGCCGTCCTGCTCCATGTCGGCGGCGACCGACCAATATTCCTGCGCGCGGAACATTTCGATCTCGCGCTCGCGATCGACGATCAGCCGCAGCGCGACCGACTGGACCCGACCCGCCGACTTGGCGCCGGGCAGCTTGCGCCACAACACGGGCGAGAGGGTGAAGCCGACGAGATAATCGAGCGCGCGGCGCGCCCGATAGGCGTCGATCAGATCCTCATCGAGCTCGCGCGGATTGGCCATCGCCTCCAGCACCGCCGGCTTGGTGATGGCGTTGAAGGTGACGCGCTCGACATTCTTGGGCAGCGCCTTGCGCTTCCTGAGCAGTTCCTGGACGTGCCAGGAGATCGCCTCCCCTTCGCGATCAGGGTCGGTCGCCAAGATCAGTTTCTCGGCGCCCTTGGCCTCGTCGGCGATCGCGCGCAGCTGCTTGGCCTTGTCGGCATAAGGCTCCCACTCCATCGCGAAGCCATTGTCCGGATCGACCGAGCCATCCTTGGGCGGCAGGTCACGCACATGGCCATAGGAGGCCAGCACCCGATGGCCGGGTCCGAGATATTTCTCGATGGTCTTGGCCTTGGCCGGGGATTCGACGACGACGAGCTTCATTGGGCGCTTTATGTCCTTACGTGTACGCGCGAGGGTGGAGAGACGCATCGGCGTGCGTCAAGAGGCTAAGCCACCTCGCTGCTTCATATGGGCAGTGGCAGGCGATTGGGAAGCTTGTCATAGTCGCTTCGTCATGCGCCCGCCCGGTCCCGCGCTGCTCCAGGCCTTCGACCTGCTGGATGCGGGCCGGCATCGGGACGCGATCGCGATGTTCCACCGCCTGGCCGGCGAAGAGGAGCCGGGCGCGCTGGCCACGCTCGCGCAATTGACCTGGACGGGCGACCTGGTGGCGCAGGATTTCGAGCAAGCGCGCCAATATTATCATCGCGCCGGTGAAGCCGGCCATGTCACGTGCGGGGTCTATGCCACAAACCTGCTCGCGAGCGTTTGTGCCGGGCCGCGCGATTGGGGCCAGGCGATCGAACGGCTGCGGCGCGAGGCCGCGCTCGATCCCGTACGCGCCGAGACGCTGGCGCTGCTGGCCGGACTCACGTTGACACCAGAGGGCGATCCACATCGTGCGCCGGTCGGGAAACGACTCAGCAATATCCATGACATTCAGCTATTTCGAGGCGCTTTTTCGCATAAAGAATGCGATTATCTGCTGCGCCTGGAAAAGCCCGATTACAAGCCTGCCTACGTCATCGACCCGGCATCCGGGATCGAGCGGGTCGATCCGGTGCGCACGTCCGAGGAAACCCATGTACATTGGCTGATCGAAAATCCCTGATCCATGTTTTCAACCGCCGATTGGCGGCGATCAGCGGCACGCGGGTGCACCAGGGTGAGCCGCTCCAGATCCTGCGCTATCGCCCCGGCCAGCATTATCGCCGCCATTACGACTTCATTCCGGGAGCGGACAATCAGCGGGTCTTCACGGCTTTGCTCTATCTCAACGAGGATTATACGGGCGGCGAAACGGCTTTTCCGCGGCTCGATCTCACGGTGCGTGGACGCGCGGGCGATGTGCTGCTGTTCCGCAATAGACGTGCCGACGGCGGCCGCGAGGAGGATATGGAACATGCCGGCCTGCCCGTGCTGAGCGGCGTCAAGCATATCGCGACGCGCTGGATCCGCGAACGCCCGGCCCTATCGCCGCGCTTCAGTGGAGACTGACGCGAGCGCCCGCATGCCGAGCCAGCCGACCACCCAGTTCGAGTTCGAGCAGCAAGGTTTGGACGATCGAGGGCGACAGGCCCGACTGGCGCACCAGTTCGTCGATCGCGACGGGGCTGGGGCTCAGTAGCGCCAGTAATTTCTCCCGGTCGCGCGCCTCCACGTCGGTGGCGGGCGACTCCGCGCTGTAGGAGGCCACAGGGGCGGCAAACCGTCCCTGGCCGAAAGGCTGCAGGGCCTCGGCGATGTCGGTGGCGGACTGGATCAGGGTCGCGCCTTCGCGGATCAGCAGATTGCACCCCTGGGCGCGCGGGTCGAGCGGCGAACCGGGAACCGCCATCACCTCGCGGCCATAATCGGCGGCGAGGCGTGCGGTGATGAGCGAGCCCGATCGAGGCGCCGCCTCCACCACGACGGTTCCCTGCGATAGGCCGGCGATGATACGGTTGCG
>Ga0207674_10010578_pt1 | contig 10437 bp, 7 predicted proteins | sample KBSCornC72_FD_184303 | JGI IMG/M metagenome (GOLD analysis project Ga0207674, IMG submission 184303) | Corn rhizosphere microbial communities from Kellogg Biological Station, Michigan, USA - KBS Corn C7-2 (SPAdes) (version 2) | ecosystem: Host-associated > Plants > Roots > Rhizosphere > Soil ...
CGCCTGCGGGCTCGACATGACGCGCCGCGACCTGCAGCTCGTCGCACGCGACACCGGCAGGCCATGGGACCTGGGCAAGGACGTCGAGCAGTCGTCGGTCGTCTCCGAGGTCGTGCCGATGCCCGGCACGGTGCTGAATCGCGGCGCGCTGCAGCTCAGCGTCAACGGCGTGCTGCGGCAGACCTCCGACCTCGACAAGCTGATCTGGAGCATCCCCGAGCTGATCGCCGACCTGTCGCTGTTCTATCACCTGCAGCCGGGCGACCTGATCTTCACCGGGACCCCCGAAGGCGTGGGCGCGGTGGTGGCGGGCGACCGCATCGAGGGCCGCATCGACGACGTCGGCGCGATCGTGCTCGACGTCGGCCCGGCCGAGTGAAGAACGGACGACCGGCGAGGAGACAAGACATGAAATCGACGAACGGAACGACGAACAAGACGACACACGACACGACGAGCGACGCCGCGCGCGATGCGCGCCGCCTGCGCACCGTGACCTGGGTGGTCGCACTGGCCACGATGGGGCTGGTCTTCGACGGCTATGACCTGGTGGTCTACGGCGCGGTCGTCTCGACCTTCCTGCGCGACCCGTCGCACATCGGCCAGGTCACGCCGGCCATCGCGGGCATGCTCGGCAGCTACGCACTGATCGGCGTGATGGTCGGGGCGCTGCTCGCCGGCGCCGTCGGCGACATCCTCGGCCGACGCAAGGTGATGCTGCTGTCGTATGCGTGGTTCTCCGCCGGCATGGCGCTGACCGCGATGACGACCTCGTCGGCGGTGTTCGGCGCGCTGCGCTTTTGCACCGGGCTGGGCATCGGTGCGCTGCTGGCGACGACCGCGGCGCTTGTCGCGGAGTACGCGCCGAAGGGGCGCAAGAACACGATCAACGCGATCACGAACGGCGGCATCCCGCTCGGCAGCCTGCTCGCTGCGCTGCTCGCGATCGTGCTGATGCACGACATCGGCTGGCGCGGGCTGTTCTGGATCGGCGCGCTGCCGGCGATCACGCTGCTGCCGCTGGCCTGGTTCAAGATGCCCGAGTCGGTCGCCTGGCTGGCCGCGCGCGGCCGCCTCGACGAAGCGCGTGCGTTGTCCGAGCGCACCGGCGTCGATCTGCCGGAAGCGGCGCCGTCCCACGCTGCCGCGCCGACACCGGCCGATGTTGGCAAAGACACCAGCAAGGTCGGGTTCGCCGGTCTGTTCAGTGCCGACTACCTGATCCCGACGCTCGTGCTCGGGCTGATGAGCGCGACCGGCCTGATGCTGGTGTACTCGCTCAACACCTGGCTGCCCGAGATCATGCTGCGCGCCGGCTTCAATGCGAAGGGCTCGCTGTCGTTCCTGCTGGTGCTCAACGGCGGCTCGCTGTTCGGCGCGCTGGCGGCGTCGCAGGCGGCCGATCGATTCGGCCCGAAGCCGGTCGTGGCCGGCTGCTTCGCGGTCGGTGCGATCGCGCTGCTGCTGCTGACCCTCGGCTTCCCGCTGGCCGGGCTGCTGGTGGTCGTCGCCGTGGTCGGCCTCGGGACGAGCGGCACGCAGACGCTGATCTACGGCTTCGTCGCGAACTACTACCGCACCAATGTGCGCGCCGCCGGCGTCGCCTGGTGCGCCGGCTTCGGCCGGCTCGGCGGCATCGGCGGGCCGGTGCTGGGCAGCACGATGATCGGCGCCGGCCTCGCGCTCGATGCGATCTTCTACGTGCTCGCCGGCCTGGCGCTGCTGGGTGCGGTGCTGACCCTGCTCGTGCCGATGGCCCGTGCGCAGCGCGAGCGGCAGCGGGCGGGTGCCGCCACGGGTGCAGATCGCATCCCGGCGACTGGCCTGTCGCCGACCCTGGTCAAGAGCACGGCATGATCACGCGCTCACCGAACCACGACGACGACATCCGATGAAGCTTTATTCGTTCTTCCGCAGCGGCACCTCGCACCGGCTGCGCATCGCGCTGAACCTCAAGGGCCTCGCGTATCAACTCGCGCCGATCGACCTGCGCACGGAGCAGCATCTTCAGCCTGGCTACCAGGCGATCCACCCGCAGGGCCTGGTGCCGGCGGTCGGGCTCGAAACCGCGGCGGGCAGCGGCGCCGAACGCGTGCTGATCCAGTCGCCGGCGATCATCGAATGGCTCGAGGAGCACCATCCGACGCCGCCGCTGCTGCCGCGCGACCCGGAGCAGCGCGTGCACGTGCGGGCGCTCGCGGCGATCGTCGGCTGCGACATCCACCCGGTCAACAACCGGCGCATCCTCGAAACGCTGCGCAACGAGTTCGGCGCCGACGAGGCCGCGGTGAACCGCTGGTGTGCGCGCTGGATCGGCGCCGGCTTCGATGCCTTCGAGGCGCTGCTCGCCGCCGACCCGCAGCGCGGCGACTTCTGCTTCGGCGACGCGCCGACCCTGGCCGACGTCTACCTCGTCCCGCAGGTCGAGAGCGCGCGCCGCTTCAAGGTCGACATCGCCCGCTGGCCGCTGATCCAGGCCGTCGATGCGGCCTGCGGCCAGCTCGAGCCTTTCCGTGCCGCGGCCCCGGCCGCACAGCCGGACGCTGCCTGAGCTACCGACCACGGCTCAGGCCAGCGCCGGGCCGCCCCAAGCGGCCTGAGTACCCGCCTGGCGGGTGGCGTCGGTCCCCGGCGCCGGGTGTCCCATGCGACGGCCCTACGGCTGCTGCACGCGCTGCAGCAGCTCGAGCGTCGGATAGCCGTCCGCCGGCAGGCCGACGCTGCGCTGGTAACGGCGAATCCCATCGCGCGTGGCCGGGCCCATCATGCCGTCGGGCGCGCCGCTGGCGAAGCCGCGCTGGTTCAGCGCCGTCTGCAAGCTGAGCAGCTGGCTGCGCGACAGCGCCGGCAGGTCTCGCGGCCAGGCCGCCTGCACGCCGGGGCCGCCGGCCACGGCCTGCGCGAGCAGACCGACCGCGAGCGCATAGCTGGTCGAATTGTTGTAGCGCAGGATCGCGCGAAAGTTCGCCCCGACCAGGAAGGCCGGCCCGCGCGCGCCGGCCGGCAGCAGGATCGCGGCATCCGCCAGCGGCGGCAGCGGCGCGCCGTCGATGCCGGTGACGCCCTCGTCCGCCCAGCGCGAACTCGACTGCCGCAGCTCCGGATCGGCGCGCCCGCTGTCGAAGCCGGCCGGCAGCCGGACCTCGACACCCCAGGGCTGATCCGCCTGCCAGCCGGAGCGCGCGAGGAAGTTCGCGGTCGATGCGATGACGTCGGCCATGCTGCCCCAGATGTCGCGCCGGCCGTCGCCATCGGCATCGAGCGCATAGGCGAGAAAGTTCGATGGCAGGAACTGGGTCTGCCCCATCGCGCCGGCCCACGAGCCGATCATGTGCGCCCGGTCGATGTCGCCATTGCGCAGGATCGTCAGCGCCGCCATCAGCTGGGTCCGGGCCCAGTCTTCGCGGCGGCCTTCGAAGCCCAGGGTCGCCAGCGCGTCGATGGTCGGGATGTCGCCGACGTTGGCGCCGTAGTTGCTCTCGATGCCCCAGATCGCGATCACGATGCTCGGCGCGACGCCCAGGCGTGCGGCGGCATCGGCCTCGGCGCGCAGCTGCGCCAGCCGCTCGCGGCCGCGTGCGATGCGCTGCGGCGTGACGGCGCTGTCGAGGTAGTCCCAGACGGTGCGGGTGAACTCGGGTTGCACGCGGTCCAGCTCGACGACGCGCGGCAGGTAGTGCACATCGTCGAACGCGCGGCCCAGCGTCGCGTCGTCGACGCCCGCCGCGCGCGCGCTGGCGCGAAAGCCGGCGACCCAGGCGGCGAAACCCTGCGCGAGCGCGGCCGCATCGGTCTGCACCGGCGCGGTCGGTGACGTCATCGAACCGACGGTCGCAGTGGTCGGCGGCGGCGATGGTTGCGGGACGCCGGCGCTCGCAGCGGCCGGTGGCGGCGCCGGCGCGGTGGCGCAACCGGCCAGGGATGCGACGGCGGCGAACATCAAAGACCGAAAGAGCGCCGGCGGATGGCGGCGCGGGGACGGGAACGTGAATCGATGCATGTCGTCATTCTCGGATCACCATGATCCATTCCCGCCCCTTCGACGCCGCGATAACACCGTGCAACACCGTTATCGACGTCTTCATCTGCAACGATTTGCGTCGGCGCTGCGGGCGCAGTCCTACGCGCCACCGCGACGCGAGCCGATCGACCGGCGGTTCCGCGCACGGCACAGTGGCTGCATCCCCAATGGAGATTCACGAGATGCCGAAAATTCGAACCGGCTGCAGCGGACGCATGGGCGCTCGCATCGCGTTGCTGCTGCTCGGCAGCGGCCTGGGCGTCACTGCGCTCGCGGCCGACCCCGACGCTTGCGCCCCGCTTCGGCCGAACGCCGCGTCGCCGCCCCCGAAGGCCGCTGCGCCAGCGGCCTCGAAGGCCGACCTCTCCGGTGCGAAGCGCGTCGGGGTGGCCTCGTTCTATGCGCCGAAGTTCGCCGGTCGCAAGATGGCCGACGGCCAGCGCATGAATCCGAACGACGACAACGCCGCGAGCAAGACCTTGCCGCTGGGCACGACCGCGAAGGTCACGAACCTCGAGACCGGGCGCAGCGCAACCGTCACGATCCAGGACCGCGGACCCTATGTGAAGGGCCGCATCGTCGACCTGTCGCCGTCGACCGCGCAGCAGATCGGGATCACGCGCGACGACGGCATCGCCAAGGTCGAGGTCGCGCCGATCCAGGTGCCGATGCCCGACGGCACGGTCAAGCCCGGCGCCGCGAAGCTCGCGAGCGCGAAGGACTGCGCGACGCCCGACAAGGGCGAATGAACGCTGCGCCGAAGCCGCGCAGCGCGCTGGTCGAACGCCGGGCCCGGATGCCGTGAATGAATCGCGCAGGCTGCTTCAGGCGCGCGCGGCGCGGCGCCGCGCCTGAACCGCGACCGCGAGGCCCTGCAGCACCGGCACCGTCTGCGCGAAGCCGAGGCAGGCATCGGTGATCGAGACGCCGCGCTTCAGCGCGACGCCGGGCACAAGATCCTGCCTGCCTTCCTCGAGATGGCTCTCGATCATCACGCCGACGATGCGTCGCTCGCCGGCCCCGATCTGCAGCGCGACATCGTCGGCGACCGTGATTTGGCGCTGGTACTGCTTGCTGCTGTTGCCGTGCGAGACATCGATCATCACCTGCTCGCGCAGCCCGGCGGCGCGCAAGGTGTCGCAGCTGGCGGCGACGTGCGCGCTGTCGAAGTTCGGCGTGCGGCCGCCGCGCAGGATCAGGTGGCAGTCGTCGTTGCCGCGGGTCTCGAAGATCGCAGCCATGCCCATCTTCGTCATGCCCATGAACGCATGCGGCGCGCGCGCTGCGAGGATCGCGTCGGCGGCGATCCGGATGCTGCCGTCGGTGCCGTTCTTGAAGCCGACCGGGCAGCTCAGGCCCGATGCGAGCTGGCGGTGGCTCTGGCTCTCGGTGGTCCGCGCGCCGATCGCGCCCCAGCCGATCAGCTCGGCGATGTACTGCGGGCTCAGCAGGTCGAGGAACTCGGTGCCGGTGGGCAGGCCCAAGGTCGTCAGATCGAGCAGCAGGCGGCGCGCGCGCTCCAGCCCTTCGTTGATCGCGAAGCTGCCGTCCAGGTGCGGGTCGTTGATGTAGCCCTTCCAGCCGACCGTCGTGCGCGGCTTCTCGAAATAGGCGCGCATCACGATCAGCAGATCGTCCTGCAGCTCGTCGGCGACCCGCTTCAGGCGCTCGCCGTATTCGATCGCCTGGTCGTGGTCGTGGATCGAGCATGGGCCGACGACCGCGATCAGGCGGTCGTCGCGGCCATGCAGCACGTCGGCGATCGCGCTGCGGCTCGCCTCGACCAGCGGCAAGGTGTCGTCGCGCACCGGCACGCGCTCCTGCAGCAGCGCCGGCGTGATCAGCGGGCGCACTGCGCCGATGCGCACATCGTCGATGCGGGTGGTGTCGAGCGTGCTGTCGCGGGTGCCGATTTCGCGGTCGTGAAGGGGGTCGTCGAAGGAGTTCATGGCCGGAAGGTTAGCAGCGGCCGCCCCCTCACTGCGCGACCACCGCGATGCCGCGGATTTGGCCAGCCGCTGCAGCGGCGGCGGGCCGTGCATAGCGCTCCGGCATGAAGCGGTGCAGCAGCTCGGCCTCGCGCGCCCGGGCGAGCGCGACGTTCGCGATCTTGACGTGGCCGTAGCCGCGCATGCTCTGCGGCAACGCCGCGATCTGGATCGCGCTCGGCAGCCGCTGCGCCGACAGGTTCTCGACCAGCTCGTCGATGCGGCGCTCAAACTGCGTCAGCAGCGCGCGCTCCATGCGCCGCTCGTCGGTGCGGCCGAACAGGTCGAACCAGCTGCCGCGCAGCGCCTTGCCCTTCGCGAGCAGCTTCATCGCCGGCAGCATCCACGGGCCGAGCGTGATCTTCTTCGGCGGCTGGCCGTTCTTCGGGCGCGCGAGCAACGGCGGCGCCATGTGGAACTCGAGGGTCAGCTCGCCTTCGAACTGGTCCGCGAGCTGGCGCTGGAAGCTGCCGTCGGTGTACAGGCGCGCGACCTCGTACTCGTCTTTGCTGCTCATCAGCTTCATCAGGCTGCGCGCCACCGTGCACGTCAGCGGCAACGATGCATCGCTGCCCGCGCAGGCCTGCTCGGCCTGTTGCACACGGCGCACCGCGGCCTCGAAGCGCTGCGCCCAGGCGGCGTTCTGGTAACCGGTGAGATGGTTGATGCCGCGCGCGATCAGGCCGGCCAGCGTGTCGTCGGTCGCCGCGGCAGGCGCCTCGCGCAACGCCGCCGGGTTGCCTGCCGCGAGCCGACCGAGCGCGAACGACAGCAGGTTGCTCTCGACCGCGACGCCGTTCAACTCGATCGCGCGCCGCATCGCGGCCAGCCCGATCGGGATCAGCCCGCGTTGCCAGGCAAAGCCCATCGCGAGGATGTTCGCGGTCACGGTGTCGCCGAGAAACTCCTCGGCGAGCGCCTGTGCATCGAAGGTCTCGACCCGGTCGGCGCCGGCCGCGAAGCGCATCTTCGCGAGCAGCGCGTCGGTCTTCAGCTCGGCATCGGGGTTCTTCAGCGACTCGGCGACCGGGATCTCGTGCACGTTGGTGACGATGCGGGTGCGGCCACGGCGCACCGTCTGCAACGCCTCGGGGGAGGCGGCGACGACCATGTCGCAGGCCAGCACCGCGTCGGCCTGCTGCGTGTCGATGCGGACCTGGTTCAGGCGCTCGGGCACGTCGGCCAGGCGCACGAAGCTCAGCACCGAGCCGCCCTTCTGCGCGAAGCCCATGAAGTCGAGCACGCTGGCCGACTTGCCCTCGAGGTGCGCCGCCATCGCGATCACCGCGCCGACGGTCACGACGCCGGTGCCGCCGACGCCGGTGACGAGCAGGTCCCACGGGGCGTCCCACGGGCCGTCGTGCCCGCGTTCGGCGTCCCATCGGCCGCCGCCGTGCGTGGCGGGCAGCGGCAAGGCATCGACACGCGCGAGGAAGGACTCCTTGCCGGCTGAGAGCGCCCCGCTCTTCTTGCGCAGCCGGCCGCCGGTCACGCCGACGAAGCTCGGGCAGAAGCCCTTCGCGCAGGAGTAGTCCTTGTTGCACGCGGTCTGGTCGATCTTGCGCTTGCGGCCCAGCGCAGTCTCGACCGGCAGCACCGCGACGCAGTTGCTCTGCACCGTGCAGTCGCCGCAGCCTTCGCAGACCGCCTCGTTGATCAACAGCCGTTTGGGCGGGTCGACGAGCTCGCCCTTCTTGCGCCGGCGCCGCTTCTCGGCCGCGCAGGTCTGCTCGTAGATCAGCACCGTGACGCCGGGCACCTCGCGCAGCCGGCGCTGCACCGCGTCGAGCTCGGCGCGGTCGTGGAATTCGGTGCCGGCCGGGAAGCGATCCCTGATCGCGTCGTACTTGGCGATGTCGTCGCTGACGACGACGACCTGCGTCACGCCTTCGCTCTCGACCTGGCGCGCGATCCGGTCGACGCTGATCACGCCGTCGACCGGCTGGCCGCCGGTCATCGCGACCGCGTCGTTGTAGAGGATCTTGTAGGTGATCGTCGCGTTCGCCGCGACCGCCTGGCGGATCGCCAGATAGCCCGAGTGGTAGTAGGTGCCGTCGCCGAGGTTCTGGAACACGTGAGGCGTGGTCGTGAACATCGCATGCGAGATCCAGTCGACGCCCTCGCCGCCCATCTGGATCAGCCCCGCGGTGCTGCGGTCCATCCAGTTCGCCATGAAGTGGCAGCCGATGCCGGCGCGTGCGCTCGAGCCTTCGGGCACGCGCGTAGAGGTGTTGTGCGGGCAGCCGGCGCAGAAGTACGGCAGCCGCTTGACGCTGTCCGACGCGTTCGCGAGCAGCTCCGGCGGCGTGAAGTCGCGCACGTGCTGCAGGTGATAGTCGAGCACGCTGTCGTCGGGGAAGTGCGCCGCGAGCCAGTGCGCGACGAGCTCGATCAACCGCGACGGCCGCAGCTCGCCGAGCGCCGACACCAGCGGCGCGCCGGTCGCGTCGCGCTTGCCGACGATCATCGGCCGCGCGTGCGCCGGCGCGTTGTAGAACAGCTCGCGCATCTGCGTCTCGACGATCGCGCCCTTCTCCTCGATCACCAGGACCTCGGCCAGGCCCTGCGCGAACGCCGCCATGCGCGTCGTCTCGAGCGGGAAGCTCAGGCCCACCTTGTACAGCCGCACGCCCGCGGCGGCGAGCATCGCCGGGCTGATCTGCAGGCGCCGCAGCACCTCCATCAGATCGAGGTGCGCCTTGCCGCAGGTGACGATGCCGACCGTCGCCTGCGGGCTCGCGATGACCTCGCGGTCGATCGAGTTGACGCGCGCGAATGCGGCGACCGCGGCGAGCTTGTCGGCGAGCCGCGACTCGATGCGCAGCGACGGCAGATCCGGCCAGCGGTAATGCAGCCCGTCGGCCGGCGCGACATGGCCGGTGCGCGCGCGCACGGTGTCGGCGTCGACCCAGGCATCGGCCTGCGCCTGCACCGCATCGAGGTCGACGGTGCCGGCGCTCTCGACCACTTCGGACAACGCGGTGAAGCCGACCCACGCCCCCGAGTAGCGCGACAGCGCCCAGCCGTACAGGCCGAAGCTCAGCATCTCGGCGACATTGGCCGGCGCCACGATCGGCATCTGCCAGGCCTGGAACGCATGGTCGCTCTGGTGCGGCATCGACGACGAGACGCAGCCGTGGTCGTCGCCGGCGACCACCAGCACGCCGCCATGCGGCGATGAGCCATACGCGTTGCCGTGCTTGATCGCGTCGCCGGCGCGGTCGACGCCCGGACCCTTGCCGTACCACAGGCCGAACACGCCGTCGACCGTGCGCTGCGGGTCAGACTCGACCCGCTGCGTGCCCAGCACCTGGGTCGCGGCCAGCTCCTCGTTGATCGCTGGCACGAAGCGGATGCCGGATTCGGTGAGCTTCGCGCCGGCCTTCCAGACCGCCTGGTCGACCATGCCGAGCGGCGAGCCGCGGTAGCCGCTGATGAAGCCCTGCGTGTTTAGCCCGGCGGCGGCGTCGCGCCGGCGCTGCATCAGCAGCAGCCGCACGAGCGCCTGCGTGCCGCTGAGGAACACGGCGCCGCGGTCGGCCCACAGGTTGTCGGCGAGCCGGTAGTCGGGCCGGCGCAGGGCGGGTTCGGGAGTGGTCGCGTTCATCGGGAAATTGTGGTGTCGGCGACCGAGAAGATGCTTCTCGATTCCGCTATGGTTTACGCCTGATCCCGATGAAAATCTTCTCGCCCATGACCCAGAACGACGCATCTGTCCTTCTCGACGCCTACAGCCTGAAGATCCTGCTCGAGTTGCAGCGCGATGCCCGCCAGACCGTCGCGCAGCTCTCGTCCGCGGTCGGCCTGTCGCCGACGCCATGCTGGAAGCGCGTCAAGGAGATGGAGGCCGCCGGCGTGATTCGCGGCTACACGGCACTCGTCGACCAGGCGAAGGTCGGGCTGCAGCTGACCGTGATGGTCGAGGTCAACCTGACCCACCATACCGAGGATCTGGTGCAGCGCTTCGAGCAGGCCGTCGCGGCCAGCCCGCACATCGTGCGCTGCCAGTCGACGACCGGCCAGGCCGACTACCTGATGACGGTGCTGGCGGCCGACATCAAGCATTACGAACGCTTGCTGCACGACACGATCTTCAAGCTGCCCGGCGTCACGCACGTGCGCTCGAGCATCGTGCTGAAGGAGATCAAGGCCGAGATCGCGCTGCCGATCGGCCCGCTGCCCGAGCCGGCGTCGAAGCGGCGCTGAGGTGCTCAGTGCATTGAGTTTGTGACGGTGCGTCGGCTTGCGGCCCGTTGCAGCCATTCGAGAGCAGCCGCTTGCTTGCGACGTGCGCGCGTCGCGGCAGGCGGTACCCGCCGGGGGCTCATGCATCGATGGAGTTCTTCGCCCGAACACCACCGACGTTGTAGCAAAGGCGCGCCCGGGCAGGCTGCGCAGCGCCTCTGAGGCGCCGAGCAGCGCAGGGCG
>Ga0207674_10010579_pt1 | contig 10436 bp, 7 predicted proteins | sample KBSCornC72_FD_184303 | JGI IMG/M metagenome (GOLD analysis project Ga0207674, IMG submission 184303) | Corn rhizosphere microbial communities from Kellogg Biological Station, Michigan, USA - KBS Corn C7-2 (SPAdes) (version 2) | ecosystem: Host-associated > Plants > Roots > Rhizosphere > Soil ...
GCCGGTAACAGCAACGGGAGGAGTCGCGACTGCACCAACGTAAGTACCGTTGCCGGAGTCTGCCCCAGCGATGATGAAACGCTGTGGGAAGGCAGCGCTTTTTGATTTGACTGAGACAGTCCAAGAGCCCTGCATGGGAATGGTCATGATTAATTTCTCCTTCAATGCGGGCGCCAGGTTGGCTGGCGCCTCTCGAGTGGGTGAGTTATTGTGGAAGCAGGCTTTGCAGTGCGTGCTTATGAGTTTTGAGGCGACTCCTTTCGGGAGCTGTGTGACGGGTTAAGTCTCTTGTTCTTCTTCCGGACAACAGCGATGTTGCTGATCCTTGTCCATCAGATCGATCTCGCGCTTGAGGCGTTCATTCTCGAGTCGCTTCCGTTCGAGATCGAGTTCGATCTCTCTGTCTAGCGTTGCCTCGCAGATGCTGCATTCATCGAGACATCCTCTGACGAAAACACCGGCAGTAGGTAAGGTAAACTTATTCTCGAATGAGATTTCCGTGACCTTGTCTTTTGTAACGTTGCCGCCGACTTTGTCCAGCAGGCCGGCTTTGACCAGGTCCTGATCGACAGCCTTGAGCGCATCCGCACGGATATCAGCCGGCAACGGGTCGACACTGGACTTGACCGGGACAAAGGTTATGGGTCCGAAAGGACCAACGGTCGAATTGAATGTCCCTCGTCCGCCGACGGTTTGCAGTTCAACATTCGCTGCGATTTGTGCGGTTCGTTCCACTTCGACGCGCTTGGGGTCGGTTGCAAGCACATTGGTCGGGATAACTGAAACATTGCCACGAGATGTAAATGGGTTGTTCGTTACCCTTGTGTCTGCTGCCGGATCGATCACGCGACGCTCGATGCTCTCGAGAGTGAACTTCACTGTCTGAGTTTTGTTAATGCGATAAAAGTAGAAAGTGATCGCACGACACTTGTTCGGATTTGAAAACTCTCGCGAACTCGACTCAAAATGATCCTCCGACTCGCCTTCAATATGCGTGCGGGTTTGTACTTCGCCAATTGAGATCGAGCTGGCCGCGCGGCTGCTCATCTCAGCGCGACGATGTGAGCTCCTCGCGTGTTGACTCAGCTCGCGCAGAAACTCGTTAGTGGATGAAGAATTGTAATTGCCACTAACGTCTATCGAAGGACCACTGAAAAATGATTCAAACGCGCCGCTGGCCTCTGCGTGCGTGTCGAAGTGTGCTTTGTTAGTGTTACTCGAACGGCCGCTGTCTCTGACCGTGAGATCGGACATGAAGTCGCTCCAACTGGACATGTAAAAGTGTTCTTCCGACGACTGTTCATGCCTGTAGCTGATCTTACTGGAACTATCAAACGTAAACCGGTTGCGGCGGTCTGAAGTGAAGAGCCGCACTTTTTCACCGGGAAACAGTGTGGTGCTGTAAACAAGGTCGCCCAACGCGAGTGGACCGGTACAGCGTTCCAGACGAACTTTGAGGATCACTTCAACTGTAACCGGCCGGCGTTGATCGCCAACGGTTACGGGGTAAAGTTGACGATACTGAAAGTCGAGCACGTCACAGCTCTCGCTGGGCTGCAAATCGGGACAACAAGGTGGGAACACTCGTGGAGCGTGTTCTGCATTAGACATAGCTTTACTCCTTTATTTGCTCCTCATTTGTGGGAGGGAGCGTAATAACCTGGCTGATCATCAGCCAGCGGGAAATTGAAATAGCCGGCCAGGCGGGGTGCGGTTTGGTGTTATCCAGCGCCCCGAAGCCAAGGCTTGATGAAGTCCTCAAACAGGTATGGGGAAAGGATTCGAAAAATTTCAGGCTGCCTGTTGGTCCATAAGAACCGAATAAATACAAACCCCGGCTATTGCCTCTGCACATTTCCTGTTATAGAGTCGGTGTCATCGCCCTGGCTGCTGTTGTTCTCTGGCTACTAAGATCCTCATGAGATCAACCTGGTCGCTTACTCAAGAATCTTTCGAAAAGCTGCTGTCGTGGCTCGACTCAAACAGCGAGGAAGCGGCGGCGAAGTATGAAGGTATTCGAGGACGACTAATCAAATATTTCACTTGCAATGGCTGCGGTGATCAGGCTGAAGATCTCGGAGACGAGACTCTCGATCGGGTCGCGAAGAAACTCGAGCGAAACGAGATTCCAGAACCATTCACTGGAAACAAGGCGCTTTACTTTCTCGCTTTTGCGAAGAATATTCGTCTCGAAAATACTCGAAAACAACCTGAAATCCCGCCCGTGGGGCCAGTCTCACCGGACAAAACTGAAGAAGAGAGCGCGTGTTTGGAAAAATGTGCGCCGATGCTGCCGGGCGACGATCGCTGGCTGGCTATCGAATACTATCGTTATGAGAAATCAACAAAGGTCGAGCACCACAAGAAGTTAGCGGAGAAGTATGGCCTCACTTTGGGAGGACTGAGAACGCGAATGCACCGCATCCGCGAGCGGCTTAGGCCATGCATCGAAGAATGCCTTGATCGCCTGTAGGGCTGAAACGCCTGAACGCAAAAAGGCATATTTGTTTAGAAGGTCTCCTGTGATCAGAAGGTATTTTTAACGATGTTATCTATTGGCGACGACGAAGTTACCGTCCGGCAGTATTTATTGGGCAAACTAAGCGCTGAAGATCGCGAACAGTTTGAGCGACGGTATTTCAGCGATGAAGAGTCATTTAACAAGTTGCAAGAGGCGGAAGAAGACCTAATCGACGATTACCTGAGCGGCGATCTTAGCGAGGCTGACGCTGGCATGTTCCACCAGAGTTTTTTGATCGGTAGTAAGCGGCAGCGACAGCTTCGGATTGGTAAAGCGTGGCGGAACTACGCCGCGGCGCACGCCGGCGAGAAACCGCCAGAGCCTGTGAAAGGTTCAAACTGGTGGCAGTTGTTTTTGCAGTATGGTCCCCGAATCGGAGCCGTCGCAGGGCTAGTTGTCATTGTGGGAATTGTGGTGTGGCTAATCATACCGTCAGAAGTTGATAATGGGCTCCAGGCGCTCAACGCCGCCTACAAGCAAGAGCGCCCGCTTGAGTCTCGAATCACCAAATTCGACTATGCGCCCTATGACACCAATACGCGCGGCGCTGCTCCAGGAAACGTCGATCAAAACCAGCTCAATGAGGCGGACCTTACACTACAAAGAGTTGTAAACAAGAAACCGACCCCCAAAGCCCACCATGCTTTCGGTAAAGTTTTCCTCGCCAAAAAAGAATTCGATAAAGCAATCGAGCAATTTGACCTGGCCCTGAAAGGGGATTCGGACAACGCGCAGATCTACGCCGATCTCGGTGCGGCATTGCTCGAAAAGGGCAAGCTTGAGATCGAACGAGCTAAGAGTAATAAAGCCGAATCCGGAAAAGGCGTGGAGTCTTTTGCCCGCAGTCTCGAAGCCCTAAACAAAGCTTTGCAGTTGGATCCGGATCTTTTGGAGGCGCTCTATAACCGCGCGCTCCTTCGCGAAGCCATGGGTCTGCTGCCGCAAGCGGAAGAGGATTGGCGTAAGTATGTCGAGAAAGATCCGAACTCAAAATGGACTGGCGAAGCCCGCAGCCACCTTAGCGCGATCGAGCAGCAACGTAAACAGTCGTCTGAAGCTCCAAAACAGATTTTTGAGAGGTTCCTTAGCGCATTCAACTCGGGGAATGAAGAGGCAGCGTGGAATATTGTAAGCGATCAGCAAAACAGGTCGGGTAATGTCGTTGTCGAACATTTGATCGACGACTATCTGGAAGCTGCGACTCAAAACCGAAAAGAAGAGGCTGACCGCGCGATCAAACGTTTGGAGTATGTCGGTGAGTTGCAGCATCGCAAAAACGTTGACGGTTTTTTTTTGACCTGAGCAGGTTTTACGCGTTCGCAGATATCGAACAACGAGAGTTTGTTATCCAGTCGCGCAAGCTAATGAAAGAAGCGTACGCTGCCTGGGGACAAGACTACAAGAAATGCCTCGGACTCTTTGAAAACGCAAGAGAGCTGTTTGAAAAGGCGAAAGACTATCCTGAAGCTCTAGTTGCCGAATACTGGATGAGTTTTTCTCATTATCATCTCAGTGATCCGGAACAAAGCCTGCAGATTTTAGCTCCTCTTTTTCTCGCTGCTGAGAACCGGCACTACGTTTGGTTCCAGGTCCGCGCACATTACCTATTGTCGGCGATCGAGTTTAATAAGAACGAACACTCGAAGGCTGTGGACTCAGGGCTCCGAGCGGCCCAGCTCGCCGATAGCATCAAGGATTCAGTGGGATTGTTAAATGCAACGGGTGCGCTCATTGACTACTATCGGTATCTCGGCAGTTATGCAAACGCGCTCATCTGGATCCAGCGCGGTTTACCCCTGCTTTCCTCCAGCCGCGACTCATTTCAAGTCATACGATATTACACGCTTGGAGCAAGAGCCTTTGCGACATTCAATCTCAATGATGCCGCTATGGACTATCAGCGCGAGGCGTTTCGGTTCGCGTTTAACACGAGCAGTGATAAAACAAAATCTCAAAACTACGCTTTCATGGGGGCGATACAGGGTCAGCTGAAAAATTTCGATGAGGCCCTGAAAAATGCTCAACTCGCATTTGACCTGGCCCAGGCTCAATCAGACCACAACCTTATGGCTTACGCGGCTTTGCAAATGGGCGACATATACAGGGACGAGGAGGAACTTGATCAAGCAGTTGCACGGTACAGCGACTCGATTAATCTTTATCAAACGTTGAAGTTTGAGACCAACCTTTACCACGCTCACAAAGGCAGATTCCTGTGTTATCTCCGGCAGCAAAACGATCAATTGGCCCACCAGGAAATCAAGAACCTGTTTGAACTCCTAAACAAGTATCGTAGCCAGATATCCGACGAGGACTCTCGAAACACTTTCTTTGACGTAGAGCAAACTGTGGTCGACGCTGCTATCGACTTTGAATATTCAAGAATGAACAACCCCGAGCTCGCTTTCGACTACGCCAATTCAGCAAGGGCAAGATCTTTATTGGATCGGCTAAACACTGACGCGGGCGGGGTCCAGGACCCGGCCACTAAGTTTCAAGCAGTTTCGGAGCCTCGATCTTTGGAAATGATCCAGCAGCAGTTGCCGGAGCAAACGCAGCTTGTGCAATACGTCGTACTTGAAAATAAGCTGCTCATCTTTGTCATCTCCCCCCGAAGTAATCTTCAACACACGATGTACTCAATCCCGAAGGGAGAGTTAAACCAGAAACTAGCGGAATACTTGAATATCATTTCGCGTCCTCCAACACACGATGCGTCTCAGGAGTTACTACTTGCCAAAGACTTATATTCAATCTTGATCAAGCCTGTAGAAAAGTTGCTGGACAAACAGCTGCTCTGCATTATCCCTGACGGGACACTCAACTATCTCCCATTCGCGGCCCTCGTTTCACCCGAGTCAGGCAGGTATCTCTTCGAAGATCATCTATTGATGACGTCTCCGAGCGCGAGTGTGTTTTTGAATTGCTCGAAGACTGCATTGCAAAAAATTGGACAAAAAGACGAAAACGTTTTGAGCATCGGTAATCCGACTTTCGACCGCGCCGCCTTTCCGGATTTCGAGAATCTGCCTGACGCCGAAAGAGAAGCGGTCAAAGTTGGAAAATACTACAAATCAAGAGTTGTGTTACCTGAAAACCTGGCTACCAAGGCGGCATTCAAGAGCTACATTGAAAGCTCAGATGTGATTCATCTTGCCCTTCACTCTAAAGTCGATGATGAAGTTCCGCTTCGATCGCAACTCTTATTAGCCAAGACGGGCGGGATATCGGACTCAGTGTTCTACGCCTACGAGATATACAACCTCAAACTCTCCCAGACGCGTTTGGTAGTGCTCTCATCGTGTCAGAGCGGTGCGGGACGTTATTACGGCGGTGAAGGTGTTAGTAGTTTGGCGCGGGCCTTTATCAGTGCCGGTGTTCCATTAGTTGTCGCAAGTCTCTGGCCAGTTGAATCACGCGCAACTGACATGCTCATGGTCAGCTTCCATAGCCACCGTACACAGGAACGCATTCCAACAGTCAAAGCACTGAGGAAAGCGCAGCAGGAGATGGTGTACGGACCTGCCGAGAATCTTCGTCGCCCGTACTACTGGGCCGCTTTCACTGTCACCGGTGGATACGCCGAGTTCTAGCGCAAGAACGTCACCGGTAGTGCATCAGTTTGAATTGAGCAAGTTTACGCCGAAGGCGTTCGCCAATTTGAGCCCGAATTCTCGTTCCTCGAACCCTGGGCTGAAATTGGAACGCCTTCGGCGTTTCATCCATTTCAAAGTGATGCACTAGTACTGTACCTGAAACGTTTGCAGAATTAGCTTCATACAAAGTGGATCGACAATTTAGAGAGGATACCGTTCCAATGAAGACGACAATCGTGTTTAGAGGACTGATGGTTCTCCACAAGCACGCAGACACCATGGAAATCGGTTTCGTGGATGCTCTTTACAATGAGACAGCCAACCACGAGCACGATCACAATGGCAATGCGGCTAACCATGCTAACCATCTTGAGTCTCACATACCGCGAATACTAACGACGAAAAACGGCGTGCTTTCTTCAATCTTTGATCTACGGAACCGGCCTGAGCTCGGAACGGTTCGCAACTGGTCACTCGAGGTAACAAACCCGGCCCCGCCCGCTGCAGGGGTAACGTTGCGCCAGGGAACGTCTTTCAATAGAACAAGACCGGATTTCGGAGATGAGAAAGACTTCAGATGGATAACCGACATGGAAGCCGGCGACCTCCACGATAGGGATTTAAGTCTCGAGATAAACACACGTCAGTTCTTGTTCGTTTTGTACGTTCCGCAAGGAGAGTTTTATACGCAATTGAGGTCACCTGTACAACGACGGAGGCGACGAAGCTCAGCGCTCATTGAGGACTATGGCCCTATAGCGGCTGCGGTGGGTTGCGATATCAATTTTGACCCAGGTGGTGGAGTAAAACTCATGGCTGGTGGTCCGACTGGTTCGACGGTTTTCAATTTTGATCATGATGAGGGTACGGTTTATGAGATCTCAAATGGTCCACCTGACGTCCCGGCCGAGGAGCCGATTCCCCTCGATGCGCCAAATCATTTCCACATGTATTACGACAAGCTGTTTAAAAATTCGCGCCTTGATCGGTTCGATCTTCTCACTGACGATCAGGCTCCGGCTCCGGATCCAACAGTTTGTGGGGTCACGTATTTGGGCCTGCGTCGGGATCCACTTTAGAAGTCTATTAAGGAGGTTACCAATGCCCAGTGAACATAAATATGATGATTGCGGCAAAGAGGATCAGCATTTCGTGCCTCCTCCGCCGATGCGCGAACTGATCGAGGTTGAATTCTCTCAAAAGGCGCATTCGGGAGTGGAGACATGGGATTTTGATGAAGTTAATGAATTCCAGGGCAAAAAACCTTCCGACGCTTGGTCAGAAGCTTTCACTACCATAGTCGAGACCAACCAGTTGGTTAGTTGGAAACCCTCGTTTCCATTGCGGTACCCGTGGTCGCGAGAGTGCTCAAAGAAAGAGTTACGGGAAACTTATATAAAAGAGGGTCGAGACAAATTCGTTACTCTTAGATTCGCCCGAGAGAACAAGCACAAAGTTCTCAGCATCGCGCAGCAACTGCGGGAGCTGCCCGAGATCGAACGGGTTACAGCCGTGCCGGAGATTGCTCCTCCGCACATTACGCACGCTCCGCGCACGTTGTCGAACCCGCTGGCGGAACCGTACATGGGCGACAGTGACCAGGTGGTCTCGATCTGTGGCCCAACTGCGTGTCTGACGAATCAGTGGTATCTCTTTCGTTGCGGCGTACCTGAAGCCTGGGCCCTATCTGCCACAGGGAATGGAGTCGTTGTAGCCGACATCGATTGGGGATTTGATCTGACCCACCCGGATCTTGCCCATACCGAACTCAGCCATAACATGTTCACAGGCTCCCCAAACGTGAGCGACGGCAACCTGTTGTTTCATGGCAATGGTGTACTGGGATTAGCGGGCGCGGCAATTAACGGACAAGGAATCGCTGGAATTGCTTATCGCGCAACTCTATGGGCCATTCAAGCCGGCACTGGCGCCATAAACAGCCCCGTAGTGGAGCCCGAGTTCTGGGTAGGAGCGATTAATTTTGTTCGCAGAACGCCGGCCCGCGGCCGCAAAGTCATTATCCTCGAACTTCAGACCGCCGGGTACAGTAATGCTGAGTCGATCCTTACCATTAACAGGGAGATCATCCTGGCAATCAACGAGGGAATCGTTGTGTGCGTACCGGCAGGAAATGGTAACCGGAGCCGTGATGCAGGCCTTGATGATGGCAACGTCGCGATTACGGAAACCGGTTCGATTGTTGTCGGAGCTACGAGATTTGACGCTGATAAAAACATTCGTGCCGGCTCTAACGGCGGCGACCGCGTAACGGTCTACGCGCCTGGCGACAGCGAATCCGACTTAACCTGCGGGATTCGTGGACGCTATCGAGACCACTTCGGTGGCACGTCGGGCGCAACTGCGAAGGTTGCTGGAGTAGTGGCCCTGATGCTCGAAAAGAATAACCGGCTTCCACCTCAGGAGGTCCGCACGATTCTTCGCCGTTCTCACAAGCGCGCTGTCGATGAAGATAATAACGATGTGGGTGCCTTCCTCAATGCCGAACAGGCCGTGAGTGACACAATCGTTGCACGCTCCACCGCTGAAGGAACGCTGTCAGCCGCGAGAATAGAACGCGAGGCCGCTTAAAAGGAAGGGCGCCCACTGCAAATAGTCGGCGCCATTTCGCGGCGATAGGTCTGGGTGAGCTAGGAGACTTTAGAACGAAGATAGTCCCCGCCGTGAACGCGTTTAGCCTTACCGGGATGTCTATTGTAGACGTAAATCCATCCTTCACGACTACTTCCATTTGCCTTCCTAACCTTCACTCTTCAATGGAGCAGCAATCAAGTCTTCGATCTTCACAGGTAGTTCGCGAACACGAACGCCGGTCGCGTGGTGCACTGCATCAGTGATCGCCGCGGCAATGCCGGCGAGACCAATCTCGCCGATCCCTCGCGCACCGAGTTCATTGATCTCTTTGTCCGGATAATCGAGAAAGTGCACGTCAATCGGAGGCGCGTCCGCGTTCACCGTCATTATGTAGTCGGCGAGATTGCTATTGATCGGTGCACCGTTCTGTGGATCGTAAGTGGTCTCTTCAAACAGCGCCATTCCGATGCCCATCACGACGGCGCCCTGGATCTGATTACGGCCGGTGAGTGGATTCAAGATGCGGCCGGCGTCCATCACGGTTACAACGCGGCTCACGCGCAAGCGCGCGATTTCCGGCTGCCACGTGACCTCGACAAAGTGGCAACCGTACGAGTGCATGGAAAACTTCGGGTTTGGAGCAAAAGCGGTCTGCTCAGAACTGCCACTGCCTGTGACCAGCCGTGCATTCGCTCCACGGAGCACATCGCCGAATGCAACGCCTTTCGCTACTCCTTCCGCTTTGACGAAGATGCGACCATCTTCAAATGCGAGATCTTCGGGCTTGTGTCCGAGAAAAGGTGAACCGGGAGTTGAGACGGCGACAATCATGAGTGACGTGATCGCCTGGTCAGCGGCCTTAAACACGGCGGGGATCACTGAACTGGTGGCCAGCGAACCACCCGAGATTGGACCATCCGGAAGCGCGCTATCACCCAAGTCGACTTCGATCTTGTCGACTGGTACCCCGGTCTTCTGCGACGCGAGCTGGGCCAGGATCGTGTAAGTGCCTGTGCCGATGTCCTGCGTGGCGCAAGCAATGCGCACACTGCCGTCATCGCGTAACTGCATGTTTGCTTCGGCCGCGAAACGTCCTGCTATCCATGCCGCACCCGCCATGCCCCAGCCCAGCGTCAGACCATCTCGTTTCATCGAGCCAACCGCGGGCGTGCGTTTCGACCAGCCGAATTTCTCCGCCCCAAGATTTAAGCACTCCACGTAGTGTCGTGATGAAAATGGAAGCTTGTTTGACTCGTCGATTTTGGGTTCGTTGAGAAGCCGAAACTGCACCGGATCGATCTTCAGTCGCTCGGCCATTTCGTTCATCGCTGATTCCGTGGCGTAGAGTCCGGGTACAGCACCAGGGCCACGCATGTCGGCAGTCGCGCCGATGTTTCGCCGGGCACGCCCAAAGTGCACGCGCAAGTTGGGAACGCTGTAATGGAATGGCGTGGCTTCACCGCAGTCTTCGTGATAATGGTCGATCATTGACAAGTGATAGACGTAATCGTGTTGCAGGGAGAGGAGCTTGCCCTCCTGTGTCGCACCGAGGCGCATGCGTTGTTGCGTACGTGCGCGATGGCCAACCGTCTGGAACATCATCTTCCGGCTAACGACCAGCTTCACGGGTTTGCCTAACTGACGAGCTGCGGCGGCTGCGAGCGGAACGTGTGTCCACGGATAAAGCTTGCCCCCGAATCCGGAGCCGAGGAACTTGGCAATGACAC
>Ga0207674_10010581_pt1 | contig 10436 bp, 8 predicted proteins | sample KBSCornC72_FD_184303 | JGI IMG/M metagenome (GOLD analysis project Ga0207674, IMG submission 184303) | Corn rhizosphere microbial communities from Kellogg Biological Station, Michigan, USA - KBS Corn C7-2 (SPAdes) (version 2) | ecosystem: Host-associated > Plants > Roots > Rhizosphere > Soil ...
CGCACCGGCAGTCGTTGAGGCGCTTGAAGCCGGCGACCTGGTGCTCGTGAAAGGCTCGCGCGGCACCAGGACTGATGTCGTAGCCGACAGACTCGCGGCGGAACTTGGCTGATGCTCTATTACCTGCTGCCGCCGCTCGCCAGCTTCTCTCCCGTTCTGGGCGCGCTGAACGTGACGCGCTACATCACGTTCCGTACGGCCGCAGCCAGTCTCACGGCGCTGGCGATCAGCATCTTGTTCGGTCCCTGGCTGATTCGGACCCTGAGAGACTTCCAGATCGGTCAGATCATCAGGCAGGAAGGTCCGCAGTCACATCGCGCCAAGGCCGGCACACCGACGATGGGTGGTCTGTTGATCGTGACGGCCGCCGTCGTGCCGACGTTGCTGTGGGCCGACCTGGCGAACCCCTACGTGTGGATTGCCACGATGGCGACCGTCGGCTTCGGCGCCGTAGGTTTTGCCGACGACTACCTGAAGATCACGCGACGCTCGCATCACGGGCTGATTCCCCGCTACAAGATGTTGGGGCAGATCATCGTCGGCCTCGGCGTCGGGCTGGCGGTGCTGTATCTCGCGCAAACGAATCCACCGCTGTACAGCACACGGCTCATTTTTCCCTTCTTCAAGAACCTCATTCCCGACCTCGGCGTCTTCTACGTGCTGTTCGCGGTCTTCGTGCTCGTGTGCGCGAGCAACGGCGTCAACCTGACCGACGGACTGGATGGACTGGCGATCAGCACATTCGGTGTCGCGGCGGCAGCCTACACCGCGCTCGCGTACGTGACCGGGCATGCGGTCCTTGCCGACTACCTGTTGCTGGTGCGGTTCCCACCCGCGGGCGAGCTGACGATTTTCTGCGGCGCGCTCGTCGGCGCGAGTCTCGGATTCCTTTGGTACAACTCGTACCCGGCCGAGATCTTCATGGGCGATGTCGGGTCGCTGGCGCTCGGCGGCGCGATCGGCACCGTCGCGATCCTGATCAAGCAGGAGTTGCTGCTGCCGATCGTCGGTGGCGTCTTCGTGCTCGAAGGGCTGTCCGTCATCATCCAGGTCGCCTCCTTCAAGCTCACCGGGAAGCGCGTCTTCAAGATGGCGCCGCTTCACCATCACTTCGAGCTCCTTGGCTGGAGCGAGCCGAAGGTCATCACGAGATTCCTGATCGTCGCGGTGATCTTTGCGCTCTTCAGCCTCACGACGTTGAAGCTGCGGTGATGGTGTGGCAGGTGACGACTTTTCGGTTCGAGGGCGGCGAGTGGTGGTCGTCGGTGCCGCGCGAAGCGGCATCGCGGCGGCGGAACTGCTCCAGCGCCGGGGTGCGCGGGTGTTGATGACTGAGCGACGCGAGGACTTCGAGCAGGCGTCTGCGCTGCGGCGTGCGGGCATCGAGGTCGAGCTCGGTGGCCACAGCCTCGCGACGTTCGCGTCCGCCGATCTCGTCGTGACGAGTCCTGGAGTTCCGCCCGAGGAGCCGGGCCTGGCGGCGGCTCGATCGCGCGGAGTGGAAGTCATCGGAGAAGTGGAGCTCGCGTCGCGCTGGTTGCGCGGTCGTGTGATCGCGGTGACGGGAACGAAAGGAAAGTCCACGACGACGACGCTGCTGGGGCGAATGATTGCGGCCGACGGCAAACGCGTGCTCGTGGGCGGCAACATCGGGGTGCCGCTCTCGTCGCAGGTGGACGACTCGACACCCGAGACGATCCATGCCGTCGAGGTGAGCAGCTTTCAGCTCGAGACGACCACGACGTTCAGGCCGTGGATTGCACTCTGGCTCAATCTCGCGGACGACCATCTCGATCGCCATCCGAGCGTCGAGGCATACGCCGATGCCAAGGCACGGGTGTTCGCCAATCAACGCGCAGACGATTGGGCGGTCGTGAATCTCGACGATCCGATTGTGATGGCGCGCAGCGAGGGCATCGCGAGCAGGCGGGTGGGCTTCTCTCCGCTCGGATCGACTGGCAATGGCTACTCGGTCGATGGCGACTGGATCGTCCGCCGCACCGCGACGGCAACTGAACGTCTGGTGCCCGTGTCCGCGGTGGAGCTGACCGGCAGGCACATGTTGGGAAACGTTGTGGCTGCGGTCGCGACCGCGTCCGTCGCCGGCGTCAGCACACGTGCGATGGTCGCTTCGCTGAAAGGCTTCCGCGGGCTCGAGCACGTGATGGAGCCATCGGGTCGCGTTGGTGACGTCACCTTCGTCAACGACTCGAAGGCGACCAATGTCGAGGCCGCACGCCGATCGATCGAAAGCTTCCCAGGTCGAGTCGTGGCGCTCGTTGGCGGTCATTTCAAGGGTGGCGACTTCCGGGATCTGCGCGACGCCCTCGCCACACGCGGTCGAGCCGTCATCGCGATGGGAGAGGCGGCGCCGCTGGTACGCGACGCGCTCGCGGATCTACTGCCGGTGATTGATGCCGCGTCGATGAGAGAGGCCGTTGAGCGCGGGTACGAGGCTGCGCGTCCCGATGGTGTGGTGCTACTCGCACCGGCATGCGCGAGCTTCGATTGGTTTCGTGATTACGCGGAACGGGGACGGGTCTTCAAGGAGGAGGTTGCGAGGCTGAAAGCGCGTGAGCAGTGAGCAGTCGTCAGTCGGCCGGCGCGGGTGGGAGCTTACCGCTGGGAACGCAGGCTACCCCGGTCTGCGAGGTGGGTGTCTCACCCCACGCGCCGACTGATGACTGCTGACCGCTTACGCGTTCGAACGGGATCGGGATCTTAGCCGATCTCCGGTGCCGGGTCTCAAAAACAAGACCCGGCCTACGTTCATGTGTCGTAGGGCGGGTCCGGAATTTCCCGTAGGGCGGGTCCTGTTCGTTGGACCCGCCAGTATTTCGGTCGTAGCTCGGCGCTCCTGTATGGGGCGGCAGGTAGAAATGGCAAGAAAGCTCAAATCGGACCGAATTCTCTTCACCGCGGCCGTGCTGCTCGTGTGTGTCAGCGTGGTCATGGTGTACAGCGCCTCAGCCGCGCTGGCGCTCGACCGTTACGGCCAGGCTTACATGTTCCTGACCCGCCAGGCGATGTGGACGCTGCTCGGCCTGGTCGCGCTGGCGGTGTCGATGCGCATCGACTACCGCACCTACCGGCACGAGGCCTTCATCTGGTCGCTCACCGGCCTGGTCTGCGTGATGCTCGTCCTCGTGCTCTTCAGCTCGCCCATCAACGGAGCCCGACGCTGGTTCAACGTCGGTGGCCTGGGGATTCAGCCTTCGGAGATTGCCAAGATCGCCGCCATCCTCTTCACGGCCCTGACGCTCGAACGCCGGATGCACCGCATCGACGAGATCTCGTACTCATTGCTGCCGATCGCGATCGTCGTCGGCGCGATGGCGGGCCTGATTCTGCTCGAGCCGGATCTCGGCACGGCGATCTCGCTGCTGATGGCCGTGTCCACGATGATTTTTGCTGCCGGGTTGAACTACAAGTACCTGGTCGGGACGGTGCTCGCAGCGGCACCCGTTCTGTACTTCCTGATCGCAAGCTCTCCGTATCGCCTGCGCAGGCTCCTCGCCTTCATGAATCCCGAAGCCGATCCGCTCGGCGACGGATTTCAGGTGATGCAGTCGCTCATCGCCGTCGGCACCGGCGGCGTCTTCGGTCGCGGGCTGATGGGAGGCGTACAGAAACTGTTCTTCCTTCCCGAGCCGCACACCGACTTCATCTACGCGGTGATCGGCGAAGAGCTCGGCCTCATCGGTGCGACCACCGTTCTCATCTGCTTCTGCGTCATCGCGTGGCGCGGCGTGCGTATCGCACTGCGCGCGCAGGATGCCTTCGGCTCGTTTCTCGCGCTCGGGTTGACCGCGATGATCGCGGTCCAGGCGCTCGTGAACATCAGCGTCGTGCTGGGACTGCTTCCGACGAAGGGCATCCCATTGCCGCTCGTCAGCTCCGGCGGGTCGTCTTTGATGATCAGCCTGCTCGCGATGGGCGTCTTGCTGAACGTGTCGCAGCACGAGGAATGAGTGGCGCTGTCCGTGTTGATTGCCGGTGGTGGAACAGGAGGGCATCTGTATCCGGGCATTGCGGTCGCCAGAGCGCTTCTCGAGCGAATGCCGGACGCACAGGTGACGTTCGTGGGCACCGCCGCCGGAATCGAGTCGCGCGTCGTGCCGCGCGAAGGCTTCACGCTGGACGTGATCCGCAGCGCAGGCCTCAAGGGCAAATCGCTGCCGTCACTTCTCCGCGGCCTCGCGCTGTTGCCGGCGAGCGCCTTCGACGCATGGAGTGTTCTCTCGCGCCGGCGTCCGTCAGTCGTGATCGGTGTTGGCGGGTACAGCTCCGGCCCTGTCGTCGGACTCGCGACGGTGAGGCGGATTCCCACGTTGCTCATGGAGCAGAACGCCGTGCCCGGGCTCACCAATCGGCTGCTCGCATCGTTGGTGAGCGCGGCGGCGGTGACCTACGAAGACAGTCTCAAGGTATTTGGCGCGAAGGCATTTGTGGCCGGTAATCCAGTGAGACCGGAGTTCTTTCGTAAGGAGGCGTATGGAGATCACAGTTCGCCGCCCGGAGCGGCTCGGGTTCTAGTCTTTGGCGGCTCTCAGGGCGCGCACGCGATCAACGTGGCCATGGTGGAGGCAGCGCCGAGGCTGGCTGCCGCTGCACCTGCAGTGGCCATCACGCACCAATCGGGAGAACGGGATCTGGAGATGGTCCGCGACGGGTACCGCCGCGCCGGGCTCGAAGCCCGGGTCGAGCCGTTCCTGTTCGCGATGGATCGGGAGATGAAATCGGCAGACCTGGTCGTCTGCCGATCGGGTGCGACCACGCTCGCGGAGCTGACCGCGTCCGCCCGTCCCTCGATCCTGATTCCGTTTCCCGGCGCCACCGACGATCACCAGCGCAAGAACGCAGAAGTCCTCGCGCGAAACGGCGCGGCCACGATGGTCGAGCAGCGCGAACTGACAGGGGAGCGACTGGCCCGCGAGATTCTGGCGCTCGTTGAAAGCGAAGCGGAGCGGCGACGCATGGGAGAGGCCGCGGCACGTCTTGCGAAGCCGGACGCGGCCAGCGCGATCGTCGACAAAGTGGTGGAGCTGGCGAAGTGATGCTTGGCCGAACCCGTCGAATTCATTTCGTCGGGATCGGCGGAATCGGGATGAGCGGGATCGCAGAACTGCTGGCGAATCTCGGATACACGGTCAGCGGATCGGACGCACGGCGTTCGGATGTGACGACACGGCTGGAACAGTCATTTGGCGTGATGGTCTTCGAAGGACATAGAGCGGAGCAGGTCGGCAACGCAGACGTCGTGGTCTTTTCGTCTGCCATCCGGGCGACCAACCCGGAGATTGTCGAAGCGCGCGCGCGCGCCATCCCGGTGATCCCGCGCGCCGAGATGCTCGCCGAGTTGATGCGCCTGCGCTTCTCCATTGCCGTCGCGGGCTCGCACGGAAAGACGACCACGACCTCGATGATTGCGCTGGTGCTCGAACGCGCCGGCCTCGATCCGACGGCGGTCATCGGCGGTCGCCTCAGCGCGTTCGGAAGCAACGCCCGCCTCGGACGGGGCGACTACCTGGTGGCCGAGGCTGATGAAAGCGACCGGTCGTTTCTCATGCTGTGGCCCTCCCTGGCCGTCGTCACCAACATCGACGACGAGCACATGGAGAGCTACGGAAGTCTGTCGTCGTTGCAGGATGCGTTCGTCGAATTCGTGAACAAGGTGCCGTTTTACGGCGCCACCGTCGCTTGCGCCGACGATGACAACCTGCGGGCGATCTTCCCGCGCGTGACGCGCCGCCTCATCACGTACGGCCTCGATCACGCGGACGCGCACGTGCTGGCAACCGACGTCGAGCTCGGTGCGTTCGGCGGCCGTTGCGTGGTGCACCGCCGGAGCGCGGCCGGCATCGAGATGCTTGGTCGCATCGAGCTGTCAGTGCCGGGGCGCCACAACCTGCAGAACGCATTGGCGGCGGTTGCCGTCGGCGAAGGTATCGGTCTCGAGTTCGATCGCGTCGCGTCAGCGCTTGCGAGCTTTCACGGCGCAGAGCGGCGCTTCGAGCGTCACGGAGAGGTCAACGGCGTGCTCGTGATCGATGACTACGGTCATCATCCGACCGAGATCGCGGCGGTGATGGCAGCGGCGCGCGCCACGCTCGACCGGCGTCTCGTGATCGCGTTTCAACCGCACAGGCACTCTCGGACGGCGCATCTCCTCGACGCCTTCGGCCCGGCACTTCGCGACGCTGACGAGATCGTGCTGGCAGATATCTACGCCGCCGGCGAGGACCCGATTCCCGGCGTGACGGTCGAGCGCCTGGCCGAATCGATTCGAACGGGATCGGGACGTCCCGTTCACGTCGCTCGAACGCTCGACGATGTGATCGCGACGCTGCAGCGGATCGTGCGGCCGGGCGATGCCGTGGTGACGCTCGGTGCCGGATCGATCGGCACATTGCCGAAGCGATTGATGAAAGCGCTCGATGCGCGGGGAGCGACGTCATGACGCCGGCGGTGGCCGCTCCGGCCGACAAGCGATTCCGCCGATCGCGCGTCAGCCCGGGACGCAAGCGCCAGTGGTGGAAGCCGTCGTGGTGGACCATCGCACGCGTGGGTGCCGCGTCCCTTGTCGTGGCGTTTGCGCTCTACCAGACCATCGTGTTCGTGCTGGCCTCGGACGCACTGACGGTGACGCGCATCACGGTGCAGGGTAATCAGCGGATGTCGCGCGGAGAAGTAATCGGGTTGCTTGACGGGCTGTCCGGCACGAGCATCGTGCTGACCGATCTCGAGAGCTGGCGGCAGAAGCTGCTCATGTCGCCCTGGGTGTCTGATGCGTCGATCCGCAGGGTGTTTCCCGGGACGCTCGCCGTTGCGATCAAAGAGCGCCAGCCGATCGGCATCGGCCGCACCAAGGGGACGCTGTATCTGATCGACAAGACCGGCACCGTGATCGATGAATTCGGACCCAACTACGCCGACCTCGATCTGCCCATCATCGACGGGCTGTCCCCGAACGGTGAAGACGCCGGCCAGTCGGTTGACGAGGGGCGTGCGGCCCTTGCCGGCCGCCTCATGAGCGAGCTCGCGAGCCGCCCCAAGCTCGCCGGGCAGGTCTCGCAGATCGACGTCACCGACTCACGTAACGCCATCGTGCTGCTCAAGGGAGACACCGCGCTGCTGCGTGTGGGCGACGAGCGCTTCACGGAGCGGCTGCAGGCGTACCTCGACCTCATGCCCGCGCTTCGCGAACGGATGCCGGACATCGATTACGTCGATCTGCGCTTCGACGAGCGCGTGTACGTCAGGCCACAGGGTTCCCGTCTCCGCGCCGTCGGCGCGCCGGCGGGGCAGGCTGGAAGTCATGGCAAGCGGGCGCCGGCACGGCGCGGCGGCTAGGGAGCGGAAGGAGATCAGGTGGCTCGGAGAGAGCAGTACGTAGTCGGGCTCGACGTCGGGACATCGACCGTGGTCTGCGTCGTCGGCGAAAGCCTCGAAGACGGCAGCCTGAATGTCGTCGGCATCGGTGTCTCCGAGTCGCGCGGCATCAAGCGCGGCGTCGTCGTCAATCTCGAGGCGGCGGTGGATTCGATCAAGAAGGCGATCGAAGAGGCCGAGCTGATGGCCGGCATCGAGATCGACCTGGTGCACCTCGCGCTGTCTGGTCCGCATATCAAGGGATTCAACAGTCGCGGGGTGGTGGCGGTTGCTGGCAAGAATCGCGAAGTGACCCGGGACGATGTGCGGCGAGCGATTGACGCAGCGAAGGCTGTGGCGCTGCCGACCGGCCGCGAAATTCTTCACGTGCTCCCGCAGGACTTCGTCGTCGACGAACAGGACGGCATTGGAGCACCAGAAGGGATGACCGGTGCACGGCTCGAGGTCAACGTGCACGTCGTGACCGGCGCGATGTCGTCGACGCAGAACATCGTGGCGTGCGTGAATCGCGCGGGCGTGCAGGTCGTTGATACCGTCATCGAGCAGCTTGCGGCGGCAGAAGCCGTGCTGACGCCGGATGAAAAGGAACTCGGTGTTGCGCTCGTGGACATCGGCGGCGGCACCGTGGACCTCGCGATCTACGAGAGAGGGCACCTGTGGCACACGGCCGTGGTCGCGGTCGGTGGCGATCACTTCACGAGCGACATCGCGGTCGGGCTGCGCACGCCGATTCCGGATGCGGAAAAGGTCAAGCGCAAGTCGGGATGTGCGCTGTCGTCGATGGTTGACGAAGACGCCACTATCGAGGTGGCCAGTGTTGGTGGCCGCAAGCCGCGCCTGATGGCACGGCGGATTCTCTCGGAGATTCTGCAGCCACGCGCCGAAGAGATCTTCCATCTCGTGTGGGACGAGATCAGGCGCGCCGGTTACGAGAAGTCGCTCAACTCGGGAATCGTGCTGACCGGTGGCGGCGCCATACTCGAGGGCATGCCGGAGATCGCCGAGCAGATCTTCGACCTGCCGATTCGGCGCGGGATCCCCATCGGCGTTGGCGGTCTCGCCGATCACATCAGCAGCCCGGTCTATGCGACGCCGGTTGGCGTCGCGCTCTACGCGCATCGAAACCGAGTGCCGGAGCCGCGAGGCCCGGGCGGCGCGTTCAGCCGCGTCGTGTCGCAGCTCAGGTCGATATTCAGGGAATTTTTCTAGTGTCGAACTCGCTTGTGTTTGGTGGTGTTGGCTTGGCTCAAGCCGATTGCAACTGACGGTTGCATTACATCGGCCGATGCTGAGGCATCCAACACAAGCGAGCAATTGGGTAGATGGAACGTTCGAACTTCGGGAGGTCTGACATGAAAGATCACAACGGGCGCAAGGGCCCCGAGAGTCGCGAGGCAGATACGCTCAGACTGACGCTGGCGCCAGAGCATCGCAACGGGGCCAAGATCAAAGTCGTCGGTGTGGGTGGTGGCGGGAGCAACGCCGTCGATCGCATGGTGGAGGTCGGCCTGGGTGGTGTCGAGTTCGTTGTCGCCAACACCGACGTGCAGGCGCTCGATCACAATAAGGCGGGCATCAAGATCCAGATCGGACGCAAGCTGACCAAGGGATTGGGTGCCGGCGCCGACCCGAACATCGGACGCAACGCCGCGCTCGAAGACACGGACACGATCATTCAGCAGCTCTCGGGCGCCGACATGATCTTCGTGACGACCGGCCTCGGTGGTGGGACAGGAACCGGAGCCGCGCCGGTGATCGCAAGCCTCGCGAGCGAGCTCGGCGCGCTCACGATCGCCGTCGTGACGAAGCCGTTCCGCTTCGAGGGGAAGAAGCGCCTGATGCAGGCCGAAGCCGGCCTCGAGGCTCTGCGCGAGTGCGTCGATACGGTCATCACGATCCCGAACGAGCGCCTGCTCTCGATCATCGATCGCAAGACACCGCTGACCGACGCGTTCACGCTGGCCGATGACGTTCTGCGCCAGGCGATTCAGGGCATTTCTGATCTGATCCTGGTGCCGGGCCTGATCAATCTCGACTTCGCGGACGTGAAGACGATCATGTCCGGGATGGGTGTCGCGATGATGGGCACGGGGACATCAGAAGGCGACGGCCGGGCGATGCAGGCAGCGCAGCGCGCGATCGCGAGCCCGTTGCTCGAGGACAGCTCGGTTCACGGTGCACGCGGCGTCATCATCAACGTGACCGGTGGGCCCGATCTGTCTCTCGTTGAAGTCAACGAAGCGTCGTGCGTGATTCAGGAAGCTGCGCACGAAGACGCGAACATCATCTTCGGTGCGGTTGTCGATCCGCAGCTCTCCGGGAAGGTGAAGATCACCGTCATCGCGACCGGCTTCGATCGCAAGGTGGCTGCACGCCAGGCGCCGCAGGCGGCTCCTGTCACGCCGGTGGATCTGAACATCTACTCGGCTCACCTGAACCAGGCGGTCGAAATGCCGCAGCAGGTGGCGGCAGCCGGTGGTGGGAGGCCACGAAGCGCGGTAAATATGACCGAGGCGTCAGGGATGACACTTCAGTCCGGAGCGTCTCCGACTGTGGGTGTGAGCCGGCGACCTGTCGTCGAGCTCTCGCTTTCGAGCCTTGGTACGAGCGCACCGGGAGTGTCGGCGGGTGAGAACGTGTTCGAGGCGAGCTCGCCTCTCGACGTTCCTGCCTTCCTGCGACGACAGACGTAGGGGCGGCCAGGGGCTGGCGGCGGCCGGTGGTACACTGAGTAGACCCACGGAAGGCGGGAGCGTCGGCGGCTGAGCCGCAGCTCTCGCGTCAGTGATCGCCCGTGTTCGGGCTCAGTGTCCCGACGTGCAGTGTCTCTGGTTTCCATGCCGCAATCCTCTCCGCCCCACCGCGCAAAAGACCCGCGTCGGTGGTCGCAGCGCGAACGCGCTCGCGACCTCCTGGCAAAGGAGGTCGGCTACGTACAGAAGCCGCACGGCGGCCGATTGCGCGTGGCGCTCGCATTCCCCAACACCTACTTCGTCGGGATGTCCAACCTTGGATTCCAGACGGTGTACTCCCTCTTCAACGCC
>Ga0207674_10010583_pt1 | contig 10435 bp, 7 predicted proteins | sample KBSCornC72_FD_184303 | JGI IMG/M metagenome (GOLD analysis project Ga0207674, IMG submission 184303) | Corn rhizosphere microbial communities from Kellogg Biological Station, Michigan, USA - KBS Corn C7-2 (SPAdes) (version 2) | ecosystem: Host-associated > Plants > Roots > Rhizosphere > Soil ...
GAGGCCGAATCTTCGTTAGGCCGTCCGGCACGGAGCCGGTCGTTCGGGTCCTCGCCGAAGCGGAGGATTTCCGGGAAGTGCAGGAGCTCTGTGCTACCATCGCTGGCCTCGTTCGACGAGAGCTCGGTTGATCGGCCTCCGACGCAGGGGGACGCGAAGGCCGGGCTTTTTGGCGTTCTCAAGGAGGTTCGTAGGCCATGTGCGGAATCATCGGATACGTCGGGCCGCGAAGGGCCAAGCCGCTCCTCATCCACGGGCTCGAGCGCCTCGAGTACCGGGGCTATGACTCTGCCGGCCTGGCGCTGCTCGAGGACGAGGGTCTCGACTACACCCGCGCGGTCGGCAACCTCTCGAACCTGAAGCAGATCGCGAAGCACAACGGCTCGCAGTCCTCGACCGGGCTCGGCCACACGCGCTGGGCGACGCACGGGAAGGTCTCGGTGCAGAACGCGCACCCCCTGACCGGCTGCGACGAGCACAGGATCGCGGTCGTCCTGAACGGGATCGTCGAGAACTTCCGCGAGCTCAAGAACTCGCTCGAGAAGGCCGGCCACACGTTCAGCACCGAGACGGACGCCGAGGTCGTCGTCCACCTCGTCGAGAAGCACTACGACGGCGATCTCGCCGCGGCCGTCCGGGCCGCCTACCGGGAGCTCGAAGGCCACTTCGCGTTCGTCGTCGTCCACCGCGACCACGCGGAGCAGCTCGTCGGCGCGCGTGTCCAGTGCCCGCTGATAGTCGGCGTCGGCGACGGCGAGATGTTTCTCGCCTCGGCCGCGACCGCCTTCCTGCGCGACACGAACAGGCTCCAGCTGATCGAGGACGGCGAGGTCGTCTCGATCACCCCGCAGGGCGCGACGTTCACAAGCGTCGAGAACGGCTCAGAGCCGATCCAGCGCGACGTGATCGAGGTCGACTGGGACGACGAGGCCGCCGAGAAATCCGGCTACGAGACCTTCATGCTGAAGGAGATCTACGAGCAGCCCGAGGGCGTGCGCGAGACGATCGGTGACCGTGTCCGCCACGGCAAGCTCGTCCTCGAGACCCTCGGCCTCTCCGACAAGGAGATCCGCAACCTCAGGCGGATCGTGATCCTTGCGTGCGGCACCTCGTACCACGCGGGCGTTGTCGGCCGGTACGTGATCGAGGAGTGGGCTCGGATCCCGGTCGAGCCGGACATCGCCAGCGAGTGGCGCTACCGGAACCCGGTACTTTCAAAGGACACGCTGGTGATCGGCATCTCCCAGTCGGGTGAGACGGCCGACGTGCTCGCGGCGATCAAGCTCGCGAAGGAGAAGGGCGCGCGGACGGTCGCGATCACGAACATGATGGGCTCGCAGCTGACCCGCGAGGTGGACTCGGTGCTGTACACGCGCACCGGGCTCGAGGTCGGGGTCGCGGCGTCGAAGACGTTCACCGCCCAGGTCGCGCTGATCAGCCTGATCGCGCTCAAGCTCGCCGAGGTGAAGAAGACGGTCGCGCCCGAGGAGATCGAGTTCATCCTCGACCAGCTGTACGAGCTGCCCGAGAAGATGCAGGACTTCCTGGACGGGAGCCATCCGATCGAGGAGATCGCCCAGCGCTACTACGACAGGCCGTTCTTCCTGTATCTGGGACGCCACATCGGGCTCCCGGTGGCCCTCGAGGGTGCGCTGAAGCTGAAGGAGATCTCCTACATCCCGACCGAGGCGTACTCGGCGGGCGAGATGAAGCACGGCCCGATCGCGCTCTTGGACGACGACACGCCCGTCGTCTGCATCGCGACCAACTCGCACGTGTACGACAAGGTCATCTCGAACATTCAGGAGAGTCGTGCCCGCGGCGCACACGTGATCGCGATCGCCACGGACGGGAACGAGGACATCCAGCACCACGCGGACGACGTCATCTTCGTCCCGAAGACGCCGGCGTTCCTGCAGGCGTCACTGGCAATCCTGCCGCTCCAGCTGCTCGCCTACCGGATCGCGCGGCTGCGTGGGATGAACGTCGACCAGCCGCGGAACCTGGCGAAGACCGTCACGGTCGAATAGTCCCCGTTAGGGAGCCTTCCTAGAGCGTCACTTCGACGTCGGCCTGCTCGATCACGGCCGGGTCGTGGGTCGCACAGAGAACAGCGATTCCGCGATCGCGCGCGATGCGTGACAGGAGCTCGCCGATCGCGAGCGCGTTCGCGTAGTCGAGCCTGGCGGTCGGCTCGTCGGCGATCACGAGGTCGGGCTCCGAGGCGAGCGCACGCGCGATAGCGACGCGTTCCTGCTCGCCGGTCGACAGCCGTGAGACTCGCTGCTCCGCGAGTTCCGCGAGACCGACGGCCTCGAGCGTCTCCTGCGCCCGCTCGCCGTCGTGCGCCGCGCCGCGCAGCCCGAGGTAGAGCTCGACGTTCTCACGAACGCTCAGGAAGGGGATGAGCGGCGGCTCCTGGGCGACGAGCGCGACATGGTCCCGGCGAAAGGCTGCGCGGGCTTCGCGGTCGAGCGATTGGATCGGAGTGCCGAGCACGACCACCTCGCCGGCGTCGGGTAGGTCCAGGCCGGCAATGAGATGCAGGAGGGTTGTCTTCCCGGAGCCAGACGGCCCGGTGACGACCGTCAGGCGGCCGGGGTGGACGGTCGCGTCCAGGCCGTGGAGCACTCGCTTCTCGACTCCCCACAGCTCGATCGCGGCCGTTGCGGCAGGGGTCGCGGGTGTGCGGTTCGAGGCGGGCTCGGGCTCGGGGGGACCCGGCTCGTCCGTGCCCTCGATCACGACGCCCTGCTCGGCGAGGGACGCGGTCGCGCGCGAGCCGATGCCTCCGCGGCGCAGGAGCTCCTCCGGAAGCCTGAGCCAGCCGCCCCGAGCGACGACGATCTCCTCGTTCTCGATCCGCTCGCGGGCCTGTTCGGAGCTCACGCGACCGTCGCGGATCTGGACGATCCGGTCGGCGATCGCGGCGGAGCCTGGATCGTGGCTGACGACCAGCACGGTCGTTCCCTGTGCCCGCGCGAGCTCGCCGATCAGCTCGTAGACGCCGGCGGCGTTCTCGGCATCCAGCTCGCCCGTCGGCTCGTCCGCGAGCAGGAGCGCGGGCCGGTGGGCAAGCGCGGCGCAGAGCGCAACCCGCTGTTGCTCGCCGCCGGACAGCTCGCGCGGAAAGGAGCCCTCGCGACCGGCGAGCCCGACACGCTCGAGGAGCTCGGCGGCGCGGCGCTCGCGCGTGGCGCGTGGCTCGCCCGCGAGTGCCAGTCGCAGCGAGACCAGACGGCCCACGGTCAGCTCCGGAGCGAGCGCCTGCGTGTAGCGCTGGCCCGCATACCCGAGCTGACGGCTGCGATAGCGGTCGAGGGCCCGCCCGCGCAGGCGCCGGAGGTCGACGCCCGCGACGCTCACGTGGCCGGCCGAAGGGCGGTCGAGGCCGGCGAGGATCCGGAGCAGAGTCGTCTTGCCCGAGCCGCTCGGACCGAGCACCGCCACGATCTCGCCTGGATGAACCGTAAGGCTCAAGCCCTGTAGCGCAGCTGCCGTCCCCTCTTCGGTGGCGTAGACGCGGAACACGTCCGTGACCTCGACGGCCGGCGTCATGCGGGCTCCACCGAGGGCGCCCGGTCACGGAAGGCAGTCCTCGTCAGCAGCGCGACGACCGCGGCGGCGGCTGCCGCGAACAGCACGAGACCGATGACGAGCGCGACCCAGTCGGGCGCCAGCACGAGTGGGGGCTCGGGCTTCGTCGAGTTCGCGCTCACCGCGAGCGCCTCGAGCACCGCGACGGCGAGCGTCGTCCCGAGCAGCACGCCTCCGACGACGCCGAGGAGGACGACAGCTCCGGCTCGCAGCGACACCTGGCGCCGGAGGCCCGCAGGTCCCAGGCCCTGCGTCTCGAGGTCGAAGAGCTCGCCGTCCTCGTCGCGGAGATCGACGGCGACCGTCAACCCGAGCCCGACGAGCGAGAGCACGAGCGCGGCGAGCGCGGCCGCGGCGAGAACGAGGAGTGAGCCCTGGGCAAGGGGATCGGAGCGGAGCTCGTCCTCGATCTGTCGGCGCGAGGTCACGCGGACCTGGCCGCTCTCCAAACGGGCGGCTGTGCTCGGCCCTCCGGTGACCCAGGCCTCCTCTGCGAGCGCCGTTCCGGGGACGGCAGCGTTGAGCGCGGTCTCGAGCCGCGACCGGTCTGCGACGACGAAGTCTCCGAGAGTGGTCGGGAATCGGCGCGCGCTCGCCGCGATGCGGACGTTCACGGCAGTCGTTCCGACGAAGAGCGGGAGCACACCGCCCGTGCCGGCGGCGCGCGCGAGGGACGACGAAGCGAGCACCGGGATCGGCGACCCGTCGGTCGGCTGGGAGGGCCGCAGCCGGAAGACCTGGTTCTCGGTCAGCAGGTAGGCGAGCGCAAGGGCGCCGGCCTTGGCGCCGGGCGGTCTCGTGCCCCGCGCTCCCACCCAGTCGCGATAGTCGAGCGCGAGCGGGCGGCTTCCGCTCCGGGTCGCGACGCTCGGTCGCCGGAGGCTAAGCACGCCCCGCCGGAAGATGGCGATCGCAGGAGGCGGACCGCCCGTCTCCCGGTGCGCGGCCGTGAACGCCTCCGACCTCGAGAACTCGACGACGAGCCCGACGAGCAGGCCGCCGCGCGCCTCCGGCGGCAGCTTTGCGCGCGCTATCGCCGGCCGGCCGTCGTTCCGCGGTTCTCCGAGGTCGACCACGACGAAACGGCCCTCCGGGGTTCGCACGTTCGCCGAGAGGTTGATCGCGTCGCCGCGGATCGTCACCGGCAGGCGGAGCTCGCGCGCGTCCGCCGGGATCGGCGTGCCGCGGAGGCGCACCGGCGGCCCGCCGATCCGATCGGCGAGCGCGCGCGGAGAATCGGAGGCGAAGTCGCTGCGCCAGCGCAGGCGCGGAATGTCCGCGACGGGCAACCCGAGGAGTGTCACGGAGCGCCGGTCGAGCGACGGCGCCTCGCTCTGGAGTCGGACGACCGGGATTCCTCCGAAGCGCCGCGCGTACACCGGGCCGACCGGCTCCGCAGCGTTCCGCACCCGCGGATCCGCCTTCACGGTGAAGTCGAGCGGAACCTCGAACGCTGCCCGGTCCGCGTCGCCCCGGATCAATGTGGAGCGGTACGTGCCGGCGAAGATCGCGAGCCCGACGCTCACGCTGACGAAGACGACCGCGACGGTCGCAGTTCCCGAAGCGCGCGCTAGCGAGAGGAGCGCGAGTTTGAGCGAAGGAGACCGGTGGGCCGCCGCCCGCTCCGAGGCGCGAAGGAGCGGGTGCAGGATCCGGGCGATCACGACCGCGGCGATGAGCGCGAGCAGTCCGGGCAGCAGCATCAGCACAACCCCGGTGCCGCTGCTCGAGGCGAGCGATTCGGCGTCGGTGCCGCCCACGGCGAGGGCGACGAGCACGGCCACGATCGCACCCACGGCTGCGACGTCGGCGACCGAGATCGACGCGCCGCCGATCGCAACCGGCCGCGCTCGCGAGCCAAGGTAGAAGACGAGCGTCGCGGCGGCCGCGAGCAGCACGGCTAGGCCGATCCCGCTCCGCGAGAAGATCGATCGCGAGACGAGTGCGCCCGCGGGCGTATCGGTCCAGCTCGCGACCGCAACGGCCACGCACGCTCCGCCGAGCCAACCGAGCACTGCTGCGGGCAGCACGACGACGGCCGACTCGGCGAGCGCGGCAAGTCGCGTCTGCGAGCCGGTCGCGCCGAAGGATTCGAGCCGACGCGTGGCCGCTACGGCGCCTCGCCGCAACCGCGTTGCCGCGAGCAGCACGAACGCGAGCAGGAGGACGACAGCCTGTCCGCCAACCAGGAGCAGCCGCCGCCCCGCGATCTGCGCCTTCGACCCCGCCTCGCCTAGGGCGACCGTCGGGGCACTGAGCGCGAAGTTGGGCGAGCTCGCCTGGAGCTGCGTGCGCGCCCGCTCGATGCGCGACTGGAAGCCGTCGACGTCCCACGCCCTGACGTCCTCGGGACGCAGCGCCGCCACCCAGCCGTACGTCCGCTGGGAATCGGCGAGCTTCGGCAGTCGCGCGGAGCGGTCGACTCCCTCGGCCAGTCGCAGGCGACCTCCCTGCGCGACGCTGCGGAAGAACGTCGCGGCGCCGCCGGCGCGGAGGGATCCACGCCCGGTCACGGTCAGCCCGGGCGTCGCGAGGCGCCCTGCTCCGACCGCGACGACCTCGCAGCTAGCCGCGTCGCACTTACCGGGCAGCCGACCCGAGGACAGCTGGACGATCTGGCTCAGCCCATCGGCCGCACCGAGGCGGACGACCTCCTTGCCGAACCGCGTGTCGCGGTAGACGAGGACCGCGGTCGGCGCCTGCATCCCGATCGGCCGCGTCGCGGCGCGCACCTGCCTGTCGAGTGCGGCCGCGCTGTCGCTAGGCGAGGTGCTGACGCCGACCCAGGTGACCTGCACCGTGCGCTGGCCCGGCGGAAGCGAGGCGACCGCCCGTCCGACGGAGCGGTCCTTGACGACAAGGCTTGCAGCGAGGACCGTCGCGAGCGCGCAGGCGGCGAGCGCGACGCCCGCGGCAGCGAGCGCGAACGCAGCCGAACCTGCCGTCACGCGGCGGACGCCGAGCCCGAGAGGGAGCGCGAGCCGCCGCACAGGAGTCAAGCCAGACACCGGTAAAGTATTTTTGCAGGTGTCGAAGGCTCCCCGCTACGACATACCGAAGGCGGCCCCGCCGCCGCTTCGGCTCGTGCAGTCGTTCGTGAACACGGTCGACCTCGAGCACGGTCGGGAGTGGCTCGACGATCCGAGGGCGCTTGCGGCCTGGGCGTACGAGCGGAGGCTCGTTCCGCGCGGGACGCGGTTCACCCCGGCAGAGCTGCGTCGGGCCTGCGAGCTGCGCGAGGCGTTCCGCTCCCTCCTGGAAGCGAACCGGGACGGGACGCGGGACGGGGCCGCGCTCGACACGCTCACGAAGGCCGCACGGTCGGGAGGGCTGACCGTCGCCTTCGACGCCGGCGGCTCGCCGACGCTCGAGCCCGCAGCACGTGGGTTCGACGGGCTCACGGGCCGGCTCGTCGGCGTCGTCGTCACCGCGATGCTCGACGGCAGCTGGGACCGCCTCAAGGCCTGCCGCAACTGCCGCTGGACATTCTTCGACGAGTCCAAGAACCGCTCGGCCCACTGGTGCTCGATGCAGCTCTGCGGAAACCGGCTCAAGACCAGGGCGTACCGGCGCCGCCACCGCTCCGACTAGGCTCGCCGCATGGACGCGCTCGGCTGGATCGGAGACGGGCTGTGGAACGCCTTCCAGATGGCCTGGGAGGTCGGGTGGGCGCTCGTCCTCGGCTTCGCGCTCTCCGGGGTCGTCCAGGCCTGGATCCCGCGCTCGAGGATGGAGAGCGCGCTCGGCGGCCGCGACCTCCGCACCGCGGGGCTCGCCACCGGGCTCGGCGCCGCTTCCTCGTCCTGCAGCTACGCGGCGGTCGCGATCGCGAAGTCGATGTTCCAGAAAGGAGCGAGCCTGGCGACGGCGATGGCGTTCCAGTTCGCGTCGACGAACCTCGTCTTCGAGATCGGGATCGTGATGTGGATCTTCCTCGGCTGGGAGTTCACGCTCGCCGAGTTCGTCGGCGGCCTCCTCCTGATCGTCTTCATGTGGGCGGGCATTCGCTACGTCGTCACGCGACGGCTCGAGGAGCAGGCTCGCGAGCACGCGCTCGAGGCCCAGACCGGCCACGAGCACCACATGGCGGGCTCCAAGGGCCTCACCTGGCGCGAGCGGCTCACCTCGCTCAAGGCGTGGTCCGACGTCGCGCACAACTTCCGCGGCGACGTCGAGATGCTCTGGAAGGAGATCGCCGCGGGCTTCCTCATCGCCGGGTTCGTCGCGCTGCTGCCGATGGACTTCTTCAACGCGCTGTTCCTGACGGACGCTCCGGCTTGGATCCGCATCCCGGAGAACGTGGTCGTCGGGCCGCTGGTCGCGATCCTCTCCTTCGTCTGCTCCGTCGGGAACGTGCCGCTGGCGGCGGTGCTCTGGGCGGGCGGGATCTCGTTCTCGGGCGTGATCGCGTTCATCTACGCGGACCTGCTGATCGTCCCGATCCTGCTCGTCTACCGGAAGTACTACGGGGACAGGATGGCCGTGCTGATCTCCGGGATCATGTTCGGCTCGATCGTCCTCGCCGCCCTTCTCGTGAGCGCGATCTTCGGCGTCGCGGGGCTGATCCCGTCCGACCGTCCGGATGTCGAGTCGATCACCGAGCGCGGGATCGCGTGGAACTACACGACGGTGCTGAATATCGTCTTCTTCGCGCTCGGGGCGGCTCTGTGGGCGCTGACGGTTCGGCGTGGCGCGCGTGACCCCGTGTGCGGGATGACAGTGGACCGCAGCACGAAGTTTCGAAGCGACTGGCAGGGACGGACGTACTACTTCTGCGGCGCCGGCTGCAAGTCACGGTTCGACGCCGACCCCGAGACCTTCCTCGACCCTGACCGCGAGCCTGCCCACGCGCATCACCACTAGCCTCGCGGCGGTCCTCGCCCTGGCGCTCGCGGCTCCCGCCGGAGCGCCGCCGGTGAAGATCGTCGTGCCGTCCGGATACAGGGTCTCGACCTTCGCGGCGGGCCTCGAGCATCCGACAGCGATGGCGTTCGGGCCGGACGGGCGCCTCTATCTGACCGAGGACACGGGTCTGCTCGTCGCCGTGCGCACAGGCTCGAGGAAACCGATCGTCGTCGCGCGTGGTCTCCGGACCCCGCTCGGCCTCGCGTGGCGCGGATCGAGGCTGTACGTGTCGGAGCAGGGACGCCTCAGCCGCTACAGCCTCCGCGGCTCGAGGCTCGTCCGCCGGAAAGTGCTCGTCCGGAACCTGCCCTTCGGCCTGCACCAGCAGGACAACGTCGTCGTCGGGCCCGACGATCGCCTCTACCTCGGCAGCGGATCGACGTGCGACGCATGCCGTGAGAAGAATCCGCGCAGCGCGACGATCCTCTCGATGAAGCCGGACGGGACGGATCTCCGGATCGTCGCGCGCGGCCTGCGGAACCCGTTCGGGCTCGCCTTCAAGCCGGGGACGGACCGGCTGTACGCGTCCGTCAACGGCCAGGACAAGCTCGGGACGAAGGCCCATCCCGAGCCGGCCGAGTCCGTCGTGCTCGTCAGGCAGGGCGCCTTCTACGGCTGGCCCCGCTGCCGGCCGAGCTACGCGAAGAAGACGCTCGTGGGCCGGTGCCGCGGCGTCACCCTGCCGGTCGCCTACCTCGAGCCCCACTCGTCGGCGGATGGGCTCGCCTTTTGGCGCGGGGATCTCTTCGTCGCGCTCTGGGGCCAGTACCTGAGCGACCGGCACGGCCGGAAGCTGGTGCGCATCCATTTCGGCCCGCCGCGCCGCGTGACGACGTTCGCCCGCGGCTTCGACCACCCGCTCGCGCTCGTCGTCGACAAGAGCGGCGCGCTGCTCGTCGCTGACTGGGGCCGGGGCGCGATCTACCGGATTCGGTCGGACTAATCGCCGCTGGAATACGAGTAGAGAGAGCTTCGGATCGCGTCGAACAGCCCACTCAGGTCTGGGAACGTCGAATCGCGAGATTGAGTGAGTACCGCAAACTCATCACCGCCTGCCATGAAGAAGACGTCCACCTTGTGCAGTTGGACGCCATCCTCGTCCACGAGAAATTCCCATCGAATGGCGTCGTAGCCCTGAAAGTCAAAGGGGCTGAAATCGAGCTCTTGGTACCCGGACGCCCGACTGAGGGCGGATCTGACCTTTCCCGCTGCGGTCACGAGGTCGTCCGTCGCAGCAGGAGTCACATCGACCCTCAGCATGGTTGCGTCGTCCGAGGGGTCCCGAATCGTCGTGTCGAGGTACCCGCCTTTGGAGACTTCTGCGGTCTCGACTGTCCAACTGCTCGGATAATCGATGGCGAAGTAGTCGCCGTCGAATGTCGAGACATCACTTGTCGGAGCCGGCGCGGGTGCTGGCTCCGCCGGAGGCGAATAACCGTAATCGCACTGCGAGAGCGCGACCGGCTGGGGAGCCGCCCTCCACGCCGTGAACAACGGTTGAGCAACCTGTGCGCTGACCGCGAACGCGATGCCGTTGGCTTCGGTCGTCCCGAGGTCGACCAATCCCACGACCTGGCCTGTGTCCGACGTCAAGAGCGGCCCTCCGCTGTTCCCCTGATTCACCGCAGCGTCTGTTTGCACGAGTCGCCTCCGAGTGATGCCCTCGATCGGGATCGAACGCTTCATGCCGCTCACTGAGCCGCGGCTGACCGACAGCGGCAGCCCAAGCGGAAAGCCCATCGCCGCAACCTCTTGTCCCAGTCGAGGTGAGCGAGAGAGCAGCTGGAACTGATGACCGTCCAGGACGTGGTCAGCCCGGAGGAGAGCGATGTCCCGCTCTCGATCCTGGCCAATGACCGTTGCGGTCCCTAGCGTCGACTTTCCGCGTTTGAGCTCGACCGACGTTGCTCCGTCAACGACATGCTCGACCGTC
>Ga0207674_10010586_pt1 | contig 10434 bp, 5 predicted proteins | sample KBSCornC72_FD_184303 | JGI IMG/M metagenome (GOLD analysis project Ga0207674, IMG submission 184303) | Corn rhizosphere microbial communities from Kellogg Biological Station, Michigan, USA - KBS Corn C7-2 (SPAdes) (version 2) | ecosystem: Host-associated > Plants > Roots > Rhizosphere > Soil ...
ACCGTGGGTCACGACCTGCTTGCCGGCGATCTTGCGTTCGACGGCGGCGAGGATCCGTCTCTTCTCTTCATCGACAAACGCATCGGGATCGTAGGACGGCTGCGCGACCTGATCGATCAGCTGCATCGCCAGCCTCAGTTCGGTGTTGCCGACCGCCGAGAGCTCGATCCCGAGCGCATCGATGGATCGCACTTCATCGGCATACAGAAGCTGTTGCAGCACCATGCCGCGTTCTTCCGGGCGGATCTGGACCACATACTCCTTCGAGCGCCAAGCCCACCTGGCGAGCGCACATCGGTGCGTCTCCTGCATCGCGCGACGCAGCAGGCTGTACGGTTTGCCGCCGTGTTTGTCGGGTGCCAGGTAGTACGCCTTGTCGAAGTAGATCGGATCGACCGACTGTTCGGGAATGAACGACACGATGTCGATGGTCTGTCGCGATTCGGCCTCCAGCGCTTTCAGTTCATCCGCGGTGAAGAGGACGAACCGGCCCTTCTCGAATTCATACCCCTTGACCATTTCCGCGCGTTCGATCACCTGCGGCGGGTCTTGCGGCTCGGGTTTCTCGGCGCGCCCGACGGGTCGCCCGTTGTCGGAATGAAATGGCAATATCACGTCGCCGCGCTGGGGCGCACGAGGCAGTTCGAGAGCCGCTTCGTCCTCGTCGGTGGAACGTCCCCGGACTTGCGCTGCGGGCACGTCGGCGACAAACTGCTGTCGCACGCGGGCGCCACTGGCTGCCATGAGCTTGAACTTGATGGCCGCCGAACTCTCGGTCGCAAGATAGACCTTGACCGGAATCGAGACCAGGCCAAAGGTGAGCGACAGCGACGCGATCGATCGGATCGCCATGAGGCCGGTCCTTTCCTGATGCGGGTCTGCTCGACAACCTGCGCGTCCGCACGGTCCGCCGGCCCCGCCGACTTCGATGGCTGCGCAGCCCGACGCGACCTCGATGTTCGATGGCAGCGGTTCCGGGGGCTGCAGGGCGGGGCCGCTTGTCTTTGCAGGCCTGGTCTGACATCGACGGTCATTCCGTCGTCGATGTCACCGCGACTGGCTGGTCGCCATCCAGTAGGGCGGCCATTCACAGAATGGCGATCGCGCCGACCGGCCCGATGAATGCACGCGCGACAGCATGGCCTCGACCGGCGAGCGCAGCGGTTCGCCATACGTTGCAACCGCGTGGATCGCGGACCTGCACTGCTGTTCGAGATTCGGTGCGAGCGCGAGCATCACGAACCAGGCGTTGCGCGCGTCGCGGTCGCGGCCCAACAGCGCGTTGGCGATCGCCAGCGTGTTCCAGTCTTCGATGCGACCAGCGGGGTATCTCGGATCGTGCAGGGTCAGGGCATACAGCGCAAGTTGACGCGCAGGCTCTGCCTGCCGCGGACGTTGCTTCAGGTGCAGGAACGCCAGGTTGCCCACGACCTCCGCATCCAGCGGGTTGGCGCCGAACGCGTGGGTCTGGAGGCTCAACGCCTCCTGCACGTTGCCGCGGCGCCAGAACGCGAGTCGCGCTGCTTCGTTCAAGCGTCGGGCATCGTTGACGGCAATCCCGATCTCGATGGGGCGATCCTGCGGCTCGCGCCGGACCTCTCTCGCTGCCCTGCGGATCGCGTCGTCCTGCGCCGCATCGTCTGAATGGGCCGCGACGAACAGGACGCGCAGCACCAGACGTTCGGCGCGCTGCACGATGCGGGGAATCTGGCCCACCATCAGTTCGCTCGCTCGCGCGGCGTAGTCTCTCGGCGGTGCGGCAGGCAGGTCGTCCGACGGCGTCGCGGGCAACGCGGCCATGACGGCAGGCGCAGGCGACGGCGCAGTGGCCGGTATCGGCGCGGCCGCGAGCGCCGGTGCGGTCGCGGGTACTGCTGCCGCGGACAGCGCTGCCGGGGTGGGTGCAGGTGCAGGCGCAGGCGCAGATGTGCGCGCAGGCGCGGGCGTCGAACTCGCGCCCGACGACTGCGCGAATCGAGGGGCCGGTCCCCGTGTCGACAGATAGGCCATGGCTCGCGCACGTGCCGACTCGGTCGCAGCAACCCGGCCGCGCGGACCCGTCGGGGCATGATCGATCGGACGAGTCGGTCCGGCGGCGGTCCCCGCGCTTGCGGACCCCGATCCTTCTGATCCGCGCGCGACACCGGGCTCGGGCCGCACGGCAGTGGCCGGTGCAACACCCGATGGCCGCTCCATGACGGGGACGGTGGCGGATGCATGCTTCATGGCAAGGGCGACCGCAGATGCACTCTGCGTCGTGGGTGCGGGTGCGAGTGCGGGTGCGGGCGCTGGGCTCGGCTCCATCGTGGCGTGGCCTGTCGGAGCGGGCTCGGTGTCGATCGCCGTCTCGCCGATCGGCGCGGCTGTCGCGACCTCTGTCGGCGTGGACCCATGCCGCTGTTCCGGCTGCGCCGTCGCCTGCTGCGCCGTCGCCTGCTCCTGCTGCGCCGTCGCCGGAGACGATAGACCGTTGCGACCCGCCGGTGCATCGTGGTCCCGCCACGCCAACCAGGTCGGACCGAGCAAGGGCACGGCGACAGCGGCCGCTGCTGCCAGGCCGGAGGCCCAGACCACGGTGCGCATCCGGACACGGCCACGCCTGACGTGTGCGCTGCCCGCTTTCGCGTCATCGACCCGCTCGATCGCCATCGCGTCGTGCTCGACATCGGTGCTGACGGGCAGCGCGATCCGGGTCACCGGTGTCGGCGAGTCATCGCATGCAACATCGTTGCGGATCGCCAATGTCCAGCCGCGTTGCAGCGACGCGGCGAGCCCGGGATCGGTCAATGGGCGTGATGCCAGCGCGATCAACTCGGCATGGGGCCGCTGCGCCGGCAGGTCGTCGTCATGGGCCTGCAGCAGCCGGCGCACCAGCGCGCGCGCCTGCGCCTGAAGCGGCGGGGTCCATTCCCCGCTCAGCGGCCCCTCCGGATCGGGGAGGTAGCGTCGAAGCATGGCGGCCAAGCTGAAGACGTCGCAGCGCCAGTCGAGCTGCCGCGTCGGCGCCAGATTGCCACGGCTGCCGGCCTCCAGCGCGTTCAGCAGGCGTGGCGACTGGTAGTCGTATTCGGCTTGGCGCGCGATCGGCAATGCACGAACCAGGCTTTCGCCGGAGACGAGCGAGAACGCAAAGTCGATCAATGCGATCTGTTCGAACCGCGGGGTCAGCCGCTGGCCCGGCCCGTGCGGATCGAAATCCGCCGGGTCTACCGGGATGCAGACGTTGTCGGCCTTCAGGTCCAGGTGCACGAGCCGCAGTTCGTGGATGGCATCGAGCGCGATCAGGCAGTGGCGTGCCAGTGCCCACCAGTGCGCGCAATCCTCGAACACATGGCGAAGGAGACTTCCATCGCGCTCGACCGGCAGCAAGGTTGCCCAGTGGTCGACGGTGACACCCGCATCGTAGGTTTGCACCAACGCCGGCCGGTCGGCGGCGCCGCGATCGAACTGCACGACGTCGGGCACCGGCACGATGCCATGGCCCACCAGCCGCGCCAGGATGCGCCATTCGCGTTCGGTCCAGTGGCGGAAGTCGCCCGCTGGCGTCGCCAGAAACCGTTTGGTGTAGCGCCGCCGCTCTCCGGGCAGCGATGCTTCTCGAAATACCTCGACGTGGTCGCCGGTCACCATGCGCAGGCGGCCGCGGCCAAACACACGGTCGATGTCGGCCGGTGTCATGGTTTCGGCCCCTTCGATTTCAGGGCTCCGACGAGTCCCTTGATCCAGCCGGCGTTCGGCTCGCCGAAGCAGGCGCGCTGCAACAGCAGCACCGTCGCATCGTCGGTGCTTCCATTGGTGCGCGCGAGTGCAATCAGTTCTTCGCAGCGCTGCATGAGCGGCACGCGCTGCTTCAAGATGCGACCCCAATCGCCTGCGGGCACGCCCTTGTGCACGCCGTCGCTGCAGAGCACCAGCATGTCGCCGCAGGCGAGGTCGTGCAGCGCGACGTTGGCACCGGAGGTCGCGCCGTTGCCGACCATGCGCGCCGGATCGTCGAGCGCGCTGCCGGCGGGCGGCGTTTCGTTCAGGTGGCGAAAGGTGTCGTCGCGGGTCAGCAACTCGATGCCGGGTTCGCCGCGCATCGCCAACCGGAGAACGCGGCAATCGCCCACCCAGGCGACCAGCCACTTCGACGCGAATGCGTTCACCGGGGCGCACAGTGCCACCGTTGCGGCTCCGGGCGAATCGGTCACCTGCGCGATGCATTGGGCGATCGCGCGATCGGCGTCCAGCATCGCTGCGCGGACCCTCTCGGCGTCGAGTCGGGGACCTTCGAGCGCTGCGTGCAGGTGCGTCACGAGTTGCCGGCTCGCCATCTGCGCCATCGCGCCACCGCCCACCCCGTCAGCCACGATGAACATGCGCGTCGGGCCGCCCAGCGTGCTGTGCGCATCTTCGTTGCTGCCGTGCTGGCTGCCGCACGATGAGGCCACCGCCGCTTCGATGCGGCCAAAGGCCGTCGCGTAGATCGACTGCAGCCCGACGTCGGGCACGGCCACCGCGGCGTGTGGCCGCTGCGGCGCGCCGGGTTCCAGCGGCGTGATCAGCGGGCCGGTCGGAACATGCGTCGGCGTGGCCACGTCAGTCCTGCTCCCGGCGCGTCAGCGTCATCGTGCACGTGGGGTGGTCATCAGGCGATGCCCCGAGGAGCATCGCCTCGCCCACCTGCCAATGAAAGCGCGCACCGGCCGCGTGGTGCACACCCTCGATCAGCACGCCGTTGTCGCCGTGGACGACCACGTGTGCCCCCGACGCATCGAGTTCCGTGATCTCCAGGTGATGGCCCGACACGCCTTCGTGCCGGCGATCGATCATCAGCGTCTGGTTGCGCGAGCGGCCCACCGTCACGGGCAGCGCGCCTGAGCGCAATTCGAGCGTGTGCACGCCGGCGACCTGGAACGCCGTGATCTTCAAGACACTCTCGGGCACCCGCGACGGCATGATCGCAGTGAGCGGCGTTTTCGGTGACCCGGCCGTGCCGGCAATGGGCGTGATGCGCGATGCCGAATCGGCAGATGGCCGCATCGCGACCCGGGGGTACTCGCTCGCCGGCCCCTGCGCACGTGCCGACAGCACGATGCTCGCGCCGTCCGTGAGCCTGATCGGCTGCTCGATGCCCGCGCCGGCGCCTGGCCCGCCGCTTCGGTCCACCACGCCCACTTGCGATTCGATGCGAATGCCGTTGGTCGAACCGGCGTCGTTCACCCACCACGCGCCGTTGTCGAGCCAGACCTCGGCATGCCTGCGGCTGGCGTACGTGCCGTTGATCCGGATGTCGCAGCCCTCGCCCTTGCCGACGACGTAGCGGCGCCCAGGCACCACCGCCTGGAGCACGACACGGCGCCTGCCGTCGCTGTCCTCGATGTCGAACTCGCAGCGCTGGCCGGCCAGCGGCGTCGTGGGCGTGGCACCGGAGCGCGCAAGCGTGGCAGCGGGCCGCGCGAAGCCGAGCTCGACCCATCGACCCACGACACTCACCTGGTACGGGCGCAGCGCCGTCGACGTCGGCGTGCTGCGCAACGCTTCCAGCAACTCGCGATACTCGCCGCCCGGGCCGGCGTCGGCGTCCTCGCGCGCATCGGCGTCGAACAGGCCGGCGAATTGCGACAGGTCGATGGCGGCCGCATTCGGCAGCCCACCGATCACGTCGCGGGACAGATAGCGCTTGACCTGTTCCGGCTTGAACTCGTGCATGAACTGCTGCAGCAACGCGTGCGCCTCGACCGCACCTGCGCAGCGCACGCCGATCGACGTGAGCAGAAAGCTGTCGCGTTCGGCGATCGCGAGATGCAGGCGCACGTGGCTCGCGACGAAGTGCTCGAGCTCGTCGCGGATGGCATTGATCAGCGCAGCGTAGGCGCCCAGGTGTTCGGTGCTCGACAACGCCGAGTCCGGCGCTTGTGCAGTCGGGCCGCTGCCGGTGTGCTGCGCCGATTCGCGCGATTCGAGTGTCGGTTCACCGGTCGGTTCACGCGCCGGCAAGTCGACGCGGGCCACCAGCCCGTTCATTCGCTGCAAGCGACCCAGGACCCACGATTTGAGCGTCATGGCGTTTGGCTCCGACCGTCAGTTCCGATAAGCAACGACCAGCGTCGCCAACGGGCCGGCGACGCGCAGGTGACGAACCCGCGGCGAGGCAGGCAAGCCATAGCGCGCCGTGCGTTCCAGGAAGCGTCCCCACGCCGGCTGCAGCGCATCACCGGCCTCGACGCGATCCTTCAAGGCGGGCAGCGAGAGGTCGATCAGCAGCGCGATCCGCGAGACGTCACCCACCATGACGATGGCGCGCCGCAGCGTGTCTTCGATGTCGTCCAGACAGCGCTCGAACGGCCCGTCGAAGGTCCAGACCAGCGGGGCGGGCAGCGCGTCATCAACGTGCTTCGCCGGGTCGTCACGGGGCGGCTGCCGCCGCGCAGCTTGGGTCATGGGTGCACCGTACGCGCTGTTCATGATCTTGCCGAGCGGGAAACCACGCAAGACCTCGAAAGGCCCTTGGCCGCGGGGAGCGCTCACTGGACTACCCTTCGCGCTACGCGCTGCGGGATGAGCGCTTCGGAGCGGCCGGGCACGCTCATGGGGCGCGCCCCGCGATCAGGCCGACCTGGCGCCCGACGATCTGCATCGCGATCTCGGCCGAAGGATTCGGGCCATGGTCACCGGCGCCGTGCACGAGGCCGCTGCGCTGCACCCAGTTGCGCTCGGTCAGCACGGCGATCACCTTGGTCCATGGCCCGCTGCCGGCGCGGTCGGCGCGGTAGGCGGCCACGTACCATTTGTAGGGGCGCAGCGCACTGCAGAAGCTGGGCGCGCCATGTGGCATCGCGCTGCCGTGCGCGCACAGGCGCCCGAGCGTGTCGAGCGGCACGCCATCGCTCGGAAAGCTGGGCGTACCGGTCTTGCCCGCCAACCAGTCGATCTCGGCGCAGCGGCGGGCATCGAAGACCTGTTCGCAGGCGCTGCGGGCGGTGCCCGCGCGGTGGCTGTACGACAGCCCGCTGAGGATGACCTCGGCGGCGTCGTGCGACAGCCGGTTCGGCTGCGTCGTGGCCAGGGCCCACTGCGCCGCAGCCGACTCGAGCGTCGCGACTTCGGCGCCGCTCGCGCCGTGCAAAGACTCGATCAGGTGCGGGCGGCGTACTTCGGTCTGGCCATTGGCTGCCGCCGCCAAGGTGGCCATCATGCCGGCGATGCCGAGCGCGCTGGCACGTGCGTGGCCTTGCCCCCAACCTTCGGCCACCACGTCGACCACCGCGCCACCGCGGCATTTTTCCCAGTCGTCGTCGCTCGGACGGGTGCCATCGGCACCGGAGGCGCAGCGCCGAACGATCGCAGGGTCGAGCGCGGCGGGCGGCATCAGGTGCATCGCTGCACCGAGCTTCGCCGCCAGCGGCTCGCTCATCAGCCGCCCGAAAGCGACCGGCATCGAGGGCGGCCGGACCGAGCCCGACTCGGCGCTGGCGTCGACCGCCCGGCCGAACAGCAGGTCGTGTTTGCCGCAGTCGGCCCGCGCGTCGGCGTGGGCGTTCGTGTCGGTGCGGGTGGCCGTGCGGTTGCCCTCGCGCTTGTCCGTACAACCGGCGTTCCATCCGAACGCCGTCGCGGCCAGCTGCACGTCCCAGGGCCGATGGCAATTGGCGAAGCCCTTGTCGATGCAGAACATGCGATCGAGAAAGCGCGCCGAGTCCGAGCGCATCAGCTGGCCGCGCAGGCTGTCGCGCGCCGGTACAGCCGCGCGTTTCATCGCGGCGCGTTCGGCCGACAGCCAGCGCGCGCCGACCTCCGGGTCGGACAGCAACGCCGCGGCCACGATCGGCTTGATGGTCGACGCCGGCATCGCGTCGTGAAACACCGCAGGATTCAGCAGCGCATCGGGCCGGTACTGCACCGGGTACGGCAGGCGCTTGTCGCAATTCGCATCACGCCCCGGGCCGTCGAGCTCCTGCCGCGTGCAGGGCGACATCGCACCGGCCAGGGCCTCGATGCGACCACTCGCGACATCGATGATCGCCACCGCTGCCATGCGCACCATCGCGCCTTCGAGCAAGGGCTGGCCGAGCGGCCGGTCCTTGTCTTCGGTGCGCCGCAACTCCAGTGCGCGGCACACATCGTGGCGGCCGGTGTAGCAGGCCGCGGTCTTCTGGGCCAGCGCTTGCAGCGACGGGGCGATGGTCAGGTCGACGGAGAAGCCGACGTCGACCGTCGCGCCGTCGAGCATGATGTGATTCGCGCCATGGCGATGGCCGCTGGGCAGATCGGGCGAGGCTGCATCGGCATCGGTGTACAAGCGGTACAACGAACCGGAAGGCCGGCGAAGCGACTCGAGCGGCTGCAACATCGCGTGTAGCGACGGCGGCACCATCCAGCGCGAGTCGTCGACCGGATCGGCGGGGCCCGGTTCTCCGACCAGGGCGCTCGGCTGGCTCGTCGGTGCCGCCTGGCTGACCCGGGACATCGCGGGCATGCCGCACAGGCGCTGCGCGCTTCGCGCGCCGGCAACGAAATGGGTCGGGGTCGCGATGTTGCCAAGACCATCACCGGCTTGTTCGTGCCGGCCGAGGTAGATGCAGCCCGCTATGCCATTCCAGGGATTGCGGCGCATGACCTGGCGCGCCGTGATCTCCATCTGCTGCTCCGGCCGCCAGCGTGCAAGCGTCGTGCTGCCCTCGGTACCGCGCCACGCCAGGCCTTCGAGCATGCGGGCGTCGGCACGCGAGAGGGCTTCCAGCGCCGTGGCCAGGTCCGCACAGCGGATCTGAAAGCGCTGGCCCGGGTACTCGGACGTTTCCGTGGCCACTCCAAGTGCCTTGTCGGCGGCCGCGAACCAGCGCGTCGCGTCCAACCCGACCATGTGGCTCACTCGCGCGTTGGGCCGCGAGCTGAAGCGCAGCAGCGCGGCGTCGAACTCCGCCAACCGGGCAGCGATGTGCTCGGCGGGCGACGGCGCCGCCGCATCCGTCTGGGGGCCGAGTCCTGGCAGCCACTGGCCTGGACTCCAGGACGCGCTCCACTCGCGCCGGCACCGAGGTATGCCGTCCAGCACTTCCAGCGCGGTGGGTGCCGCGCGCGCTGTCGGGGGACGCTGCACGACGGCTTGTTCGAAGGTCTTCAGCGCTGCGACGTGGCGCACGTTCACGTAGCGGTCGGCGAGGCCGCGCCACGAAGCAGCGCCGGGGTCTGCCGGCCGGATCACCGCCACCAGCAACACGATGACCAGCATGACCGGAACGACGGCGATGCTGGCCGCGATCGCGAAGTCGAGCAGCGAAGCGTCGCGCCGTTCAGCCATTGTTGCCTCGGGCTGGGAGGTTGACGCTGAGGCACAGCGCCAGGAAGGCAAGGTTGACCACCAGCGAGGTCATGCCGAAGCTGACAAACGGGAACGTGACGCCGGTCAGCGGCAGCACCGCGAGGTTGCCGGCGACTGTGACGGCGAGCTGGCATGAGGTCAGCACTACCCACGCCACAGCGAGCCAGCTCAACAGCGCCTGGCCATCGTTGGCGATGTGTCCCGCGATTGCGGTGAGGCGCGGTTCACCGCGCGTGACCCGCCCATGGTGGCGTATCAGTCGGTGCAGCCAGACCGCACATCCGAGTGACGCGGCCCAGGCCGCCATCATCCCGAACACGCCGACGATCGCGGTGAAGGTGTAGTCGCTGTGGATCTGTGCCGGCACGCCGCTGCAGTTGCCCGCCGGCGCGTAGCCGCACCAGGGCGCGGCGCCGATGCCGAAGCCTTCCGGCGGCGTGGCGCGCTGGAACCACGACACCAGCGCGAGCTGGTCGTTGGTCGACGTGAACGGCGCCGCCAGATTCTCCAGGCGGCTTGCGGTCACGCTGTCGACGGAACCGAACTTGAACAGCGCGACCGTGACCGCGCCGATCCAGCCGGCGAACAGGACGATCGCAAGCGACGAGGCCCAGGCGGTGCGGCCGCCCCGTTGGTGCCACCACATCGCCACCGACGCGGCGAGGAACGCGCCCGAGGCATAGCCGGCGATCAGCAGCGGGCCCATGTCGCGGGTGATCAGCATCGCGCCGATCAACACCGCGATGACGAACAGCAGCGGCCAGACGTACCGCCAGAACGAAGCGCCCGCCGGGCCCGAGCGCGCCAGCCGTTCGGCCAGCGGCCCGGCACGCAGAAAGAAGAACCAGGCCGCGCCGACGATGAGCCACACCCGCCCGAGCTCCGACGTGAGCTGCCGCATGTTGGACAGTGTGAGCCCGAAGCCCGACAGCGCGGCCACGGTGAGCAGCAACAGCACACCGGCCGCGGCCGCGCGGCCGAGTCGCCGGGCTGAACGCCGCGTCGTTTCGCCGGCGATCGACAGCATCCAGGCCAGTGCGCGCGACAGCGGCTGGCGCAGGAACAGCAGCATCGAGAACACCAGCATGCCCAGCCACAAATGGCCCTGGTGGTACAGCGCGAGGTAG
>Ga0207674_10010589_pt1 | contig 10433 bp, 5 predicted proteins | sample KBSCornC72_FD_184303 | JGI IMG/M metagenome (GOLD analysis project Ga0207674, IMG submission 184303) | Corn rhizosphere microbial communities from Kellogg Biological Station, Michigan, USA - KBS Corn C7-2 (SPAdes) (version 2) | ecosystem: Host-associated > Plants > Roots > Rhizosphere > Soil ...
AGGCGAGATGAGAGATCCCCTCCTTGGAGCCGAGCAAGGGCACGACCTCGGTCATCGGATCGCACCGCACACTGAATCGCCGCTGCATCCAGGCGCTCACCGCCTCACGGTACGGCACATAGCCGAGCCCGAAGCCATACCGGCTGAGCGGCGGCTCCAGCACGGCGTCGCGCATGCGGTCGAGCGCTGCCTGCGGAGGTGCGAGGTCGGCGTCGCCGGCACCGAGATCGATCACGTCCACGCCCCGCGCCGCGAGCTCCCGCTTCCTTTGCGGGATCGTCGCCAGCGGGTACTCGGGAAGCGTGAAGAATCGGGTGGCGCGCGTCGGCACTAGGGTTCGCTGGTGACTGGGTTGCTCACTCGGCTCACGCCGACGACCTCTACTTCTACCACATCACCCGCCGAGAGGGTCCCTACTCCATCAGGCGTGCCCGTGAGGATGAGATCACCGGGCTCGAGCGTCATCACCGCGGAGATATAGGCTACGAGCGCCGGGATGTCGAACACCATGTCCGCCGCCGTGCCATCCTGGCGGACTTCACCGTTCACCAGCGTGCGTACCCGAAGGGTCGAGAGATCGTTGGGGACCGGACCGACCTCGCCTACCGGACAGAACGTGTCGAATCCCTTCGCGCGGGTGAACTGAACGTCGGACTTCTGCAGATCGCGCGCGGTCACGTCGTTCGCGGCGCAAATCCCGACCAGGGCCGCACGCGCCGCATCTGGAGACACCTTCCTGAGCCGCTCCCCTACCACGACTCCGATCTCACCCTCGTAGTCCACCCGATTGGACACTGCGGGGAGCCAGATGGATTCTCCCGAGCGGACGAGGCTGGACGGCGGCTTGAGGAAGAGCAGTGGCTGCTTCGGCACCTCATTGCCGAGCTCCCTGGCATGCGCCGCATAGTTGCGACCGACGCAGACGATCTTGGAAGGGGCGAGATGGGGCATCGGGGAAAGTTAGTGCTTAGGGTGGGGGGATGAGGGATGTTTAGGTGTCCCTCACCCCCTCACCCTCTCACCCTCTCACCATCTCATCTCCCAACTCACCGCTCCCCCCATAAAATTCCCGGACCCGCGGAACCAGCCCTTCCCACCGCCCGATCGCCCGCCTCGCCGGCGGCAGCGCCTCCAGAAGTCCCCGGCCATAGCGCTTCGTCACGATTCGCGGGTCGGCGATGACCACCACCCCGCGGTCGGTGCTCGTCCGGATCAGGCGTCCGAAGCCCTGCTTCAGCCGCAGCGATGCGTGCGGCAGCATGTATTCCGTGAACGGATCGCCGCCGCGCGCCTCGATCGCCTCGCACTGCGCGGCGGTCACCGGCTCGGTGGGGACGCGGAAGGGCAGCTTGGCGATCACGAGGCCGCGCAGCGCATCCCCCGGCACGTCCACCCCTTCCCAGAACGATGCGGTGCCGAGCAGGATCGCCTTCCCCGCCTCGCGGAACCGGGCGAGGAGCGTGTCGCGGCTCTCCTCGCCGTGGACGAGCAGCGGCCACCGGCGCTCGATGCCGCGCGCGCGCAGCTCGCTCGCGAGCTGGCGTACTTCGCGGTGGCTCGTGAACAGCACGAACAATCCTCCGTCCGACGCGTCGGCGACGTCGAGCACGATGCGTGTCACCGCGCGACGATGTCCGTCTGCATCTGTGTTGGGCGCCGGTACGTCGCTCGGAATGGCGAGCAGCGACTGCGCGTCGTAGCGGAACGGAGAATCGAACACCGCCGTCGTCGGTCGCAGATCGGGCTCCGTCAACCCGAGTCGCGCCGAGAGGAAATCGAATCGGCGCGCGACGTCCGCCACCTGTCCGCTCGACGCCGTCAGCGTCGCGCTGGTGACGATCGCGCTGTCCAGCCGGCGGAAGAGATCCTCGCGCAGGATCGGCGCGAGATCGAGCGGCACCGACGACACGGCGACCGAGCGCTCACGCCCGCGCACCTCCATCCAGCGCACGCTGTCGTCGTCGGGCGGCGGCGCGAGCGCGCGGCGCAGGCCGTCACCCGCGCCCTGCAGCCGCCGCGTCACCGAGCGCATCTCGTTGAGCAGCGGCGCGAGCGCCTCGTCGAGCTTCGTGCTTCCCTCGATCCGCTCGCGAACCAGCCGCAGCCCTTCGTGCAGCAGCTCGATCGCGCCGAGCGTGTCCTCGAGCGCGACCGACAGTCCGGCCTTCCAGATCGGGTGCGACGCGAACGCGTGCGTGAGCCGCACGACAGGTTGCCCCGACTCCTGGATGAACAGATCGAGCAGGTCGAACAGCAGGCTGCTCTTGTCGCGCAGCGAGTGAACGGCGGGCGCGAGCCGCTGCTCCACGAGGTCGAGGCTCGCGGTGCTGAGCAGATCCTTGCTCGCCGAAAGGCGCATCGACAGCAGCGGCAACAGACCCTTGCCGCGGCGGTCGAGCCGGTTGACGAGGCGCACGAGCGCACGCCTCGTCACCGTAGCGCCGAGGTGCGCCGTAGCCGCGTCCTCGAGGTGATGCCCCTCGTCGACGACGAGTCGACTGTACGCGGGGAGCACGGCGGCATCGTCCCAGTTCTGCGCCACGCGTCGCACCGCGAGATCGGCCAGCAGCAGATGATGGTTCACGACGATGACGTCGGCCTGTGCCGCGGCGCGGCGCGCCTTGAACAGGAAGCAGTCCTCGAAGTACGAGCACTTCACGCGCGTGCACACGTCGGGCTCGGCCGACACCTCGTCCCACACTTCGGCCCTCGGCGGCGTCGGCAGATCGGCGAGCGATCCGTCATCGGTGCGCTCGACCCACGCCTGCAGGGCGGCGACCTCGTTCGCCATCCCCTCGTCGAACAGATGTGCGGCGCCGCTCGTCGCCTGCTCGAGCCGCACGCGGCAGACGTAGTTGCGCCACCCTTTGAGCAGCGCGAAGCGCACGGGCTGGTCGTTCAGCGCCTTCGCCAGGAACGGCAGGTCCTTGCCGACGAGCTGTTCCTGGAGGTTGATCGTGTTCGTCGACACGATCGTGCGCTCGCCGTTGGCCGCCGCCCATCGGAGCGCGGGCACCAGGTAGCCGAGCGACTTGCCGACGCCGGTTCCCGCCTCGAGCAGACCGATCCCGCCGTCGTTGTAGACTCGGGCGATCGTCGCGGCCATCTCGCGCTGACTCGCGCGGTCCTCGTAGCGCAGGTGCTCGCGCGCGATCGCGCCGTGCGGGCCGAGGTCGTGCTCCACGGCGCGCGGATCGATGCGCGTCGCCTCCTCGTGCCGCGGCACCTCCACGACGACGTACAGGGCGGCAGCGAGGTTGTCGATGATGCCGAAGCCGATGCCGTCGTCGTGCATCCGCGCGGCGACGTCGTAATCCGCCCCCGAGGGCTCGAGCAGGCCGGACGGGTGGTTGTGCACGAGCATCTCGCCGCGCCGCGCGAAGCCGGGAAGCGCGAGAACGCTCTCGACGTTGCCGCGCGCGACGACCCGCCCCGTCTGGATCACCCCCTCGGCGTCGACGCTGCAGACGAAGCAGACCTCACGTCCTCCCGCGAGGCCGATCGCCGCCCGCATCGCCGCCGCGGCAGCGGGGACGATCCGTGACGTGGACGGCGGCTTCGGGGCGGGGCGCGGCATGGAGACTGAAGATAAACCGAAAGGGCGCGATGCGCATTGCGCGTTGCGCAACGCGCCTCAGGTCTTCAACGGCTTCTTCTTCGCCGCCGGGAACAGCACGTTGTTCAGGATGAGCCGGTAGCCCGGGCTGCTGCGGTGCAGCGACAGGTCGGTGGGCGGGTTGCCGATGGCGTGCTGCGGGTCCTCGGGGTCGTGGCCGCCGAGGTAGGTCCACGTGCCCTTCCCGTAGTCGCCGTGCACGTACTTCGTCCACGGCGCGCCCTCCTCGGTGGCGAGGATCACGACTCCGTTCTTCAGCGTCGACTTCGTGAAGCTCGTCGTCACGCCGTAGAAATCGCTCAGCACCGAGCGATGGTCCTGCACCAGCATCGACGGCACGGGGTCGAACTTCGCCGAGAAGTTGAACAGCGTGAACGTGCCCAGCGGCTGACGCCGGCCGGCGACGTTCACCTGATGCCCGTCGATGTCGCTCATCGAGTTGACGAACGGCGAGTGCTCGAGGTGCGCGTCCTTGAACGCGAACGAGCGCCGCCACTGCATCTTCGCATCGCTGTTGGGGTCCATCGGCGTGCCGTCGGCGAACTCACCCGCGATGTCGACGCCGTTGCCCGCGATCGCGAGCTCGAGCGTCTCGGTCGCGCCGCACATCGCGAACAGGAACCCGCCGCGCTCGACGAACTGTCGAATGTGCTCCGCGACGTCCTTCTTCAGCGCGGGGACGGTCACGAAGCCGAGCTTCTTCGCCGTCGCCTGGTTCTTCGCCACCAGCTCGCGGAACCAGGGCGCATCACGGTAGCCGAGGTGGAACTTGTTGAACTGCCCCGTGAAGTCCTCGTGGTGCAGGTGCAGCCAGTCGTACTTCGTCAGGTCGCCGCGCTCCACTTCGGTGTCGTACACGGCGGTGAACTCGATGCCGGCGTACTTGAGCGCGAGCGTCACCGCGTCGTCCCATGGCTGCGCGTCGGGGGGCGAGTACACGGCGATCTTCGGTGCCTTCTCCAACGGCACGCTCTCCATGTTGCCCCCCGCCATCTCGCGGCGGATCGCGCCGAGCTGTGCGTCGCTGACCGCCTCGACGGAGATGCCGTCGAGCCCCGCGCGCCGGCGCAGCTCGGGCGCGTCGGGGAGCAGGAACGCGCCGCCGCGGTAGTTGAGCAGCCACTCGGCCTGCAGCCCCGCCTTGATGGCGTTGTACGTCAGCCCGTACGCCTTCAGATGATTGGTCTGCCCGTCGTCCATCGGGACGAGCATGCGCTGCGCGTGCGCCAGCGCCGGCCCGCCGCTCAGCGTGGCGGCGACGAGGGCGAGCCGCGCGAGCATGCGCCGGCTGCGTGCGAGGCGATCGATCATCAGGGGGGTACCGAGCCGCGCACGAGATCGAGCTCGCGTCTGGCCTGCGGGAGGAGCGCGCTCTCCGGCGCGTTGAGAATCAGATGCTCGAGGTGCGAGATCGCGCCCGCTGTGTCTCCGCCGCGGCGCAGCGCTCGCGCCCATTCGAGCTCCGCCTCCGCCGCCTCGGGCGCGGAGGCAAACCGCTCGACGATCCGCTGCCAGACCGGGATCGCGCGCTTCGCGTCGTTCCGTGCCGCGTACACGCGCGCCGCGGCGAGCAGGATCGCCGACGCGGCTTCCGGATGCCGCTCCGCGGCCTCGACGAATCGCTGCGCCGCCGCGGTGCTGTCGCCGCGCGCGAGGGCGAGAAACGCCGCACCGAGCTGCGGTGCCGAGTCGCCGCGCACGCGAGAGACGATGCCCAGCACGAGTGCCATGTCGGCGCTCTGGTCGCGCGAGCCGCGCAACAACGCGCGCGCCGCGTCGAGCCGTCCCTCGTACAGTGCGATCAGTCCGGCGGCGTCCGACGAGTCCGCGTCGGCGCCCGCCGTGCGCAACGCCTGCCGCGCGCGAGCCAGATCGCCGGAGCGCACCCACGCGCTCGCGAGCAGGCGCGCCATGCGCGCGTGCTGCCCCGGCGGCAGATACTTGTCGTACTTCGCCACGAGCGCCTCGGCGTCCGCGCCGCGTCCGAGCGCGGCGAGCGCCTCGACGTGCAGCGGCACGTACGAGTTCGCCGCGCGCGCGGGATCCGACTGCCACTCGCCCACCGGCACGAGGGTGAACACGTCGGCGGGAGAGCCGGCGCGCAGCGACGCCGTCGCCGCCTTGAGCGCGAGCGCCGCCGTGCGCTTCACGCGCACCGCCGCGCCCAGCGCGTCGCGCGCGAGCCCGAACCGCTCCTCGAGCATCGCGCGGTCGCCGAAGTCTTCCCACACCGTCGCCGTCTCGGCATCGGGCGGCAGTCCTCGCAACGCCTCCCACGCCGACTGCGGTTGGCCCCAGGCGATCTCCAGGTCCGCGAGCGCGCGCCGCGCGCCGCGCTCGGGCGGAGCCATGAGAAAGATGCGGCGGATCGCCGGCCGCACGCCGGCTGGCGCGGGCGCCAGTGCGTACGTCGCCGCCGACGCGAGCTGCGCATCGTTCGCCAGCGCGAGCCGCCAGGCGTTCGCGCTCGGCTCCCACTCGCCCATCGCCGCGCGGAGCTGCGCGGTCTCGTACTGCAGGTCGCGCGTCGAGCCGAGCGCGGTCTTCGCCCGCGCGATCACGCTGTCGGCCGACGCGGGCCGGCCGAGCTGGATCAGCACGCGCGCATACTCGCTGTACGGTGCCGCGCTCCTGGGATCGTCGCGCACCCAACGCTCGAACGCGCCGCGGAGCGCGTCGTAGCGCCGCAGGATCTGGTACGTGCGCAGGTGCACGACGTGGTACATCGGCTCGCGCGGGAACTTGGCGAGCACGCTGTCGAGTGGCGCGAGCAGCGAGTCGCTCATCCCGAGCTCGTGGTAGGAGCGCTCGAGCCCCAGCACGACGATCGGCGTCGGGTGCGTGCGCATCGCCTCGCGATAGATCGGGATCGCTTCGCGATACTTCCCCGCGTTCTCGAGCTCGATCGCCCGCAACACCTCGGGCGACTCGGTCTGCGCCTGTACGCCCCGCCAGGCGACGACGGAGAGCGCGACGACCACCATCCAGCGCTGCAGAAGACTTCGGCCGGCGTGCGCCCCGCTACGGCGCTGGAGCACTGTTGATGCGCGTGAAGTAGTCGAGGATCGCACGGCGCTCGTCGGGTGAGAGCTCGCGCATCTCCTGCCACGTCGGCGGACGGAACTTGATCGCCGCCTTCGCATCGACCTTGTCGGTCGGCGAGAACGTCTCGTCGCCCTTCGCCGCCGTCGCCTCACGCTTGCCGGAATCGTCGCGCTCCTCCTTCTCGAGCGACCGACCGGCGTCGAGCAGGCGGCGGAACAGCTGCTGCTGCCGCGCGAGCGTGCTCGCGTCGAGCCGGCCATTGTCGAGCGCGTCGGCGAGCTGCCGCGCCTCGCGCGCGAGCTGCGCGGCGCGGTCGCCGCCCGCCGCATCGCCCACGTCCTCGAGCTGCTCGGCGATGTTCCGCTGCTGCCGCGCGAGCTGCCGCGACAGCGACTGGCCCGGGCCGGCCCCCGGCCCGTTGGGCATCGCCATCATTCCCTGGGCCTGCGCGTTCAGCTGTCCCTGCTTCTGCGCCATCTCCTGCATCTGCTGGATCATCTCGCTGAAGCCGGACGCGCTCTTCGAGCTGTTCGCGCGCTCACGGTCGCGCGCCAGCGAAGCCGCCGCCTTGGTGAGCGCGTCCGCCGCCTCCTTCAGCGAGCCAGCCTGCTGCGACTGCTGGCCGCTGTTCTGACCCATGCTCTGCGTCGCCTGCGAGACCTTGGCCTGCGCCTCGTTCATCGCACGGGACGAGCGCGGCGAGAGGAGCGCGCTCTTGCGCCCCGCGTTCTGCAGACGCTCGCTCGCCTTGGACACACCCTGCTCCACCGCGCTCTGCGCCGCGCGCTGGTCTTCACCCTTTGCGCCTCCCGTCCTCGACTGCTGCTCCAGCGCACGCTCCTGCTGCGCGAGCTGCATCATCTCCTGCACGGACTGATCGAGCTCGGACGTGAGCTCCTTCTTCCAGTCGTTCACCTGCGCCTCGCGCGCGTCCTGCATCGACTGCGCGGCCTGCTGCATCTCGGCGGCGGCGTCGCGGGCTTCGCTCTCGCCGTTCTCGCCGCTCTTGTCGCCGCCGCGCTGGCCCTGCTGCTGCTCGCCGCCCTTCATGGCGTCGGACGCGCGACGCATCCCCGACTCGGACTTCTGCGCGTGCTCCTTCGCTTCACCGGTCTTGGCGGCGCCGGCCGACGCATCGTCCTTCGCGAGACGCTCCTTGAGCTCCTGCATCGCGTCGCGCAGCCGCTGCGCACGCTCGGCGAGGTTGGCCGCCTCCTTCGCGCGCTCACCCTTGGCGTCCCGACCCTTCGCGTCCTGCGACTTCGCCTCCTGCGACTTCGCCTGTTGCGATTTCGCGTCCTGCGATTTGGCATCCTGGGGCTTCTGTCCAGCCGTACGCTCCTCCTTCGGCGACGCGCCACGCGCCGAGTCGGCGAGCGCCTTCTGCTTCTGCGCCAGCTCGCGCGCCTCGTCGGACAGCGTCTGCATCGCGCCCTCGTGCGCGGCGCGCTTGAGCATCTCCGCGCTGCGCGCGAGCTGATCCTTCAGCCGCTGCTGCATCTGCGCGAGATCACGCAGCGCGTCGCGCGACTGCTCGCCGTTCATCTCCTTCGCGGCGTTCTCGAGCTTCTGCATCTGGGCCATCAGCTCGGGCGTCAGCGCCTGGCGCAGGAGCGCCTGTGCCTCGGCGAGCTGTCGCGCGAGCGACGAATCGAGCGCGCCCGCGGCCTTGAGCTGCTGCTCGAGCTGCTGCGTCGCCTGCCGGAGCTTCTCCACGCGCTCCGACATCTGGCGCTGCTCCTGCGCGAGCGACCGCGCGCGCTCGGCGCTCTCGTAGTTCATCGACCGCTGCGCGTCCTGGGTGGAGTTCCCGCGCTGCGCCGAGCTCTGGCTTCCCTGGGAGCCGCCGTCGCGCGTCTGCGCGCGCGACGCTTCGTCGGTGCGCTGCGCGAGCGACTTCTGCGCCGCGGCCGCCGCACGCGCTTCCTTCGCGGCGGAATCGCCGAGCACGCGCGCCTCCGTCCGGCTCTCGGCCAGCGTCGGGCGCTTGATGATCAGGTCGCGACTGACGCCGCGCTGCGCCCATGGCGACGCGTCCACCGCCTCGGCGTGCACGCGCACCGCGTCGCCTGGCTGCAGCTGCAGCGCGGCCACGTCCACCGAAGCGACGCCGACCCACGACGTACCCACCGAGCTGCCGACGGGCTGGCCGATGCCCGGCCCGTCACCTGTCGCGCCCAGGCGCGCGATCCTCAGCGTGAGGGTCGCGATGCCGTGATCGTCGGACGCCGTGAGCCCGAGCCCGACCTTGTCGGCCGCGGCGAGCACCGTGTCGCCCGTGGGCGCGGTGATCTCCACGCGCGGCGCGGAATCCACCAGCACCTCGAGCTCGAGCGGCGCCGGGACGTCCGCGACGGGCCCGCCGGATCCCGACGCGAGCCACCGCAGTCGCGCCGATTTCTCCGCGACGAGCCGCCCACCGAACGCGTGGCCATCGGGCGTCAGCGCCACCGTCCCGCCGGCTTCGTCGGCGAGCGTCACCGATGCGAGCGGCACCGAGGCGCGGCCGCTGATCGCGACCGACGTACCGCGCGGCAGCCGCATCGGCTCGCCTGCGGGAAGATTCTCCGCCGGCCGTCCGAGATACGCCGGATACGTCGCGCGGAGCACCACGGCGCCGAGGAAGGGCCGGTCGGCGGCGTGGATCACGACGCTGTCGCTCGACGCGCGACCGTCGCTCGCGACGAGCCGCAGGTCGCCGCGCAGCGCGTCGAGCGTCCAGCGCGCCACACCGGTGCTCGCGTCGACGGCGAGGGTGTCGGTGCGCCACGCTTCACCCGTCTGCCGCACGGCGAGCATCACGCGGTGCCGCCCCGGTGCGCGGATCGTGAGGTGCACGGGCGCGCCGCGGATGAGATACGCCGGCGCCGAGTCGATCACCGGTCGCGCGAGCAGCGCGCCGCGCCACGCGTCGACCGGACGCAGCACGGCGCGCAGGCCGTCGCCGAACAGCGGCGACGCGGACGCGAGCACCAGCGCTGCCACGAGCGCGCTGCCTGCGGCGATCGCCGCGCGCCGGTGGCCTTCCTTTCGAAGTGCCGGCGCGAGCGCGCCGGCGCGCGGCAGGGTGCCGTGTGCCGCCGTGGCCGCGCGTGCCGCGAGCACTCCCCGGCCTTCCAGCTCGAGCGCGCCGAGCAGCGCACCGCGCCGCAGCCGCTGCTCCGACTCGATCGCGTGCGCCACCTGGGAGCGCGTCGCGTCGCGACGCAGCCGCTCGCGCGTGCGCCAGGCGAGCGCGGCGGCCGCTCCGAGCACGGCCAGCCACACGAAGAACGGTACGACGCGCGGCAGCGCCATCCATCGCGCCCCGCCGAGCACGCCCGCTCCCGCCGCGACGATCAGCGCCGCCGCGCCTGCGCCGAGCAGCAGCCCGACGATGACTTCGCGCCGCCGGACGTGGCGGCGCTCGCGCTCAACTAGCTCGTGCAGCGTCATGGGAGGGGACGGCTGGTTACGGCATACACGAAGAGATTGATCCCCATCCGGAGCGCCGCCTCGTGGAGCGCCGGGGGATCATGATACGTCTCGGGATCTTCCCACCCGTTTCCGAGATCGCTCGAGTACGAGTAATACACCGCGAGTCGGTCGCCGAGGAAGATGCCGAAGCCTCGCGCGGGCTTGCCGTCGTGCTCGTGGATCTTCGGCAGTCCCTTCGGGAAGTCGTACACCGCGTGGTAGATCGGATGCGACAGCGGCACGTCCACGAGCTCGCGATCGGGGAAGACGCGCTTGATCTCGCGGCGGAAGCTCTCGTCGAGCCCGTAATTGTCGT
>Ga0207674_10010591_pt1 | contig 10432 bp, 8 predicted proteins | sample KBSCornC72_FD_184303 | JGI IMG/M metagenome (GOLD analysis project Ga0207674, IMG submission 184303) | Corn rhizosphere microbial communities from Kellogg Biological Station, Michigan, USA - KBS Corn C7-2 (SPAdes) (version 2) | ecosystem: Host-associated > Plants > Roots > Rhizosphere > Soil ...
GTCAACATTCCCGGCGCAACCGCACAAACGTTCGTCTTTACCAATGCTCAGTTCGCCAACGCCGGCCAATATCAGGTTGTCGCCAGCAACATATTCGGCGTCACCACAAGCGCTGTGGCTATCGCATCGGTCTATTTGCCCCAGGACGAGTATTCACTCCTGCCAGTATGGAAAACCGCCCCCGGAACCCAGCCCTACCTGCTGGGACTTGCGGGCAGCTCTCCAAATCAACGGACCATTGCCTATAACGCGCTCTCCAACCACCTCTACATTGTCAGCCGTTCCGGCCCCAGCAGTTCGAATTACGTCATTTTCGCCCTCAATGCCTCCGATGGAACCGTCGTTTCGACACTTAATACCAACGGCATCTACAATAGTGGCGCCGTTGGTGAGGGCGGAATCGGACTGGTTGGGATCGGAGTCGCTGATGACGGAGCCATTTATATTTGCAACGAATCGCCAGATGCTTGCGGTTGTGGTCCGAATGGAACGCCCGACTCCCTTTTCCGAGTCTATCGCTGGGCTGACGGTGATAGCAACACCTTGCCGGTTCAGATTTTCGTTGGCGATCCAGCCGGCGCAGCAAGCCCCGTTCGATGGGGTGATACTTTGACGGTGCGCGGCGGCGGGATGAACACCGAAATACTCCTCGACAGTCAGCTTGGCAACTATGCCGCCGTTTTAAAACCAGCCGACTCCTCGATGACTACCTTTACCAACGCATTTATCGTCGTGCCAACCCAGACCTCCAGCGCCGGCTCGACCATTGGCCGGAGCTTGCAGTTTGGAAACACCAATACGATCTGGCAAAAACGGTTCGGCACATCGTTACGACTCTCGAGCTACAATTTGGCCGCCAACGGAAGTTCGGTCATCACTAATTATTCCAACTTCGCCAGTACCCTTGGGCCCGTCGCCCTGGATTTCACACGGAGCTTGCTGGCAGGCATCGATTTTAATGGTGCTTTGAACAGCACGCCCGATTCAGTCGATCTGTACGATGTTTCTGTTCCGACCGCTCCCTTGCTGATCGCCCAATACAGTTTCCCGACAAATCAACAAGCTAACGGAAACTTCATCGGCCAAACCGTCTTCGCTGGAAATCGAGTTTGGGCTCTCGACGCCAACAACGGCCTCGTGGCCTTTACGATCATTGGACCGCAGCTCACGATAACATCCTCGGGTTCGGATTTGGTCGAATCCTGGACGACCAATCTCGGCCCGCTCACTTTGCAGGCGACTCCTTCCCTGATATCTCCAGTTATCTGGACGAATGTCGGAACGGGAACCATGACAGGCAGCCGATATGCCGTCACCAACCCACCGGCAGCGGCGAGCTTGTTTTATCGGTTACAGAAGTAAGACGAAATATCCGATCCTGCAAAACAGGCCAGTCTGGTTAACCCGGCTGGCCTGTTTGGTTATTCTTTTTTGGCTAAATCTTCCAAAGGGTCTAAGGCACGGCGCGGTGAGGACACCGCCCCCTTACCTTCCTAAGTTCTGGCAGTTGGCTATACCGCGAGCACCTGCTGCTGCAGTTTTAATAACTCACGTATCCCGGCTTTTCCCAACGCCATCATCTCCGCTAATTGGTTCTCACTGAACGTCGATTCCTCGCCGCTTCCCTGCAGTTCGATGATTTGGCCTTGGGCATTCATTACCAGATTCAGATCCACTTCGGCGGCGGCATCTTCCGTATAGCAAAGGTCGAGGAACGCTTGCTTTTCGACGATGCCAACGCTCACGGCGGCAACAGGATGAAGCAAAGGATTTATGGATAGCTTGCCTTCGGCGATTAGTTTTTGAATGGCCAGCGAAAGCGCAACGAAACTGCCAGTGATTGCGGCAGTTCGTGTACCGCCATCCGCCTGGAGAACGTCGCAATCTATCCAAATTGTTCGCGGGCCAATTTTCTCGAGGTCGATTGCTGCGCGCATCGAACGGCCAATCAAACGTTGAATTTCCTGGGAACGTCCGTCGATTTTTCCCTTCGAAATATCGCGCTGTTTTCGTGTCAACGTCGAATAGGGCAGCATCGAGTATTCCGCAGTAATCCAGCCCCCGGTGACGCTCTGTTCTTTCATCCAGCGCGGAACGGTTTCTTCTACAGTGACGCCGCAAATGACGCGCGTGTTACCCCACTCGATCAGCGTCGAACCAGTCGCGTGGGGCGCGATGTTGTTCTGGAAGCGAATGGGGCGTAGTTGATCTGACCAGCGGCCGTCCGATCGTGTCGCGGAAATCTGAGGAGTTGCTTGTGGGGTCGCCATGAACGCGCGCGAGATTAGGCAACAGAGGGAGATGGCGCAATGATGAAAGTGTGTCTCCTGGGTGAAGGGTGAATCTCGGAAGGACCGCCCACTCTGCAATTCTGCAAATTCGAATTTCGAAGGAGAAAGGGTGCAGCGGTTCGAAGAACCAGATGCTCTCTTCGTAAATTGGTCTGACAGTATCCCCGACCGCGAAACTATCTTCCGCGGCCAGAAGAATGGGAAGATGTATCGTGCGAAGAAGAGGAAGGCGAGGGCGACGACGGTGCTGGAGCAGGAGCAGAATGGGAGGGTTGACTGACTGCGGGGGCAGAATGGGATTGATGCGATTCTGCCTGCACAGGACGTGATTGGCGGGATTCCACGGGGACACTATGCGTCGGGCGCGATTCGGTTGGCATCGAATGCTGCCGATTTTCAACGGGTGCGGAGTGGTTGTGTTCCGGAACGCGAACCGGCGTAGGATTGTAACGAGGAGATTCGACGGTTGCGTTCCAATTGCCTGCTGGGCGAGCGGGCATCTCTCGATTGTGTCGGAATTGGTCCTGGCTGGAAGTTCGCGGTTGCCGTGGTTGAGCCCACCAGTTTGGTTGGGGCGGCGTTTGCGGCCGGATCGTTTGTGGTAGGGGATCGTCGTCGCGAGTTACCAGTTGCGAAGAGTTATCGCGGAAATTCCGATCGTAAGCATGCGAAGGCGGGTTATGAGAATTCCATGAGGAATGGGTGTCGGGTTGAGCCGCAGCGACGCGGGAATCGCGATGTTGACCGATTACGACGAGCGAATTCAGAGGAACCGAGTGCCTTGTGTTTTGAGGATTTAGAGCTGTTGTGGAAGCGGTTTCTCGGGAACTGTTTGGACCTCGAACAGTCAGCGGTTGAGTTGTGCGAGTGGCGGGGCCGGGTCGGCCAGGAGATCCTATAGTTGGTTGAGCAATTTGCGAAAGTCCTTCTCGGTCAGAAGAACTATGGATTGCAGGCCCTGAATGAACGTTTGCAAGACGATCGTGGATTGGAGTGCTTTGCCGAGGAAGGGATAGATTGCCTGCCGGCCGCTCACCGCGAAGCGCAGTAGACGGATTGAGCGAAGATCTTTGCTGCACATCCGGGCGAAATACGGTGAGAGTCCGGCCATTTCGTTCAAAGCGTTCGCGGGAAGCAACGCCGGTTGAAGGTGCGACGTTGTGCAACGTCACCGGGATAATATTAGCGTGAGTTGCTGATGCAACGTGCTCGCGCGGGATCCCATTGTTCGAGACTCTGTGGTTATGTGAGATAATGCCGGTTGCGGCTGTCGCGTGTTCAAAGATGCGAGCGGAATGGTCCGGGGGCAGAACGTGGCGAGCGAGGTCGCGATCCATAAAATACCTGGTGTGTATGAAGCGAAAACGATCAGGCCCGAAACCGAACGAGAAATTGTGCCTTACAGGATGACCATGGAAAGTCAATCCGACGCCAGCGACAAATCGTGTCCCGGGAGACAATGGAGCCCAGCCGCAGTAATCGCCCGATTGCCGCCAGCAAACCCATGACGGACCCTAAACGCGGTCGGGACTCCAACACCAGCCGAGCCTCGCGTGTTGGAACCAGCGGCCATAGTGGAATGGCGCCCAACCCCATGAGTAATCGGACATCCAATACCAACCACAATCGGTGTAAACCCAGCGGCCGCAATTGAAATAGGGCCGCCAGCCGTGATTAACGACGACGGTAGTCGGTTGCCAACAACGACCTACACCGTCCACATCGACCCAGTTACCGTAGGGAGCGAGAGCATCGTAATAATCGGAATAATCTGCGGCAGCCGGTTCTGGTTCAATAGGTGGCGAGTAATTATCCGAGGCGTAAGCGGACGGTGCGTATTCAGGGACAGGCGTGGAGAAATCGGTGGGGCCGGGTTCATACGCTGGGGCGGGAGCCGGGAGGGAAGGCTCCGGTTCGCTCGGCGTCATGGTGACATTTCCAGAGGTTCCCTGGAGCAGATGATCGCGCTGAATCATTGCGGTGATGACTCCGGAGGGAATGCCAATATCGTTCAGATAGATGATTTCTTCAGCGCGAAGATTGAAGGTGCCCAATGAATTGGTGACGAACGAGAGCATCACTCTTTCTTCGACCCCAGCGTTGGCCAACTTGATGATTTCGGCTGTTGCAGCGCTTGGTTTGAGATTCGCCGGGACTTCGATTTCAGTGGAGATCTTTTTTACAGGCGCATTGGAGATACTCAGCTCGTCGACTTCGGCCAAGGTGTCATCGGGATCCAAGATTGTCGAAGTTTCGGCGACGGCATCGGACGTCTCGCGCAGAGCGGGAGGCTCAGTTGCGGCGGCAACGGCTTCTTTAGGTGAAAGTGAGCTCTCTTGCAAGCAGCCTGCCAATGGCAAAACGCAGACGGTTAAACAGGTTAAATGGGTTAAAGGAGTTAAATAAGGACGGAAAAGTGCGGCAGGATTCCAACGCGACCCATTTGAAGTTTTCATGGCTTGACCATGGCAGTGTAGGCATTATTGCCTGCGCCCGCCACTACTAATCTAATAGACGGGATTAGCCGGAGGACTATTCAGGCAGCTTGTCGGATGGTATCTGAGACTATAAGAATGGGTAATGCTCGAAGATGCCTCCTCACTTCGCTGGAAGTTCTATTTTGTGATGGGATTGACATTGATTCGCGTGCCGTTGATTTTTCTGTTCCTCGCGGTGAGCGTCTTTGGAGGACACCCATTGCCAGCCGGATGGTTTATCGTGGCATTTTCGGCAATGATCCTTTCAGCATTGACGTACCTGTTCGACGGTTATTTCGCGCGGCGGTTCAAAGTGACTTCCCGGCTTGGGAGTTATGCCGATCCGATGATGGACAAAGTATTTTATCTGGCGACGTTTCCCACTCTGGTTTACCTGGCGGAGCAACTTGGCCAAAGTGGACACGCGAAAGCGCTGCTGATTTTAGCGATTCTGTTTTTGCTGCGCGATCAATGGGTTTCGTTTCTGCGGTCGATTGGCGCGATCCACAATTTGAGCGCAAAGGCAAACTGGTCCGGAAAGGCGCGGACAATCATTTCGTTTCCGACGATTTGCGTAATTTATTATGCCCTTGAATCGCCAACGAATTGGCCGTGGCGGCCTTCCCAGAATATTTTGTTTGGGTTGGAGGGATTGAGCATGGCCATCAACCTTGTTTCGATTGCGGTATATACAAGTTGTTTTTGGTCGGCGCTAAAGCTCGAATTGAGGCCGCCTGATGCAAATCGATCTGAGCCGCAATGAACAAGCAGTCCACAAATGGATGATCGACGGAAGATGTGCGTATCCCGCGGCAGACTCACTTTATACTCGCCAAGGCGTCTTTACGCACCTTCGCAACGACGTGGACAAGAGGATCAACCAGTTCAGCAATATTGTACTGCATTGCAGTGCCGAGGACGATTGCAGCTTCGTTTGGCTCAAGTTTATATTCGCGCTGGAGCCAATTCGCCAGTTCGGTGGTAGCGGATTGAACGGCGTCGGGGAGAGAGTTGGCGATGCCTAGCGCCATGAGAAATTCATCATTTTCCGCGCGCGGCGCGCCCGTGGATTCGCCCTTGATGAGATTTACACTGAATTCGACATCCATCGAGGTTTCGAGGGCGTCACCAGTCAATTCACCGTCCCCCTCTGCCGCATGGCCATCGCCGACAAAAAGAAGCGCGCCTTGAACGGCGATGGGCAAGTAAAGGGTGGTGCCTTCGCGAATCTGGTTATAATCCATGTTGCCGCCGTAGGAGCCCAGAAAACCGGTGCGATATGCCATGTGTCCCGGCGGCGCAACTGCAACGCATCCAAGCATCGGCTGAAGTTTGACGGTGTAATTCTTGAGGCGCTCGGTGGGTTGTTTTAGTCGAGCGACACCTTTTTCGCGGTCGAGAACCCAGCTTCCATCAAACTTGTCGTCGTACTTCGTTCGACGGACATAGCCAGGAGTCAACGCTGAAGAGGTGATCTGAGTTCCTGAACCGGCTGAATCTCGATTCAATCGTATGCGATTCAATTTGACCACAAGCGTGTCGCCCGGCATTGCGCCTTCGATGTAGAACGGCCCGGTCTCGGGGTTGCCGCCGAGTGAGCGGCGAACGCCTTTGCTATCGACACCACCTGCATCAACTGTCCAGGTGCGCACGGTATCGCCCGGAAAAATATGCAGGACGGGCGCGATGGCATCTGAAAAGAGGCGATGGAATTGCTTTGGCTCGAAATCGTGAATTTGGGGAGTCTCCGGAGGCGTTGCCGGCCGTTTAGCGGACCAGACAATTTTTCGATCACCTGCGCCTTCACCTTTGCCTTCGAGCTGGTGGCCTTGGATTTTGCCGCTGAAATCAGCAAAGTTTTCACCGTTGGGCCGCTTGGCGGTAAACTTGAGATCATCGCCTTTAACCGTGCCTTCTAATTTGAGTTCATTCAGATTGCCGGAGAGTTTTTCGCCATCGATTTTCAATGTGACGCGAGCCGGACTGACCTCATCAAAGAATTTCGCGGTAAACTCCCAATCGCCGGAGATATCGGCGGCAATGAGCATCCGAGTTGCAAGCAGAAGGTTGCCAAGCATGGTCGCTACGGTGGCGAGGTTTTGAAAAGGGTGCTTTGGGAAGTTGATTGGAGGGATTCGTTTCATAGTAGAGTTGCCGAGTTAATGCTTTCTAAAAGACCCCGTCGGGCCTACAAAGTTTCATGAAATCTGCCATTTCCTCTGCGGCTCGATGATGCCAAAAAGTTCTCGAATTTACTTGTTTCGTGGTGCATATTCCCGCCTATGAATCCGGCCAACCTTGCAACGAGGTCCTTTTCTCTTATTCAGAATCGCCGCAATTTCATCAAGCGAGCTGGGCTGAGCACAATGCTCTTTGCCGTGCCTGGTGCCTTTGCGGAACAATTGTCTTTGACACCCAAGCAGACCGAAGGACCATTTTATCCAGATCACCTTCCACTGGATACCGACAATGACTTAATCATTGTGAATGATTCGTTGACTCCTGCCGTTGGGGAAATCACGCATCTTTCCGGGCGGATACTGGATGGGCACGGCAATCCACTTCGCAACGTTCTGGTCGAGATCTGGCAAGCCGATAATAATGGTGTTTATCTGAACAGCCGCGATACGCACGCAAAGCGGGAAGCCAATTTTCAGGGATTCGGCCGCTTTATGACTGGGTCGAGTGGCGAATATTATTTCCGCACGATCAAACCGGTGCTTTATCCCGGCCGCACGCGGCATATTCATTTCGCGATTAAGATGAAAGGGCGCGAAAAATGGACGACACAGTGTTATGTCAAAGGGGAACCTGAGAACGCGCACGATGGCGTCTTGAAGGGTATAAAGGAACCGAAAGCCCGCGAGTCGGTCATCATCGATTTCGCGCCGTTGAAGAATTCGCAAGCCGGGGAGCTTGCGGCGAAGTTTGACGTCGTGCTTGGTTTCACTCCGGAAACTTGATTAAGAGAGTTCTATGAAAACGATCAATATTATTGCTGGAATTCTGTGTTTAATGACGGCCAATCTTTTGGCCCAGGATTGGGCGAAGGCACGCCTGGAGAAATCGCCGCGTCACGGGGAATGGGTCACAGTTAAGCACGATAATCGTGAGGTGAAGTGCTTTATCACTTACCCGGAAGTAAAGGACAAGGCGACAGCGGTCCTGGTCATCCATGAAATTTTTGGACTGAGCGATTGGGTCCGGGACGTTACGGATCAATTGGCGGAAGCTGGATACATCGCAATAGCGCCGGACTTGCTTTCGGGCGCGGCTCCTGGCGGCGGTGGAACGGCTGAATTGGACGGCATGGATAATGTGCGAAAAGCGATTAGTTCGCTGCCTCCGGACCAGATTACGGCGGACCTCAATGCTGTTGCCGAATATGTAAAGAAACTTCCCGCCTGCAACGGCAAGCTGGTTGTTGGAGGATTCTGTTGGGGTGGCGGGCAGACTTTTCGGTATGCAACGAACAACAAGGGTCTGAAAGCTGCGTTTGTATTTTACGGACCTGCGCCTGAAAGCGAGGCGGACTTCGCGCGAATCAATTGTCCCGTGTATGGGTTCTATGGGGAAAATGATAACCGAATTAACGCGTCGATCCCAAAAGCCTCGGAGGCAATGAAAAAAGTGGGCAAGACTTACGAACCAATCATTTATAAGGGGGCAGGACACGGTTTCATGCGCGGAGGCGAAGATCCTGCGGGGCGGGAGGCGGACAAAAAAGCCCGTCAGGATGGTTGGAAACGCTGGAAGGATTTGCTGAAAAAAATATAAGGACCATTTCTAGTTCAACGCTGGCGAGCCAGTAAGTTTAAAAATTCGAAACTCGAATTCCGAAAAACAAGCGCCGCGAGTGGCAGCGAAAGAGTTTAGTGGCTGGAAGTGCCTGGGGGTTTGACCCCATAACAAAGGGGCGCCGCGATCAACACAATCGCTCCATGGGCCCGGCGAGATAGAGTGTTCTTCTTCGCATACTGATTCGAACAAGCTCTAATTGCCAATGGCAGGGCTCGGGTGGACGCTATGAGCGCAAAGCCTGGGATTACCAGCAGAAACGGCAATCCACAATCACTTCGCGTGTTGATTGTAGAAGATTCGGAGACCGATACCTTGTTGCTGCTGCACGCGCTTCAAAAGGGCGGCTTTCAGACGGAGCATAAACGCGTTGCAACTGCCCGCGAGATGCGCGGGAGCCTGGAGGAAGGGCGCTGGGATTTAATTCTCGCAGACCATGCCATGCCAAACTTCAGCGCTCCCGCAGCGCTGGCGCTGGTAAAGCGCGCAGGTCTGGATATTCCGTTCATTATTGTCTCCGGCCATATCGAGGAAGAAATGGCTGTCGCTGCGATGCAGGCGGGCGCGCACGATTATATTATGAAGGATCGGCTTGCCCGCCTCGTTCCCGCAGTCGCGCGAGAATTGCGCGAGGCTGAAGTACGGCGCGCCCGGAAGAAATCCGAGGAGGACTTGAAACGTGCCCGTGAGGAATTGGAAATGCGCGTCGAAAGCCGCACCGCAGATTTGCAGGCAGCGAATCTCAAATTGCAGAGGGGCATCGAGGAACGCAAGCGGCTTGAAAACGAGTTGCTTGAAATCGCCGAGAACGAACGCCGCCGTATTGGATTTGATCTGCATGATGATCTGGGCCAGAAACTTGCCGGCGTTTCGTTGCTGGCCAAGGGCATCGAACAACGGCTCACGGTGGAATGTCATCGTTGCGCTGTAGACGCTCAGAGATTGCAATTATTGATCGAGGAAATTGTTCACCACACCCACAATCTCGCTCGCGAATTCGCTTCGCTCGACACGCGCGGAAATAAATTGCCGGGCGTGCTCAAAGAACTTGCCGCCAATGTCGAACGCACGTTCCCGATTTCCTGCACAGTCTCGATAAGGAGCGACATTTCGGAACTGCCTCAAAATACATCGACTCAACTCTACAAAATATGCCAGGAAGCCGTGAGTAATGCGATTAAGCACGGGAAGGCATCGCGCGTTTCGATTATTCTCGCCGGCTCTAAAAACGCGCTGAATCTTACGATTAAAAACAATGGCTTGCCTTTTTCCCAACCATCTCCCAGCAGCAGACTCGGGCTGCGGATCATGAATTATCGCGCCAGGACTGTCGGCGCCAATCTCAGAGTTGTACCGATGAAGAAGAAGGGCACTGTCGTCACTTGTACCTTGCCACTCAATGAGAATTTTCGACCACGGCACCAGGCTGCGAAAACAGCCAAGCCTGCCTCCCGCGCACCTCTACGCCCACTGGCAGCTCACTCCGCTTTTGGTTAACACTCGGAATCAATCGACGATATTCTGTGGCTTTCCGGTCAGAAACGCGCGTATATTTTCCAGGGCTGTTTGCATCAATCGTGAGCGCGCAGCTTTGGTGGCCCAAGCCAGGTGAGGGGTGAGGATGCAGTTCTTCGCGGTGAGGAGCGGGTTGTCCGCTGGTGGAGGTTCGGTGGAGAGCACATCCAATCCAGCGCCCGCGAGACGCTCACCAATCGCCAGTCGGATGCGCGCGCCACTCTTGAGCGGCTTGGTCGCGAGTCGCCGGCGAACGCACGCGTTTTCTACGCGCTTGCCGAGATGGATGCGGCCCGTAACGATCTCAGGACTTATAAGAATCGCCTTCGAGATGTCCTCGGCGTCGCTCCC
>Ga0207674_10010592_pt1 | contig 10432 bp, 5 predicted proteins | sample KBSCornC72_FD_184303 | JGI IMG/M metagenome (GOLD analysis project Ga0207674, IMG submission 184303) | Corn rhizosphere microbial communities from Kellogg Biological Station, Michigan, USA - KBS Corn C7-2 (SPAdes) (version 2) | ecosystem: Host-associated > Plants > Roots > Rhizosphere > Soil ...
AGAAGTCGTAGCAGATGCCGTGCAGCAGGATGCCGAGCGCGATCATCCAGAAGATCCCGTTCGGGGCCGCGCTCGCGAACAACCCGTAGCGCACCACCCACGCCGACATGCCGAGCACCAGCATCCACTTCACGCCGAGCCGCCGGAACATGAGCGGCATCGCGAGCATGAAGAGCATCTCGGACATCTGCCCGAGCGTCTGCGTCGCCGCGATGTTCTTCACCTGCGCCGCCTCGAGGAAGAGCTGCGTGTAGTTGTAGTACGCCGCGAGCGGGATGCAGATCAGCAGCGCGCTGATGATGAACACCCAGAAGGACTTGCTCCCCAGTTGCTTCATCGCGTCCAGGCCGGCGATGCTGCGGAACGACACCGGCTGTCCCGCCGCCGAAGGCGGCGTGTGCGGCAGCGTGAAGCTGTACACGCCGAGCAGGAGGCTCGTGACGGCCGCGAGGTTCAGCGGCCACGCCGTCTGCTCCGCCGTCACCCCGGCCGGGAGCAGGCGGGTCAGCACGAAGCTGATGACCAGCCCCGCGATGATCCAGCCGATCGTCCCCCACACGCGGATGCGCGGGAACTGGCGCTCCTGATCCTCGATGTGATGGAATGCCAGGGAGCTCGTGAGGCCGAGCGTCGGCATGTAGCACAGGTTGTAGATCAGCAGCAGGACGATGAACAGCGTCGGGTTCCCCGCCATGCGCGGCGTGGCCAGCAGCACGAGCCCGCCGATGAGGTGCAGCACGCCGAGCGCCTTCTGGGTGGCGAAGTACCGGTCCGCGACGAGCCCGACGAAGAACGGGGCGGCGATCGCGGCGATCGGGTTCACCGTGAACGGCCAGAAGGTGAGCGTGCCCATGCCGTGGTTGCTCATGTACACGGCGATGGTGGTGTACCACGCTCCCCAGATGAAGAACTGGAGGAACATCATCGCGCTGAGGCGCGGACCGAGGGATCGCATGACCGAAGGGGTGAGATGCCTGGTGGGGGATCAGCCTACTTGCAGGCCGCGGGGTCGTGCTTGATGAAGTATGGCCGATAGCTCTTCGACTTGGGATCCATGCACCCCTCGAGGTTCAGCACCTCGACCTTCCGGAAGTCGATTTCCGCCGTCTCGGCCTGCAGCGAGATGGAGCCGCCGACAATCGGCTGGCCCGGCACGAGCACGCCGGGATTCGTGTTGTTCGCCGAGCCGCCACCCATCTCGGGCTTCCGGTACACGAGCACGGTGTCGCCGTTGGCGATGTGCTTGATGATCGAATCGCCGAGGGAGAGCGCCTCGACGCGCACCCACTGATCGCCGTCGTACGTCTTGGACGTCGAGTTGATGCAGTGGCGCGTGACGAGCGAGTCGCCGAAGTGCACGTTCGTGCCCGGCGTGCACAGGTTCGCCGTCGAGCGGGGCTTGCCGTCACTGAGCCCGCCGAGGAGCTGCACCTCGAGCGAGATGGGGAAGTCCTGATTCAGCCCCATGCTCTGCGCCGACTGGCCGTCGATCATGATGCCGTTGTTGCGCTTCGCCCAGGCGAGGCTTGGCCCGGCGCCGGTGACCTGGTTGCCGACGAAGCGGTACTCCGCCGCGACGAGGTAGTACCGGAACGGGCGCTTATAGAAGATGTGCCCGAACTCCCCGTTGAACGCCGTCCACTTGTCGTAGCGGACCTTGAGCAGCCCGTCCTCGACGCGGAAGGTGTTGTTGTAGTTATCGCCGAGCGGATGCTTGGCGAACTTGATGTCCCAGTCGGAAAGGTCCTTTCCGTTGAACATCTGGATCCAGTCCGACTTGGGCGCGCTGGCGATGGCGGCGCGCGGCGCGGTGGCGACCTGCGCACCGACGCTCGGACCGCCGGCGGTCGCGCCGGCGCACGCGGCGGCGATGGCGAGACCGCACGCGACGGCGACGCGGCCGACGCGGCGCGAACGAGAGGAGAAGAGAGTCATGATCGTGGCTCCTAGGCGAGGAGCTGGTGCAGGTACTGGTAGCTCGCCTCGATGCTGGCCAGCGAGCCGCCCGGATACTGCGCGGCGCTGTCGTGCTCGACGAAGAAGTGCTGCAACCCCGACTGCTGCGCGTGGGCGAAGTAGCTCTTGAAGTCGATCGTGCCCTTCCCGACGGGGGACATCCCCTTCTTGTCGTCGGTGACCACCATGTCCTTCACGTGCCACATCGTGAACCGGCCCGGATGCTTGGCGAACAGCGCGAGGGGATCCTGGCCGGCGAAGTTCGCCCAGTACAGATCGAGCTCGAAGTCGACGAGCTTCGGGTCGACCTCGTTCTGGAGGATGTCGTAGCCGGTCGTGCCATCCAGCGGGGCGAACTCGAAGTTGTGGTTGTGGTACGCGAGCTTCAATCCCGCGTCGCGGCACATCGCGCCCCACTGATTGAACTCCGCGACCCCCTTCCGCCAGCCGGCGAGGTCCTTCCCGAAGCTGTACGACGGCAGCGTGATGTAGTCCTGCCCGATCGTCTTCGCCGCCTTGATCTGCCCCGCGGCGTCCTGCCGCATCAGCGGCGCGCCGATGTGCGAGCTGGTGGAGACGAGATTCAGCTTGTCGAGCGTCGCGCGCACCTGCTCCGGCGTCCGGTTGTAGTAGCCGGCGAACTCCATGTTCTTGTAGCCGATCTGCGCGACCTTGGCGAGGGTGCCCTCGAAGTCCGCCTGGAGCTGATCGCGCACGGTGTAGAGCTGTAGCCCGATGAAGTTGGGACTCGTCGCGCTGCGCGTCGCCGTGGCCGCCGTGCTCGTCCCGACCCCGGCGCGCGCGCACGAGGCGAGCAGGCTGCCGCTCGCGGTCATCGCCGCGAGCTGGAAGAGGAAGGTACGACGGTTCAGCTCTTTCTTGTCGTCATGCTCGGACACGTGCGGCTCTCCTCGAAGTGTGACGGCTGAAGCTCACCGCGGGCGAATGAGCGCGCAATCGGCCTGCCCGCGGTGCACGAATGAACGGATAGCGCCGATCCCCGCCGTCGTGGCCGGGGATCGGATCGCACTACTTGCCCTGCCCCTTGCCGTGCGCGGCGAGCTTGTCGCCGTACTGACTTTCCAGGTGCATGACGTTCACCGCCTGCACCAGGCTCGGCGTCGACGCGGCGTCGCTCCATCCCGCCTCGATCACCGGCGCCACCTTCTCCCGCACCGCGGCCGGTGCGCGCGGCGACCGGATGCTCTGGAGGAGCACCGCGTACGCGAGCGTGCGCTGCGCCGGCGCCCCGCTCTTCGCCATGGTGGCGAAGTAGTCCAGCTCCGTCATGCGGCGACGGTCGCCGACGAAGCGGCGCCACGCCGCCTCCACCGGATCGCTCCCCGCAGCGGGGGTCGCCGCGGGCGCCGCGGCCGCGGCGGCTGTCGTCGTGCCGGTCACCACCACGGGCGCCGTGGGATTGAGCTGCGCGAACACCTCGGTGGCCGCGTCGAGCGCCGGCTGGCCGGGGGCCTGCGCGATGGCCGTGAGGAGCGACGCGCGGATCGCCGGATCGAGCGTGGCGTCGAGCGCGCCACGCTTCGCGAGCGGCAGCGCGCTCGCGCCGAGCACGCTCTCGCCGGCGAGCAGCTGCGCCACCGCGGCGTGGAGCGCGGGGCTCCGCGCATCGAGCTGCGTCGCCACGCCCACGATGCCGTCGTCGAGCCGCGCGCGGCCGACCATCGCGTTCAGCAGCTGCGCGCGCAGCGGGTCGCTGGCGGGCAGCGCGGCGAGCAGCGGACCGGCGCCACGCGGGAGCGCTTCGTTCGTCGCGAGGTCGCTCGCCAGGCGCGCGAACTCGTCGCCGCTCGTGCCGGTCAGCGCGCCGACGAGCGCGGTCTGAACGCGCGGGCTCTCGCTCCACGGCGTGGGGTCGAAGTACGGCCCGAGGTGCGCCGGCCGCGTCGTCCACCAGTCGCCCTTCCACGTGCCTTCCCGGTTGGCGAGTCGCGCCAGCGTGTGCACGAGCGCGGCGCGCGTGTCGGCGTCCTTCGCGCGACCCACGCGCTCAACGAGGGCCGAGACGACCGCGGGTTCGTAGATCTGCGCGAGCGCGCGGAGCGCTCCATTGCGCACGGCGGGCGTGCTCCCATCCAGCGCCGCGAGCGCCGCCTGCGACGCGTCGAGCGAGACGAGCGCATTCACCGCGAGGTGCGCGAGGCCCTGGTCGCTGCTGCCGGTGAGCGGGACGAGCGCACTCGCCGCGTCACGCGCGTCGAGCCGGACGATCCCGCGGATCCCCTGGACCTGCACCTGCGGGTCCACATCGGCCAGCGCCTTCACGTAGAGCGTGGAGGGAACGCCTTTCAGCTGATCCAGCCGATCGACCAGTACGCGGAGCGCCGTCTCGCGCACGCGCGCGTCGGCCGAGCCGGCGGCGCGCAGGAGCACATCGTGCGCCTTCTGTCCCTGCAGCTGCTTTAGCGTGAAGATCGCCGCCGCCCGCGCCTCGGCGCCAACCTTTTCATTGACGATGGTGTGCCGCAGCGACGCGACGATCGCCGGCTTGGGGCCGCGCCGCAGCAGCTCTTCCTCGGCGTGCAGACGGTGCACGGCGTTCCCCGACGCGAGGAGCCCGAGGAGCGCGGCGTCCGTCGCCTTGAACACCGACGCCTCGTGCGACGGCGTCGTCGTGGGCGCGCGCACCTGCACGACGTAGCCGACGGTGTCGCTGTTGTAGGTGAACTGACCGCCGGCGAGGCTCGCGACGTAGAGGTTCGAGCTGCCGTCGAGCGTGAGGTCGGAGGGGCGCAGCAGGCTGATGAACTCGTCCTGCGTCACATTGTAGATCGAGCCCTTCGGCGTGAGCGCATGCTTGTAGATGCGCTGCGTCGTCCAATCGCCGGTGAAGAGCGTGTTGTTCATCCCGGCGGGCCACGCCGGATCCTCGAGCCAGAGCGAGCCGACCCCCGAGCCGCCGCCGTAATCGGCGAGCGAGGGGAAGTGCTCGGTGCCGAAGTTCTGGTAGAACGACGGGTAGCCCATGTGGGCGCCCGGCGCGAGATAGTGGAGGCGCGTGTTCCAGCCGTCGCCGTCGTTCGTGTTGTCGCGCGCATACACACGCGCGAACGGATCGATCGCGACGTCGTAGATGTTGCGCGTGCCGACGGTGACGATCTCGAGGTTCGTGCCGTCGGGCCGCACGCGCACGACGGCGCCGCCGCGATGCGAGATGCTCTTCCCGTCCGTGCCGACCGCCTTCATGAAGCCGTAGTCGCCGACGGCGACGTACAGCCAGCCGTCGGGGCCGAGCTCGACGTTGTTCGTCGTGTGATCCGCGCCGCGGAAGTCGAGGTCGAAGCCGAGCCCCTTCACGATGTCGACCGACGTGTCGGCGATGCCGTCGCCGTTCGTGTCACGGTACGCCGTGAGGGTGGGCGGATGCATCACGTACACCGTCTTCCCGTCCGACACGACGCCGCGCGGGCTGTCCATCTCGGCGAACGTCGTGTACGTGTCCGCGCGGCCGTCGCCGTCCTGGTCGACGAGCCGCATGATGCGCCCCACGCCCTTCAGCGTGGAGAGCGAGAGGTTCGGATCGACGCAGACGAACACCGCGCCGTCGGGCGACTCGTTGACGCAGGTGGGATACATCGCCACCGGCGGTCCGGCGAACAGCGAGATCTTGAAGCCGGGCGGCGCCTTGAAGTCGGCCTGGAGCTTCTGCTCCACGGCGGGCTCGCGCGGCACGGTGCCCGACTTCGCGATCGGCTGCGGTCGGGCCGTGGAGGATGGCGCCGGCGCCTGCGCGCCGAGCGAGGAGAGCGCCGCGATGGAGAGCAGCGCCGGGATCGTGAGAGAGGGTCGCATCATCTGCATGCCGCGGGGTTCGACTTGACGTAGTAGCGCTTGTAGTTCGCCGCCTTCGGGTCCATGCACCCCTCCAGGTTCAGGAGGCGCACGTTGCGGAAGTCCACCGGATGGCCTTCGGCCTGAAGCGCGATGAAGCCCGACGAGAGCAGCTTGCCCTCGGTGAGCTGGGCGGGATCGAAGCCGGTGACGACACCCGCCGCCTGGCGCGGGCGCGTGTACACCAGCACGGTGTCGTGATTGATGATGTGCTTGACGATGGAATCGCCGAGCACGAGGGTCTCGGACAGCACCCACTGATCGCCGTCGTACGTCTTCGACGTCGAGTTGATGCAGTGGCGCGGGTCGGGCTTGCCGGCGAAGTCCACCATCGTGCCGGGCGAGCACATGTTGCCCGTCGGCCGCGCCTTGCCGTCGCTCAGGCCACCGAGGAGCTGATCCTCGATCGAGATGGGAAAGTTCTGATCGCGAGGCATCGTGCGCGGGTCCTGCGAATGGATCATGATGCCGCTGTTGCGCAGCGTGTAGCTCGGCGCGCCAGGATAGAGATCTCCCACGAAGCGGTACTCCGCGGAGACCAGGTAGTACGAGAACGGTCGATCGTAGTAGAGGTGCCCGAACTGGGCGTCGTAGTTCCCGCCGTAGCCGTCGTAGCGGGCCTGGATGGTCCCGTCCACGACACGGAAGGTGTTGGCGTAATTGTCGCCCACGGCGTGCTTGGCGATCTTCGGCGTCCATCCGCGGAGCGTCTTGCCGTCGAACAGCTCGATCCACTCGCGTGCATCGGGATCGTGCGACGAAGACGCGGACCGCATCGCGCCGGAAGAGCAGCCGGCCGCGAGGAGCGCGAACAGCGCGACACTGCCGACTCTACGCAACCGCGGCACCGGTCGTTGGGAACGGTAGAAGACGGATGACCGACGAGGCATCGGACTCACGGGTCGAGGGGCGGGCATGGAGTGTGTGCGTGCGTGAGTGCGAACGACGATGCGCTCCGCACGCACGGTGGCCGGAGCCATCCAGTGCGTGCGGAGCGCATCCGAGTGCTACCGGGCTTGCTTAGTAGCCGGGGTTCTGCGTCAGCGACTTGTTCAGGTCGATCTGCACCTGCGGGATCGGCCACAGCATGCGCGTGGGCTGCACGTTCCCCGCGATCACCGTCGGATCGGTGGACTCGGCCGCCTGGAAGGTCGGGAAGCCCTGACGCACGAGATCGAACCAGCGCTTGCCCTCGAACGCGAGCTCCCACTTCCGCTCGTCGAAGATCGCGGCGCGCGCCGTCGCCTGGTCCATCCCCGTCGGCAGATCGGCGGGCTCCGTGCGAGCCTCGGCGCCGGTGCCGTTGCGCGCACGCGCGCGGACCTGGTTCACGTACCCGATCGCCGCGTCGGGCTGGCCCTGCTCGTTGAGCGCCTCGGCGTACATGAGCAGCACGTCGGCGTAGCGATAGATCGGCCAGTTCACGTCCTGCTGACCGGGGCGCGCCGTCGGGCGGAACTTGTACACGTGCGGGAGGAAGGTCACGACCTTGCCCGTCGGATCGATGCCGCTCGTGAAGAAGCTCACTTCCTTGCGGTAGTCACCGGCCGGATAGCCGTCGATGAACGCCTGCAGCGGCTGCCACGTGCCCCACCCACCGTTCGAGTTGGGGTTCATGTTGCGCGGATACTCCCACGCCGCGATGTCGATCGCCGGTGCGCCCGTCGCGCTCGACGACTGCGCGGCGAACACCTCCTCGGGCCGGTTCTGCGAGCCGGGCAGGAACGCCTGGATGTAGTTCGGCACGAGCGAATAGTTGCCGCTGTCGATGATCTTCTTCGCGTTCGCCGCCGCGTTCGGCCAGTCCTTGCGCCAGATGTACTGCTCGGCGAGGAGCGCCTCGGCGGCGCCCTTCGTCGCGCGGCCCTTGTCCGCGCTGCCCCAGCTCGCCGGCAGCACGGCTTCGGCTTCGGTCGCGTCCTTCACGATCTGCGCGAACACGTCCGCCTGCGGCGTCCGGGGTCCGAGCGCTTCCTGATCCGCCGGCGTGAGCACGAGCGGGACGTCGCCGTAGAGACGGACCAGATAGAAGTAGCCGAGCGCGCGGAGGAACTTGGCCTCGGCGAGGATCTGGTTCTTCTGCGTCTCGTCCATCGCGATCGCCGGCACCCGGTCGAGCACCAGGTTGGCGCGCGTGATCATCTGATACAGTCCGCCCCACGCGCCGCCGGACGCGTTCGAGCCGGCGATGTACGGGTTCGTCGTCGTCCACGAGAGCTGCGTGAGCGCGACGATGTTCGGGTTCTCCTCCTCCGGGCCGACGCGCGACTCGTCCGTCGCGGCGTTCAGCGCCCACTGGAGGTTCGTCCCCCAGAGCGAGCCGGTGGAGAGCGGACGATACGTCGCGGCGATCGCCGCCTTGGCATCAGCGGCCGTCTGGAAGAACGCGCCCGTGCTGATACGGTCCTTCGGTTGCTCCGTCAGCAGGTCGGTGCAGGCCGGCGCGGCGACCAGTGCGAGCGCCAGGGCCAGGCGTCCAACCCGCGGAGCGATTGAATCTCGCGTCATGTGTGAACAGTTCCTCATAGCGTGATATCGGATCCGGGGAGCGCGGCGTCGTCGCGCGCCCCGATCTGATCAGAAGGCCGTGTTGATGCCGATGTTCCAGCTGCGAGCGCGGGGATACGAGCCGAGGTCGACGCCGCGCGCACGCGCATCGCCGCCGAAGCTGTTCACCTCGGGATCGTAGCCCTTGTACTTCGTCCAGACGTGGAGGTTCTGTCCCGTCACGACCAGGCGCGCGTTGTCCACGCCGCGGAGGAGATTCGCCGGAAGCTGATACGCGACCGAGAGGCTCTGCAGGCGGATGAACGAGCCGTCCTCGACGTGCACGTCGTACAGCTCGCGCGGCCGGTTGACGTTCGCGCGCGGGATGTTCGTCTGGGTGTTCGTCGGGGTCCAGCGGTTGAGCGCGTCCGTCGTCTGGTTCGACAGGTTGCTCACGTTGCGGTCGTTGATCGCCGGGCCGTTGAGGACCTCGGCGCCGAACGAGCCCTGGAAGAAGACGTTCACGTTGACCGGACCGACGGTGAAATCGTTCGTGAGTCCGCCGTACCAGTCGGGCTGGCCGTTGCCGAGGATGACGCGGTCGTTCGCGTCGATCTTCCCGTCGCCGTTCGTGTCCACGTACTTGTACTCGCCGGGCACGCAGTCGAGCGTCGGGCGCAGCGTGGTGAGCGGGCAGGCATCGCCCTGCTGATACAGGCCGTTCGTGCGGAGCCCGTAGAAGCTGCTCAGCGGCTCGCCGACCTTGATGACCATCACGGCGCCGCCGGTCTGGCCGCTGATTCCCTTGTCACCCGTGTACGGGATCTGATTCGCGACGCCCAGCGCGAGCACCTTGTTGCTGTTCTTCGCCGCGCTCAGCGAGGTGCGCCAGCCGAAGTTCTCCTTGGCGAAGTTCACCGAGTTGAGCTGGAGCTCGAGACCGGTGTTCTGCACCGAGCCGACGTTGGTCAGCTTCGTCGAGAAGCCCGACTGGATTGGGATGTCCACGTTGAGGAGCAGGTCCTTCGTCACCGACTTGTACGCGTCGATCGAGGCGGAGATGCGGTTGTCGAGCCAGCCCATGTCGAGACCGACGTTGGTCTGGCGCGTCGTCTCCCACTTGAGGTCCGGGTTCGGCGCGGCGTTCGCGGTGGCGTAGCCGATGACCGTCGTGCCGCCGAAGGCGTAGTTGTTTCCGCCCAGCGTGGACTTCGACTGGTAGAGACCGATCTCCTGGTTGCCCGTCACGCCGTAGCTGAGACGGAGCTTCATGTCGCTGAACAGCTTCTGGTTCTTCATGAAGCTCTCGTCGATCAGACGCCACGCGACGGCGGCCGACGGGAAGAAGCCCCACTTGTTGTTCTCTCCGAAGCGGCTGGAGCCGTCGGCACGACCGGTCAGCGTCAGGAGGTAGCGATCCTTGATGTTGTAGCTGGCGCGGCCGAGGTACGAGAGGAGCGCCGACTCGCTGTAGGGCGAGCTGTTGATGACGGGCAGCGTGCCCGAGGGGAGGCCGTAGACGCCGAGGAGATCGTTCGAGAAGCGCGTGTTGCGCGCATCGATCGACTCGCCGCGCTGCCGCTGCACGGTGAAGCCGCCGAGCAGGTCGAGGGCATTGCCGAGGAGCTGGTGACGCCAGTCGAGGGTGTTCTCGTTGACGACGTTGTAGTTCTCACCCGCCTGATCCTGCGCGCTGCCCTGCGCGGACGCACCGGCCGGGATCGTGCGCGGCGCGAAGAAGGTGAAGCGGTCGAAGTTCGCCGTGATGCCGATCGAGCTTCGCGCCTTCAGCTCGCTCGTGAAGTTGTACTCGGCGTAACCGTTGCCGATCGCGTTGAACAGCGTGCGGTTCTGATAGAGGCCCAAGGTGTTCGCCACCGGATTCTCGATCGGCCACGTGACCGTCGAGTTGAACAGGTAGCTGCCATCGGGGCGCTTCACCGGATCGGCCGGGTTGAACCAGAGCGCGCCCATCGCGGTGGAGTTGCCGAGCGAGTTGTCGCTCGACTGGATCCTGTTGGCCGTGTGCGAGAGCGTGAGGTTCGTGCCGGCGAGGAACTTCTTGCTGACGTTCCGCTCGAGGTTCACGCGGCCGGAGTAGCGGGTGAAGCCAGAGCCGATGATGATGCCACCCTGGTCG
>Ga0207674_10010596_pt1 | contig 10430 bp, 9 predicted proteins | sample KBSCornC72_FD_184303 | JGI IMG/M metagenome (GOLD analysis project Ga0207674, IMG submission 184303) | Corn rhizosphere microbial communities from Kellogg Biological Station, Michigan, USA - KBS Corn C7-2 (SPAdes) (version 2) | ecosystem: Host-associated > Plants > Roots > Rhizosphere > Soil ...
CCTCCCGATCCGACCATCCCCGCGGAAGCGACCAGCGGGGGACCGTTCCGCGACGTGCGCGTTTACGAAGAAAGCTAGGAGTGAAGAGCATGGCCATGACCGGCGGCGACATCCTCGTCGAAACCCTGATCGACTGGGGCGTGGATACGATCTTCGGGATTCCCGGGGACGGTATCAACGGCGTGTTCGAGGCGCTGCGCACGCGCCAGGACAAGATCCGTTTCGTCCAGGTCCGCCACGAGGAAGCGGGCGCGTTCGCGGCTTGCGCCTACGCCAAGTTCACCGGCAAGCTCGGCGTCTGCCTCGCGACCTCCGGCCCGGGCGGAATCCACCTGCTGAACGGCATCTACGACGCCAAGCTGGACAATCAGCCGGTGCTCGCGATCACCGGAGCCCAGCACCACGACCTGATCGAGACCTATACCCAGCAGGACGTCGCTCTGGATAAGCTGTTCATGGACGCGACCGCCTATTCGGTCCGGGTGATGGGACCGGCGCATGTCGAGGACGTGGTCGAGCAGGCGTGCCGCACCGCCCTCGCCTACCGCCAGCCGACGCACGTGATGATCCCGGTCGACTTTCAGTCGCAGCCGGCGAAAGACAGGTCGGCGCGGAATGTCGCCGACCACGTCTCCAACATCATGGCCCGCGGCGGCCAGCTGCCCGATCCGCAGATGCTCCAGCGCGCGGCCGACATTCTCAACCGCGCCGAGAAGCCGTTCATTCTCGCCGGCCGCGGAGCGATCGGGGCGACCGAGGAGCTGATCGCGGTCGCGGAGCGGCTCCAGGCGCCGATCGGCAAGCCTCTGCTCGGCAAGGAATCGGTCCCCGACCAGAGCCCGTACACGACCGGCGGAGTCGGTCTGCTCGGCACCAAACCCAGCCAGGAGGCGCTCGCGGGGTGCGACACCTTGCTCATCGTCGGTTCGACCTTCCCGTACATCGAATTCTATCCCGAGCCCGGAAAAGCCAAGGCGGTGCAGATCGAGCTCGATCCCAAGCGGGTCGGCATGCGCTATCCGGTCGACGTCGGCCTTGTCGGCGACAGCAAACGCGTGCTCCAGGAGCTGCTCCCGCTGATCAAGCGGAACGACAGCGGCAAGTTCCTCAAGGAAGCGCAGGACTCGATGAAGGACTGGCGCGAGCTGATGACCGAGCGCGCGACCCGGACCGATACGCCGATGAAGCCGCAGGTCGTCACCCACAATCTCAACAAACTGCTCGACGACGATGCGATCATCATCACCGACAGCGGGACGATCACCTCGTGGGTCGCGCGGCATGTCGACATGCGCGGGTCGATGCAGTTCAGCTGCTCGGGCACGCTCGCGAGCATGGCCTGCGGCCTGCCCTATGCGATCGGCGCGTCGACCGCCTATCCCGATCGGCAGGTCGTGGCGGTGATCGGCGACGGCTCTGCCGCGATGCTGATGGGCGATTTCGTGACGCTGAGGAAATACAACCTCAACGCCAAGATCATCGTCATCAAGAACAACGCGCTCGGCCAGATCAAGTGGGAGCAGATGGTGTTCCTCGGCAACCCGGAATATGGCTGCGAGCTCGAGCCGATCGACTTCGCGAAGATGGCGGAATCGGTTGGGATCAGCGCGATCACGATCGATGATCCGGCACGTTGCGGCGACCAGCTCCGGGAGGCGCTGGCGACGCCAGGGCCCTGCCTGATCCAGGCGGTGGTCGACCCCTATGAGCCGCCGTTCCCGCCGAGCATCGAGCTGAAGCAGGCGATCAACATGGGCAAGGCGCTCGCCAAGGGCACGCCGCACGCGATGAAGACCGCGCTGACCATCGGCTCCGACACCGTTCGCGAACTGGTCTGATGGCAGGCGAGCCACGGCTCGCAACGCGTGCGCCCGACGGGCAGGTCCTGCTCGAATACGACCGCTACCCTGCGGAAGCGGCGCGCGCGCTCCACACGGATTTGGAGAAGTCGCTCGGCGGTTTGGTGGATTTCGGCGCGCAGGCGAAGGCGCTCTACGCGACCGACGCTTCCAATTACCGCCAGGTGCCGATCGGCGTGGTCTATCCCCGCAGCAGCGACGAGGCGATCGAGGCGGTGCGGATCGCGCGGGAACATGACGCCCCGATCGTCGCGCGCGGCGGCGGAACGAGCCTCGCCGGGCAGGGTTGCAATGTCGCATTGTGCATCGATTTCTCGCGGCACCTGCATCACGTCATCGAGATCGATCCCGATGCACGGCTCGCCCGCGTCCAGCCCGGCTGCATCCTCGACCGGCTGCAGGATGCGGCCAGGCCGCACGGGCTGATGTTCGGCCCCGATCCGGCGACGCACGACCACAACACGCTCGGGGGGATGATCGGCAACGACAGCTGCGGCGTGCATTCGGTGAAATGGGGTCGGACCCTCGACAATGTCGAACGGCTGACGGCGCTCACCTACGACGGGCTGCAGCTCGACCTCGGGCCGACGCCGCGCATTCCCGACGAGATCGGCCGGCGCGGCGACATCTACCGCGCGCTGGTCGCACTGATGGAGCGCTACGGTACGCTTATCGAGCAGCGCTTCCCGAAGATCCCGCGGCTGGTTTCCGGTTATGAAGGTCTAGCGGCCTTGCTGCCCGGCGGAGACTTCAATGTCGCACGTGCGGTGACCGGTACCGAAGGCACCTGCGTGATTGTGCTCGACGCCCAAGTGAAGCTGGTGCCGCGGCCGAGGTGCAAGGCGCTCGCGCTGCTTTCCTTCGACGACGTTTATACCGCCGCCGACGCGGTGCCGCCGCTGCTCGAGCAGGAGCCCGACGCCGTGGAGGGGTTCGACTGGCGCATGTACGATGCGATCAAGCGCTCCGGTTCGTCCGCAGGGGTCGCGGCATTCCCGCCCGGCCGAGGCTTCCTGATCGTCGAAGCGGGCGGCGAGAGCCGCGAGCGAGCCGAGGCGAACGTCCGCAGCAAGGTCGAAAAGGCACGCACCGGCGCGCGCTCGGCGTTCGTTTCCGATCCGCGCCAGCAGCAGCGCATCTGGGAGGCGCGCGAGGCCGCGCTCGGGGTGACCGCGTTCGTTCCGGACGGGCCGGCGCACTGGCCCGGGTGGGAAGACAGCGCCGTTCCGCCCGCCAGCCTCGGCGATTATTTGCGCGATCTCGACAAGCTGCTCGCCGATCACGGCTATACCGACGCGCTGTACGGGCATTTCGGCGACGGCGTCACGCACGGGCGCATCGACTTCGATTTCGATTCCGAGGACGGGCTGGCCAACTATCGCCAGTTCATGCGCGAGGCGGCGCGGCTGGTGCACCGCTACGGCGGCTCGCTATCCGGGGAGCATGGCGACGGGCAGTCGCGCGCCGAGCTTCTGAGCGTCATGTATGGCGACGAGCTCGTGCAATGCTTTCGCGAGTTCAAGGCGATCTGGGACCCGAAGAATCGGCTCAATCCCGGCAAGGCGATCGAGCCTTTCGCGATCGACTCCAACCTCAGGCTCGGCCTCACCTACAAGCCCCGCAAGCTCGACACCTTCTTCAGATATCCCGACGATCACGGATCGTTCGCGCACGCGACCACCCGCTGCGTCGGGGTCGGCAAGTGCCGCCGACGGCAGGTCGGCGACGAGGTCATGTGCCCGTCCTATCTCGCGACCGGCGAAGAGAAGCACAGCACCCGCGGCCGCGCGCACTTGCTGCACGAGATGACGCGCGGCGAGGTGATCGGCGCTGGCTGGGACAGCGCCGCCGTCGAGGATGCGCTGTCGCTCTGCCTGGCCTGCAAGGGGTGCAAGGCCGATTGCCCGGTCGGAGTCGACGTCGCGAGCTGGAAGGCCGAGTTCCGCGCACACCATTATGCGCATCGGTTGCGCCCAAGGTCGGCCTATTCGATGGGACGGATCGATCGCTGGGCCCGTCTCGCGTCCGCCGCGCCCGCGATCGCCAACACCGTGGCGAAGACCGGCGTCGCGAAATGGGCCGCCGGGATCGACCGCCGCGCGCGGCTGCCGAGCTTCGCTTCGCAGACCTTCCGATCCTGGTTCCGCGAGCGCACCAAAGGGATGGGCGGCGAACGGGTGGTGCTGTGGCCCGACACGTTCAACAATCACTTCCGGCCAGGGACTTTGGTCGCAGCGACTCAACTTCTGGCGCGCGCCGGGTTCCAGGTCTCCATTCCGGCGGAACGCCTCTGCTGCGGGCGGCCGCTGTACGACTGGGGCTTCCTCGATCAGGCGAAGCAGCGGTTCGAGCGCATCTTCCAGATGATGCGCGAGGACATCGAGACCGGAACGCCCATTATCGTCCTGGAGCCGGCGTGTGCGTCGACGTTCAAGGACGAGCTTCTCAACCTGATGCCCGACCGAACAGAGGCACAGCGGCTGTCGAACCAGGTCCACTATGTCGCCGATTTCATTGCGGACCGGATCGACCGGTTTCCGAAATTCCTGGGGGGCGGCGCGGCGCTGGTCCAGCCGCACTGCCACCATCATTCGGTGATCGGCTTCGACAAGGAAGCCGCGCTGCTCGACCGCCTTCGGATCAAGGTCGAGCGGCCGCCGCAGGGCTGCTGCGGAATGGCCGGCGCCTTCGGAATGGCGCGCGAAACATTCGACGTCGGCAAGGCGATCGGCGAGCGGATCCTCCTGCCCCGTGTCCGCGAGCTGGATGCGGAGACGATCATCGTCGCCGACGGTTTCAGCTGCCGCGAGCAAATCGAGATGCACGGCGGCCGCAAGACTCTGCATCTCGTCGAACTGCTGAGGGAGCGAATCCAGTGAGCGGCGCCTTGACCGACGATAAGAAATGCAACGCCGCAGCCGATGCAGCGCTTCTACTTACGGCTCCCCTGTTGCGAAGCGTGCCGGGAGTGCTGGTGGTCCCTGGCCGGGCGCCCTCGGCCAAGGGCCACCAATCACATTGGAACGGGGGTTCGGGACAGGAGAGTGACACATAGGCAGTCGGCCCGACACCGATGATTCCCCTCCGCCCGAGGCGGCTTCGCGCTACGAGCCCCTCGACGTCCCTCCGCTGCTGCCTTTCTGGCTCGCCTGTCTCCTCGCACTGTTCGTCGGCGGGGTCCTGCTCGTGGTCAGCCTCGGCTACCCACCGGCGACGCACCAGCAATACAGGGGGCCGCTCAAGGCGCTTCCGCCGCCGCCGCGGCTGGAGCTGTCGCCGCACTACGATCTGCAACGCTACGAGGCCGCAAAGCAGCAGGAACTGCGGGGCTCGCACACATCCATCGCGATCGAAACCGCGATGCGGGAAACGGCGGAACAGGGCTGGGGTCCGCCGAAGTGAGGCTGGCGGCGTTCATCCTCGGGCTGCTCCTTATCGCCGCGCCGGCGCAGGCGGCGATCGACCCCAGCGCGTTCAAGGACCTCGCCTTCCGCCAGCATCCCGGAGCCCAGCTTCCGATGGAGGCGCAGCTGGTCGACTCCTCGGGTCGGCAGGTGACTCTTGGGAGTGAGCTGGCGGGCCGGCCTGCTGTTGTAGTCTTAGAATATTTGCACTGTGCTAACCTTTGTAGCCTAGTACTGAGTGGCGCAACGCATGCCATTGCCGACGCCGGACTGACTCCGGGGCGCGACGTCGACCTGGTCGCGGTCAGCATCGACCCGCGCGACACCCCGCGCGACGCCGCGGGCGCCCAGGCGATGTACGCACGCCGCTTCGCCTCCGCCGACGCGGCGAGCGGCGTTCGCTTCCTCACCGGTCGCTCCGATCAGATCCGGAAGATCGCGTCGGCCGTGGGCTTCCCGTATCGCTATGACCGCGCAAGCGACCAGTTCGCGCACCCCGCCGGGTTTGTCATAACCACTCCGGGCGGTCGCATCTCCCGCTACATGCTCGGCCTCTCGCCTAGCCCCGCGACACTGAAGCAGGCCGTCGCAGAAGCCGCGCTGGAGAAGGTCCAGCCGCCCGCGCACCCGCTGCTATGCCTGTGCTTCGGCTTCGATCCCGACGAAGGCTCGGTCGCGGCGCTGACGTGGCGGCTGGTCCGCTGGGCCTCGGGCGGGACGGTGCTCGCCCTCTCGGCCCTCATCGGCTTCCTTTCGCTCCGCCGGAGGGCGGGCTAGTGCCGGCCTTCCCCTGGTGGCCGCCGACGGCGAGCGCCTATGCCAGCCAGATCAACTTCCTATTCGTCAGCCTGCTGGTGATCGCCGGCCTGACGATCGGGCTGGTCTTCTATCTTCTGCTGTTCTTCGCCAACAAATACCGACACGGCAGCAATGCCGACCGCAGCGGCACGACCAAGAAGACCTGGCGGTTCGAGGTCTCGTGGACGGTCGCGACCTTGCTGATCTTCGTCGGGCTCGCCGGCTGGGGCGCCGACATCTATCTGAAGCTCTACAACCCGCCGGCGGATGCGCTGCAGATCTTCATCGTCGGCAAGCAGTGGATGTGGAAGGCGCAGCATCCCGGCGGCCAGCGCGAGATTAACGCGCTCCACGTCCCCGCCGGCCAGGACGTGCGGCTGGTGATGGCTTCGCAGGACGTCATCCACAGCTTCTTCATCCCGGCGCTCAGGATCAAGCAGGACGTCGTCCCCGGCCGCTACGAGACGATGTGGTTCCGAGCCGACAAGGTCGGCCGCTACCACCTCTTCTGCGCCGAATATTGCGGTACGGATCATGCCCACATGGGCGGCTGGATCACCGTCATGAACCCGCGCGAATATGCCGACTGGCTGCAGGCGCAGGGCGGTCAGCAGACCCTCGCCGCCCAGGGCGAGCAGCTGTTCCGCCGCTATGGCTGCAGCGGCTGCCATGAGCCCGGCGGCACGGTGCGCGCGCCAAACCTCCACGGCGTGTTCGGAGGCCCCGTGCCGCTGTCCGACGGCAGCGTGGTCATCGCCGACGAGCGCTACGTGCGCGATTCCATTCTCGACCCGAAAGCACAGGTCGCCGCCGGCTATGCGCCCGTGATGCCGACCTTCGAAGGGCAGGTCAGCGAAGACGATCTGGCGAAGCTCGTCGCCTACATCGAATTCATCGGCCCGACTACGAGCGGGGGGCGCTGATGCACGCGCCGCGCGAACAAACCTATCTCAGCGCCACCGTCGACATCCGCTCCTGGCTGCTGACGACCGACCACAAGCGGATCGCGCTCCTCTATTTCGCCGGCATCACCTTCTTCTTCTTCATCGGCGGAATCGCGGCGACGCTGATCCGGTTCGAGCTGATCACGCCCGGACCGACGCTCGGTAGTCCGGATTTCTACAACCGCCTGTTCACCATGCACGGCATCATCATGGTATGGTTCTTCCTCATCCCGTCGATCCCGACGACGATGGGCAATTTCATCCTGCCGATGATGATCGGGGCGCGCGACCTCGCCTTCCCGCGGCTCAACCTCGCGAGCTGGTACCTGTACATGTCGGGCGGGCTGATCACGATCGCCGCGCTGCTTCTCGGCGGGCTCGACACCGGCTGGACCTTCTACGAGCCTTATTCGACCTTCTACGCGACCGGCTACGTGATCCTCGCCGTATTCGGAATCTTCGTTGCCGGCTTCTCGTCGATTCTCACCGGGCTCAACTTCATCGTCACCGTGCACAAGCTGCGCGCGCCGGGAATGACATGGTACCGGCTGCCGGTGTTCGTCTGGTCCACCTACGCGACCAGCATCATCCTCGTTCTGGCGACCCCGGTGCTGGCGATGACCTTGCTGATGCTGCTGGCCGAGCGCGTGCTCCACGTCGGCATCTTCTCGCCGCAGCTCGGCGGCGACCCGATCCTCTTCCAGCACATGTTCTGGTTCTACAGTCATCCGGCGGTCTACATCATGATCCTGCCGTCGATGGGCGTGATCAGCGAGGTCGTGCCGGTCTTCTCGAGCAAGCCTTTGTTCGGCTATTATTTCGTCGTCTGGTGCAGCATCGCGATCGCCGCGATCGGCTTCCTCGTCTGGGGGCACCATATGTTCGTCGCCGGCCAGTCGCTCTACGCAAGCCTCGCTTTCTCGTTCCTCAGCTACCTCGTCGCGGTGCCGTCGGCGATCAAAGTGTTCAACTGGATCGCGACGATGCACGAGGGCTGGATCCGATTCGACGCGCCGATGCTCTACGCCTTCGGGTTCATCGGCCTGTTCACCATCGGCGGCCTCACCGGGCTAATGCTGGCCGCACTCGCGGTCGACGTCCACGTGACCGACACCTACTTCGTCGTCGCGCATTTCCACTACATCATGGTCGGCGGCGCGGTGATGGGCTTCTTTGCAGGCCTCCACTATTGGTGGCCCAAGATCAGCGGCCGCCTCTATCCCGATTATTGGGCGCGGTTCGCCGCCATTCTCGCGTTCTTCGGCTTCAACCTGACCTTCTTCCCCCAGTTCATCCTCGGCTATCTCGGCATGCCGAGGCGCTACCAATCCTATCCCCCTGAGTTCCAGATCTGGCACGTGCTGTCGTCCGCGGGCGCGAGCATCCTCGCCGTCGGCTATGCGCTTCCGATCTTCTATTTCGCCTGGTCGATCCTGAGGGGGCCGCGGGCATCCGCGAATCCATGGGGCGCGACCGGCCTCGAATGGACGACGCGCTCCCCGCCGCCGCCGGAGAATTTCGCCAAGACGCCCACGGTCGTCCGGCCGCCATACCAATACGACCGGGGCAAGCCATGCATGCAGGCCGGCGATGTCCGATAGGGCGCTCGGTTTCCAATATGGGACGCTGGCGCAGCAGCGCGAGACCGCCACGCTCGGCATGTGGGCGTTCCTCGCGACCGAGGTGCTGTTCTTCGGGGCGCTGATCGCCGCCTATCTCAATTACCGCATCTGGTTCGGTCAGGAGTTCATCGCTGCGGCGAGCCTGACCAAGGTCGTGCTCGGGACGGCCAATACCGCGGTGCTGCTGACCAGCAGCGCGTGCATGGCAATGGCGGTGACGACGTTCGACGCGGGATCGAAGCGCGCGCCCGTATTGTGGCTGAGCGCCACCGGCCTGCTCGGTCTGGTGTTCATCGTCATCAAGGCGACGGAGTGGTGGCTCGAATATCAGGAGCATCTCGTCCCGGCGCTCAACTTCGATCTCGCGCGGCACGGCGGGGTCGCCGAGATCTTCTTCGTCTTCTACTTCTGCGCGACGGGACTCCACGCGCTGCACCTGCTGATCGGGATCTCGCTCGTGACCTGGCTCGCGGTCCGCATCGGCAGCGGCCGGCTTCAACCCGGCGGATCGACGACGAGGCTGATCGGCCTCTACTGGCACTTCGTCGACATCGTCTGGATCTTCCTTTTCCCGCTCATCTACCTTGCCGGGAGGAACGCATGAGCGTCGCGACGATCTGGCGCTGCTGGCTCGCGCTGATGCTTCTGCTCGCAGCCACGACCGCGAGCGCCTTTGCTCCGCTCGGTTCGCTGAACATCGTGATTTCCCTCGGCATCGCCTGCGCCAAGGCATTGATCGTCCTGCTGTTCTTCATGGAACTGCGCGCCAGCCGGGCGCTGGTCCGCGCCTTCGCCGCCGCGGGCTTCTTTTGGCTGCTAATCATGATCGTGCTGACCGGCGCGGATTATTGGCACCGGACCGACGCAAAAGCGCCAATCGACCAGATCTACTGACCTATTTCGCCTGTTCGCGCTGCTGGCGGATCGGCCCGTTCTTCGCCGCCGCAGCGCTCGGCCCGACATCGGCAGCCTTCGATGCCGTTTCGAGGCTCTCGTGCAGCGGGCGATGGACGAAGGGCACAAGAATCCCCGTCGCAAGGCCCCAGATGATCAGCGACAAAGCAACCCCGATCGCAGCATCGCCCGCCGGGGACCGGCCTCCGCTGAGCAGGGGCAGGACGAGCACGGCGCCGGCGGCCCAAAGCGCGAAGCCGAACGACATGCCCCAGATCCAGCCCGACCTTACCGCATTCGCAGCGCGTCCGAAGAAGCGGGCGTAAGCGGCGCCGGCGATCGCCATGACGACCCACCCTGTTGCGATCGTCGCGAGCGGCGACATGCCGAGGATCCGCGCTTCCACCTCGAGCGAGCCGAAGCCGATCAGAACGCCGATCGCCGGTATCGTGCCGAGCACGCCTGAAATCGCCCCTGAACTGAAGGGGCGTTGGCTCGGACCCGGATCGTAGCCGTGCGCCGCGAGAAAGCCGTGGATCATTGCAGGATGTCCTTCAGCGCCTTGCATTCGCGATATTCGGGCTGGTCGCGGTAGAGGTCGATCAGATGCTTGTACGCGAGGCCGACGATCCGGGATTCGCGATTGAGGTCGAACAGCCCGACCGGGTAGACGATCCCGACCGCCGCGCTCATTGCGATGCTCCAGTCGATCTGGTCGGTCAGGCTGTACCAGGTGAAGCCGACCAGCGGCACGCCCGCTTTCGCCAGCAGCTGGACATTGTGCCATTGCCGCCACAACCAGCGCGGCGCTCCGTCCGCATCCATCTTGTTGGTCTCGGTGTGCATCATGGGCCGGCGGTAGCGGTCCCAATACTGGCTCGCGATCACGTACCAGCCGAACAGCTCGCC